>OLOA01001211.1_pt1 | contig 26394 bp, 27 predicted proteins | sample 1672201 | NCBI WGS metagenome assembly OLOA01 (sample SAMEA3136658, study PRJEB25190) | human gut metagenome
CGGATTGCGCCGCTTATGCACAGCAGGCGTGAAGAACAGACCGGGGGACTAAAAAACCTCGGTCTGTTTCTTTAGACGAAGCGAACATGCGGACGGAATCCGCCATAGGCTAATACCGACTCAAACAAGACGAGAGGTGGATGCCATGGACAGAAGCTGCTGTGACGAAGGACGCGGCAAACCAAGCCGAATATGCGGAAGCAGCGAATACATCGTTGAAAAAGTCATCGGCCGGTTTCGGCAATCATGCTGTTACAGCGGTCATCTGACCCTTGAGCAGGGGCAAAGCAATTGCCCGCCCCTGTGTCTAAGACACGTCGAGGTCATCGACATCAAACCCATCTGCACATCATGCTGCCATCCATGCATCGGGAACATACCTGCTTTTGTGCCGAATCCGATAATCATCAGAAAAACAGCAAACAGCATGATGCCAGACGGATTCGGTTCATTAATAATACCGCCCGGTGCAAAATACAGTACTCTTCCCTCTGCATTGAACAGGAAAAATCCAAAAAGCACCATAAAAGCACCTGCTACTGAATAAAAGAGATATTTCAACCCTGCCATAATTGCTTCATGGCTCAGGTTGTGCATAACAAGCGGCATAGATGTCAAAGTCATCATTTCATAAAAAACATACATTGTCAGCAGATTGCCCGAAAAAGCCAGCGCCGACAGGACACCGCCTACAACCAGGTAAAAACAATAAAAACGCTGTTCATTCTTCTCATGCGCCATATACTCAAAAGACGCAATGCCTACCATCAGCCATACAAATGCGATAAGCACTGAAAAAATCTTTGAAAGCATATCCACATGGAAAAATACATGCAGTCCTTCCGCGATGAAGAACTGACTTAAGGTCAATATATCTTCTGGCTGCAGTGCGATCCATCCAATGCTTGCCAGGTCAATAACAAGTATCAGAAGTATATACAACTGCATATGCTCCCGTTTCCCGAACTTGATAAACATCAGCAGTACGCCTGCAATGATCGGCAGAAGCACCGGAAAAAGTAAAAAATAATTATTAATATCCATTTTTTCCTCCTTATCAGCCAAACATTGCAAGGCCGGCTTCTATTACCTTAATCACAGGCTGTGATGCAACACCCAACCCGATATTCAAAAGAATCATTCCAATAATCGCTGCTGTCTCAATCCCGGACTTCTCAACCGTATATGCTTTATGTGTTTCCTCCGGTACAGGTCTGTAAAGCGTCAATACCGTACGCATAAAATACATGGTGTTCAGCACGGTACTGATTGCCAGCACAACCCATGCTGTGATCATTTTACTACCGGCTGTTGTTGCAGCAGCGGCAAATAAATATTTGGATATGAAACCTGTCAGCAGCGGCATACCGATCATAGAAAGTGAACCCACTGTAAAAGCTGCACCTGCAACCTTATTGCGCAGTCCCGCGCCTCTCAACGAAAGATAATCTGAGCGTCCATCCGACACTTCCGTCAATCCTGAAATACTGATAAACAGCAGAGACTTCATGGCGCCATGGGAAATGATATGAAACAGTGCAGCCACAACACCGGCTGTCGTTCCAAGACCAATACCCATATAAATATAGCCAATCTGAGCTACTGAGGAATACGCCGTCATTCTTCGGATATTTTTCTCCTTGATTGCTGCCACAGAACCCATAATCATTCCGACCACACCAAAAGCAAACAGAATGTTGACCATATGGCTGCTGATGACCGAATCAAAATCAAGTACTCTGTAGAAAATCTTGATCAGAAGGAAAATATATCCTTTAGATACCAGTGAAGATAAAACCGCACTGGCAGACGGTGTTGTATAGCCATAGGCATCCGGAATCCATGTATGAAACGGATAAAGACCACTCTTAATACCAAGACCAACCGTTACAAGAATAATAATAACCATCAGCGGCACTTGATAGCTGTGTACGGCAACGATCTGTTCCAGTACTTCCTTAGCCGGGGACATAAGCAGATGTCCGGTAATACTGTAAAGAAGTGTCAGACCGATCAGGAAAAGGCCCGAACCCACAAGACTCATAATCATATATCTGAGGGCAGACACATAGGTTCTTCCCTGCTTCTTGATCATAATCAGACCGCAGGCAGCAATTGTATTAATTTCGATAAAAACATATGCCGTGAAAAGGTCATTAGTATAGATCAACGCAAGAAGTGAAGCCATCAAAAGATCCAGCAGAATGTAGAAAAGGTTCTTCTTGGAATCCTGTACTTCTCTGTCAATATGGGCCATGCCGCCGAAAACGGACAGCATCATGATCAGGCTGAAAAATACTGCCATCAGTGCTTCCAGTTCACCAATACGGATCTCATTGCCCCATGGTGCTGGAAAATGACCCATCATAAAGGTGTAGCTTTCACCGGTTCCAACCACAAAGGAAAGCGTTGCCAGTGAAAGGATCAATACTGCAGTGACCATCGCCACATGAATATACTTTGCGACCCTGCCATTCATTACAAATGAAATGATAGCTGAAAACATCGACAAAATAATGCAGAAAAACGGAAAATTCTGGACAAAAGCCATTTAGTCTTCCTCCTTTCTGAGCTTCATCATAATCTCATCGATGTTAAGGGTATGGTATTCTCTGTAAAGACAGACAGTCAACGCCATCATCAACGCACTGACACTGACAGATACAACAATTCCTGTAAGTACCAGACCTGCCGGAACAGGGTTGATATAATGACTGGCATCCAGAATACCATCAACAACGATTGGCGCTGTTCGTCCTTCAATATAGCCTTTGGCTGCAAGGAAAAGGTAAACAGCAGAATCCATGATATCGAGTCCGATAATTTTCTTGAGCAGATTCGGTTGGAAAACAAGATTACTCATGCCAATAACAAAAAGAAGAACCGCTGCGATTTCTTCATAATTGGTCGCAAATGAGCCCATATCAAATTCCTCCCTTTCTGAACAGTGTATAAAATGAATACATCGTGCATGCAACAACAATGCCGACGCAGATGTTAAGGTATACAATCAGGCCAGCACTGAGAATATTGCCCGGCGTTCCCGGTGTAATAATGCTGTGCAGGTGATTCGCACCTGTATAAAATGAATAACTTTTTGCAAAACAATAAAATGTCAGTGCGCCCACGGTCAGCGCCTTAACAACCTTCTCATTCATAAAACGCTGTGTTTTCTCAAATCCATAGGCTGTCAGATACAGAATTAATCCTGAACCGATGATCGCACCGCCTGAGAAACCGCCACCCGGTGAAATATGACCGTTAAGTACCACATAGATACCAAAGATAATCATCAGTGGTACCAGGAAATTAGCCACTTTCTGCAGAATCGTATCATTTCTCGGCTCGTAATGTCTGTCATTCATATCTTCAATAGCTCTTGACTCAGGATCCTCATCCTTGTCCACTCTTAAAAGAATCAATACACAACATGAAGCAACAAACAATACACAGGACTCACCGAATGTATCGAACGCTCTGTAATCAAGAATCATACCTGTTACAATGTTGACAGCGCCGGTTTCACTTAATCCCTGCTCTATATAACGGGTTGCGACTTCGTTATTCTCCGGAGCGTTCGGATCACCAAACTTCGGCAGGTAACTTACCGTCCAAAGAAGCAGACAGGCAATAAAGATTGCCACAATTGCACCAAAAACCTTATAAAGGCCTGTAAACCTTCTGACATTCTTGGCAAGCCCTTCCTCAAACATACGCTCACTGTAGTTGTTGGATTTGACAATATGTAAATGCACGTAACGGATTCTCTCATCACCAAAGACTTCCTTATCCGGTGCATTCATCTCCATCTGACCCACAATTGGATCATAATCACCCTTTACCCAACGGGTAAACTTATCGGCGAAACTATTACGATAATTCGGATTCTTCTTACTCATCAATGTCCTCCTCTGCCGTCGTTCGTATAGAACGTATCTTCTTAAGAGTTACAAAGAAAAGGATACTTGTAACGCCGGCACCTACAGCGGCTTCTGTAATCGCCAGGTCAGGAGACTCCAGAATAAGCCATATAATCGACATAACCAAACTAAATGCCATATAAATAACAACAGAAACCAGCAGATTTTTTGAAAAGCTCACTGCGATAGTACAGATGATCAGCAGCACAAGCAATAATATTCTCAAACCAGTCATTCTTTCGGCACCTCACATTCATCCTCAATCTGTTCATTCGTGCTGACTTCAAGCTTGGCCAGTAAATGGCTGCATACCGGTGATGCAAACCAGAAAACAACAAGTACGGTCAAAAGCTTCAAAGAAGCAAAGGAAATACCGTATATCACCATCATGCCCAGAACAATCATCATGATTCCCAGTGAATCTCCCATTGCTGCAGCATGCATACGATTCAATGCATAGTTCAGCTTAAATACACCAAAAGTCTGTATCACCATGATCAATATCCCGATCATGATCAACACAGCCGCGATGATAAAACGAATCAGACTAATATTCATCCTGACTCTCCTCCTCTATTCTGCTCTGTCTACTCTTTTTCTCATTATAAATACCAATATAAATCTTTGTCAGTACAATGACAGCCACAAAACTCATAATTGCATAGATCAGACAAATATCCAGAATACTGCTCTCATTCAGATAAGCCGCAAGAAGTGCAATAATGGCAATTGTCATCGTTCCGATCATATTCGTTCCGACAATGCGGTCAACAAGACGTGGTCCTTTGATGGTTCTGACCAGACAGAAAAATGTCAGGACTGCCAGGACAATAATACATACAAGAAAAAATGATTTAAATGCAGCGTCCATTTCATTCCTCCAGTTTCTTTAACATAGAGACAAAAACAGATGAATCAAGACCCTCTCCCATTGTCTTGTCATAACAATGAATCAGGTATTCGCCATCCTTCATCTCTACAGTGATCGTGCCGGGTGTCAGGGTAATCGAATTTGCCAGAAGGACCTGTGCTGTACGGGTCTTTAAATCCGTATGAAAACGCACCAGGGCCGGCTCCGGAAGAATCTGCGGTGAAAGCAGATAGTGAATCATTGTCAGGTTGGCTTTAATAATCTCATTAATCAAAATGAAACAATATCCAATGATCCACGGCAGTTTCCTTACAATCCACATATCCTTTCTGAAACTGAATTCTGTGAATTTGCATACGAATACATACATAGCCGCTGAAATGACCAACCCGAACAGAGTAATCTCAACTGTTATCCGCCCGTTGAGCATCACCCAGAACAAAAAGAATAACACAAACATACGCAACCTCTTCTCATACTTTTTATGCAATAATTATAACATATTCTATTTTTTATTGTCCATAAGTATTAAATCCCACAAAACATTTGGTTGTAATTTATTTTCAGTTTATTTATTTGTTATTTATTTAACATTTTTGGTATATTTTTAAGATATGGCAAAGATATATAATAGAAATTTTGCATGCAAACTAAAAAAATATCATACTCATTGAAAATGGGTATGATATTTTTTTAACATACATGTATCGTGTTTCTACTTATTAAAAAGTATTTTTGTTATTATATTTTTGTGATTCTGTTATGCATTTTTTGAAATTGTACTAAATCAAGTACAATCCTGTTTTGTATTATTTTTCTTCGATTTTACGATAATTTCCCCCGGCCAGCTCTCGCTCCTGTCTTTTATCGATTGGCTGATAAATACGTTTTTCTGCAACACTCTTGTAAGCCGGACGAATAATCTTATCCGCATTCACCAGCTCTTCCATACGATGGGCGCTCCAGCCCACAACTCTTGCCATTGCAAAAATTGGTGTGTATAATTCCACCGGAATACCAAGCATGCTGTACACAAAACCACTGTAAAAATCCACATTGGCACTGACGCCTTTATAAATTTTTCTCTTCTCAGCAATAACCTCCGGAGCCAGACGTTCTATTGTGGTATACAGATGGTAATCATCCATTCTGCCCTTTTCCTTCGCAAGGCTTTCAACAAAACTTTTGAATACAACGGCTCTCGGATCAGACAGTGAATAAACGGCATGACCCATGCCGTAGATCAGTCCTTTCTTGTCAAAAGCCTGTTTGTCTACCAGTTGGTCAAGATAATTTCTGATCTTCTCCTCATCCTTCGTGTCGCCGACATTGGCTCTCAAGTCATCCATCATCTCCATAACCTTGATGTTGGCGCCACCGTGTTTCGGTCCCTTCAGGGAAGCCAGGGCTGCCGCCATAACCGAGTATGTATCAGACCCGGATGAAGTAACAACATGCGTTGTGAATGTGGAATTATTACCGCCACCATGTTCCATGTGCAGCATCAAAGCCACATCCAGTACACGTGCCTCCAGTTCTGTATACTTCTTATCCGGCCTGAGCATCATGAGAATATTCTCAGCAGTTGACAGCTCCGGAGACGGCCGATGAATATACATACTCTCTTCGCATTCGTAATGATTATAGGCATGATAACCGTAAACAGCCATCATCGGTACTTCACTGATAAGCATCATACACTGTCTGAGTACATTCACTTCACTCAGGTCGTTGACACGACTGTCATAAGATGCCAGGGTCAGAATACTCTTCATCAGAGAATTCATGATATCACGGCTTGGTGCCTTCATAATAACATCACGCACAAAATTCGTTGGAAGTGTTCTCATACTCCCCAGCACATCACAAAACTGTTTCAGTTCTCTCCTGTCCGGAAGACAGCCAAACATCAGCAGATACGCAGCTTCCTCAAAGCCGAAACGTTTCTCTCTTACCGTTCCCGAAACCAGTTCCCTCACATCGTATCCTCTGTAGTACAAGCGCCCATCGCAGGGAACTTTCTGATCTCCACTGATATCAAAAGCCTCAATGGTCGAAATCGTTGTCAGCCCCGCTACAACACCATTGCCATTCTTGTCTCTCAAACCACGCTTTACCTTATATAAATCATACAATTCCGGATTGATCGCATCTTTTCCCTCATACATATCCGCATGCTTATCTAAAAAATCAAATAATAAGTGATTCATATTGTCCACAGACGTGTCCTCCTTTCAGTCATTCCTGATGCAAATTAGATTTATTGTTTAATTATAGCGAATGATTTTTAAAAGTCAACACAACGTCTATTTTCTTTATGATATTTCATATTTTTTTTTGATAATTTATAAAAAATTTATTTGCGTACAGGCGATAATTACTGTACAACAAAAAAACTTCCATATTATTGCGCCCATAAAGCAATAATATGGAAGATTTTTTGTGAATAAATCAGAAACTTACTATTCAAATCTTCTTCTAATGTTGTGGTAGGGTTAAGGAGGAGACTTCTCATATGTTATTTCAAAAATATTCAGTCCATGTGATGATCCGTATCAGGTAGAATCAGAATCATCAACTGTACGGTTTTCCGTTCAAATATACCGCACATCAAACTCTGACAATTATTTTTATCAGATGCCTATATTTTAACCAATTTTTCGACATATAGGAATGAAATCAAGCAGACATTGCTTTCATCTTTTTTCTTCATTCCAATCAAAGATGAATCAATATTATTCAATTTTGATTGAAAATTCAATTTTTAAGTGTTATACTAGATATCAGAATACTCAAGAGGGAGGTATGCACAATGAACGCCTATGGCACTTTGTTAAAAAAGCTGATTCGCTTTACTAATATTAAGTTAACAAATCTTGCCGAGATCGTAGGTTATGACACATCTTATATCAGCAAATGGTGCAACAAAGGCAAACTGCCTGCTGCCAAAGCCGCCCCTAATGTCAACAAATGTCTTGCAGACGTTTTTGCACGGGAAATTATTATCCAGGAAGAGGCTACTCTTTTCGCTGCGGAATTCAATGCTTCCGGACCATATGATGAATCATCGCTCTCATCGACCATCTTTCAGCTTCTGAAGGATGCGTATAAACGCTCCTACGATAATACATCTGAAAACGCACAGCTTGCCGGACTCTCATCCCAACGCATGCTTCTCTGGCAACTTGATATTAAGAACTTTTTTGTGACTGAACTGCCTCAGCTGCTGCATCAGCTGAACGAACCATGTCAGATACTCTGTACAATGGATATATGCGGATTCCTTAAAGATCTTTCCTATGAGACCGGCCGTCAGGCCTATTATACCAATCCCGTTCATATCAAGATGGGAATCAATCTCGGAGGCCATTGCAAGAGCAACAGCTATATTCCTCAGTTGTACTATTTCCTGAATCATTATAACGATATCAGTTTTGATTTCTATGAGAACACATGCATGGACTATATGAATCTGTTTATCGTCAAGAACTGCATTGCTGTGCAGTGCGCTCTTGACAAGGACTACCGTATCAGCATCGCACATATCATTACAGATACTGCGCAGGTCAATAGTCTTTACCAGAAAGTGAATTCAGAATTCACTTTGAGCCGGCTGATGATTCATTCCTCCGATTCCGAAGAACTTTTTTATAACGGCTACCGGACAGAATTTTATGCACACAACGCTTTTCAGATTATGGTGGCAAAGGGGTTTGAATTTCTTCTTCCGCCGGAGATCAATCCAAGATTGATCCAGGCTGCCCGCGATCAGGGTTTTGATGAAAGCATGGCTCAGCTCGTTGCACATCTCGGCATCACATGGGAAGAGATTTTTGAAAAAGGAGCAATTGATTTCTACCTCCTGAAAACCAACCTCATACGCTATATTACCGATGGGACGATTTATTTTGCAGATGTCGTTTATCACATGTCTGTTGAGGAACGAAAGAAGCATATCCAGCATGTGCTTGATCTGGTACAGAAAAATCCGAATATACGCTTTTTCATTATTGATGATGAATGCATCCCCAACTCAGAACATCTTTTCCAGATGTCTGTTTATAACAACAAGCGCAAGCTTTTCCTGAAGAATATGGAACACTATGACGCACGTACACATCTGGGACCAAGTTTCTACACCATGCAGAACGAAACTTTGATCGGCGGCATCAGTCAGTATTTCTCTGAACTTCAGTCTTCTTCGCTCTGCAATGTTTACGGATCAGAAGATGTCTTCAGATTCTATGAGAAATACGGCATAATGATTGACCGAATGCTCTCCATCGAAGAATAAAACTACGCTATAAAGGGCCGGCAAATGTTATCCACTCCATTTACCGGCCTCTTTTTTATGTCCGTCATCCAACTGTTTTATGCCTGCCGATTTTTCTCACTGCAATCTATTCATCTACATGCAGCAACGGTTCAAATACTCTTCGAATTTGAACACTTTCCTCTTCCATGCCCTTTGCTTCCCCAACAGCCTCCTTGCAGAAATACTCCTGAGAATTAACAAGTACTTTGCCGCGCTTGTCAATTTTGCTGTAGCTGCCGTCCAGCTGGAGAATATGTGCCTTGACATTGTCTGCCAGCTGGACGCTGAGAATATGCTTCACAGCCTTTTTGCACTCCTCGTCTTCCACCGGGAACATGATTTCTACCCGCTTATCAAGGTTTCTAGGCATCCAGTCGGCACTTCCCATGTAAATATCTTCCCAGCCATCATTATAACAATAGAAGATTCTGCTGTGCTCCAGAAAATTCCCCACAATGGAACGCACATGGATATTTTCACTGAGTCCCGGAATTCCGGCCTTCAGGCAGCAGATCCCCCTGATGATCAGCTGGATTTCAACGCCTGCGCAGGAGGCCTCATAAAGAGCCGCAATAATCTTCTTATCACACAATGAATTCATCTTCGCAATAATCCTTGCTGGTTTGCCCTGCCTTGCATGTTCAGTTTCCCTGTCTATCAGCTTCAGGAACCGATCTCTCAGCCAGATAGGTGCAACGACCAGTTTATTCCAATACGGAGGCTCTGAATAGCCGGACAGCATATTAAAGACCGCTGTCGCATCCTCTCCGATTGGTTTAGAACAAGTAAGCAATCCCATGTCTGTATACAGCTTCGCTGTCTGGTCATTATAATTGCCGGTGCCGAGATGCACATATCGTCTGATACCATCCTCATCTCTCCGGACGACCAGGGTGATCTTACTATGAGTCTTCAGGCCCCTCAGACCGTAAATAACATGGCATCCGGCCTTCTCCAGCATCTTTGCCCACAGGATATTATTCTCCTCATCAAAACGGGCTTTCAGCTCCACAAGGACCGTTACCTGCTTACCATTCTCCGCTGCTGCTGCCAGCGATGCAATGATCGGTGAATTGCCGCTGACGCGGTAAAGCGTCTGTTTGATAGCCAGAACATCCGGATCCTTAGCTGCCTGACGGACGAACTCAATAACCGGCGTAAATGTCTGATACGGATGGTGCAGGAGAATATCCTTCCTGCGGATCTGGGTAAATATGTCCTCTTCCGTATTCATCCCTTTCACAGGCTGTGGTGTATATTTGCTGTATCTAAGGTGATCAAACCCTTCAAAACCGCTGACTTTCATCAAAAATGTCAGATCCAGCGGCCCTCCGATACGATAAATCGCTTCTTCTGCCACATCTAATTCCTTTTTGAGGATTTTTAATAACCGCCTGTCCATATTTTCTTCTGCTTCCAGACGGATAACTTCGCCCCATTGACGCATCTTCAGCTGCCTCTGAATTTCTTTCAGAAGATCCGCCGCGTCTTCTTCATCAATAGACAAATCCGCATTACGCATAATTCTGTATGGATGCGCACAGATCACTTCATAATTTAGAAACAATTTCTGGATATTTTTCTCTATGATCTGTTCAAGAAGAATAACCGTTGTATCTTCATCATTTTCAGATGGGATCATAACAATCCTTGGCAGAACATTCGGCACCTGGACCGTAGCAAAATCATATTCCCCTTTCTGCTGTTCATCCCTGATCAGTGCACCGATATTCAGTGTTTTATTGCGGATCAGCGGAAAAGGTCTCGACGAATCAACAGCCATCGGAGTAAGCACCGGATACACATCACGCATAAAATATTCGTCAACAAATTCTGCCTGTTTCGGACTCAGATCCTCAAACTGGTCAATAATCACCATATGATTCTGTCTGAGTGCCGGCAAAAAAGAACGGTTATATGTGCTGTACTGAACCCCTACCAGCTCATGTGTCTTTTTACTGATGTGCTTCAGCTGCTCCTGGGGCTTCATGCCGGCTATGTCCGGTTTTGTATACCCCGCGTGAACCATGTCCTTCAATGAAGCCACACGGATCATAAAAAACTCATCCAGATTGGAAGCTGTAATACTTAAAAACTTCAATCTTTCAAAAAGCGGCAGGCTTTTGTCTCTGGCTTCACTCAGCACTCTGTAATCAAACTCCAACCAGCTGAGTTCACGATTCCTATAATTCTCCGGCTGTTCAAATTGATTGCTCATGACCTTACCTCCTCTTCATTCTCAACACAGGCTTAAATCCATAAATTTCTTCGAAGAAATGACTCTTATTCTCTATTGTACTTTGTTCAAGGGTAATATCATAAATCGTATCTGCACGGATGATCAGTTCCTTTTCTTTGAAAGTTGTTGTGACTTTTCGGATCTTCTGTCTGTGACTTCTATCCATACCATTTGCCAGTCTCAGAATGGCAGCCAGCTTCAGCATGCGAATATAATTTTTTCTGTTGAGCGGTGCTTTCAATTCAGACAGCTTCGGCACATAATGCCATGCATTGTATTTGATCGTATCAGCAATAATACTCTTCTCCTGTTCCGACAATCCGACAAATTCTGTCGCACGAACAATATCGCAGCTGTAATCTGTACCACCAAGCATATTGACATACTTGCCGCAGTCATGAAGAATACAGGCCATCTGCAGAAGAATGCCGTCGCGCTGATCCAGTCCTGCTCTCTTTTTGATGCCGTCAAATATTGCCAGGGCTGTTTTTTCGACATTCTCCGTATGTTCTTTGTTGCTCTCATATCGGGCTGCCACTGTCCTTGCATAAGAAATAATATCTTCAGCAAAATAATGCGCCGGTTCAATCTGTTCCTGCCTTTCCGCATAATCCACGATCATACCGTCACACAGATCACAGCCTGCCGCCCATATCTTCTCTGCACCTGAGATCTCAATAATCTTTTTGTAAACAATGATTGCCGGTTTCAGGACGGTTGCAAGCTCATAAGGAATACTGTACTTTGCTGACAACTCTTCTTCACCTGCTGCCAGCACACTTCCGCATACCGCATCAAAAGCATGCCGTTCCATATGGTTTTTCCTGCCGTCACTGCCGATGATCTTGACAATGGATTCCATCTCTTCTCCAACTGCAATAATATGGCGCACTTTGCGCTCATGCATAAACAGTCTTGAAAATGTATCGATATAATTGCCGATATAATCTTCCATGACGTTGACAAAATTATCCGTCTGTCCCTCCAGGTCTGCCAGAATCTCTCTGATTCGAAGCGATCCAAGCTTCAGGTTCTGCGTATAGATCAGTCTGCCCTCATCATAAATCGTAATCTGCAGACTTCCCGAGCCCATATCGACAATCGCTGCACCATCATCAATCAGCTGTTCAAAATTTCTCATCCCGCGGGCCACAGATTTCAACAGCAGAAAACGCTGCTGCGCATTGTCAATAGTCTCTACTTTCAAACCTGTACGCACACGGATCTGATCCACGATCAATTCACAATTGCTGGCCTCAATCAGTGCACTGCTGCCGAGGGCCAGATAACTGTCAACCCTGTACTCTTCCATTTTGGTGGAAAAGCCCTCCAGGACATCACACAATTCCCTGACAAGATCGTATTCAATATAACCTTTTGTATAAGTATCACTTCCAAGTTCGATATAATAACGAACATAGTCAATTTCCCGAATTCCTGTTTTGGGAGAGATCTCATAGATCTTCATACTAACTTCTCCGGACCCCACATTAATAGCGGCAAAGGTTTTGTACGTCATGCCAATCCCCCTTATTCAACCTGAATATAATTACCGAGTATCTTGAAATTAATGGTCTCCTGTGCCATTCCTCTTAATGCATCCTGAACAGGGGCCTCACCAATATTGCCGTCAAAATCAATAAAGAAACGATAACGCCATTTGTCCCCCTGGATTGGTCTTGATTCAATTTTTGTCATATTCAGACTATTATAAATAATAAATCCAAGGGCATGATACAGACTTCCGGTCTCATGGGCATTCGCCAGTTCAAAAGAAATACTGATACCGTCCGCACCTTTGACATATTCTTTCTTGTGACGAATAATGATAAAACGTGTGGAATTATTGTCATTATCACTGATCTTTTCTTTTAATACAGATAATGAATAAATAGCTGCCGCTGCCGGTGATGCGATGGCCGCCTGGGTTCTGTCCTGCTCAACGAGGACTTTTTTTGCACTGACTGCTGTATTCTGCAGACTTACCTGTTCCCATTCCGGTTTTTCATCAAGAAAACTGCTACACTGAAGCAGCCCCTGCGGGTGAGAATAAACCGTCTTGATCTGGTCAATTTCCGTTCCCGGAAGGCCCAGCAGTGCATGTTCAACCTTCACAACATACTCACCTACAATATAGTTATCATACAGATGCATCAGATCATAGACATCTGTAATAATACCCGTTGACGAATTTTCCACAGGCAGCACACCATAATCAGCACGCCCCTCATGCACTTCCTTCATAACATCCTCAAATGTCTTCACATGATAGCAGTCCACATCTTTGCCAAAATACCCAAGTGTCGCCTGATGACCGTAAGCGCCCTCTACCCCCTGGAAGGCAACCTTTGCCCCTGCATGGTCACCGTTGCATTCCTCAAAGCCGAAATTGTCCTGATGGGCCTCAGCCACCAGCTCATACTGACGCACACGGCTGATGGCCATCAACTGATTAAATAATGTTTCCACACCCCGGGCGTTGAAACTGCTTGTTGCCATATCTTTGGCTCTTTCAATCTTGCTGCGTTCCCTCACTGGATCATACACCGGCTTTCCACAGCCAATCTTATAACGTGCCACCTGTTCTGCTACATCCATTCTTTCTTCAAAAAGACGGATGATCTGTTTGTCAATATCATCGATCTGATCTCTTAGTACGCCTAAATCCATCTGTTCATCCCCTGTCTCATTCAACTGTAATTATTTGCTTTGCTTTTTTAATGCCGCAAGCAGTGCATTCACTGTCTCATTTATAACCGGATGTCTGAAATCTCCGGCAATATCCGATAACGGCTGCAGAACAAATTCTCTGTTAGCCATATCTGCATGTGGAATATGCAGATCCGGGGTATCCAGTATCAGATCATCATAAAAAAGTATGTCCAGATCAAGGGTTCTTGGTCCCCAGTGAATTTCACGTTTTCTGCCCAGCTTATGCTCTATTTCATGCAGCACCCTCAATAACTCTTCCGGTGTATACAGCGTCTCTATGCCAATACAGCCATTCAGAAACGGCGGCTGATCCGTATATCCGTAAGGTGCTGTCTCATAAAGTGGCGAACGCTTTGTCACCTGTATGTCTGGCACTGCCTCCAGAAGCCGGATTGCTGCCGCAAGGTTCATCTGACGATCCCCCAGATTGCTGCCGATACCAAGGAAAGCCTGATGTCTGCTTCTCTCAATATGTACCAGAACCGTATCAAATGCATAGGGAACCGGTGCTCCCGGCTTCTCAAGTTCAACCGTCACCTTTCTGACCATCGGATACTGAACAAGCAGGTAATGCGCAATATCCTCTGCTGCCGCTTCAATCAGCTTTCTTCTGTGGTTCTTCGTCCATTCCACAATTCCCAGGCAAACTTCCCCGTAATTGACGGATGCCTGAAGATCATCGCTGATACCTGCTGCTCTTGTATCCAGTTCCATCTCTACTGTAATATAGAACTTCTGTCCCAGTCGTTTCTCTTCTTCATAAACACCATGATTGGCATATACTTCCAATCTACGTATACATATCTTATCCAAAATGCAGGGCCCCTTTCAACCTTTGAAAAACATCTGCTTATTCCGTATCTCTATTGTGCATTCATAATTGCTTCGGCCATCCGTACAGCACGATAATTAGCCGCTACATCATGCACACGCACAAAGCCATAGTGTGCCTGCACAGCCCACACGGAAGTTGTAATTGTTCCCTCCACTCTCTGATCCACCGGCAAATCAAGGGTCAGGCCAATCATAGACTTCCTTGAAGTACCAAGAAGTACCGGATAGCCAAACTGATTAAAATCATTCAAATGTTTCATAACCATCAGATTCTGTTCCAGCGTTTTGCCAAATCCAACACCAGGATCCAGAATCATTTTGTCCTCTGCTATCCCTGCCACTTTGGCTGTCTCGATAATCTTTCTCATATCTGCCATGCAATCCGGCAGGAAATCTCTGTAGTCGATCTTTTCCCTGTTATGCATCAGACAGCAGGAAACACCTGCATCCGCGATAAGCCCCGCCATCTTTTCATCATATTGAAGCCCCCATATATCATTGATCAGATCACATCCGGCCTGAATAGCTGCTTCTGCCACTGCCGATTTGTAAGTATCCACCGAAAGCGGAATATCAAATTCTTTCTTGAGACATGCCACAACCGGTGCAACTCTGCAGATCTCTTCTTCGTCAGAAATCTGAATATGTCCCGGTCTTGTGGATTCTCCGCCAATATCGATAATTTCAGCGCCTTCCTCGATCATCTGGCTGACACGACGTCTGATATCATCCATATTTTTGTAGCTGCCGCCATCCGAAAAAGAATCCGGTGTTACATTTAAAATGGCCATCACAGCCGTATGATGCTCTGTATCAAATATTTTATTGCCTATCTGCATTTTCTGCCTCCTGTCAGTTGCTGACTGTCCTGTTTTTCTGTGTCTCCGGCCAGTAACACGTGTCCTGTGCCTCACAAAGCCAACATATTCTGGATTTTTTATCAGACTCATAAAGTAAATATGCAAATCTGTCTGTTTCCATTTCCATTTTCTCTCTATGACTGCCGATAGCCGCCAAGATCTGCCCTATCGCTTCCTTACTGAAAGCGGTGTCTTCCAAGATATCTGCTGCAAGAGCCGCACCGGCCTCCTCATGAGGTATATTCTTCTCATACTGTCGCCATCTTCCGATATCATGCAGCAGCGCAGCAGCATAGATCATTTCCTTCTGAAAACCAAGATTCTGCTCCAGATTTGTAATATATGCCACTCTGGCCACATCAAGACTGTGTTCAATTCCATGGCAGCAAAATACCCGGTCAATTTCATAGTCATGAATCTTCTTCATGGACATGATAAACAGCGGATGATTAATAATTCTGTCTATATTCTTCATCTGAAGATTTCCTTCCTGTTAATTGGTACCACCCCGCCATTGTCGATAACGAACCAAAACATACAATCGCATGATTACCTTCTCCGATCTTCCTGGCAATTGCAAGGGCCTCCGCCTGGCTCTTCGCTGCTAAGGTTCGCTTAAAAAACGGCGTCGCTGTCTCTTTAAGCTGTTCGGCAGCAAGTCCTCTTGGATTATCCGGTTTAAAAGCAATCAATGTATCAGAACAATCTGAAACCATCTCAAGCATCTGTCTGTAATCTTTGTCTGCAAAAACACCCATAACAAGAATAACAGGCTTATCTGACAAATATACTTTCATAGAATCCACAAGGCTCTGTACACCATCCGGATTATGGGCCCCATCAATTATCAGTGACGGATTTTTCTCCATTACCTCAAACCGTCCCTGCCAGTAAGCAGATGCGATGCCTTTCCTGACCACCTGCTCACTCAACACATCTTTTGGAAGGACATCCAACTGTACCGGACAATCCGTTGCTGTCATCTTGCCCAGCATCTCAACCGCCTTTACAGCAATCGCTGCATTCCACGGCTGACACCTGCCGACCATCCGGGTCTGAAGCTCTTTATAAGATTCAAAGTCGAACTGCTGGCCTCCGAAGAGATCCGCATACGTCATGTGGACATCTTCAGCCCCGACTACCGCATATTCACTTTGTCTTTCCAAGCTGATCCGTATCAGGGTGTCAACAGCCTTCTGCCTGCCGGCCCCAATCACCACCGGTCTTTTCTCTTTAATAATGCCGCCCTTCTCAACTGCGATTGCTTCAATCGTATTCCCAAGAAAATGCATATGATCCATGCCAATAGATGTAACAACTGATAATACCGGCTTGGGCACTACATTGGTCGCATCCAGCCTTCCGCCCATTCCTGTCTCAAGTACAACAAAGTCACATGCCATGGCTTTGAAGTACAAAAAGGCCATCACCGTTTCCAGTTCAAAGGCAGAAGCGCCCTCTATCCCCTCTGACTGCATCCGTTCATCGACTTCCCGCACCCGGCTCATCCAGTAGGCCGTATCCTTCCTGGATATCCATTCTCCGTTGACCTGAATCCGCTCTCTATAATCAAAAAGTGTCGGTGAAACATAGCGTCCGACCTTATATCCGGCCTGCATGAGTATAGAAGCAATATAGGTGCATACAGACCCCTTTCCATTCGTCCCGGCCACATGAATCACATTGCAGTCCATTTCAGGATGTCCCGTTTTTTCCAGCAGTGCCTGGATTCTCACCAGCCCTGGCATAATTCCGCTGCAGCTCACTTTTTCTATATAACTTATTGCTTCCTCATAATTCATGTCCGGCCTCTATTTCTCATCCACTACCTGGAAAATGTAAAATTTCAAATAATAAGACTCATCTGCAGACCATAAAATTGGGTGATCTGCTGCCTGTGTGCGATATTCAGTCTGACGTAGACGCTTATGTACACTTCTTGCCGCCTGATGCAGCATCTCTGTAAACAGCTCATACGTCATAAAATGCGAACATGAACATGTTGCAAGAAATCCGCCGTCTTTGACCAGCTTCATACCACGCATGTTAATCTCTCTGTATCCTTTCATCGCATGCTTAACAGAATTTCTTGATTTCGTAAAGGCCGGCGGATCCAAAATAACAACATCGTATTTCTCTCCCTGCTTCTCCAACTCCGGCAGCAGGTTAAAAACATCTGCACACTGAAAATGCACGGTATCCTGCAGCTGATTCAAAGCAGCATTCTCTTCTGCCTGATGCACCGCCAACTCCGATGCATCCACACCTGTAACCTCCTCTGCACCTGCAATCCCTGCATTTAATGCGAAGGAGCCTGTATGTGTAAAGCAGTCCAGTACTCTCGCCCCTCTGCATAATTTCTGAATTGCCAATCGATTGTATTTCTGATCCAGGAAAAAGCCTGTCTTCTGACCATCCTTCACATCAACAATATATCGCACACCATTCTCCATAATCGGAACATCTGTATCAAAAGGCTCACCAATAAAATCTTTAATGCGCTCCATACCCTCCTGATCACGATACTTACCGTCGCTTCTCTCATACACACCCTTTATCTCAATGCCATCTGCCATCAGAATCTCTTTCAACAGATCGACAATCTCAAACTTCATTCGATCCATTCCAAGGGCTGTCACCTGTACAACCAACACGTCAGAAAACTTATCAACCACCAGTCCCGGAAGAAAATCAGCTTCCCCGAATACCAGTCTACAGCTGGAAATATCTGTGACTTTCTTACGGTAATCCCAAGCCGTCTGAAGTCTTCCCTTTAAAAATTCACGGTCAATTTCCTGCTCTACATGACGCGTCATCAAACGAACCCTGATCTTAGAATGACGATTGATAAATCCACGTCCCATTGGGAAACCATCAAAATCCCTGACGATGACCATGTCACCATCTTCATAACTGCCTGTTACCGATGCGATCTCATTGTCATAGACCCACATACCGCCGGCCTTCAACGTGCGGCCTTCACCTTTTTTTAATACAACCACTGCCTGTCCCATTTTATCTACTCCTATATATTCTTTTACTTAAAGGCGTCAAAAACTTCGCGCCATTTTGATCTTATGATGTCATGTACAACTTTACCATTTATTTTCAGGATAATCAAGTTATTTGTATGTATAAAATACACCTCCTGATGCATAGACTGTTAATGAAGAAAAATACATTCTTTACGGCCGGATGAGACAAGTACAAACTGCAGAGTCAGTTCTGTGCCACGTGACCGTCTCCCGGCCGGCTACATAAATAGGACCGCTTCGTTTTTCCATCGACAACATATTCAGATCACGCACCGCCGTCTGGAAATAAATTCTGCACATAAAAAAACTGCCGCCCAACGATTGCTCGTCAAAGCGACAGTTTTTATCATATTCATATGCATCATCTGTCAAAAACAGATTTGTCCTTTTCCTGGATTAGCAGATACCAATTGAACCAAGGATAATGATAACTACACAAGAGATTAAAGGAATGATAACTGTATTCATACCGATATCAACATAAGATTCCTTATGTGTCATACCTGTTACTGCAAGCAGCGTGATAACGGCGCCGTTATGAGGCAGAGTATCCATACCACCGGAAGCAACAGCAACTACTCTATGCAGTACTTCGTGGCTGATACCCATTGCTTCTGCCTGTTTGCTAAATGTATCTGCGAATGTTGCAAGAGCGATAGACATACCACCGGAAGCAGAACCTGTAACACCGGCCAGAACAGATGTAGAAATTGCACCACCAACCAATGGGTTGCCCGCTGATAATGCCAGCATTGCATGAGCAAGGATTTCATAACCAGCAAGTGTCTTAACAACATTACCGTAACCAACCTCAGATGCTGTATTCATAACTGCAAGGAAAGAACCGGAAACACCTTCTTTTAATGTCTCAACGATACCTTTCTTGAATCTCTTTGCATTGAAGATAACAACGAGAAGAATACCAACAATCAGAGCAATAACAAGTGCCCATGTACCAGCTACATGACTAAGTTCTGTGTTGTATGGTTTACCTTCCAGATAAGCATACTTGTCTGCATTTGCAGCAACAAATACAACTTTGGATAATACGAAGTTAACAACGATAACTGCGATAACCGGGATAATAGCTGTACCAAAGGATGGCAGATTAGAATGATCAATCTGAGCCAGTGTTTCGTTTGGATGATCACCATAGCCTTCACCCTTAGCCATTGCATGTTTGATACGTGTTGTCAGCCAAATCATACCACCAATGAACATGATCAGGGCTGCGATAATACCAAGAACAGGAGCTGCGAAAACATCTGTACCGAAGTACTTCATAGGAATTGTATTCTGAATCTGAGGTGTACCCGGAATAGCTGTCATTGTGAATGTAAAAGCACCAAGAGCGATACATCCTGGAAGGAAACGCTTTGGAATACCAGCTTTTCTGAAAAGTACAGCACCGATTGGGTAAATAGCAAATGCTGCTACGAACAGAGATACACCACCATATGTGATAACTGCACAAGCAAGAACAACAGCTAATGCCTCTTTACCTTTACCAAGCTTATCGAAGATAAAATCTGCGATCGCCATAGCTGAACCAGACTGATCCATTACAGTACCGAAAATAGCACCGAGCAGGAAGAATGGGAAGTAGCTCTTAACATAACCAGCCATGTTAGTCATAAATACTTCCGTGTAAGTTGCAAGAACGTGGAATTCACCACCTGTAAAGATTGCAGTCAGAACAGCTGCAAGCAGAGCAAGGATCGGTGCAAGAAGGACGATAGACCATCCTTTATAACCCAAATAAATCAACAATGCCAATGATATAACAATCGCCAATACTGATAACATAATTTTCTCTCCCTTATTTATGTAATTCTTCTAAGCGGCTTCTCAACAAAATCAAGCCTTTGGAGGCATAACAGTTGCTTTACCTTTGATAACGATTTCGCCATCCTGATTAACAACTGTAGTATCCAGGATCACTCTGTTCTTCTCAAGAATGATCTCTTCTACTGTAGCAGTAGCTGTAACAGTATCACCAATATGAACCGGCTTAGTGAATTTCAGCTCCTGACCCATGTAGATTGTTCCCGGACCCGGCAAGTACATACCAAGTACTGCAGAAATAAAACCTGCACCCAGCATACCGTGTGCGATTCTTGTCTTAAACATTGTCTTAGAAGCAGCTACCTCATTGGTATGTGCCGGATTTAAATCACCTGTAATACCAGCAAAGAGATAAACATCTGTTTCTGAAACAGTTTTAGTTACACTTGCATGATCACCAATCTTCATTTCCTGAATTGTCATAATCATACCCTCCTTCTTATAGATTATTCTCCCTTTTACGCCTTAACAACAAATATCCCTATCTGTACGGCAACCATATAAGCTATGAATAGATTTCCAGTCTCTCACATGGGACAAGCACCTTTTGTTATAAAAATCACATGCAATTCGAGTAATGACTTTCTCACCCATCATCATTCACTGCAACTGCATACAATGTTTTATGAATATTTACCCACATAGTTGTGAAATAAATATGAAAAGGCACGGTGAATTTGCATCTTTATTTTAACAAATATCACCCAGTTTTGTAAAGTATGCATAATTCAATTAATTATGAATTAATTCTATACTGGTTTTTATCTTGAAATAATTGCAGAAACTATGTATATTCTTTAACAGTGTCTTTATTATTGACAACAAAATGTATAAATTCTTCCATCTGAGCTGTGATTAATTTCTCCTTCTTGAAAATCATAGCAATGTTCCACGGGAATTCCGGTTCTTTCAGGCGGATCATCTTAATTCTGTCACTGGAATAAAATCTCTTCATAATCGGAACAGGCAAAATACTGATGCCCTGATTGTAAGCAACCATCTCTGCCAGGAAATCCCACTGGGAACTCTCTGTTGTAATATGAGGATAAAATCCTGCAATTTTACAATTCTTGATGATCCTGTCATGGAGCATATAGGTTCTATCTAATATCAGAAAATCTTCATGTTCCAATTCCTTGAAATCGACTTCATCACGGCTGGCCAAAGGATGATCTTTATTAACAATCAATGCATTATCCGAGGACATCGCCGGAATGATATGATAATTATCTGTATTAATAATAGGTAAAATAACAACACCGATGTCAATGTTTCCCGCATTTATCTGATTCTGGACAATATTCGCACCAACTTCCGAGATTTCTAGTTCAATATTAGGATACTGTTTGATAAAACGAAATAAAAGTTGGCTGAAATAAACAGTTGAAATAACCGGCGGAACACCTATTCTGAGTCTTCTCCTGCTTCGATGTATCTTCTCTATAATCTCATCCTGACTTTCATCTATATATTGCAGCAATTTCTCTCCTTCAACATAAAGAATCCTGCCTTCTTCTGTCAGATTAAAACTCTTACTTGTACGGTCAATCAATGTGACATTCAATTCCTGTTCCAATGATTTCACCGATTTACTTAATGCAGACTGTGAAACATAAATATCGTCTGCCGCTTTAGTAAAACTTTCACGCTTTGATATATCCACAAAATACGATAAATGCTTCAAATTCATAATACATCCTGTTCCTCTCTTCCTCTTTAGTGAGAAATACAAAAAAATTACACCGTCCATCATGATGTCATTCGCTAAACATAAAATTTATATAAAAAAGTATAATCCAATTATTTACATTCTATGAATTAGATTATACCATTTCTGAATAACACTATGTGGCTTTTATGTTCATTTAAACTATGATTTTTTTCATAATTCAAATTTTAGAAAAGCAAAGCCCGAAAGCTCTGCCCTTCTCTCTGTTTTACTTGTCCTCTAAATATTTCGGCCATTCTTACTCAGATAAAGATTCATAAACAGATTCGATTTCTGTCTCCGTACTGCTCTCCGACTCTGTCGACTGCATCGCAGCTTTCTGCTTGGCTACTGCAGCATCCACCTGACGCTGACGCACTTCAGCAATCTTGCCGTCAGGAACGACATAGCATAAAAGAACAAATCCAATCGCACCGACGGCGAAGCGGATATTCCTGTTCATTGGTTCTTTCCCCATCTTCTCTAATACTATATCCGGAAATGGTGTGATAAAGACCGCCAAAAACGCACTGAGGATTGCCGGAAGAATCATCTTCATGGAAACACTGGCTATAAGGAAACTGCACAGTACAAATTCAACCAGTATAAAGAAAAAATTAACACCTTTTTTCTTCTCATTCTTTGTGTCGTTTTTTGCATTCATGGTGCTGTTCTTACTCATTCTACTTTTTCTCCTATCAGTCCTTAATTCTCTGTCGTAGCACAAAAACTAAACTTCGATATTCACACTCTTCAAATAATCAATAACTTTTCCAACTGTTGTCAGGTTCTCCAACTCTTCCGCAGGAATTTCAATATTGTATTCTTCTTCAAGATTTGTTACGAGTTCAAATAAATCCAGAGAATCCGCACCAAGATCTTCTTTAAAAGACGTGGCCTCTGTGATCTCATCCTCATTCACACCAAGTTCTTCTGCTAAAAGTGCCTTAATCTTCTCTAACATCTTCATTCTCCTTTATCAATGATATTTTATTGTTTGAGCGTTGAATCCTGCAATACGGTCGCTATACCATCCAATGCAGCCTGCTCATCTGGACCGTCACATTCAACACTGACAATATCCCCGCAGTGAATACCGCTGGCAACAAGATTCAGGATACTAGCTGTATTGATCACATGGTACCCGAATATAATCCTTGAATCTGCCTTAAAACTATTCGCTGTATGTGAAATAATTCCTGCCGGTCTGATATGCATACCGCAGGGAATTGCAACCTTAACTTTCCTTTCAACCATATTCAATCATCCCTCCGTACAAATAAGATAGTCTATCTTCACTCCTATCAAAATAAAATCTGCTCTATATAAAAATATACAGCAGATTTATTATACCATCTTTTTCAGTTAAAAACATCTTATTTTTCAAAAAAATTACAAAAGAATTGAATATTGTCAGCTCTTTTTTATGAAAGATGTCCTGCATTTCGGGCATGTAATACTGATCTTCCCTTTTCCCTTAGGGATGCGGATCTTCTGCTTGCACTGAGGACACGTATAAATATGAAAATTCCTGCGCTGAGCAGCATAATATTTCTGCTTGCGGAACTTGTTCAAAATCGCATCTTTCTTCTGCAAAAACTTCATATTCTCTTCATATCGCTTATTGATATTCCGAGAAAACACTCTGACATAAGCCAGAATCAGCAGCACCAATGTCAGTGTATAAAACAATGACTGCCGCGTAGTGATCTCAAGCACCATACTGATAATTGCCACTATAAAAATAAATTGATTCAGCTGGTCATTGCCATAGCGACCGGCCATGAATCGCTGCATACGTTCTTTCATGAAATACCTTCTTTCATTATCATTCTCCTGCACACCTTATCACAGATATAAAACATTGCTTATTTGCTATACTACCGCAAAATAGCTCCCAGGTCAATGAAAGAAATCTATAATATTTATAAACAAAGTATAACCTATCCCATCCGCTAAGAATCCGCGTAAAAAAGGGCTGATACCAAAGTATCAGCCCAAGAAAAATCAATCAACAGATTATTTGTTTTTCTTGAATTCTTCAATCATGATGTCGAGAACTTCCATAGCACCGCCAACGATACCTACATCTGCAACATCAAAGATTGGAGCATCTTCATCTTTGTTGACAGCAACAATATAACCGGAACCGATCATACCGGATACATGCTGTGTAGCACCGGAAATACCAAATGCAAAGTATACCTTTGGTGCTACGATCTTACCTGACTGGCCAACCTGATGTGCACGGCTGATCCAACCAGATTCCATAGCTGGTCTTGTACAACCAACAACACCACCAAGGATATCTGCCAGTTCCTGTAATTTGTCGAAGTTTTCTTTGCTGCCCATACCACGGCCACCTGCAACGATAACTTCTGCTTCTTCCAGGTTAACGGATTCAGCGATTTCTTTTACAGTTTCTTTGATCTGAAGTTTAATCTGATCATCAGCAACTGTGATTGCTTTCTTAGCGATATCACCAGCTTTGCCAGCTTCTGGCTCAAGCTTAGCTACAGAACCGCCACGGATAGAAGCAACCTGAGGTCTAACGCTGTCAATAACAACATCTGTCAGAATATTGCCACCGTATGCAGGTACTGTAAATACAACATTACCAGCTTCATCTAATTTAACAGCTGTTGCGTCACAAACTGAACCTGTAGCCAGTTTAGCAGCAATTCTAGGAACTAAATCTTTACCTTTGCCTGTAGCACCTGTAAAGATAGCAGCAGGTTTAACTTCTGCAGCGATCTGAGCTACAGCATCTGCAACTGCATCTGCATTGTAACCTTCAAACTGAGCGCCTTCAATAACGATTGCGCTGTCTGCGCCATATTCAATTGCTGTCTTTGCAGCATTTTCACAAACTGTAACAGCAATAACCTTGCCGCCATTTACTACTGATTTAGCAGCAGCAATATTTTCAAGGCTGACATTAACCAGTTTGCCTTCGTCAAGCTCTAATACAACAAGAATGTCTTTATATTCTGCGAAATCCATTGTAATTCCTCCTTAAATTAAAGTACTTTTGCTTCTGCAATCATAGCAAGCGCACGCATTGTAGAATCAGCAACAGTTTCTTCCTGAATCTTAACACCAGCCTGTTTCTTAGGTGGCTCGTATAATTTAAGGACTTTTGTCAGAGAGCCTGCTTCGCCAATCTTAGCTGCATCTACTGCTAAATCCGCAGCAGTCACTTCATTGATTGTAGCTTTTCTTGCAGCCATCTTTGTCTTAATTGTTGGGTATCTTGGATCGTAATCTGGTTTCTGAATTGTTACAACACATGGTGTAGTCATTTCAATTACATTGTAGCCAGTTTCTGTTTCCTGTTTAACAGTAACGCCGCCTTCAGCAGGGTCAACAGCAATAACATCTGTTGCAACACCAACGCCGAGTTCTGAAGCAAGCTGAACACCAACCATACCTTTAGAGAAATCTGTAGCTTCTTTGCCACAGAATACAATATCAAATTTAGCGCCATTGATTTCTTCAATCTTAGCTACTGCCTTTGAAAGGATATAAGCCTTAGCTGTTGTATCGGAACCTGCGAAAGAAGCATCCTTAATCAGGAAAGCTTTGCCGGCACCAACAGCAAGACATGCTCTTAAAGCAGCTGTTGCATCATCGTCACCGATTGTAGCGACTGTAACATTACCGCCATTGTCTTCGATATATCTTTTAGCCATTTCCAGTGCATATGTATCAAATGCATTAACAACAGCTTCAACACCATCAAGTTTTGGCGCGCCTGTTGCAGGATCAAGCTTAATTTCAACGGAATCATCTGGAACCTGTTTAATCAAAACTAATATTTCCATAATTGTTACCCACTCCTCATTCTTTATAGCACAACTGGTGTGTAGTTTCCTGCACACCAGCCATGTGAAAATCTTATATTTTTCCTAAATGAATCTTAATCACAGGAATCCTCAGAATTTATCTTTTAATTGACAGGTATTAGGCCTGAAAATTATTTTGTAGCACCTAACCAGCCAGCGATAACCATACGCTGAACTTCACTTGTACCTTCATAAATTTCTGTGATCTTA
>OLOA01001212.1_pt1 | contig 26389 bp, 19 predicted proteins | sample 1672201 | NCBI WGS metagenome assembly OLOA01 (sample SAMEA3136658, study PRJEB25190) | human gut metagenome
GGCAAAGTCCTTGTCGATGACCGCGGGCGTGCCGTAGAGCTTGCCGTCACGGCAAACGACGGGGATACCGCCGCCGCCGACCGTGATGACGACCGTACCATTGTCGACGAGCGCCTTGACAGTGTTCTTTTCAATGACGTCGATCGGCTTGGGGGAGGGAACGACCTGACGGTAGCCGCGGCCGGCATCCTCGACCATGGTGTAGCCCTTTTCCGCGGCGATGCGGTCGGCGGTCTCCTTGTCGTAGAACGCGCCGACGGGCTTGGTGGGGTGCTGGAAGGCGGGGTCAGCCTCATCGACGAGCACCTGCGTGACGACGGTGGCAACGTCCTTGTTCATGCCGCGAGAGGCGAGCTCGTTGCCGATGGCGTTCTGCAGGTGGTAGCCGATATAGCCCTGGCTCATCGCGCCGCACTCGGGGAAGGGCATATCGGACTTGATGGCCTTGGCCTCGGCGGCGGTGGCCATGCCGAGGTTGATCATACCGACCTGCGGGCCGTTGCCGTGGGCGATGATGACCTCGTTGCCCTGCGCGATGAGGTCGACGATGGGCTTTGCGGTCTCGGTGACGAGGGCGAGCTGCTCGTAGGGGGTGTTGCCCAGCGCGTTGCCGCCCAGGGCGATGACGATTCTCTTGCTCATGATGACTATCTCTCCTTGATTTTTTAAAAACTCTCTTCTCTCAAAAGCGGCTGTGCCGCCTTTTTACATGATCGGTGCGCTTTAGAACATCTTGCGCTCTTCGCCGCTCTTGTCCATCTCCATCAGGGCGCGGACGGGATCCTTGACCTGTGCGAGGAACATCATTGCAGCGATGATATAGGGCTTGTAGGAAGCCTGCTTGTACAGGGGGACGATATAGCGGTCGAACACGCTGTTGTCGACCTCGCCCTCGGGGCAGGAAAGGCCGGTAATGTCGGCGGGCAGGCAGTGGAGATAGAGCGCCTTGCCGTCCTTTGTGAGCTTCATCATCTCCTCGGTGCAGGCCCAATCCTTGTGCTCGGCGTTCTGCGCAAGCAGCTTTTTCTCCAGCTCGTCGATGCCGTCCTTGTCGCCGGCCTGATAGAGCTTCGTGCGCTCCTCCATGGCCTTGAACGGCGCCCAGGACTTGGGATAGACGATGTCTGCGTCCTTGAAGGCTTCCTTCATGTCGTTGCACTTCTTGAAGCTGCCGCCGGTGGCTGCCGCATTCTTTTTTGCGATCTCCTCGACCTCGGGCATGACCTCGTAGCCTTCGGGGTGAGCGAGGGTGACGTCCATGCCGAAGCGGGTGAAGAGGCCGATAACGCCCTGCGGGACGGAGAGGGGCTTGCCGTAGCTCGGGGAATAGGCCCAGGTCATGGCGACCTTCTTCCCCTTGAGATTCTCCACACCGCCGAAGTGGTGGATGATGTGAAGCATATCCGCCATACACTGCGTCGGGTGGTCAACGTCGCACTGGAGGTTCACAAGCGTCGGGCGCTGCTCGAGAATGCCGTCGCGGTAGCCCTCTTCGAGCGCGTCCATGAAGGTCTTCTGATACTTGTGACCCTCGCCGATGAACATATCGTCGCGAATGCCGATGACGTCGGCCATGAAGGAGACCATGTTTGCCGTTTCGCGCACGGTCTCGCCGTGTGCGATCTGGGATTTCTTTTCATCAAGTACCTGCTCCTCAAGACCCAGCAGGTTGCACGCGGAGGCGAACGAGAAGCGCGTGCGCGTGGAGTTGTCGCGGAAGATGGAAATGCCAAGGCCGGAATTGAAGATCTTCGTGTTCTTGTTGCGCTCGCGCAGGTCGCGCAGCGCGTCGGCCACGGTGAAGACTGCGTCGATCTCCTCGTCGGTCTTATCCCACGTCCAGTAGAAGTCGGTCTTGTACATATTATTGATGTGCAGCGTCTCGAGATGGCGCGCCAGTTCAACAGTCTTGCTCATAGGTGATTTTCTCCTTTATCACATAGTATGGGTTTAAGCACCCGCATTTATTTAATGTCGTTGCCCGTCAGCTCCTGACGGAAGCTCGTGGCGGATTCTTTTTTGTCGCCGGGCTTGTAGAGGCCGGGAACGGCGGCATAGAGCGCCGCGCAGGTGACGAGATCCTGCTTCCACGTGATCTCGTTGGGCGCGTGCGCCTGCGATTCCGCGCCCGGGCCGAAGCCGACGCAGGGGATCCCGTAGCGGCCCTGAATGGAAACGCCGTTCGTCGAGAATGTCCACTTATCCGTCAGCGGACGGCCGGCGCGCGTGGACATGGCCTTTTCGTCCGCGCCGATGCGTTCTTTGCCCCAGAGGGCGTGGTGCGCGTCGACAAGCGCCTGCACGTGGGGGGCGCTCTCCTTGTTGATCCAGGTGGGGAAGAAGCATTCCGTTTCGTAAACGTGACCCGTCCACGCCGGACGGTCATACATGTACATACTGACCTTGACGTCCTTTGCGTACTTTTTGCACGCAGGGAGATCTTCGATCTCTTTGAGGCAGGACTGATACGTTTCGCCCGCGGTCATGCGGCGGTCGATGGAAATGGCGCAGGAGTCCGCCACGGCGCAGCGGGAGGGGGAGGTGTAGAAGATCTGGCTCGTGGTGCAAGTGCCGCGGCCGAGGAAACGCGCATCCTCCCAATGTTCAGGATTATACTTCGGATCGAGCATCTTGGCAAGACCTTTAATTTTTTTATCGTCCCCGGCGTCATTTTCGTTCAAATCGCGCACATTCAGGATAACCTCAGCCATCTTATGAATGGCATTGTCGCCGCGCTCGGGTGCGGAACCGTGGCAGGAAACGCCGTGCATGTCGACGCGGATCTCCATGCGGCCGCGATGCCCGCGGTAGATACCGCCGTCGGTCGGCTCGGTCGAAATGACGAATTCGATCTTGCTTCTTGCGTCCTCGGGGCCTTTGAAGTATTCGTTGACGATGGACTGCCAGCACATACCGTCGCAGTCCTCCTCCTGCACGGAGCCGACAACCATGATCTTGTAGCCCTTGGGAATGAGATCAAGATCCTTCATGATCTTTGCGCCGTAAGCAGCAGCTGCCATGCCGCCCTCCTGGTCGCTGCCGCCGCGGCCATAGATGATCTTGTCATCTTCGTAGCCCGCATACGGGTCGTGCGTCCAGTTCTCGCGGTTGCCGATGCCGACGGTGTCGATGTGGGAGTCGATGGCGATGATTTTGTCGCCCGTGCCCATCCAGCCGATGACATTGCCGAGCGCGTCGATCTCAACCTTGTCGTAGCCGAGTTTTTCCATCTCTTCCTTGATGCGCATGACAACGCCCTTTTCCTCGCAGCTCTCGCTGGGAATGGCGATCATATCGCGCAGAAAACGGGTCATATCGGGGCTGTAGGTCTGTGCGGCTTTTTTGATGGCTTCAAAATCCATGGGAAACCTCCGTTAAATGTAATAGTATTTTCTGTCAGTCGAGGTCAATTTTCTGTTACACTATCCTTATCATAGCATAAGAACCATGGTTGTCAAACAAAAAATTTGCGTTTCAAAATTATTTTAAGAAAATGATTGCAATTCAGTTGATTTATGGTATCATAGGAATGAAAGATCACGCTGACGGTGCTGGAAAGATGTGCAAGATGCACAGCAAATTGCCGCCGGCAGGCAGAGGAGGGATAGACCATAGAAGCCGCAACGCTGAAAACACTCGAACAGGTCGCAAAGGGGATTGCGGCGACGTTTGGCAGCCACTGTGAGGTGGTGATCCACGACGTGGGCGCCAAGCATCCGGAGCATTCCATTGTCGCCATCGAAAACGGCCATGTGACGGGCAGAAAGGTGGGCGACGGCGCGTCGCATGTTGTGCTCGAGCAGGTGCGTCAGGCTGATGCGCAGCCGAACGACCACTTGAGCTATCTCACCAAAACGCCGGACGGGAAAATCCTCAAGTCCTCTACCATGTATATCCGCGGCAGGAGCGGCAAGGTGGTTGCGATCCTTGGCATCAACTACGATATTTCCTCACTTCTGATGGTCGAGGGTGCGGTGCACGAGCTGATCGACACCAAGGATCAGACGCAGAGCGAGCCGGAAAAGATTGTCAACGTCAATGACCTGCTTGACGAGCTGATCGCCCAGTCGGTCGCGCTTGTCGGTAAACCCGTCGCGCTGATGAACAAGGAAGATAAGATGCGCGCCATCGGCTTTTTGAGCCAGAACGGAGCGTTCCTCGTCACAAAGTCCGGCGACAAGATCGCAAAATATTTTGGCATATCCAAATATACGTTATATTCTTATATTGACAAACAACAGGAGGAAAAGTGAACCATGGGCAAGATTGATTTGACCATCAATAAGACCGGCCTTGCGCACAATATTCAGAAGGCCAAGGAGAACAACGTCATTATTCCGACCATCGCGCAGATGCAGCATCCTGAGACCATTCCTGAGAAGATCCAGGAAAAGCTCAAGAATGTCGGCCTGTGGGATGTGAACCCGCTGAACCTCTTCCGTATCACGTGGAAGAACGAAGCCAAGGAGTCCGGCGGTCTCTTCCAGGAGGTGCCGAACTATGTCGAGATCCCCTCTGAGCTGTCCGGCGTGAAGTGCCGCATCATCGCTATGGCGGGCAAGTGGTTCCCCACGGGCTGCCACAAGGTCGGCGCGTCCTTCGGCTGCCTTGCCCCGCGCCTTGTGACCGGCCAGTTCGACGCGGACTATCACCACGCCGTGTGGCCCTCCACGGGCAACTACTGCCGCGGCGGCGCGTTCAACTCCAAGCTCTTGGCGGTCGACTCCGTTGCCATTCTCCCCGCCGAGATGAGCAAGGAGCGCTTTGAGTGGCTCAGCAAGATCGCCGGTCAGGTCATCGCGACGCCGGGCTGCGAAAGTAACGTCAAGGAGATCTTTGATAAGACGTGGGAGCTCAAGCAGGATCCGAGCATGATGATCTTCAACCAGTTTGAAGAGATGGGCAACCCGCTGTGGCACTACAATGTCACCGGCTATGCTCTTGCCGACCTCTTTGAGGCAGTCAAGAAGCCCGGGCAGAAGCTTGCCGGCGCGTGCTTCACCTCCGGCTCCGCCGGTACGATGTCGGCGGGTGACCTTTTGAAGGAGCGCTATCCCGGCATGAAGCTCGGCGTTGGCGAGGCGCTTCAGTGCCCGACCATTCTCAACAACGGTTTCGGCGGCCACCGCATCGAGGGCATCGGCGACAAGCACATTCCGTGGATCCACAACGTGAAGAACACCGACATGGCCATCGCCATCGACGACGAGGATTCCCAGCGCCTGCTGCGCCTCTTCAATACGGCCGAGGGACAGAAGTATCTCAAGGAAGAGCTGAAGCTCTCCGACGAGCTCATCGAAAAGCTCACGTGGCTCGGTATCTCCGGCATTGCAAATGTCCTCTGCTGCATCAAGATGGCCAAATACTATGAGCTGGGCGAGGACGACGTTGTCTGCACCGTCCTGACCGACTCTGCCGTGATGTATCAGTCCCGCATCGAGGAGCTCAACGAGATGCACGGCGCGTATAACGCCGAGGAGGCCCGCCTCGACCACAACCTTCACATGCTCGGCCTCAAGACCGACAGCATGCTCGAGCTGACGTACAACGACCGCAAGCGCATCCACAACCTCAAGTACTACACTTGGGTCGAGCAGCAGGCACGCGACGTCAAGGACCTCAACGCCCTCTGGTACGACACCAAGGGCACGTGGGACGCCGTCCACGCGCAGGCGAAGGAGCTCGACGAGCTCATCAACGAGTTCAACGAAGCAACGGGCCTTTTGAAGGCGCTCTAAGATCTCAAAAAATGAAAAGGGGCAGGGCGACCTGCCCCTTTTTGACAGGCAAAGGAGGATCATTATGCTCAAAAATGTCAAATGCGCGCGCTGCGTCAAGTGCGGCAGGGAATACGAGGCGATGCCGAATCTTACAACTTGCGAATGCGGCGGCATTCTCGACATCATCTACGATTACGACTACATTAAGAAAAATCTGACCAAGGAAACGCTCAAGTCCCGCCCGCATACCATGTGGCGCTACCGCGAGCTGCTGCCCGTGGAGGAAACAACGCCGGATACGCCGCTGCGCGTGGGCTGGAGCCCGCTCTATGAAGAGCCGCGCCTTGCCAAGATACTTGGGCTTAAAAAGCTCTGGGTCAAGGACGACGGCCAGAACCCGACCGCATCCTTAAAAGACCGCGCCTCCGCCATGGCGGTCGCCAAGGCGGGGGAGGCGGGAGCAAAGATCATCGCCTGCTCGTCGACGGGCAATGCGGCTTCGTCCCTTGCGGGCAACGCCGCTGCCGCCGGTCTCAAGACCTTCATCTTTGTCCCCGAGCGCGCGCCCAAGGGAAAGGTTGCACAGCTGATGACCTTCGGCGCGAACGTCATTTCCGTCAAGGGCAACTACGAAGAGACCTTCGAACTTTCAAAAAAGGCCATCGACAAGTGGGGCTGGTACAACCGCAACGCCGCCATCAACCCCTACCTCTCCGAGGGAAAGAAGACCGTTTCGCTCGAGATCGCCGAGCAGCTTGAGTGGAAAATGCCGGACTATCTCGCCATTTCCGTCGGTGACGGCTGCACCATCGCGGGCGTGTGGAAAGGATTCAAGGATCTCTACGCCGTTGGGTTGATCGATAAACTCCCGCGCCTGATCTCCGCGCAGGCGGAGGGCTGCCACCCCATCAACCGCGCCATCGCGGAGGATAAGCCCTGGGAACCGATGGAGGAAAACACGCTGGCGGACTCTATCGCCGTTGGCGTGCCGCGCAACGCGGATAAGGCGCTCATGGCGATCCGTGAGTCGAATGGCATCGTGGTGAACGTGACGGACGAGGAGATCATGGCGGCGCAGAAGCTGTTGGGCATGACCTGCGGCGTCTTCGGCGAGCCTGCGGGCGTCACCGGCGCGGCGGGCGTGAAAAAGCTCTGCGAGCAGGGCGTTCTCGGCGAGAACGACACGGTTGTGTCGGTCGTCACGGGCAACGGACTCAAGGACGTGGCGAATGCCATCAAATTCTGCGGCGAGCCGATGAGCCTGCCGAACGACCTTACACTGCTGGTCGAGGAATTCGACAAGCGCGGCATTGAGACCGACGCGTAAAAAACAGAAAAGCGCCCCACGAATCGCCTGATTCGCGGGGCGTTTTTGATTATACAAAATGATCCTTGATGACGGGAATGGCGTTGAGCAGTGCCGAGATCGCCGTGGAGACCGCGAACACAAAGACTGCGAGCAGCGGCACGGAGAAAAAGGCGTTGCAGGAGAAGGTGTCGATGCCGAAATGCTGCAGCAGTTCAATGACCATGGGGTGGACGAGATAGACACCGAAGCTGTATTTCGACATCTTGCGGAGGAACGTGTAGGCTTTTTCACCCATGCGAGGGAAATTCAGATGCTGCTTGGCAAAGACGAAGATCGGTACGCTTGTGCAGAGAACGTTGAGCGAATTGTAGGTGTAGAAGATGTCGCTCGGCGCGCCCTGTGCCCTTGAAAGAGCGACGGGGGCGAACACGGATACCAAAAGGCCGGCAACGCCGATGCAATAGAGAATGATCTCTTCTCTGCGGCTAAAGTCCCTCCGGCTGAGATAGTATCCGCCGATGAAATAAGCGGTGAAGCCGAGCGGGAAAAAGCAGTAGGAGTACATGATGACGGTGTGAATGACCGCGCTTGCCTGATACGAAACAAAGGAGAGAAACAGGGCAAGCTGGGGCAGAAGAAAGGTGAAAACAAACGCAAGCAGCAGGAAGTAGCGCATGAGCGTTTCATTTTGCACGATCGGCCGCAGCAGCGGGATCAGCAGATACAGCCCTACGATCATGTAGAGGAACCACAGATGATAATGCCCCGTGATGAACTGGGAAAGCACGACCGAAAGCGGCGCGTGACGAAAGACAAGATAGACGAGCGCATAGCAGCCCGACCAGAAGAGAAAGACTGTAGCGATGCGCGCGACGTTCTTTTTGAGAATGGCGGAGATGCTGACATCGCGCCTGAGAAACAGCGCGCCGCTGATCATCACAAAGATGGGGACCGACCATTTTCCTGTGGTACAGTAGAGATTGAAGGCAAACCACGCCCGTGAACTGACGTCAACATCTGCCCAGTGCTGCGCGGCAAGATGCACGAAAACAACAAAGAAGATCGCCACGATGCGGAGAATGTCGAAATAGATCACGCGCCTGCGCGTGAAATGCTCTGCTGGCATGCTTAGCCCTCCTTTTCCTCAGCGTTACCAACCATCTCATTCTGCGCATCGTCAGACGCGGCATCGGGTGCGGATACTTCCGCCGCAGCCTCGGCCTTCTGCGCCTGCTGAGAGGCCATGGCTTCGACGCGGCCCTCTTCGCGCGCCTGCGCGACAGCCTGCTCACGCTCCTTTTCCGCCTTGGTGCGTTCCTTTTCCATCACATGCCGGGTGTGCTTGTTTTGCAGCTTAAAGACAATGCGCAGCACGAGCAGCACCACCACGATCGCAAGGCCGAGCCAGCTCCAGAACTTGAGCTTGAAGAGCGTCTTGACCGTCCAGTACTTTGCCTGCATGCCAAGGAAGCAGAAAAGGATCGAGACCGCGAGCGCCGCGCCGAAGAGCAGCACCCACAGCACCGACTTGACGGCGCTGCGCTTGCGAACGCGCAGATGCGCGGCCAGAAACAGCAGACTCAGCAGAAAAAACGCAGGAAACTGCGCAAATAATATCTCTCTCAGATCCATTGGTTTACCTCACAGTGCGCATTTGCCGCGCTTTAAATATTCGCCCATTTTTCCGCCGATGACCTTGCCGCCGTCCACCTGCAAACTGCCGCGCAGATAGACCTTTGCAATGCCGCCGTTCGTGCGGAAGCCTTCAAACGGCGTGTAGCCCGCCTTGGAGAGAAGCTCCGCGCCGCGGAGCACGTGGCTCGCACCGGGATCGTAGACAACAATGTCGGCGTCGCTGCCCGCGGCGATCACGCCCTTGCGGGGGAAGAGACCGTAGAGCTTTGCGGGATTTTCGCTCAGTGCGCGGCAGACTCCAGCGAGGGAGAGTTTGTTTTCTCTTGCTGCAATGGTGTATACGACCTCGCCGCGCGTTTCAACGCCGGGAAGACCGCCGGGGATCTTCGTAAAGTCCTCGCGGCCCATGTCCTTCTGCTCAAGCGTAAAGGAGCAGTGGTCGGTCGAGATGGTCTGCACCTCGCCGCGGCGCAGCGCCTTCCAAAGCGCCTCGCTGTCCTCCTGCGAGCGGATCGGCGGCGCGCAGACGTAGCGCGCGGCGGAGGAATAGTCGGGATCATAGTAAACGCCGTCGTCAAGCGCCAAGTACTGCGGGCAGGTCTCGACATACACGGTCTGCCCGCGGCGGCGCGCCGCGGCGATCTCTGCGAGCGACGCTCGGTTCGTCGTGTGGACGATGATCACAGGCGCGTCCGCCGCCTGCGCGATACGCAGAAGGCGGGAGACGGCTTCGGCCTCTAAATAATCGGGGCGCGAAACGGGGTGCGACACCACATCTGCGCCAAGACCGCTCGCCTTGAGCTCGGCAATACGCTCGTCGATCACGCCTGCGTTCTCGCAGTGAACGCCCGCGATGCCGCCGCGTACCTTCAGCGCCTTGAGCGCGCGATATACTGCGCCGTCGCCGATCATCATGGCGGGATAGGTGAGGTACATCTTAAAAGAGGTGATACCGGCGTCGAACATCGCGTCAAGCTCAGACTCGATGCTCTCGTTCCAGTCATCGATGGTCATGTGGAAGCCATAGTCGCAGTAGCACTTGCCGTCCGCCTTTTTATGCCAGAGATCAAGCCCGTAGGCAAGGGATTCTCCTTTATTGGGGCAGGCGAAGTCAATGACCGTCGTCGTGCCGCCGCGAATGGCGCTTTTGCTGCCGCTTTCAAAATCATCGGCTGTTGTGGTGTTGCACACGTCAAGATCAAAGTGCGTGTGCGCGTCGATAAAGCCGGGAAAGAGCGTGCAGCCCGTCACATCGACGATCTCGCTCTGCGCGGCGAGATCGGGCGGGATATGGCCGACCTTTTCAATTTTTTCACCGTCGATGAGCACATCGGCACGGCGGCAGCCGCGGCCGCTGACAACAAAACCGCCTCGAAGCACTGTTTTCACGGAAGAGACCTCCTTATGGAAAAATACTGTTCCAAGATACTGTTCCAAGATAAAGTCAGCATAGCATATTCCCGCCTGAATTTCCATAGAAAGAAGAAAAAATGTGTGATGCAAACAAGATTTTTGTCAGAATTTCAGAAGAATAACGTATTGAGAAAGACGCGCGTACACGGTATAATAAAACCATACTACATTCCGCTCTGAACTGTGCAAAACCGGACATTTTTGCGTGCTGACGACGGTGAGAGATAAGATGTGAAGAAGCTGCGCGTCACGGCGGCGGGCAGAGAAGTGTGGAGTGAAAAAAAGAGGAGGAAAACACTATGCGTAAGTTCCTATCCGTCCTGCTCGCAATGGCAATGGTTCTCAGCCTGACTGTGACCGGCTTTGCGCTCGAGGACACGGCAGCCACAAATGAGCCCGAAGTCATGACCGAAGAAGCAACGATGGCGGGCAAGACTGTCATTCTGCACACCAATGATGTGCATGGTGCGGTCAATGGCTATGCCTGCATCGCTGCGCTCAAGGCCGACTATGAGGCCAAGGGCGCCGAGGTCATCCTCGTCGACGCCGGCGACTTCAGCCAGGGCACGACCTATGTCAGTGTCACCAAGGGCGCTGATGCGGTCACGATGATGAATGCCGCCGGCTACGATGTCGTTACCCTCGGCAACCACGAGTTCGACTACGGCTATGCCCAGCTCAAGGAAAACATGAGCAAGGCCAAGTTCAAGGTCGTCTGCGCGGACGTCTTCAACGAGAATGGCACGCCCATCTTCGACGCGAATTACACCTACACCACCAAGTCCGGTGTGAAGGTCGGCTTCTTCGGCATGGAGACCCCCGAGACCCAGACCAAGGCCAACCCCGCGCTCATCAAGGGCCTGACCTTTGCGACCGGTGACGCCTTTACCAAGGCTGCCGCCGATCAGGTCGCAGCGCTCAAGGATGCCGACGTTGTCATCTGCCTTGCGCATCTGGGCATCGACGCCGAGTCCGCTCCCTATCGCTCCACTGATCTCTACGCCGCCGTCAAGGGCATCGACTTCATCATCGACGGCCACTCCCACACCGTGATGACCAAGGGCGAGAACGGCGAGCCCATCCAGTCCACCGGCACTGCGTTTGCCAACATCGGCGTGATCGTCATCGACAATGCCACCAAGAAGATCGAGAGCAACTCCCTCTTCGAAGTCAAGGAAGACACCGCCAAGGACGAGACTGTTTCTGCCGCGGCAAAGACGATCGTTGACCGCGTCGACGCGGAATACGATGTTGTGTTTGCCAAGAGCGAGGTCACGCTCAACGGCGCGAAGGCCCCCAACGGCAACCGCGACAGCGAGACCAACAACGGCGATCTCATTACCGATGCAATGATCTGGAAGGTCATGCAGAACAAGGAAGGCCTGACGGTTGATGCTGACCACGTGGTCGCCATCACCAACGGCGGCGGTATCCGCGCGGCCATCAAGCCGGGTGATGTCACCAAGAAGGACATCAACACCGTTCTGCCGTTTGGCAACACGGTTGCAGTCATCTATGTCACCGGCGCAGAGCTTCTTGAAGCGCTCGAGGCTTCCACCTACAGCCTGCCCGTCGGCGGCTTCCCGCAGGTTGCCGGCATCAACTTCACCCTCTCCACGGCTGTCGCTTATGATGCCAATGCTGAGACCTATCCTGCTTCCACCTACTATGGTCCCAAGAGCATCAACCGCGTGGTCATCAACAGCATCAACGGCAAGGAGTTCAAGGCGGACGATACCTATGCGGTCGTTACCAATAACTTTGTTGCCGACGGCGGCGACACCTACTATGCCTTCGCTGCTGCTTCCGCACAGTTCGATACCGGTATCCCTTTGGACGAGGCTGTGATGGAGTATGTCACCAAGGAGCTCAAGGGCGTCATCGGCACGCAGTATGCCGCGCCTCAGGGCCGTATCCTGCTGAACCCGTTCAAGGATGTCAAGGTTTCCTCCTGGTTCGGCCAGTATGTCATCGACCTCTACAATGACGGCATCATCAACGGCACCTCCGCCACCACCTATGCGCCCAACGACACCCTGACCTGGGCTGCCGCGCTCAAGCTCCTGCTTGTCAGCCACGGCGATCTCAAGGCTGCGGACGCTACCGGCGCCGACTGGAGCAAGAACGCCATCGCCAAGGCTGCTGAGCTGGGTCTTGTTGCCGCCGATCTCGACGGCGCAAAGGCCATCTCCCGTCTCGAGTTCTGCCAGGTCGCTGCCAAGCTCAACAAGCTTGCCGAGTCCAAGACCGAGAGCAAGTTCACCGACTGCACCGACGGTTACGTCATGGCGCTCGTTGACGCGAAGGTCATCAGCGGTATGACCGAGACCACCTTCGAGCCTGCCGCGTCCCTGACCCGCGCGCAGATCGCCAAGATCCTCTATCAGCTCACCCTGATCGAGAAGTAAGGCAAAGCACAGAACAACGAAAAGAGCGCTGCTTCAAGCAGCGCTCTTTTTTTGCTTACAATAGGGAAGAGGGGGCCGGTGAATCGCACCGGCTCCCTCGTTTTTCGTTTTGCTTACAGGTAGAGGTAGCTGTACTTGTCGCGCACGGTGAGGATCAACGCCTCGAGCTCGACGGGGAGATCATTGTCGCAGGAGGCTAAGTCGTATTCCTTCACGCCGTCCTCGTAGCGCAGGCGGATCTTGTCGTCCTCTTCGAAGAGCACGCCGTAGTTCTCGCTCTCGTCCATGTCCTCGCGCGTATCAAAAAGGGTGAACTTATCGTGGCAGGGCTCGCTTGCGTAGGGGCAGAACTGCGTGCAGTTGCCGCATTCGTTGCACATCTTGTCGACGTGGACGATCTCGTGCGAGCCGTCGGCCATCTTGATGACGACATTCGCGCGGTTCGGGCAGGAATCGACGCAGTTCTCGCACACGGTGGAGCATTGCAGGCAGCGCTCGCCGTCGCAGCTGCATTTGCTTGCCATGGAGAGGACGCCCTTCTTGCTCTGCGCGTCGAACTCGGTCACATCGGCCTCGGCGGGGATGTCGTAAACATGCGGGTGACCGACGACGATCTCGGCAAAGCGCGCGGCATCGGCAATGCCCTCGACCACGGTGGCGGGGCCGCGGTGCGCGTCGCCCGCGCAGTACACGCCGGGAATGTTCGTCTCGAACGCGGGACCCTTGCGCTCCATCTCAATGCCGTTTGCGGCCATCAGCTCAGCGTCGACCTGCTCGCCCACGGCGGAGATGACCATGTCGCAGGGAATGGTGAACTGTTCGCCGGATTTGACGGGGCTGCGGCGGCCGCTCTCGTCCGGCTCGCCGAGGATCATCTTATCGCACAGGAGCTTGCCGCGGCTCTGCTTGACGGGCGCGGCCAGCTCGACAAACTCCACACCGTCTGCGATGGCGAGCTGTAACTCATGCTCGTCGGCGGGCATGAACTTCTTTGTGCGGCGGTAGAGGATGGTCGCATGCGCGCCCATGCGCTTTGCAACGCGCGCGGCGTCCATCGCGGTGTTGCCCGCGCCGACGACAACGACATTGCCGTGCAGGCAGGGCTTGACCTGCTTTTTCATCTTCTTCATCCATTCGATCACGCCCTGCACATTGCCCTCAATGTCGAGCTTGCCGGGCTTCCATGCGCCGGTGGCCATTAGAATGTGCGTGTAGCCCATCTTCTTGAGCTGTTCGACGGACGGAGCAGGCTTGCCGAGTTTTACCTCCACGTCGTAGCGCTCCATGAGCGCGATGTCCTTGTCGATGGCCTCGTCACTGATGCGGAAGGCGGGGATGACATAGCGCGGCACGCCGCCGAGCTTGCGCTCGCGCTCAAAGATCGTGGTAGGAACGCCCTCGCGGCCGAGGAAGTACGCCGCGGCGATACCGGTCGGGCCGCCGCCGACGATGGCGACCTTCTTGTCGTCAACGGGCTCGGGCATGCGGAGAGAGGCCATGAGCGCGCTGTAGCCCTTTTCCGCGGCAAGAAGCTTCGTCTCGCGGATGTGGACGGATTCCTCATAGAAGTTGCGCGAGCACTTGCCCTGGCAGCGGTGCGCGCAGATGGTGCCGGTGATAAACGGCAGGGCGTTCTTCTCGGTGATGAGCTTCAGTGCTGGGCCGTAGAGCCCCTTGCGGCAGAGCTCAAGATATTCGGGAATGTCCTGCTCGATGGGGCAGCCGCCCTTGCAGGGTGCGGTAAAGCAGTCGAGCAGCGGCACCTGTTCATCTTTTTTGCGCGAGGGGAGCGGCTTGATTGCCTTGAGGTGGTGGAAGTCGTGCAGCGCAGAGGCGGCAAGGTCGGAGATCGCGGCGGGGTCGTTGCCGGAAAATGCGCGGTAGGGCATATCCTCGACCTTTTCGACCATCTGGTGCAGGCGGTTGTAGCCGCCGGGCTTCAAGATGGTGGTGGCGACGGTGATGGGCCAGATGCCGGCGGCAAAGAGCTTGTCACAGTTGAAGTAGTCCGCGCCGCCTGCGAACGAAATGCGCATCTTGCCGCCAAACTGGCGGGAGATGCGATTGCACATCTCGATCGTCAGCGGGAAGAGGCTGCGGCCGGACATGTACATTTCCTCGTTGGGAAGCTCGCCGCGTGTCGTGTCGACGGGGAAGGTGTTGGAGAGCTTGAGACCGAACTCGAGGCCGTGCTTGTCCGCAAGTTTTTGCAGCCGCTCGAACATCGGCACGGCGTCCTCCCACTGGAGGTCTTCGTTGAAGTGATGCTCATCAAAGACAACGTAGTCATAGCCCATGGAATCGAGGATGCTGCGCGCGGTTTTGTAGCCAAGAATGGTCGGATTGCACTTGACGAAGGTGTGCAGATGCTTTTCCTTGAGAAGATAGCTTGCGATGCGTTCGATCTCCTGCGGCGGGCAGCCGTGAAGCGTGGAGAGCGTGACGGAGCGGGAAACATTGGGGGAGATGGCCGCAATGAAGTCCTTTTCCTCGGGGAAGAGCTCGGTCAGGACTTTTTTACATTCCTTGAACTGCGAGGTCTTGCCCGCGTCCATCATGCTGTTGATGTAGGTGTTGATCTTGCGGCCCTTGATGCCGTCCAGGTCATAGCCGACGGACATATTGAACACGAACCCGTCGGGATCGCCGAAGCCGTAGACCTTGCTCATGATCTTGAGCGCGCACCAGGCCTTGATGTACTCGTCCTGCGCCTGCTGCACGGTCAGTTCGGTCGACCACTCCTGGTTGTAGCCCTCGTCAGCGGCAAGGATACAGGGGCGGGGAACGCAGGCGGCAAGCTCCGCGCCGTCCATCTTCTGCACGGTCTTGACCTCGAAAAAGCGCGCGCCGGCGGCATAGGCCGCGATGATATTCTGCGCAAGCTGGCTGTTGGGGCCGGCGGCGGGGCCAAACGGCGTTTCGATGCGCTCGCCGAAGATCGGCAGGCTCTTGCCGCTTGCGTGATAGTGCTTATGAACGCCGAACACATCGCCGCACTGCGCGTATTCGCTCGTCACCCAGTTCATCAGAGAGTCGAACGGAATGGGATACATTTTTTCAGACATTGTTTTTTCCTCCCGCTTGCTTAATAGGTTCTGTGATTCAGCTCGCCCCAGAGTTTCTTGGCGGCTTCAAGAATGTGCGCATTTTCGGCTTCTTCGTCGATGCCGACAAGCTGGCGGTCGAGCATGAGGGTCTTGCCGGCGGCGATGGTGGTCTGGCACTGGCGGCCGGTCATGCCGAAGATCATGTGGCCGTCGATGTTCTCGTCGGAGAACGGGGTGAACGGCTTATAGTCCATGACGATGATGTCCGCCGCGGCACGGGGCTTCAGCACGCCGAGCGTGTCGGGGAAGTATTTCTCGCCGATCTTTGCGTTGTTCTTGAAGAGCATGTCCGTCACCTCGCACCAGCCGACGTTCGGCAGGCAGTTCTGGCTGCGCTGGGAGCAGAGGGCGACCTTGAGGGATTCGAGCATGTCGTTCGTGTAAGCGTCGGTGCCCATGCCAAGGAGGATGCCGCGCTTGTAGAGCTGGAGCACGGGGCAGATGCCGATGGCGTTGCCCATGTTGGACTCGGGATTGTTTACGACCATCGTGCCGGTCTCCTTGATGAGATCCATCTCGGCGGTGTTGACATGGATGCAGTGGCCGAGAATGGTCTTGGGGCCGAGAATGCCGTGATCCTGCAAGCGCTGCACGGGACGGCGGCCGTAGTTCTGGAGGGAGTCGTACACGTCGTTCATGCCCTCGGATACGTGAATGTGATAGCCCGTGCGGCCGTTGTTGGCCTCGACCATGCGATCAAAGGTCTTATCCGAAATGGTGAAGAGCGCGTGGCCGCCGAACATTGCCGCGAGCATGGGATCTTTGCGCTTTTCGCACTCGGTGATGAAGTCGGCGTTTTCTCGGATGGCCTCAAGGCACTTCTCTTCGCCGTCGCGGTCGGAGACCTCGTAGCAGAGGCAGGAGCGAAGGCCGAGGCGCTTGCTCTCCTCGGCAATCGTGTGGAGCGTGCCGGGGATCTCACCGTAAGAGGCGTGGTGGTCGAAGATCGTCGTCACGCCCTGCTTAATAGAATCGATGTAAAGCGCGGTGGCGGAGGCGCGCGTGCCGTCCATCATCAGATGGCGGTCGATCGCCCACCATGTGCCGTCGAGCACTTCGTAGAAGTTCGTCGGATTGTTGCCGACGATGGAAAGGCCGCGGGCGAGGGCGGAGTAGATATGCGTGTGCGCGTTGATGAACGCGGGCATGATGACACCGCCTCTGGCGTCGATGATCTCGGCGCCGGGATATTTTGCGCGCAGCGCCGCCTCTTCGCCGACTTCGACGATCTTCGTCCCCTCAAAGGCGACTGCGCCGTGCTCGTAATAGCCCTGTGCATCTGCGTTGCGGGTGATGAGACGACCGTTGGTGACAAGTTTCATAATGTTGCTCCTCCTTTTTCTTTTGCCTTTTCCCGATGCGAATTGCGCCAGCGCAGGGGGAAAGAAAAAAGCGCTCCTCACACAGACCGTGCCGACTCCCGATAAAAAGGGAAACGACCGTACAGCCCGTGCGCGAAGCACTACGTTGCAGCTACAAACAATGATTGAGTTGTTAAAAATATTTTACAGGAAACGCGAACAAAATGCACGGATTTTTCGTCTAATGCAATGTAGAAAATAGAAACTTAAATTTGTGCAAACCGTGGAAAGATAAAAAGATGCCCCGCAGCGGCCGTGTAAGCCCCGTCAAAACCTGCACCATTCTGGACAGGTGGGTCACCTCTGTCCGGCTTTATTGCTTCCAACGTCCAGCCGCAAAAGGCAGCCGGGAGGCCTGCAAACCACCGGAACGTACCAGCGTCCCTTATGACGAAATGTGGGTTTAAAAAGAACTTATCACGCACCCCGCAGGGCAAATTCAGTTTATCGCAATTCGTGGGGAAAAATCCGTCGCAATCGAAGATTTTTATTCTTCGTCGGCGAGGATCTGCTCCATGAAGAGGTCGTAGACCTTGTCGATCTCCTCTTCGTCCTCGATGGTGACAAGGAATTCCTCGCCGTTTTCCATCTGGCTCTTCAGAATGATGAGACCGTATTCCTCTTCGTTTTCCTCTTCTTCGCTGTCCTCTTCGACCACGGGGAAGAACGCCATATACGTCGTGCCGTTATATTCGAGCGCATCAATGTATTCAAGCTCGATATCTTTGCCCTCATCGTCCGTCAGCGTGACGAAATTGGGGCCGAATTCATCGTTCATAGGGGAACACCTCCTGTGATTTTGTGAGTGCATTATACCGCACTTTTTACAAAAATGCAAGACAAGATACGCACCACTTGACAGCCGTGCTATACTATATTCTGTATCACTATTGAAAATCGGCTATGCGCGCTTGCGCATATTTCTATCGCAAAGGAGGAGGCGCTTTATGGAAGAAAACCGCGCAGAAAACCAGACGCCCCAAAGACAGCACGCACAGGCAAAGACGCATCAGGCGCACAAGAAGAAAGGCGGAACAGCCAAGAAGGTCATCGGCACCATTCTGGCCATCGGCCTTACCACATGTTTGATGTTCTTCGCCATCTTTATGATCTATGTCCACACGTCACTTGACCTTGACGTGGATATCTCAGCCTACACGCTCAAGCAGAGCTCGACGGTCTACTATCAGGACAAGACGAGCGGGGAGTGGGTGGAGCTGACGAAGCTCCACGGCGTGGAAAACCGCACGCTCGTCAGCATCGACGATATTCCCAAGCACGTGCAGGAAGCACTCATCTCCATTGAGGACGAGCGCTTTGAAAGCCACCACGGTGTAGACTGGAAGAGCACGGCGAAGGCCATTCTTGGCAAGCTCACCGGCAGTTCGACGCGCGGCGGCTCGACGATCTCCCAGCAGGTCGTGAAGAACATGACCGGCGACAACGAGGTGACTATCAAGCGCAAGGTGAGGGAGATCTTCCGTGCGCTGCGCCTCGAGAAGAATTATTCGAAGGACGAGATCCTCGAGACCTACCTGAACCTCGTCTACTTCGGCAACGGCTGCAACGGTATTGAGGCCGCGGCGGAGAGCTACTTCGGCAAGACCGTCGGCGAGCTGTCGATCGCCGAGGCCGCGTCCATCGTCGGCATCACGCAGTTCCCCTATAAATATGACCCGTCGCGCGGCGACTGGTACCGCGAGCAGAACAAGGAGCGCCAGCTTACCGTTCTTTATAAGATGCACGAGCTGGGTAAGATCAGCGACGAAGAGTACGAGCAGGCAAAGGTCGAGCCTCTCGTCTTCTCCTGGGACCCGGGCTTTGTTCCTTCTGCGGGGGTCGCAAGCAGGGTGGATACCGCCTCGAGCACGGAGTATGACTCCTACTTTGTTGAGCGTATGTTCAACGACATCGTCGCCGATATGCACGAACAGTTCGGCTATGATGAGAAGGTCGCAAAGGACCTGCTCTACACCGGCGGCTACTCCATCTACTGCACGGTCGATCCCAAAGTGCAGTCCATCGTGGAAAGCGTCTATGCCGACCGCAATAACCTGAACTATACGTCCTCCAAGGGCCAGCAGCTTCAGTCCGGCGCAACGATCATTGACAATACAACGGGCGACATCGTGGCCGTTGCGGGCCGCGTGGGCGAGCGCGAAGGCCGGTTCCTGCTCGACTATTCGACCGTTGTGCGTCAGTGCGGTTCTGCCATCAAGCCCCTGAGCGTCTATGCGCCCGCGCTGGACGCCGGCGTCATCACGCCCGCGAGCGTCATCGACGACTATCCCGTTGAAATGCTCGGCGGCAGCATCTGGCCGGTGAACGCCTATTCAGGTTATCGCAGCATTATGACGCTGCAGGACGCCATCCGCAATTCGTCCAACCCCACGGCGGTGCGCACGGCCATCAAGCTGACGCTGCCCGCGTCCTACGCGTTCATGACCGAGAACCTCAGCTTCTCGACGCTGACAAACGATGATCTGACGGCGGCGGGCGCACTGGCGCTCGGCGGCCTTTCCAAGGGCGTGACCACGCGCGAGATGGCGGCGGCCTATGCCTCCTTTGCCCGCGGCGGCATTTACACGACGCCGCGCACCTACACCGAAGTGCGCGACCACAACGGCAATGTCATTCTGGACAATAAGAGCGAGTCTCACGTTGCGATGGAGGAAAGCACTGCCTATTCGATGAACGAGCTGCTTAAAAACGTTGTGCGCAACGGTACGGGTACGGGTGCAAACTTCTCCGGCATGACCATCGCCGGTAAGACCGGTTCGACCAACAGCAACAACGACCGTTACTTCGTCGGTTACACGCCGTATTACACGGCGGCGGTCTGGGTCGGCTACGATACGCCGACGCGCATCGTGGCGAGCGGCAACCCTGCCGCCACGCTTTGGAAGACCTTTATGAGCAAGGTCCACGAGGGGCTGCCCAACAAGGACTTTGACGTTGGCAGCGGCGATATGGTCAGCGTGACGGTCTGCACGCAGACGGGACTGCTGGCATCTTCCGGCTGCCCCGCGCAGACGGTCAAGGTTGCAAAGGATTATGCGCCAAAGCTGTCCTGCGACGCGCACATCAGCGTGACGGTCTGTGCAGACTCCGGCATGCTTGCTTCCGACTACTGCCCGAATATCACGACGGCCTATGTGCTCGATCTGAGCCAGCCGAACGTCAGCGCCGGCTGGGGCTATACGCGTGAGCTGCTCACAACGCCCCTCAGCGCGGCGATGCAGGCAACGTATCAGGCACAGCTTGCGGAGGGGCTCATTTCGGCGATCCCCGCGGGCGAGCCGGTGCGCACGAACAGCGGCACGGTGCAGCTATACAGCGACCTCATGTACAGCGGTATGTGTACTACGCATACAACGCCGCTTGAGCCTACGCCGGATCCGGACGCTCCGGATGATACCGGCAACGGCGGTGAGGGCGGCACGCAGACGCCCGGTGACAACACGGGTACCGCAGGCGAGAGCGCAAGCGGTGACAACGGACAGTTCCTCGATTGGCTGCTCAACAGCGGTAATACGGGGCATTGACAGAAAAAAGAGAACGACGATCCGTCGTTCTCTTTTTTATGCCTTTTCCGGGCGCGTATTCCGGATCTGCGAAAGCAGCAGCAGAAAGAAGGGGAAGAGCACCATTCCTGCGATACCGAACGTGCAGTAGCCGAGGTACATTGCAAAAAGGGACGCGACCGGCGGCAGTCCCGCCTGCGCGGAGAGCAGCCGCGGCTCAAGCGTGTTGCGCGTGATGAGCGTGCAGAGGTAGAGCGCAAGCAGAACGATCGCCCGGGGCGGAAAGCCAAACAGCAGTGTGACAAGCGCCCACGGCACAAGCGCCGTTCCCGTGCCAAAGACGGGCAGCGCGTCGAGCAGTGTGATGAGGAAGGCGAGCAGCAGGGAATAGCGCTGACGAATGAGAAGAAAGCCCACCAGAAGTTCTGAAAATGTGATAAGAGACAGCGTCGCCTGCGCGCGCAGCCACCGTGCGAGTGAGCGCATTACGCCGTCGCGCAGGCGAAGGAGTTTTTGCATGGCGATCTGCGGTATGCTGCGCTCAAGTGCCGAGCAAAGCTCGGGATACGAAGCGGAGGTGAAAAAGAGCGCCAGTACGCAGGTTGCGACTGCAAGCACGCTGCCGGGCAGCGTCGCTGCCGCTGCGGTGAGCGCACCGACCGTCCGCTCAGACAGCGCGCGCAGCAGGCTGTCGGCGTCCGTTATGACCTGTAAAAACTGCTCGTGCAGGAAGCGGCTGAACCATTCGGGGCTTGCTGCGCTGAAGCGCTCCAGCCGAGAAAGAAGATCGTTCGCCGCGGCTGGGATCGCGTCGAAAAACGCCGGGGCGGCGGAGAGCAGCGCACTCATCTGCGCGAGCAGCGTGGACCACAGGAGCGACAGCAGCCCTCCGAGGAGAAAGAGAAGCGTCAGCGTCAGAATCAGCGCGGAAAAGCTGCGCTGGAAGCGCAGCCGCCGCTGCAAATGCAGCACGAGCGGTTCCAGCAGCGATGCAATCAGAAATGCCAGCAGAAACGGCAGACACCAGGGCAGAAGATAGCGGAAAAGACAGTAGAAAAGCGCCGCACCCGCAAACGCCGTGAGTGTCAGCAACAGAAAGCGCCGGAGCGTGTTTTCATTCAAGTTTTGCATTCCTCTCTTTGAAAAAATGTTGCATTATCAATCGCGATATGCTAAAATCCTGCCATATAAAGACAGATGACCGTATAGGAGAAACAATTATGGCGCCTGCAACAAAGTTTTATCTGGTCTCGGCAGATGCTCTGCCGGAAATTTTTATCAAGGTGGCGGAGGCAAAGCGCATGCTCCAGTCCGGAGAGGTGCGCACTGCGGGCGACGCCGCCCGCGCCGTCGGCATCAGCCGCAGCGCATTTTATAAGTACCGCGACGCGGTGCGCCCCTTCAATGACATGAAGACCGGCCGCATCATCACGTTCTACGCGATGCTCAAGAACAACCCCGGCGTATTGTCCAATGTCCTTTCTATTTTTGCCGGTTCCGGCGCAAATATTCTGACCATCAACCAGAGCATTCCCACCAACGGCTGCGCCGCGGTGACGATCTCTGCCGAAACGTCGGAGATGCAGGAATCCATCGAGGAGATGATGGCGCATGCCATGTCGCTTGAGGGCGTGGTGCGCTTCGATATCCTCGCGGCCTGAATCACCCCGGCTCATACAATTTCATACGCTGGATTGGCGGCTGCTGCTATGGCGTGCTGCCAATCCATTTTTTGTTGGAAGTGGTTCTGATGAGCCTGATCGTACAGAAATTCGGCGGCAGCTCCGTGCGCGATCACGAGCATCTTCTGCGCATGGCGCGGATCGTCAAGGGAAACGTTGACAGGGGCGATGAGGTGCTTGCCGTCCTCTCCGCGCAGGGAGATACGACGGACGGACTGCTGCAAAAGGCAAAGGAGATGAGTGCCGCGCCCTCGCCGCGCGAGCTTGACATGCTGCTCTCTGCGGGGGAGCAGATGAGCGCCGCGCTCGGCGCGATGGCACTCGAGTCCATCGGTGTTCCCGCTGTGTCGCTCTGTGCCTGGCAGATCCCCATCGAGACGGACGGCGCGCATACGAGCGCGCGGATCGAGCACATCGGTCTTGCACGTCTGGAACGGGAACTCGGGCGCGGGCGCGTTGTGGTCGCGGCGGGGTTTCAAGGGATCGACAAGGCGGGGGATATCACAACGCTCGGACGCGGCGGCTCTGACACAAGCGCTGTGGCGCTTGCAGCGGCGCTGCACGCCGATGCGCTGCACATCTATACCGATGTAGACGGTATTTTTTCTTCTGACCCGCGCATTTGTCCCAATGCCGTGCGCCGCCCGCGCATTTCGTATGACGACATGCTGCTGCTCGCGCGCAAGGGCGCACAGGTGCTGCATGACCGCAGCGTGGCGATGGCGGCAGAATGCGGCGTTCCCATCGTGGTGAGATCATGCGGGGAGAAGAGCAAAGGCAGTGTTGTCTGCAAGGCGGGGGAGGAAGGCCCCATCACCGGCGTGACGCAGAAAAAAAGCGACCGCTCGCAATTTGCGGTCGTCACGGCGGTGGGCGGCGCGCTGCCGGACAGCGCATACGAGCACAAAGCCGCTGCCGCGCTTGCACGCAGCGGCGTGAGTGTTTCCGCTGTCGTTACCGGCGAGCGTTTTCTGAGCATTTTTGTGCCGCGCGAGGAATCCGACCACGCGCTGCGGATCGTACACGACGCACTGATCGCCGCGGAATGAAAAAAGACCCGTTGGATGCTCCAACGGGTCTTGTCTTTTGCAATTCACTTATTCCTCGGCGTAGCGCTTTTTTGCCTTTTCGATCTTCGTTTCGTAGCGGTCCTCTTCGGAGAAGATGCAGCCGCAGTATTTCTGCATATAAAGCCCCATCTCACGCGCTTTGCTCTGCCCCTCGCGGAAGCCGGGGCGAAAGTCGCGGTAATAGAAGGGAACGCCGTATTTCTTGCCCATCGTCTCGCCCACGGCCTTTAAAAGCTCGTGATCCTGATATGGAGAGATGAGCAGTGACGAGGTGAAGGCGTCGTAGCCGTGGTCGGCGGCATATTTGGCCGCCGTGCCGAGGCGGATCGTGTAGCAGTGCGCGCAGCGATGGTCAATGTCGGCGCTCACGGCGCGGACAAAGTCGCGCAGGCCGTAATCCTCTAAAATATGCACAGCAAGATGCTCTTTTTCGCCGTATTCGAGCAGCGTGCGGCGGCGTGCGTCGTATTCCGTCCAGGGGTGGATATTGGGGTTGAACCAGAGCGAGGTGGGCTCGATGCCCTCAGCGCGCAGCGTGTCTACGCAGTAGACCGAGCAGGGGGCGCAGCAGGAGTGCAAAAGCAATTTATCCATGAAAAAAGACCGGCTTTCCTGTATCGTTTCCGTCAGCATAGCACAGATGCGCAGCAAAGTCCATGGTAAAAGAAGCGGAACTCTTAAATAAAGTATCGTTCATGATTTATACATTGACTATTCAATCTCGTGCGTAGTATAATACATTGATTATTATGAACAAGTATGCCCATGTGGCAAAGGAGAAAGTGTATGTGGATCGCGGACGGTTGGGAAGATTATGAGCTGCTGGACTGCGGCGGCGGAGAAAAACTCGAACGCTGGGGAAAGCAAATTCTGGTGAGACCGGATCCTCAGGCGATCTGGGAGACGCCGCACACGAATCGCGGCTGGCGCAACGCACAGGGACGGTATCACCGCTCGTCCTCCGGCGGCGGACACTGGGATAAGGACAAACTGCCGGAGAGCTGGGTCGTGGGCTACAAGGATCTTAAATTCCAGGTCAAGCCTATGAACTTCAAGCATACGGGGCTTTTCCCCGAGCAGGCCGTCAACTGGGATTTTGCGCGCGAGAAGATCAAAAACGCGGAAAGACCCATTCGTGTGCTGAATCTCTTTGCCTATACCGGCGGCGCGACGGTCGCGTGTGCGGCGGCGGGCGCGCAGGTCTGCCATGTGGACGCGGCAAAGGGCATGGTCAACTGGGCGCGTGAGAATGCGCGCGTCAGCGGCCTTGGCGACGCGCCCGTGCGCTGGATCATCGACGACTGCGCCAAGTTTGTCGAGCGCGAGATCCGCCGCGGCAAGGTGTACGACGCCATCATCATGGATCCGCCGAGCTACGGCCGCGGCCCCGGCGGGGAAGTGTGGAAGCTGGAGGACAATTTGTTTCCCTTCGTAAAGCTCTGCTCGCAGGTTTTGTCGGATAAGCCGCTGTTCGTTATCATCAATTCGTATACGACGGGGCTTGCGCCGTCCGTGCTCGGCTACATGCTGCATCTGCTGGTCGCGGAAAAGTACGGCGGCAAGGTCACGTGGGACGAGCTGGGCCTTCCCGTGACGGAAACGGGGCTTGCGCTGCCCTGCGGCGCAACGGGCCGCTGGTTCAGCGAATAAACAAAAGGAAACGCACCGATATGGAAATGATAAAAACACAGGACCTCGCCTTTACCTATCCCGGCGCGGAGGGGGAGGGCAATACGCGCGCGCTGCGCGGCGTGAATGTAGAGATCGAGCGCGGCAGCTTCGTCGTGGTGCTGGGGCACAACGGTAGCGGCAAATCGACGCTTGCCAAGACCTTCAACGCAGTCCTGCTGCCAAGCGGCGGCAAGGTCTATGTCGAGGGCATGGACACGATGGACGAATCGCTCCTGCTTGAAATTCGCAGGCGCGTGGGCATGGTGTTCCAGAATCCGGACAACCAGATCGTGGCGAATGTCGTCGAAGAGGACGTCGCGTTCGCTCCCGAGAATTTGGGCGTGCCGAGCGCCGAGATCAGAAAGCGCGTAGACGACGCGCTCGAGGCCGTCGGCATGACGCAGTTCGTCAAGCACGCGCCGCATCTGCTCTCCGGCGGACAGAAGCAGCGCATCGCCATCGCGGGCGTGCTGGCGATGAAGCCCGAGTGCATCGTGCTCGACGAGGCGACCGCCATGCTCGACCCCATCGGCCGGCGCGAGGTGCTCGCGGCCGTCGAAAAGCTCAACCGCGAGCAGGGCATCACGGTCGTCCTCATCACCCACCACATGAACGAAGCCGAGCACGCTGACCGCGTGATCGTGATGAACGACGGCCTTGTCGTCATGGACGGAAAGCCGCGCGAGGTTTTCACCCGCAAAAAGGAGCTGGAGGACATCGGCCTTGCCGTGCCGGACACGGTCTCGCTGCTCTTTTCCCTGCGCGAGGCGGGGATGGACGTCCCCGTGGATGCCATCACCGTAGAGGAATGCGCAGACGCCATTGCGAAAAATTTTACCTAAGAGGACTGTAACCTTGGAAGAGATCATTCGTGTAGAAAACCTGACGCACACCTACGGCGAGGGCACGCCGTTCTGCCGCAGTGCGGTGCAGGATATGTCGCTCGCGATCTATCGCGGCGAATTTTTGGGCATCATCGGCCACACGGGCAGCGGCAAGTCGACGCTGATCCAGCACTTGAACGGTCTGCTCAAGCCGACCTCCGGCCGGATACTTCTCGGTGGAGAGGACATCTGGTCGGACCCGAAGAAAATTCGGAACGTGAGATTCCGTGTGGGCCTCGTGTTCCAGTATCCGGAATACCAGCTTTTTGAAGAGACTGTTTACCGCGATATCGCGTTCGGCCCGACGAACATGGGCTTATCCAAAGACGAGATCGACCGCCGCGTGCGTGAATCCGCGCACTTTGCGGGGCTTACCGACGATCTGCTGGAAAAATCGCCGTTCGCCCTCTCCGGCGGACAGAAGCGCCGCGTGGCCATCGCGGGCGTTATTGCGATGGAGCCCGAGGTGCTCGTGCTCGACGAGCCGAGCGCGGGCCTTGACCCACAGGGCAGGGAAGAGCTGCTTTCAAACATCCGCGAATTCCACCGCGCGCGCGGCACGACCGTTGTGCTCGTGAGCCACAGCATGGAGAAGATCGCGAAAA
>OLOA01001220.1_pt1 | contig 26292 bp, 20 predicted proteins | sample 1672201 | NCBI WGS metagenome assembly OLOA01 (sample SAMEA3136658, study PRJEB25190) | human gut metagenome
CCCGGAGGTCTTCGCTACCTCACCCGTTCACAACCTCCCGGGGAAGTACACCTAGCTCGCCCCTGACAAGGCATGAATGGGGCTCCCGCAGGGAGCCCCATTCATGCCTTGCGATCACTGCGATCTTGAGGGTCTCAACGTCGCAGTGACCCGACGTGCCTACTTGGCGGCGTCGTCATCCTCTTCCGGCTTGTTCACCACGAGCGTCTCGGTGGTGAGCAGCAGGCTGGCGATCGATGCCGCATTGGCCAGCGCGGAGCGGGTGACCTTGACCGGGTCGATGACGCCCTGGTCGATGAGGTTCCCGTACTCGCCGGTCTTGGCGTTGAATCCCTCGTTGGCCTTCATCTCGGCCACGCGGGACACAATCACATAACCCTGCTCGCCACCGTTCTCGGCGATCCAACGGGCCGGCTCGACGACCGCGCGCTGCACGATCTGCGCGCCGACCTTTTCGTCGCCGGTCACATCGAGATCCGACAGCGCATCGGCTGCGTGCACCAGGGCGGCACCGCCGCCTGCGACGATGCCCTCCTCGATGGCGGCACGCGTGGCGGACACGGCGTCCTCAATGCGGTGCTTCTTCTCGTTGAGCTCGACCTCGGTGGCTGCACCAACCTTGATCACGCAGACGCCACCGGCGAGCTTCGCAACCCGCTCGGACAGCTTCTCGCGGTCCCAATCGGAGTCGGTGCGCTCGATCTCGGCATGCAGCTGCTTGACGCGGCCCTGCACATCGGAGTCCTTGCCGGCGCCCTCGACGATCGTGGTGTCATCCTTGGTGACCACCACGCGACGGGCGCGCCCGAGATCCTCCAGGCTCACCTCGGCCAGCTTGAGGCCGACGGTCTCGGAGATCACCTGACCACCGGTCAGGATGGCGATGTCCTCGAGGATCGCCTTGCGACGATCACCGAAGGCCGGGGCCTTGACGGCCACGGCGTTGAAGGTGCCACGGATCTTGTTGACCACCAGGGTGGACAATGCCTCGCCGTCGATGTCCTCGGCGATGATCACCAGCTGGCCCTTGGCCGCGATGACCTTCTCGAGCACCGGCAGCAGGTCGTTCATCGAGGAGATCTTGCCGTCGTTGATGAGGATGTAGGGGTCGTCCATGACGGCCTCCATGCGATCCTGATCAGTGACGAAGTAGGGCGACACATAGCCCTTGTCGAACTGCATGCCCTCGGTGAATTCGAGCTCGGTGCCCAGGGTCTGCGATTCCTCGACGGTGATGACGCCGTCCTTGCCCACCTTGTCGAAGGCGTCGGCGATGATCTTGCCGATGCCCTCGTCGCGGGAGCTGATGGTGGCCACATTGGCCATGTCATCGGTGGTCTGCACCTCACGGGCGGCACTGTGCAGGAAATCGACCAGGGCCTTGACGGCCTTGTCGATGCCACGCTTCAGCCCCACGGGGTTGGTGCCCGACGCGACGGCGCGCAGGCCCTCGTGCACGAGCGCCTGGGCCAGCACGGTCGCGGTGGTGGTGCCATCGCCGGCCACGTCGTTGGTCTTGGTGGCGACTTCCTTGGCCAGCTGAGCACCCAGGTTCTCGAAGGGATCGGTGAGCTCAACCTCCTTGGCCACGGTCACACCATCGTTGGTGATGGTGGGAGCGCCCCAGCTCTTGTCAAGCACGACGTAGCGGCCCTTGGGGCCAAGCGTCACCTTGACGGTATTGGCGAGGACGTCCACGCCACGCTCGAGGGCGCGCCGTGCCTCCTCGTCGAATGCAAGTTCCTTAGCCATATAACTAATCCCGTCCCGGCGTTACTTGACGACGACCGCGAGGATGTCGCGGGCGTTGAGCAGCAGGTAGTCGGTGTTGTTGTACTTGACCTCGGTGCCGCCGTACTTGGAGAAGACGACGACGTCGCCCTCCTTGACGTCCATCGGCACGCGGACGCCCTTGTCGTCAACGCGGCCGGGCCCCACAGCGAGGACCTTGCCCTCCTGCGGCTTCTCCTTGGCGGTCTCGGGAATCACCAAGCCGGAAGCGGTGGTGGTTTCGGCTTCCAGCGGCTCTACGAGGACACGGTCCTCGAGCGGCTTGATCGTGGTTGCCACGTCAAACCCCTTTCTTCACTAGTCCAGCGCCGGGGTTGCCGGCGCACACGTTTGTCTTGTTCTGACCAGTGGGACGTCGTCGCGGTGCCATCCCCTGGGTTGGCACTCCCCAGCGGAGAGCGCCAACTAACAAGTTATACCCCGCCTAGCACTCGATCAAGCCGAGTGCCAGAGACAGTTGAGCGCGGGAGGCTCAGCCCTGCTGAAGCTCCCGCGCTCAACTGTCACCGTCGTGATCAGGATTTCGGCTTGGTGATGAATCCCTGGGCGATGAGCCAGTCATAGGCCACATCGGCCGGCCCGCGACCCTGCACGTCCACCTCGGCGTTCATCGCCAGCAGCGCATCGTTGGTGAGGGCCTTGGAGACCGGGTCGAACAGCTCGCGGTACTGATCGGCCGCCTTATTGTAGGTCTTCTGGCGCATCACGGGCGACACATTGTAATTGGGGAAGAAGTGCCGGTCGTCCTCCAACACCGTGAGGTCGAGCGCCTTGATGCGCCCATCGGTGGTGAACACCTCGCCGAAATTGCACAGCCCGTCGGCGGTGGCCGAATAGATGGCACCGGTGTCGAGCACCTTGCGCTGCACCTCGCCCAGCGACAGATCGTACTTGGCGGCCATCGGCTCGAAGCCGTCATTGCGGCTGTTGAGCTCACTCTCAACGCAGAAGCTCAGCTCGGACGACGGCAGCGCCGCAAGGTCGGACAATTTGCTCACGCCCAACCGGTCCTTGGTCTTCTGGGTGATCGCGAAGCCGTAGGTGTTGTTCATCGGCGCCGGAGGGAGCCAGACCATGTGGTTCTTCGCCAGGTCCTCGTCGCGCACCGCCACATACTGCTGTTCGGGATCGGTGATCGGATCGGAATGGCCCAGATAGCTGATCCACCCGGTGCCGGTGTACTCCCACTGGAAGTCGATCTGGCCGCTGAGCAGGGCCTGGCGTGCCGACGACGAGCCCGGGATATTGGTCAGGTCGTTCACATCGGCACCGGCCGACTTCAGCAGGATCACCGCGATCTTGCCGAGCACCAGCTGTTCGGTGAAGTTCTTCGAACCCACCGCGACGCTCTGGTCGCGCAGGCTGATGTCAGCCAGCGAACCGGCCAGCTTGCCCTTCGCCGACAGCCCGCCGCCGGTGCCCAGGGCACACGACGAGAAGATCAGGGAACAGGCCATTACCAGGGGGATCAGCAGCCGTCGGGGCGAGGGACGCAACCTTCGCATCGGGGCCGACACCGCCTGCGATCCATGTACGTGCATGCTCATCGCTCACAGTCCCTTCGGTTGCGTTACCAGTTCAAGAACTTGGCCTGCCCACTCCACCAGCAGCGCCAGAAGAGCCACCAACACGGCCCCCGACACCAGGATGCGAAATCGAAACAAGGTGATGCCCGTCTGGATCAGCGCGCCCAGGCCGCCGGCATTGATGAAGGTGCCGAACGCGGCGGTGCCCACCAGCAGCACGAGTGCGGTACGCACGCCCGACATGATCACTGGGATGGCAAGCGGCAGTTCAACACGCCACAGCACACCGAAATCCGAGATCCCCATGCCACGGCCGGCCTCCACCAGCGTCGGGTCGACGCCCTGCAGGCCGGTAATGGTGTTTTGCAGCACCGGCAGGAAGGCATAGATACTCAGGGCGACAACAGCGGTGGGCACACCAAAGCCCATGGCCATGGCCAGCAGCACGATGAGACCGATCACGGGGGCGGCCTGCCCGGCATTCGCAACCGCCACCACGGCCGGCGCGGCGCGTCGGAAACGTGGACGAGTCAACAGCACACCAATCGGGATGGCCGTGACCAGTACCACCACGGTGCAGATCGCGGTGAGCACAATGTGCTGCACGAAAAGCTCGCCGATTGTGCCCCAGGCCAGCTGGCGGGCCTCGATGTCGTCAAGGGTGGCGGTGGCGCGCCAGATGAGCCATACGATGAAGCCGACAAGTACCAGGATCGGAATCCCGATGACCTGACGGCTGGCGCCCTCAGGCTTCAACTTCACTTGGAGGCCTCCTCGGGCTCACCGTGGCCGGCCTGCGCAGCAGCAACCTTCTCGGCGGCCTCTGCACGGGCGTCGGCCTCCTCGGCAACCCTTTCCTTCTCGGCACGGGTCTTCGCAGCGCGAGCGTTGATATCGCGCACATGTTGGGTGATCTGGTCGAAGGTGGCGATGCCGAGCAGGTGGCCGGCGTCGTCAATCACCACCGCCCCCTCGTGCATTGAGGTGACCAGGGTATCGAGCACTGTGTCGAGGGTGACATCACGGGTCAGCAGAATCGGCTGACGTCCCGGACGAGCATGCACGACCTTTCCGCGCAGGTTCGTCGTCCACAACCAATCAACGGGACGATCATTGTCATCAAGCACCACCACTTGATCACGCTTCTGATGTCGGGCCTCCCGAAGGGCGGCATACACCGGGTCACCGGCGTGCACGGTGGCCGCCTGCTCGAGCTGGATCGACGCCAAGGTCTGCAATGACAGCTGCTTGAGCGCAGAATCACGGCCCACAAAATCCGCGACGAACTCATCGGCCGGGTTGGCCAGGATGCGCTCGGCGGTGTCGTACTGGGCGATGTGACCATGGTCCTTCATCACCAGGATGCGGTCGCCGAGCTTGATGGCCTCGTCAATATCGTGCGTAACGATCACCATGGTCTTGCGCAGAGTGGCCTGGACAGCGAGCAACTCGTCCTGCAGACGCGCCCGGGTGATCGGGTCGACAGCTCCGAAGGGCTCATCCATCAGCAGCACTGGCGGGTCGGCGGCGAGCCCGCGCGCCACGCCGACCCGCTGCTGCTGGCCACCCGACAGTTCCTTGGGATAGCGCTCACGGTATTCAGCCGGATCGAGGCCGACCAGCTTCAGCAGCTCGTCGATGCGCTTGTTGATGCGCCCCTTCTTCCAGTTGAGCAGCCGGGGCACCACAGCAATGTTGTCGGCCACGGTCATGTGCGGGAAGAGACTTCCCCCCTGAATGACATAACCGATCTGGGTGCGCAGCTTGTCGGGGTTCAGGTCACGGGTATCGCGACCGCCGATGGTGATGGCACCGCTGGTCGGCTCGATCAGACGGTTGATCATCTTGAGGCTGGTGGTCTTACCCGAGCCGGACAGGCCCACGAAGGTGACGATCTCGCCGGCGGGAATCGTCAGGCTGAGGTGGTCGACGGCCGGAATGTCCTGGCCCGGGTAGGACTTCACGACATCGTTGAAGACGATCTCGACGCCGGAGGTCTCCGAGGACCCCGCCGCAGTGGATGCTGACCCGCGCGCATCGGTGGACTGCCGGGCAGTGGTCGAATTATCAGGCGTGGCAGGTTCGCTGCTCATGCGCGGATTCCTTTCGAGATGGACAGACGGCCGATAAGCACCAGCACAGCATCTGCCACCAGAGCGATGATGACGATGCCGATGGTGCCGACCAGGGCGTAGTTCAAGGCGTTCTTTCCGCCGATCTGCGCCAGGCCGGTGAAGATGTAGGAGCCCAAGCCGGGGCCCAGGGCGTAGGCGGCTACCGCGGCGATGCCCATGGACATCTGGGTGGAGACGCGCAGGCCTGTGAGGATGATGGGCCAGGCCAGCGGTAGTCGCACCCGCCAGAAGATGGTCCAGGGTTTCATCCCCATCCCCACGGCAGATTCGATAAGTGTCCTGTCCACGCCCAGCAGGCCTACCGTGGCATTTCGCAGAATTGGCAACACCGCGTAGAAGGCCACCAGGATCATGGAGGTCACGGCGCCGATCCCGGCCAACGGAATGAGGATCCCGAGCAGCGCGAAGGATGGAATGGTGAGGCCGATCGTCGAGATCGTATTCGCAATCGGCTCTAGTTTGGGGATGCTCGTGACGAGCACCGCGAGGGCAATGGCGATGACGGTGGCAATGAACACCGACTGAATCACCAGGGACGCATGTTGATAGCTCCGGAAGACGATATCCGTCCACCGCGAGGCAATGAAATCACCCATTGGCAAGCATCTCGGTTCCGATCTCCTGTCGATTTTTGGACGGCGCATTCGGTGAGCAGTCCGCCGGTCCACACGCACCCGCCACACGGCCAAATCAAGGGGGCCGGGCCGTTCAGACCAGCAGCCCTGGCGGCAGGCATACCTCGGCAAGGATAGAGGGCCGACCTTTGTATGCAACCCGAACCCCCGATTCAGAGCCCGATTCCGGGTGTCAACTCAGGGTGTTGCGCGGCGTGTCACGCAGCCTTTGCACCACCAGCGCGGACAGCCCATTCGTGGTGGGGGTGAGCAGCAGAGTTGCGACATTCGGACCTTTTGGACGCAACTTCTTGCGCAGCGCGGCGGGGTCGATTTCGACGGCCCGCTTCTTGATCTCGAGTGTGCCAATTCGATGGGCTTTCACCCATGCCCGCAGTGCCGGCATGTGGTGGTCGATCACCTCGAGCACCTCGAAGGTGGTGGCCAGCGGGGTGACGATGGGCTCATCGCTGGACAGGTAGCCGACGCCGGGTGCCAGGCGCCAGACGTGCGCCGGTGCACCGCCCGGTTGGCGGGTGCCCGAAGACCCGGTTACCGGCGGTTGGATCGCGAGCGCCCGGGAGGCGCCGGCCCGGCTCACCGCCGGGTCGGGCTCGTAGAGATAGCGTCCGGGCGCGCGGACCTCGAAGTCAGGGGCCCCGGGGTCGGCCCACGCCTGCACGCCGGAGGGCAACAACACCGCCGAGCGTGAAGCCGGCACCGCGATGCGCCCGGTACCGCCGGGGGCGTCGGGGTCCGGGGCGTCGGGTGCGCCATCCCCCGGCAGGTGCCACAGCCCGCATTCCACCAGGTCGCCGTGGTCGCTGACCCAGATGGCGGCGACATCATCGGGCAACAGCTCGCGAGGGAATCCCGGACCGAGTTTCACGCAGCTGGCGTGGTCGGCCTGCAGCTGCGCCTCGACGAACGGCCATCCCGGGCTGAGGTCTTCGACCCGCCAGCTGCGTCCCCGTGCGGTGCGCCGGGCCGGGTCAAGGTAGACGCAGACCCTTCCGGTGGCGCCCCGGATGAGGCCGGGCGCCAACTCCACACCATCACCGGCGATCACCACGGCCCGTGGGCCGGGACGCCTGGGGCCACCGGCGGCCGCGGGGCCGGGTGGATCGTCGGCGCCGGCATCCGCAGTCGACAGGTTGTGCCGGGCCAGCAGGGCGGTGGCGGGGTCTATCTCCACCCCGGTCACTGACAGCCCGGCGTCGAGGAAGGCCAGGGCATCGGCACCGGCTCCGCAGCCGATGTCGAGCACGGTGGTGATGCCGGCGGACACCAAGCGGCGGGCACGCCAAGCCGACACCGATGCCCTGGTGGCCTGCTCCACGCCATCGCTGGTCCACAACAGCAGGTCGGCGCGGGGTCCCAGCTTGGCCCGGGCCCGTCGCCGCAGCCCCATCTGGCTGAGCGCGGCGGCCGCCAGCTCGGGCGCGAACTCGCGGCGCATCCGCTCACCGGCCCCCAACGAATCCGGATCGGGCAGCCCGGTGGCGAGGGTGAGCGCGCGCTCGCCCTCCGGGGAGGTCAGCAGCTGGGCAGTGTGCAAGTCCACACCGTGAGCCTAGGGCCGGCCGGCTCAGGCAGAGACCGTGACCTCCACCGGCGTGGAGACCAGCTCGGGGGTGCGGTCGGGCCCGGAGGTCGCTTCGCTCCACTCCAGGGTGCGCACATCACGGGAGAACAGGGCCACGCCGGCGATGAGGAACATCAACACGCCACAACCGAAGGTGGCCGGGGCGGCCCCGACATGGGCCGCCAGGGGTCCGGCGATCAGCAGTCCGACCGGGCCGAGCATGAACGATCCCATCGCGTCGAAGGAGCTCACCCGCGACAGCGCCTCGGGCGGCACCTCGCGCTGCATCGTCGTGGTCCACATCACGTCGAACACCATGAAGGCCAGGCCCATCGGCGCGGACGCCACGATGATTGCCCACAGCGGTGCCGACAGGCCGAGCATCGTGAAGGGTGCCGGCATGGCGATCATGGTGATGATCAGGGGCTTGAGCAGCGGATGGCGCGGACGCCAACGCATCGCCACGAACACCGCGATCACCTCACCGACCGACTCGGCGGCGAGCACCCACGACCACGGTTCGGCCCCACCAAGTCGTTCCTTGGCGATCACCGGGCCCAGCACGGCATGGGCCGCGTTGAAGCACATGTTCAGCAGCGACCAGGCGGCCACGACCACCCACAGCCACTCCCGGCTGACGAACTCGCGCCACCCCTCCTTCATGTCGCTGACCAGCCCCGGCACCACGTCACGGGCACCGGTGTTGTAGCGCGGGTGCAGGCGCACCGCGGTGGCGGCGGTCAACGCGTACATCAGTGCGCTGACGCCCAGGCCACCAGCTCCGCCGATCACGGCCGTGACCACGCCACCGGCCACCACGCCGGCGATCCGCGCGACGGCGGCACCGAAGGACAGCAGGGCGTTGCCGGTCTGCAACCGGTCGGGTGCCACGATCTGCGGGATGAGCCCGGTGAAGGCGGGGAACCCCATGGCTGCGCCGACGCCCGACAACACGGCGGCCGCACACAGCGCATAGGCATTGGCCACGCCCAGGGCGATGAGGCTCGCCAGCGCGGTGTACGACACGGATGCCAGGACTTGGCTGGCCATGATCACGCGCTGACGCGGCAGGCGATCGGCCAGGGCACCGCCGACGAGCAGGAAGAGCACCAGCGGAATCGACTCCGCGGCCAACACGATGGACAGCAGCGAGGCCGAACCGCCGGGCAGTCCGAGGATGCCGAAGGACAGCGCGACGGGCGCAAATGACATGCCGAGCGTGTTGAGGGTGCGTCCGGCGAACAGCAAGCCCACGCCCGGTTCACGCAGCAGGGAGAGGTCTTTTCGCCAAGAATTCACCGCAGAATGTTACGTGAGGCCGGCAGTGTTCTCAAAGCGTGGCCGCTCAACGCGAAAACTTGCACTCCGCAGGCCTCCACGCCGTGATTTGTTGCGTCGCATGGTGACTGGGCCGGGGCGCAGCTGGAGGCCGTGGCCGTGCGCTACAGCACCGACCAGCTGGCCGAGGTGGGGTGCCCGTCCTCGTAGGGGATCACCGCATGGAACTGGCTGATGCCCGAATCGAAGACCAGGGGCACGAAATAGCGGTCCCCCTCCCACATCGGCAGTTCCCCCAGGGCGTCGATGGGCTGCCAGCCCAGCGGACCCTCCTCGTTGGCCTCGGGGATGTCACCGTGCCAAGCATCGACCAGGAAGATGAACCCGAATTGGTCGGAGCCGTCTGGATTGAACCCGGGCCAGCTGACCGTGCCGCGCAGCTGCATCGAGTCGACCTCGAGATGGGCCTCCTCGCGCAGCTCGCGGCGCATGCCGGCCACCACGTCCTCATAGCGCTCGACCTTGCCGCCGAGCCCGTTGTACTTGCCCAGCTGGTCATCGTCCGAGCGGGCGATGCGATGCACCATCAGCACCTGACGCCGATCGGGGCTCAGGATGAACGCCAGGGTGGTGAGCGTGGGCGTGATCATGTCCGCGCTCCCCCGGCTCCGCCCCGACCCACGACGGGCGTGGCGATTCCCTGCTCAGGCAAGGGGATCCCAGCTCGGCAGGATCGTCGGTTCGGTGTCGAGCGCTGCGCGCACATCCTCCGGCAGGTCGGTGACCGGCACGACCACCTGGTAGACGTATTCGTCGAACCAGGAGTCGTTCATCGTCCAGTAGCCTTTCTCGCCCACGGTGTCGCCCCACGAGTTCTCGACGCGCCAGCGACGCGGCTCGCCGTCCACCAGGTCGACGCCGGTCAGGCACATGGCGTGCGTGGGGGCCGAACTGCGCGTGGTGAGCCGCTCGGCCTTGTCCATGGCCAGGTCCACGCCGTAGACGCCCTCGTAGTCGTGCAGGTGGGCGTCCCACACGCCCAGGTCCTTGTCGAACTGGGCCTTCACATCGCAGGCGAACCACACCGGCTGGCCGGCCTTCACAGCGGCGATGGCAGCGTCCTTGAGCACTTCGAGCTCGGCGGTCACGTGGTTGGCGGTGCGGGCCCCCACCGCACGATTGCTGCGGTCGATGCCGTACAGCGTGTGAAGGCTGATCTCGGGACGCGGATCATGCGCGACCACCGCCCACACATCGGGATCGGGCATGTACTTCTCGGCGAACTCCCGCGGGGTGAGCGTGCCGACGCGGGTGAAGTCGCCGTCCTTGTTGCGGTACTGCCAGACGAACTCGGTGGGCGGTACGCCGAGGTGGGTGGCCAGCATGCGGAAGGCGGCATCCATCGTCTCCAGGCGCACGGCATCGGGATCATCGTCCATCTCAATCGCCCGGCGCAGGCGCAGGGTCGCGCGCCGCAGGAGCTCCGAGAGGTGCTTGTTCATCGCCGCCGAATTCGCGGCCGAGTCGGTGTCGGGCATCGCGTACTTGGGCACCAGGCCGTACTTGGACACCAGGAAGGTGAACTCGGGCCACCAGCCCCCGTCACCGATCGGCGACGCGAGCAGTTCGGCCACCTCGCGGTCGTCGAGGCGACGATCCGCGTCGGCGATCATCTGGGCCAGGAACCAGTTGGCCTTCTCGAGCTTCGAGTAGAAGAAGATGAAGTTCTGGCTGAACTCGAAGTCGGGCACCTCCAGTTGCTTGATGGCCGCGGCGCGCAACACATTGAGTCCGGCGAACGCCCAGCACCGTCCGGAGCGCTTCTGGTCGGTGATCGCCGCGTCCTTGATGAGATCGCTCATCGACGAATCGATCGAGGTGACCACCGTGCGATCGAGCGAGAGCTTCTCCACGTCCGTGGTGGCCACGGCATTGCCCATCACGCGGGCCGCGCTGTGCCCCAGGAAGTCCTTGGCGGCCGTGTCGGCCCATGACGGATCGAGCACGCGGGCCTCATCGAGGGCGGCCAGTGAGCCCTCCACCGCAGTGGTGGCCAGCAATTCGTCGGCCTGCGACGGCTGCCCGGTCGGCTGGGCTGCGGCGCCCTTCGGCTTGGTGGTGGGCGTCTTCGCCCGATCGGTGTTCTCGCTCATGGGTCCTCATCACGTCGGTGCGTCACGCCGCGGAATCGCAGCGGCGTCGGCTCCAGCGGCCATCGCCGCGGATGATTCAACGGTAGCCGCCCACCGAACCGGCCACCGCAGGCCAAGGGGCCCCGGTAGGACCGGATGGTCCGGCCGGGGCTCCTTGGCACGGGCGCGTGCGCTGCGGGAGCGCTACTCCTCGGTGCGCCCGGACTGGCGACGCACGGCCAGTCCGGTGAACAGCATCTGGGTGGCCAGGCAGGCCCCCACTCCCTCACCGGCGCGCAAGCGCAGGCTGACCAGCGGTTCCAGGCCCAGGCGGGTGAGCACCGCGCCATGGGCGAACTCGCGGCTGACCTGCCCCGCGATGAGATAGGACTGCACGGCCGGGTTCACCTCGACCACGGCCAGGGCCGGCACGCTGCCCGCCAGCCCGTCGAGCACGACGGTGGAGCCGGCCTCCACGGCACCCAGGATGACGCCGGCGAGCACGGCGAATTCGGGGCCGCCAACCTCCGCCAGCGCGAGGGCCGGATCGGCACGCAGCGCGGTGATGTCGGTGCGGGCGAAGATCGCGCGCAGCACCTCGGCCTTGTGCTCCACCATCTTGGCGTCGGAGCCGGCACCGATCCCAGCGGCCTGCTCGGGTGTGATGCCGGTGAACACGCATGCCAGCGCGGAGGCGATCGTGGTGTTGCCGATGCCGATCTCGCCCAGACAGACCACACCGCGCTGCGCGGCGCGGGCACCGAGTTCACGTCCCCGGGTCACCAGGCGACGCACATCGGCGGTGGTCATGGCCGAGGTGTTCACCAGGTCGCCACGCACGTCCTCGGGACGGGCCAGTTCGCAACCAGCGACCGGGCCGCCGTCGATGCCGGCGTCGACCACCATCACGTCGAGTCCGGCGCTGCGAGCGGTGACCACGCCCACGGCGCGTCCTTCCAACGCGGCCTCCATCACCTGACGGCTGACTGACTGGTCGAAGGCCGACACCTTGTGAGCGTTCAGCGGGTGGTCGGCACCCACGAGCACCAGGGTGCCGCCGGTGACCTGGTCGCCGCTGGCAGCCACCAGGCGGTCAAGTGCCTGGTCGAGCTTGCCGAGCGATCCGGGTGGGGTGAGCAGCTTCTCGCCCTTGTCGCGCGCATCCACCACCTGTTGGGGGCTGGGCGCGTGCACATCGGACCACAGCACCGAGCTGGGATCGTCGGGGATGGGCCGGGTGATCAGTGATTCCACCGGCTCGGCCGGGGCCATGCCGGCCAGGGCGGACACCGGCGGCTCGGGGCCGTTGTCGGGCCAGCGGTCGGTCATCACCACCTGGTCGAGGGGCAGCTTGTGCGACCAGGCACGCCGCTCCAGCCCCGGGTAGGGCGGACGTTCGTTGGGCCAGCCCAGGCACAGCCAGCCGAGCGTCGTGACGCCCTCGGGGAGGTTCAGCAGGCCGGCCAGCTCGTCGGGCTGCATCAGCGTGACCCAGCCCATGCCGAGTCCCAGCGCACGGGCCGTGAGCCACATGTTCTCGATGGCCGCCGCGCAGCTCCACATGTCGGCGTCGTGGAAGGTGTTGCGGCCCAGCACCCCGGCAGCGGGGGCGCGACGATCGCAGGCCACCACGATGCCCAGGGGCGCCTCCCGGATGCCCTCGAGCTGCAGGTCGAGGAGCCGCTGGGAGCGTTCGGCGGTGAGCTGACGCGACTGGCGCATCCGCTCACGATCCGACATCAGCGCGGCACGCTCGCGAGTGCGACGATCCTTGACGATGATGAAGCGCCAGGGCTGCGACTGACCGACGCTGGGGCCACCATGGCCCGCATTGAGCACCTCGCGCACCAGCTCGTCCGACACGGGGTCGGGACGGAAGCGGCGAATATCACGACGGGCACCGATCACCCGGTCGAGGGCCGCCTGGGTGGCCTGGTCGAAGGCCCAACCACTCACATCACGGTCGCGCTCGTTGACCGATGAGTCGTCGCCCACATTCGGGACGGGACGTTCGAACAGGTGGTCGCCCGGCAAGGGCTCGTCAGCGGGGTTTGTCGTCTCGGGATCACGCGCCTCATCACTCATGGCGAACAGCCTAGTGATGGGCGGCGTTCCGACGGTGACGACCCCCGCGTCCTGGGAGTCCGCCCCATGCGCCTCAGGCAGCGGGCGGCAGGACCACGGTCTCGACCGGCAAACCGGAATTGGCGGCGATCGTCAGCCCGCTGGGGGCCAGGCCGGCCTTCACCACCTGCGCGCCCAGACAGGCGATCATGGCCCCGTTGTCGGTGCACAGGGCCGGACGGGGACGCCGCAGCTCAATGCCTGCCGACGCGGTGCGGGCCGCCAGCAGGCCCCGCAGGCGCGAGTTGGCCGCCACGCCCCCACCGATGATCATGTGGGTGATGCCGTGGAACTGCGCCGCCGCCACCGCCTTGGCGGTGATCACATCGGCCACCGCCTCCTGGAAGCTGGCGGCCACGTCGTTGAGGGGCACCTCGTCCCCGGACAGGCGCCGGGTCTCCACCCAACGGGCCACGGCGGTCTTGAGGCCCGAGAAGCTGAAGTCGAAGCGATGCTTGACCATGTCATGACCGGCGGTGAGGCCCCGCGGGAAGCGGATGGCCTTCGGATCACCCTGCTGGGCGGCCCTGTCGATCACCGGGCCGCCGGGATAGGGCAATCCCAGCAGGCGCGCCACCTTGTCATAGGCCTCCCCCGCGGCATCGTCAATCGTGGTGCCCACCTCGGTAATTCCGCCGGTGATGTCGTCCACCTTGAGCAGCTGGGTGTGCCCACCGCTGACCAGCAGCGCCAGGCAGGGCTTGGCGATCGGGCGTGCCGGCTCGTCGTCCGGATGGTCAAGCAGGTCGACCGCCACATGGCCCACCAGGTGGTTGAGTCCGTACAGGGGCTTGTTCAGGCAGGCGGCCAGCGCCTTGGCGGCCGCCACGCCCACCACCAGGGAGCCCATCAGTCCGGGTCCGGCGGTCACCGAGACGGCGTCCAGCTCGGCAAGGTCGATGTCGGCGGTCTCGATGGCGCGTCGCAGGGTGGGGCCGATCGCTTCGAGGTGCGCCCGCGAGGCCACCTCGGGCACCACGCCACCGAAGCGGGCGTGCAATTCCACCGAACTGGCCACCTCATTGGCCAGCAGGTGTTCCCCCCGCACGATGCCGACGCTGGTTTCGTCACAGCTGGATTCGATGCCCAGCACCAATGGCTCGCTCATGGCGTGTCCTTCCTGGTGGCGTCGCCGGGTGTTCCGGTGGCGCCGGGTTCAAGCGTGTGGACGAGCACCAGCGCGGTGGCATGGGGCCCGTAGTAGTTGCGACGTTCGGACATGCGCACGAAGCCGGCCCGCTGGTACAGGGCCAGCGCACCGAGATTGTCGTCGCGCACCTCCAGCAGCATCCGGGTGGCCCCGCGGCTGGTTGCCCATGCGGTGGCGGCGTCCAGCAGGCGCGCCGCGAAGTGCCGACGCCGGTGGGCGTGGGCCACGATGATCCGCAACAGTTCCGCATCAGGCGCCCAGGCGCTCACCAGGGCGGCACCGACGAGTCGTCCGTCGACGCGCAGCCCGAAGGCACACTGGTTGTCGCGGCACACCTCGGCACGCCAGGAGGCCTCGCTCCAGCGCTCATGGCCCAGGAAGCCCTCGAACTCCAGGGCCACCAGCTCGGGGAGGTCCCCCGCCCCGACCTCGACCAGCTCGGCATCATCCGGGGGCTCGGCGGGCGCGGCGGTCATGGCGTCCTTCGGACGCCCGGGCCCAGGCGGCGATGGCTGCCCGCCAGCGCCGACTTGCGGGCCGACGGCGGCTTCGCATCGGGTTCGCGCAGGTACATCGGCTCGCGACCGGCATCGGGCAGCTGCGACAGGTGCGCGGCCATGAAGCCGGCATCGATCGAGGTGGGTGCACCGGCCGGCATCCGCGACGTCAGCAGTTCTGCGAACACGGCGACGCCCGGTCCGGCGATCGGCAGGTCGGGCAGGGCTGTCGGAAGGGTGACCTGGGGCTCTCCCCTGCGACCCGTCCGGTCGTAGCGGGCCCAGTAGAGCTCCTTGCGGCGCGCATCGGAGGCAATCACAAATTCGTCGGGTGCCGGCGCGGTGGCGCGCCATTGCGCGGCCATCACGTCGAGGCTGCACACGCCCTTGACCGGCTTGTTGCCGGCCACCTCGAGGGTGAAGGCGGTGGCCATGCCCACGCGCAGGCCAGTGAAGGGTCCCGGCCCCACGCCCACGCCCAGGCGATCGACCCGTGACAGGCCGATGCCGGCGTCGGCCAGCAGGCCCATGATGGTGGGCATCAACAGTTCCACATGGGAGTGGTTGTCACCCACATGGGCACTGGCCACCACCTCGGAGTCCCGGGCCAGCCCGGCGCACACGTCGGTGGAGGTGTCGATACACAGGGTCCACGTGGTCATTCGGTCTCCTCGGGCTGGTCTGCAACATGTGGCGCGGAGCGGTGCGGGGCGGTGCCCGGCACGAAGGATTCGCGCAGTGAATAGAGGTCTTCGGTGGCCCAGCGGGCACCGTGGCCGCGCAGGTAGACCACGCGGGTGTCGTCGGCAGGGTCGGCGCTGCGCACGATGTCGATGTCGAGGCGGTCGTCGGCCAGTCCCTCGGCCAGTCCCGCACCCCATTCGACCAGCGTCACCGAATCGGCCATCGACGAATCCAGGTCGATGTCCTCCAGCTCGGCCGCCGAGCCCATCCGATAGGCGTCCACGTGTACCAGGTCGGGCCCGCCCACCGAGGAATGGTGGTTGCGGGCCAGCACGAAGGTCGGTGATATCACCGGGCCGTCGACGTGCAGCCCGACACCGAGCCCCTGGGCGAGCGTGGTCTTGCCCGCCCCGAGTTCCCCATTGGCCACGAGCAGGTCGCCCCCGCGCAGGTGGGCGGCGAGCAGCTCCCCCAGCCGACGCATGTCCTCGGGTGTGGGCACCGGGATGCTGACCGGCAGCTCGGCACCGAGGATGAATCCGCCGGGCACCTCGCGATCGACCTCGAAGCCGCGCAGCTGCCACCAGGTGACCAGCTCGGGAAAGTCGGCGCGGGCCATCAGCTCCACGCGTCGGAAACCGAGGTCGGCCCCGTATTCGGCCGCTGCGCGCGCCATGGCGGCGGCAATGCCCTCATGCTGGTGGGTGGGCAGCACGCTCACCCGCGACATCGTCAGCACCTGGTCGGGCTCGAAGCCCAGCAACAGGCACCCGGCATCCTCGCCGTTCACCGCGGCGATCACACCGGCACCCTCGGCAATGCGCCGTCGCACCGACTCGGTGGAATCACTCATCGCGGCGGGCGGCGTGGACGCGGGACGGCGCACGCCGAAGGCGCTGCGGATGATGGCCAGGAGGTCCGGCGCATCGTCAATGCCTGCCAGCCTCAGCTGTACCTCGTCAGTGGTCACGAACTGCCATTCTAGTAACCGCGTCCAGCCCGGCTTGTCAGGCGCCGAATCCCCGTGGACGCGATGGCCACGGGGCCCACCCCCCGCCCACACACACGGCCAGATCGAGGCCGACGCATGACGCCGGCATCGGGACCCGGCGCCACCGGGAACGGCAACCGGCCGGGTGTGGGAGATTGCTCCCCCACACCCGGCCGGTTAGTGGCTGGGCCAGTTGATGACTGGGCCAGTTGGTGGCTGGGCAGATTGGTGACTGGGCTGGTCAGCCGCGCTTGTACGGACGACCCGACGACTTGCGTCGCTGCCAGGGCTTGCCCTTGTAATGGCCGCCCCCACGCTTCTTCACCGGGCGCGGCGGCGCGATGATCGCGCGGTACTGCTCCTCGCGCACCGGCTCGTCATGCGGCTCGGTGCCCCCGGTCAGCTCCTCGAGCCGGTCGCCGGGACGCATCGGATGCGGACGCTCATTGACCCCGGCATCACGCATGATGCGGGCCATGCGACCCCGCGCACGCGGCAGCACGAGGGTGGCCACGAGGCCATCCTCGCCGGCGCGCGCGGTGCGTCCGGCACGGTGCAGGTAGTCCTTCGAGTCATGCGGCGGGTCGGCCTGCAGCACCAACGAGACATCGTCCACGTCGATACCGCGGGCGGCCACGTCGGTGGCCACCAGCACGGGCACCCGGCCCTGGCGGAAGGCATACAGCACGCGGGCGCGCATGCCCTGGGGCAGGCCACCGTGCAGGGCCCCGGCCATCAGGCCGAGGTCGCGCAGCTGCTCGGCGGTGCGATCGGCGTCACGCTGGGTGCGCACGAACACCAGGGTGCGTCCGGGACGGTTCGCCGCCTGGGCGATGATCGCGGCCTTGTCGCGGGCGTTCACCGTCCACAATTCGTGGCGCATCGTCGTGACGGAGGCCTTCGCCGAATCGACGCCGTGCTCCACCGGATCGTGCATATAGCGACGCACGATGGTGTCGACCTGACGGTCGAGGGTGGCTGAGAACAGCAGGTGCTGGGCCTCGCGCGAGATCTCGTCGAGGATGCGGGTGACGTCGGGCATGAAGCCCATGTCGGCCATCTCGTCGGCCTCGTCGAGCACGACCTCCTGCACCTCGCCGAGCTTTGCGCTACCGCGCTCGATCAGGTCGATGAGGCGTCCGGGCGTGGCCACGACGATGTCGACGCCGCGCTCCAGGGCCCGAAGCTGCGGGGTGTAGCTCATGCCGCCGGCCACCAGGATGGTGCTGAGCCCCATGGCCTTCGCCAGCGGGAACAACACGTCGTTGACCTGCTGGGCGAGTTCGCGGGTGGGGGCCATCAGCAGGGCACGCGGCTGACGACCGTGGCCCGTGCCACTGGCTGCCAGGCGGGTGATCACCGGGATGCCGAAGGCGAGCGTCTTGCCCGAGCCGGTCTGTCCACGGCCGAGCACGTCGCGACCCGACAGCGCATCGGGAATGGCGGCCTGCTGGATCGGGAACGGCGCCAGGATGCCCTGCGAATCGAGCTCCTCGACGATCGGCTGGGGCACGCCCAGCTCACTGAAGCGGGTGCGTCCCTTCTGGCGGCGCACGGGCTCGACGCGGTCGTCATCGCGCTCCTCGCGACGCACGGCGCCATGGGGATGCTCGGTGCGGGCGTTGCTCTCGCGACGGCGGTTGGCCGTTGCGGGGGCATCATCGGGGCGTCCGGTCGCGGGCTCACTGGTGGTGGACTCGTCGATGGCGGGCTGGTCGGTGTTCTGGGTGACGGATGCCTGCTGCTCGGCAGCGGACTCGTCGGTCGCCTGCTCGGCGACGGATGTCTGGTTAACGATTTCCTCGTTCTCGGGGTTGGCGTGCTCTGGGTTGACGTTGTCGGAATTGGCCTGCTCGGAACTGGCTGCCGCGGAGGAGGCGGACTCATCGTCCGGCTGATCGTTGGTGGCCTGCGACGGCGTGGCCGGGGCCGACCCGGAATCCTCCGGGGTGGCGGCCTGCTGGTCGGCGGAAACCTCCGCCGGGGACGATGACCGGTCGGCGGAAACCTCCGCCGGGGACGATGACCGGTCGGCGGAATCCTCCGCCGGGGATGATGACAGGTCGGCGGAGACCTCGGCCGGGGACGACGCCTGGTCGGCGGAATCCTGTGCCGGGGTCGACGACTCGCGGCTCTTCTGCTTGTCGGCCTCGAACTTCTCGCGCTTGGCAGCCTCCATGCGGCTGGTCAGGCCGTCGAGCACCTCGTCACCCTGCAGGGCAACGCTGGCGTCGGGCCGGTCCGCCGGCGTGTCGTGGGCAGACCGCTGGTCGCGGTCCTCGCGTCGATCCCACGAGCGGGAGCGGTCGTCACGGTTGCCCCGGCGATCGTCCGAGCGCGTGTCGCGGTCGTAGCGATTGCCACGGCGCTCGTCGCCGGACCGATCACGCTGGGCGCTGCGGTCGTCGCGGTCATAACGGTTCCCACGACGCTCATCATCGCGATTGTAGGAACGCGGACGATCATCGCGGTTGTAGCCGCGCGAGCGGTCGTCGCGCTGGCCAAAGGAACGCGCGCGGTCGTCGCGGTAGCCGTGCGAACGCGGACGGTCATCACGCGAGTCATAGCGGTCGCTGCGCGAGTCAAAGTGGTCGCTGCGCGAGGACGAGCGCGGACGCCCCCCACGGCTGCGATCACGATCATTGTCGTCACGCCAGCGGTCATCGCGACGTTGGCCGCCACGATAGGAATTTCCACGCGCAGAACTGCGCTGCCCACCACCGCTGAAACGGTCGTCGCGACCCTCGCGCTTCCATGCGGCGCGCGAGCCGGTGCGGGACGTCCAATTGCTGCTGCGGCGCTCGCCACGGGCATCGGGGGCGTCATCACGGCCCCAGCCACGCGAACGATCACGATCCTCGCGCTCATCGCGACGCCACGGCTTGCGGTCGGAACCGTGATTGCGGTCGTCCCACTGCTTCCGGCGACGATCCGGCCCGCCACGACGGTCACGATTGTCGTCGTTCCATCGTCCACCGCGATTGTCGCGGTCATAGCGCCCGCCACGGGAATCGCGGCTGTCACGGGAGTCACCCTCGAAGCGGCGGCGACCCTCCTCGTTCCAGGCGTCATTGTCGTGGCGGCGCGAACGGCCCGCGGGACGGTAGCCCTCGGAGCCCCACTGCTGGCGGCTCGACCAGTCGCGCTTGCCGCGTGAGTCACTGCGCTCACGCGAATCGTTTCTGTCGCGTCCACCGCGCGAGTCATTCCAGTCGCGCTGACCGCGCGAGGTTGATCCATCTCGGCCGCGTCCACCGGCACTTGACTTGCCACGCCCGCGTGCGGACGAGGGACGGCTCCACGCACCTGACGACTTGCGGTTCGGGCGCGCGGAATTATTGTTTTTTGGCATCGGCACTCTCATGAGGGGGATTAGAAGCCCCTACGACTAGATCCTGCTGATCTCACGGGGCCGGAACATTGAACATCCCAAGGAATAACCCCCAGTCTAACGGGCCGAACGCATCGCCCCACCATCGATGCGCCGATGCGCCAGTCGCAGCCCCTCGTCACGAGCGGTTGTGAACCACCTGCACCGGAGCTGCACCCACCCCGGATCCAGCTGCCTGACGCCCCAATTCCCCGGGATGGCCAACTCCCCGGGATGCCCAACTGCCTAGGATGCGGGTGTGCGTGTGGCCATCGTGACGGAGAGCTTCCTGCCCCAGGTCAATGGCGTCACCAACTCCGTCCTGCGGGTGGTCGAGCAACTGCGCCACGACGGCCATGAGGTGCTCATCGTGGCTCCCGGCGATCCCGGCGGGGTTCCCGACGCCTACGCGGGAGCGCCGGTGATCACCGTGCCGTCGGTGTCCATGCCGCAGTATCCGGCCGTGCGCATCGCCACCGCCACCACCTCCAAGCTGGTGAAGCTGCTGGGCGACTTCGCCCCCGATGTGGCCCATATCGCGGCACCCCTGGTGCTCGGGCGCGCAGCCCTGCGGGCCACCCGACGCCTCGGCATACCAAGCGTCGCCCTGTTCCAGACCGATTTCCCCACCTACCTGGGCCGATACCTGCCCCGCGCGCTGTCCCCTGCCCGGGCCGAACCCTTGGCCTGGGGCATCATGCGCCGCGTCCACGCCCCGGCGACGCTCACCCTGGCGCCGTCCACCGCCACCCGGCAGGAACTGGTGCGCCACGGTTTCGGTCGGGTCGCCATCTGGGGACGCGGTGTCGACACCACGCGCTTCGCCCCCACGCGCCGCGACGAGGCCCTGCACCGTCGGTGGGCCCCCGGCGGTGAGTGCGTGGTCGGCTTCCTGGGCCGGCTGGCCCCCGAGAAGAACGTGGCTGATCTGTCGGCGCTCAGCACCCTGCCCGGCATCCGATGCGTCATCGTCGGGGACGGGCCCCTGCGGGACCAACTGGCCGCCCGCCTCCCCTCGGCCGTGTTCACCGGGGCCATGGAGGGCTCCGAGGTGGCCCGCCACATGGCCAGCTTCGACATCTTCGTCCATCCCGGTGAACTGGAGACCTTCGGCCAGACCCTGCAGGAGGCGGCGGCATGCGCCGTGCCGGTGATCGCGCCGCGTCGCGGCGGACCGATCGACATCGTGCGTGAAGCCAGCACCGGATTCCTGTATCCGCCCGGCGACCTGGCCGCGATGCGCTCACAGGTCGCACGCCTGGTCGCGGACGCGCCCCTGAGGCACCGGCTCGGCGACCAGGCCCACCGCGCCATGGCGACGCGCACCTGGCCACGACTCGTCGGACAGCTGGTGCAGCACTACCGCACGGCGATCCGGCTCACCGCGCAGGCCGAATCACGCTGACGGCGCAAGCCCCCCGGTCGCGGGCACCTCAGTCGCGGGCACCCGCGGCCCGGCCGGCCAGCTTGGCCAGCACGCCCGGCATCCGGTGCGCCAGCGCATCGGGCGGATAGGGTCCCGGCTTGGCGGCCGCGGTGAGCGCCTGGATCGAGGCCCCCAGCACGCCGGCCCACCGCGCCGACAGGCCCGCAGCGAGCAGGGTGCCGCAGATCCCGGCCAGGGTGTCACCCGAGCCGGCCTGGGCGGTCCACGCGGGCCCCTCCACGGCCAGGGTCACCCGGCCCGACGGCTCCGCGACATATTGCGTCGACCCCTTCAGCAACACGGTCGCGCCATAGCGGGCAGCCGCGGTGCGGGCCGCCGCCACCGGATCGGCCTCCACCTCGGCGCGATCCCGGCCGAGCAGGCGCGCCAGCTCGCCGGCGTGCGGAGTGAGCAGGCAGTTGCCGGGCACGGTGTCGGGCAGGTCGCGCAGGGCGTCGGCGTCCAGCACGGCGGGGACTCCTGTCGCAAGGCGTTCGGCGATCACCGATGCGGCGTCGTCGCGTGCTCCCCAGCCACATCCCAGCACCCATGCCTCGACGCGTCCGGGCCCGAAGGTGACCGACGGCATGGCCGCACCGACCAGCTCGGCCGAGCGCCGGGCCCCGCAGAAGCGGATCATGCCCGCGCCGCTGAACAGGGCACCGGTAGTCGACAGCACGCCAGCACCCGGATAGCGCTCGGAGCCGGTATCGAGCCCCACCACGCCGCGCGAGTACTTGTCAGAATCGACGCCGGGGAAGGGCCAGTGGGCGGCGATGTCCACCAATTCGGTGGCCCACATGCGCGGGGAGGGGATCTGGAGCCCGATCGGGGCCAGCTCCACGAGCCCGCAGGCCTGCCGGGCCGGATTGGCCAGCTGGCACAGCTTCAGGGCGCCGAAGGTGACCGTGCGGGTGGCCCGGAAGCTGATCGTGTCGCGCGCACCCACCGAATCCGCCGCCAGGCCCGAGGGCAGGTCGACGCTCAACACGGGCACCCCCACGTCGGCGCAGGCGCGGGCGAATTCCGCCACCGGCTCACGCAGGCCGGCCCGGCCGCCGATCCCCAGCACGGCGTCGATCACCAGGCTGGCCTCGGCCAGTCCCTCGACTGCTTCCCGGGCATCGGCGAACACGCAGCCGGCTGCCTCCGCGGCGGCGCGTCCGGCCTCGTGCCAACGGCTGCCCGTGCACCACACCGCGACATCGCAGCCGGCATTGGCCAGGTCACGGGCGGCGAACAGGCCATCTCCCCCGTTGTTCCCGGTGCCCACCACCACGAGCACGCGGGCATGGTCGCCCACCATCTGCAACGCGGTCGAGGCCACATGGGCCGACGCCTCCGCCATCAGGTCCTCGCCCGGATGGGCGTCGAACCAGGCCTGCTCAGCATCGCGGATCTGCTGCACCGTGGCAATGGCACGCATCTCAGTTGCGCCCCGGTTCGTCGCGTTCGGCCTCGTCGAGGTCTGCGCTGTTGCCCGGTTCGTTGCCCGGTTCGTCGCCTCCGGGCCCATCGCTTGCGGGTTCGTCGCGTTCGGCGATGACAATGGCCGTGGCGATGCCGCCGTCGTGGCTCAATGACAGGTGCACCCGGGTGATGCCGAGCTCAGCAGCACGTCGGGCCACCGAGCCGCGCATCTTCATGCTGGGACGATCGTTGTCGTCGGAGACCACCTCGGCGTCACGCCATGACAGGTTGCCCGGCGCACCGAGTGCCTTCGACAGCGCCTCCTTGGCGGCGAAGCGGGCCGACAGGGAGCGTCCCGAACGGGCCAGGCCACGCACCCTGGTCTCAGCAGGGTTGAACAATCGCTCGACGATTCCGGGGTGGCGTTCCAGCATGGCGTCGAAACGACTCACGCTGCAGACATCGATACCGACTCCGACAATCATTGCCCCGCCTCACGGGTGACAGCCCGGCACTGTTGGTGCGCTACTCGACGGTCACCGACTTGGCCAGATTACGCGGCTGGTCCACGTCGTTGCCCAGCAGTGTGGCGATTTCGCAGGCGAACAGCTGCAGGGGCACCACCGCCAGCACGGGCTGGAGCAGGGTGCTCACCTTCGGCAACGAGATCACCACTTCGGCGAACTGGTCCACCTCGTTGTCGTCCTGCTCGGCCACGGCGATGGTGCGGGCACCGCGGGCACGGACCTCCTGGATATTGCTGACCACCTTGTCGTGCAGCTGGTCACGGCCCTGCGGGGGCACCACGGCGAACACCGGCATGCCCGGGTTGATGATCGCAATGGGTCCGTGCTTCAGCTCGCCGGCGGCAAAGCCCTCGGCGTGCAGGTAGGCGATCTCCTTGAGCTTCAGCGCGCCCTCCAGGGCGATCGGATAGCCAACATGGCGTCCGATGAAGATGAAGTCCTCCTCGTCCTCCATGCCCTTGGCCAGCGTGTAGATCTGGTCGGCATGGTCGAGCACGGACTGCATCTTGGCCGGCATGGCCTCGAGCTCGTCCATGATCGTGCGGATCTCGTCGCCGAACTTCATGCCGCGCACCTGTGCGAGGTAGAGCCCGAGCAGGTAGCAGGCGATCAGCTGGGTGGTGAAGCCCTTGGTGGACGCCACCCCGATCTCGGGGCCGGCGTAGGTGTAGATCACGGCATCGGATTCGCGCGGAATCGTGGAGCCGTTGGTGTTGCAGATGGCGATCACCTTGGCGCCCTGTTCGCGGGCGTGGCGGATCGCCTGCAGGGTGTCGGCCGTCTCGCCCGACTGGCTGATCGCCACGCACAAGGTCTGCGAATCGACGATCGGATCGCGATAGCGGAATTCGCTGGCGAGCTCCACCTCACAGGGGATGCGCACCCAGTGCTCGATGGCGTACTTGGCCACCATGCCCGCGTAGTGGGCGGTGCCACAGCCCAGGATGATGATCTTGTTCACCCGACGCAGCGTCTCGGGGCTGATGTGGATCTCGTCGAGCGTGAGCTCACCCTGGGGCGAATAGCGTCCCAGCAGGGTGTCGGAGATGGCCTTCGGCTGCTCGAAGATCTCCTTGCGCATGAACCAGTCGTAGCCATCCTTCTCGGCTGCGGTGGTGTCCCAATCGACGTGATAGGCGCGGGTCTCGGCCGGGCCGCCGTCGAAGTCGGTCACGGTGATGTCGTTGGCGGTGATGGTCACCACCTGGTCCTGGCCCAGCTCGATGGCCTCGCGGGTGTGGTCGATGAACGCCGCGACGTCCGAGGCGACGAAGTTCTCGCCCTGCCCGACGCCGACCACCAGCGGTGAGTTGCGTCGTGCGGCCACGATCACATCGGGTTCCTGCGAGTCGATGGCCACCAGCGTGAAGGCACCGTGCAGTTGCTTGGAGACCTCGCGCATCGCCACGGTGAGGTCGTTGCCCCGGTTGACGGCCCTGCCCAGCAGGGCGGCCGCCACCTCGGTGTCGGTATCGGAGGTGAACTCGACGCCCTCGGCGCCCAACTCGGCGCGCAGCGTGGCGAAGTTCTCGATGATGCCGTTGTGCACCACGGCCACCCGACCGTCATTCGACAGCTGGGGATGGGCATTGGCGTCGTTGGGAACGCCGTGGGTGGCCCACCGGGTGTGTCCGATACCGGCATGTGATTCGGGCAGTGGACGCTCAGCGAGCTCCGCATCGAGGTTGGCCAGCTTGCCGGCCTTCTTGCGATATTCGAGCCGCCCGTTGTCCTGCACGGCGATGCCGGCCGAATCGTATCCGCGGTACTCCAGTCGCCGCAGTCCGTCGAGGATCACTCCGGTAGCCTGCTCAGGCCCGATATAGCCGATGATTCCGCACATGCCCATAAGAGTACGGACTCACTCAATTCCTTGGGTCACGGCACGCGTGGGCAGGCGCCGGCGGGGGGTGGATGTGCGCGGTGTTGCCGCGGACGGGCATGATTGACCCGGTCAGGCGGAAGCCAACCTAGGAGGTGACCCCCTCGGGGATCCCATGAGCAATCCTGACGGTGCCCCCGGCGCCGCGTCCGGAAGTCCCTTCCGCGCCGCCTATGCAACGGCCCATGAGCAGGCCCTGGCCAAGGCGCTTGCCGCCCGGGGGGTCGACGAACCCGATGTCACGGCGTCGCCCTCGCAGGGCACGACGCCCGACAGCCCGTGGATCGAGCTGCCGCGTGCGAAGTGGTCGCAGTTGGCCCATGACTCACATATCGCGCTGGACCAGGCGACCGTCGAGCGGCTGCGCAGCCGCCAGGACCCGACCGACGAGCGTGACGTCGAAGAGGTCTACCTGCCGCTGGCCCAGCTGATCTCGTTGCTGCTGAAGAACCGTGGCCGGTTGTTCTCCGCCCAGAACGACTTCCTGCAGCTCGACGCCGAGCGCACGCCGTTGATTGTCGGCGTGGCCGGCTCGGTGGCCGTGGGCAAGTCGACCGCCGCTCGCCTGCTGCAGGAGCTGTTGTCGCGCGACGCCGCCCACCCCAATGTGGCGCTGGTGCCCACCGATGGCTTCCTGTACCCCACCGCCGAGCTGGAGCGCCTCGGCCTGCTGGCCCGCAAGGGCTTCCCCGAGAGCTATGACCGCCGTGCCCTGCTCAAGTTCGTGGTGGACGTGAAGTCGGGCTGCCCCGACCTGTCGGTGCCGGTCTACTCGCAGGTGCTCTATGACATCGTTCCCGGAGAGCTGAACCGCATCCACAACCCCGACATCGTGATCCTCGAGGGCCTCAATGTGCTGCAGCCCGCAGTGGTGGGCCCCGACGGGCACACCGGCCTGACCGTCGGCGACTTCATGGACTTCTCGGTCTTCGTCGACGCCGACGAGGCCGACATCGAACGCTGGTTCGTCGAGCGTGCCGTGGCCTTCCGGGCCAGCGCCGACGACCCGGACAGCTTCTTCAAGACCTATGCCGGGCTCAGCGACGAGGAATACCGCTCCGAGGCGAGGAAGGTCTGGGAGGCGATCAACGGGCCGAACCTGCGCGAGAACATCGAAACCACCCGGGACCGGGCCACCGCGATTCTCCGCAAGGGCCCGGATCACCGGGT
>OLOA01001242.1_pt1 | contig 26026 bp, 20 predicted proteins | sample 1672201 | NCBI WGS metagenome assembly OLOA01 (sample SAMEA3136658, study PRJEB25190) | human gut metagenome
GATGATGAATAACTTCCTTCTCCCGGGACTGCAGGATCTGTGTGTATCAAGAACATCATTTAAGTGGGGAATCCCGGTTGATTTTGATCCAAAGCATGTTGTGTATGTATGGCTGGATGCTCTGACAAACTATATTACAGGAATCGGATATGATGCAGAGGGAAATAGTACTGAGCAGTTTAACAAACTCTGGCCTGCAGACCTTCACCTGATCGGAAAAGATATCATCCGTTTCCATACGATCTACTGGCCGATCTTCCTGATGGCACTGGATCTTCCACTTCCAAAGCAGGTATTTGGACATCCGTGGCTGCTTCAGGGAGACGGAAAGATGAGCAAGTCTAAAGGAAATGTGCTTTATGCGGATGAGCTGGTTGATTTCTTTGGAGTGGATGCGGTTCGTTACTTTGTACTCCATGAGATGCCGTTTGAGAACGATGGAGTGATTTCCTGGGAGCTGATGGTAGAGCGTCTGAACTCAGATCTTGCCAATACGCTTGGAAACCTTGTAAACCGTACGATTTCCATGACAAATAAGTATTTTGGCGGAACAGTGACAGATACAGGCGTGGCAGAAGAAGTGGATGCTGACCTGAAGGCAGTCGTAGAGAATACTGCAAAGGCAGTAGATGAAAAGATGAAAGATCTGCGTGTGGCAGATGCGATCACAGAAATCTTCAATCTGTTTAAACGCTGCAACAAATATATTGATGAGACTACACCATGGGTACTTGGAAAAGATGAGTCAAAGAAAGATCGTCTGTCTACTGTATTATGGAATCTGATCCAGGGTATTTCAGAGGGTGCAAGACTTCTTGAGCCATATATGCCATCTACAAGCAAAAAGATCCTTGAGCAGCTTGGAAATGGTCATGTGACAGAAAAACCGGAAATTCTGTTCCAGAGAATGGATCTGGAAGAAGTTCTGAAAAAAGTAGAGGAACTTCATCCGAAAAAAGAAGAAAAGAAAGAAGAAGCAGTCATTGATCTTGAGCCAAAAGAAGAGATCACATTCGAGCAGTTTGGTGCAATGCAGTTCCAGGTAGGAGAGATCATCGCCTGCGAAGCAGTCAAAAAGTCGAAAAAACTTTTATGCTCCCAGGTAAAGATCGGAAGTCAGGTAAAGCAGATCGTATCAGGAATTAAGGCATATTATACGCCGGAAGAGATGGTAGGAAAGAAGGTTATGGTTCTCGTCAACCTGAAACCTGCGAAGCTTGCCGGAGTTCTTTCAGAGGGAATGTTGCTCTGTGCTGAAGATGCAGATGGAAATCTTGCACTGATGACACCGGAGAAAGAGATGCCTGCAGGTGCGGAAATTTGTTAATTTCAGGAATTAAATATGAAGAGTAAAAAAATTATTGCTGTGGTCGGCGGAAGTTTTCTGCTGGCTGCAGCCTTTCTATTAATATTGTGTATTAAATTTGTGAATATGAAAGAATCTTCCCCAACCGGAAAATACGCTGGGAAGACGGAAAAAGTGGAGCAGACTACAACCGATAAAAAGGAACAGAAGAAGCCTGACTGGGTAGAAGAAAAAATTTCCGGGATGACATTGGAAGAAAAAGTGGCTCAGTTATTTATCATTACGCCGGAAGCATTGACCGGAATGGGAAAGGTAACGGCAGCGGGAGACACGACAAAAAGATGCCTGGAACAGTATCCGGTTGGTGGCATGATTTATTTTGCAGGGAATATCGAGGACAGACAACAATTATCAGATATGCTTCACACTACGCAGTCGTACAGTACAGAGCAGAGTGGAATCCCGATTTTTCTGAGTGTAGATGAAGAAGGTGGAACTGTAGCAAGAGTTGCAGGCAGCGGAATCTCGAATGTTTCTGTTGTTGAAGATATGTGCGAAGTTACAGATGAGGAAAGAGCTTACGAAATAGGACAGACGATTGGCAATTATCTGGCAGAATTAGGTTTCAATCTGGATTATGCACCGGTAGGGGATGTTCTTACTAACCCGGAAAATACAGTTGTTAAAAAAAGATCATTCGGAAATGACAGTGCAAAAGTTGCTGCGTTGTCGCAAAAAGTACTGGATGGGCTGCATGAGGAAAATGTGTATGGAGTAATCAAGCATTTCCCGGGGCATGGGGCAACAGCCGGAGATACACATGAGGGATATGCTTATACAGACAAGTCGTTGGAAGAACTGGAGCAGCAGGAACTGGTTCCTTTTCAGAATGCCATTGAAAATCATATTGCCATTATTATGGCAGGGCATATTTCAGTACCGAATGTGACAGGAGACAATACGCCTTCTTCCCTGTCTAAAATTATGATTACGGATGTATTAAGAGAAAAAATGGGATTTGATGGAATTGTAATTACGGATGCATTGAATATGGGGGCAATTTCACAGCATTATTCTTCGGCAGAGGTCTCGGTTAAAGTTATAGAGGCTGGTGGGGATATGCTTTTGATGCCGGAAAATTTTCAGGAGGCATATCAGGGAATTTTAGAGGCTGTTCAGAATGGAACTTTAACAGAAGAAAGAATTGATGAATCGGTCAGAAGAATTTTGAAAGTAAAAGAAAAGCTGACAGCAGAGGATTAAGGCGTAGATATGCAAGAACGAATTAACTGAAAATTCAAACAATTATATATAAAAACAAAAATAAATAAAAAATACGAAAAAAACGGATAAATATATTGACAAATAGAAGCCCGGGTGTTAAGATAAAACCATCAAAAAAAGATATTTAACTAAGAAGGTACAAGAAGCGGATGCCTGATTAGATTAAAAATAACGGATAACAGGAGGTTGGACCAATGGACAGTATAGTTTCAGAATTTCATCAATATGTCAGTGGTACGGCGATTGCAGGTTCCTGTGAAGAAAGAGACCTGAGCAAAAGTTAATTCGCAGATCTGGTAAAAATTAAGAATGAAAATAAATGGAACGGAGAGAATACAAGACCAGATTCATAATAAAAAGATAAAGCAGTTGCAGATATATTGAATAAAGTTACCACATACAGAACTGAACGATGTGTAAAGGAACATGGAACAGTAGCTGTAAAAGAAAAATGGTCTTACAGGAATCGTATCAGGATTTACCTTCGATCCAAAATATAAAATAAAAATAATGAGAAAATTAAATATTATAAAAAATGCATCTTCAAGGGTAGTTGGAGGTGCATTTTTTTGACATTGGGAAGATGGTATGGTACACTAATGAAAGAGTATCGCCTTATGTTAAATTGACATGAAGAGATCTTGAGTTACCGAATAAACATTAATATAATGAGGTGAATGCGGTGGACAAATATGAATATAAGCAACTGTCAGAGCGAATGATAGAGCTTATGCAAAATGAAGAATACGGGGAAGCAAAAGAGATTGCTGACTCCATTGACTGGAGAAGGGTTCGCAATGCCATGATGCTTGCGAATGTAAGTGATATTTATGAAAAGACCGGTGAATATCAGAAAAGCTATGATATTTTGCAGATTGCTTATCATCGGGCAGAAGGAAGCCGGAAGGTATTGTATCGTCTGAGTTCTCTTGCACTGAAGACGGGGAATGTAGATGAAGCAATAGATTTTTATGATGAGTTTGTGCAGTTAGCACCAAAAGATCCGAACAGACATATTCTGAGATACCAGATCTTACGGGCACAGCGGGCTCCGTTAGAGCAGCAGATTGAAGCACTGGAAGAGTTTAAGAAGGCAGAATATATTGAAGAATGGGCATTTGAACTTGCAAAGCTTTATCAGGAAGCAGGTATGACGGCAGAATGTCTGGAAGAATGTGATGATCTGATCCTGTGGTTCAGTGAAGGCAAATATGTATATAAAGCAATGGAATTGAAGATGCAGTATAAGCCACTGACACCTTCGCAGCAGGAAAAGTATAATCGCAGATTTGAAAAAAATGGCGGTGAGACGGAAGAGATTCCGGATCTTGAGACGTATGTTGCAGAAAATGAAGAGCCGGAAGATCATTTGGATGAAGCAGCAACGGAGCATGCAGAGGCTGTTTCAGAAGAGCCGGTTGAGGATATTCCTGAGAGTATTGGACAGCAGGATACAGGAAAAGAAGAAAGTTCAGAGAAACCAGTCCGTAAGCCGGAAAAGAAAAAGATCGGTGATACAATGCGGCTGGATGAGGCATTGGAACAGTTACTGCATCGCAAGCCGGAAGTATCTGCGGCAGAGGATGAAGAGCCGGATATTTCTGATCTTGAGAGTGTGATCGGTGATATTGAGTCGGTCGTGGATCTTGATATGGTAAATCAGATTTCACAGGAAAAGCATACAGGTGATGTGCCAATCGGAATGAAGGAACTTATTCCTGGAGAAGTATCAGAAGAAGCGGCAGATAAGAAAGAGCGGATCCCTGTAGAAATCACAACAGATATTACGGAAGATGACGCAGAAGAGCTGAATCTTGAAGATCTGGTGGCAGAAGAGCTGCCGGAAGAAGTTGAAGAGGCAGAACCGGTTGAAGAAGAGGCGGAAGAAGTCGAAGAGGCAGAGCCGGTTGAAGAAGAGGCGGAAGAAGTCGAAGAAGCAGAGCCGGTTGAAGAAGAGGCAGAAGAAGTCGAAGAGGCAGAGCCGATTGAAGAAGCACAGACAGGGACAATAGAAGAAGAACTGCAAAAAATTGCTGATGCAGAACCGGCTGAACCGGAAGAAGAGATCTTCGATATGGAAGAAGCGGAAGACTTCCTGGAGGATTCACCTGCTGAGGATTGGGAAGATGATACAGAATCTTTTGAAGAAGCGGATGCAGAGGAGCTGAGTTTTGAAGAGATTTTATCTGACTGGGATTCGGAAGAAGCAGAGGCGTTGCTTGAGGATGCCGAGGAAGAGCCGATTGAAGAATCAGCAGAAGATGTCGTTGAGGCGGATGCTGAGGAAATATACGAAGAAGAGCCGGAAGACGAGGTTACGGAAGATACTCCAATCCTGTCTCCTGATATTCAGCGGCTGATTGATGAAATTGAAGGTGCAGTTCCGGCAGAGGAGTCTTTGCCAGAAGAAAAAGAGATAGAAAAAGCACCGGAAGAACCGCATGAAAATATGGGAGAAGTGACAGAATCTCTCCGTTTAGATGATCTGCCGGAGGAAGACGAAGATTTATTTGAAGATGAAGACTTCTTAGAGTCAGAGGATGAAGAGGATGAGTACGAGTCCTATGAAGACGACGATTCAGAAGAAGATGAGTATGAATCTTACGAAGATGACGATTCAGAAGAGGATGAGTATGAATCTTACGAAGATGACGATTCAGAAGAAGATGAGTATGAATCTTACGAAGACGACGATTCAGAAGAAGATGAGTATGAATCTTACGAAGACGACGATTCAGAAGATGAATATACATCCTATGATGAAGATGAGTATGAAGATGAAATCTATGATGACGAATATGAAGATGACGATGAAGCTTATTATGAAGAATCGGATGATGATGAGTTAGCAGATGATGAGGAATTCTACTATGAAGACGACGAAGAACCGGACGAAGAACCGGACGAGGAAGATGCACCTGATTTTGAAGATGAATTCAAGGTAGATCCGAAGCACAGTGAAGAGCCGGATGATCGGGAGATTCCGGACGAAGATGATGGAATTGATATCATGTCGGCTACGACACCGTTGAGCAGAAAGGAAACTGCAAAGCTGATCGCTACAGGTAAGACTTCTCCGTTGCCACTGGATGAAATTTCAGATGCATTATCCATGGATACAGGATTTGTAGTACATGGAAGATATGATCTGGAAACTCAGAGCGGAATCGGTACAAGAGCCGGCCTGACAGAAGAACAGAAGAAATTATTCTCTTATTTTGTTCCTGTGCGTGGCATGAGCGAACAGTTAGTAGATGTTCTGGAGCAGGATAAGAACTGTACAAACCGGAAGGGAACGTCGAAGACAGGAAATCTCCTGATTATTGGAGATAAAGGAAATGGCAAGACTGTTCTTGCAGTAGATGTAGTTAAAGCAATCCAGAAGCAGAGAGAGATCCGTCAGGGTAAGGTAGCAATCGTGACAGGAGAGTCCCTGAATAAGAAAAAGATCGGAGATATTTTCGATAAATTATACGGTGGTGCTTTGATCATTGAAAAAGCAGGAAAGATGAATGAAAAGACAGTCGCCAAGCTGAACAGGGCAATGGAGCGTGATACAGGAGAACTTCTGATCGTGCTTGAGGAACAGAGAAAGCCGTTAGATCGTCTGCTTTCCTCCAACCGTGAGTTCAGGAGAAAGTTTACTTCCCGTCTGGAAGTGCCGATCTTCATTAATGATGAGCTTGTAACATTTGGTCAGACTTATGCCCAGGAGAATGGTTACAAGATTGATGAAATGGGTATTCTTGCTCTTTACAGTTGCATTGATTCTCTTCAGAGAGAAGATCATTCAGTAACTGTTGCGGAAGTAAAAGAAGTAATGGATAAGGCAATCGCACATTCACAGAAAGCTTCAGCCAAGAAGCTGGTGAAGAGAGTATTCGGAAGAAATACAGATTCGTCGGACAGAATTATTCTTTCCGAACGAGATTTCAACATTTAACGACAAAATTTAGTCAGAATTAATAGACAGTCTTGGGAAAGGCTGTCTATTTTTGTGCAAAAATATGTTTTCTCTTTCTTTTTTCAGGTACATCAAGTATAATGATGCTATGATGTTGGGAGCAAAATCCCAAGCAATGAAAGAATTCGAGCAGTGAGGTGGATTTATGGTTACAAAGAAGAAGGCAGTGAAAAAACTGCAGCCTTATGAGATAGGAGAACTGGATCACTACCTTTTCGGGCAGGGGAATCATTATGAGATTTATAAGAAGCTTGGTGCACATGAAGTGACAGCAGGTAAAAAGGGTGTTTATTTCGCAGTATGGGCTCCACATGCAAAGAGTGTTTCAGTGATCGGAGAGTTTAATGGATGGGATGCTGCAGCGGACAGGATGGAGCGGCAGGAGCCATTAGGAATCTATACAGTTTTTGTACCGGAAGCGAAAGACGGACAGATGTACAAATACTGTATTGAGACACAGAGCGGAGAGCTGATCTATAAGGCAGATCCATTTGCCAATTATGCAGAACTTCGGCCGGGAACTGCTTCCAGGATTACGGACATTTCTCATTTAAAATGGACGGATGACCGTTGGATGGAAAGCAGAAAAAAATGGGATAATAAAGAAAATCCGTTATCCATCTATGAAGTGCATATGGGTTCCTGGATGAGGCATCCGGGAAGGGAAGATGAGGGATTTTATACTTATCGTGAATTTGCAGAAGCGATTACAAAATATGTAAAAAAGATGGGGTATACGCATGTAGAACTGATGGGAATCGCGGAGCATCCATTTGATGGCTCATGGGGATATCAGGTAACTGGTTATTTTGCACCGACTTCCAGATATGGAACACCGGAAGATTTTGCTTATATGATCAATTATCTGCACCGGAATAGGATTGGTGTGATTCTTGACTGGGTTCCGGCACATTTCCCGAAGGATGCTCACGGACTGGCTGATTTTGACGGAACACCGACTTTTGAGTATGCAGATCCGAGAAAGGGAGAGCATCCTGACTGGGGAACGAAGATCTTTGATTATGAAAAGCCGCAGGTACGGAATTTCCTGATTGCAAATGCATTGTTCTGGATCGAGCATTTCCATGTGGACGGACTGCGTGTCGATGCAGTGGCATCCATGCTTTATCTTGATTATGGAAAGCAGGACGGACAGTGGGTCCCAAACAAGTATGGTGGAAATCAGAATCTTGAGGCGATTGAGTTTTTCAAGCATCTTAATTCTGTTGTACTTGGAAGAAATCCGGGGACGATGATGATCGCAGAAGAATCCACTGCATGGCCAAAGGTTACAGGAAACCCGGAGGATGACGGACTGGGATTCAGCCTGAAGTGGAATATGGGATGGATGCATGATTTTACAGAGTATATGAAGCTGGATCCGTATTTCAGGAAAAATGCACATCATATGATGACATTTTCCATGGAGTATGCATATTCGGAGAACTATATCCTTGTTCTTTCGCATGATGAAGTCGTTCATCTGAAATGCTCCATGCTGAATAAGATGCCGGGAGAAGGCTTTGACAAATATGCCAATCTCAAGGCAGCATATGCATTTATGACAGGACATCCGGGAAAGAAGCTTCTTTTTATGGGACAGGAGTTTGCACAACTGCGTGAGTGGAGCGAGGAGAGAGAACTGGACTGGTTCCTTCTTTCAGAAGAACCACATCAGCAGATCCAGAACTGGTACAGAGATCTTCTGCATTTATATAAGAAGCATCCTGCACTGTATGAGCTGGATAATGATCCGGCCGGATTTGAATGGATCAATAAAGATGATATTTTCAGAAGTATCTTCAGTTTTGTCAGACATTCAAAGGGAAAGAAAAAGAATCTTTTATTTGTGTGCAACTTTACTCCGGTAGCAAGAGAAGATTACCGGGTTGGAGTGCCGACGAAGAGGCAGTGTAAGCTGGTACTGAACAGCGACGAGAAAGAGTATGGAGGTTCTGGAGAAAAGAGAACCGAGATCTATAAGCCGGTGAAGAAAGAGTGCGACGGTCAGAAATATTCTTTTGCATATCCGCTCCCTGCTTATGGCGTTGCTGTATTTGAATATTAAAAGAATAGTTTCAAGATGGAGAAAACCACCGGATTTTAAAGAGAAGTATCTGAAAATCCGGTGATTTTTAGTTCCATATTAGACAAAAATAAGGAAGAATAGTAACGGTAATGACAAGGAAAAAAAATCTTGTAATGTTATAATAGATTTGTATACTTGCGTGATTTTATTTGATAGTTAAATAAAATTAAATTTTGCAAGGGAGGAAAAAGCATGAAAGGAAGAAGAGTCCAAAAGGTACTTGCAGCAGTGCTGGCGGTGGCAATGGTTCTGCCGATGACTGCAATACCGGCAAAGGCTGAGGAAGCGGAAGAAGTTACATATAAGCTTTATCCGAATCCTCAGGAAATGACGTATCAGGATGGAAGCTACATCCTGAAAAAGAATGTCAATGTCATTTATGATGAGGATATTGACGATGCAACAAAAGCACGACTTGAAGAGACTGCAGAACTGAAAGGTCTGAATGTGACAGAATCAGATGCAGAAAAGAGTGGTGCAACGAACATTTATGTAGGAGTTTACGGATCGGACGGAACAGTAGATGATCAGATCGTAGATGAATATGCTGTAGATACTTCATTATTTGATCATACCGATTCCTATTTCCTGAAAAGTGACAACAATACGATTGCTGTATTGGGAAAAGATACAGATGCAAGTTTTTATGGACTGACGACACTGTATCATGTACTTGCACAGACAGAGAGCCTGTCGATCAGAAATTTTACGATTGAAGATTATGCAGATGTTGTAAGCCGTGGATTTATTGAAGGATATTATGGAAATCCATGGTCTACAGAGGATCGTGTGAATCTGATGACATGGGGGGGATACTATAAGTTAAATGCTTATTTCTATGCACCAAAGGATGATCCGAAACACAGAGCAAACTGGGATGAACTCTATACAGATGAAGAGTTAGAGAGTAAGATCAGACCACTTGCAGAAGCTGGAAATGCTTCCAAGTGCAGATTTGTGTATGCCCTGCATCCATTTCCGAGTGGAAATAACTTCCGCTTTGATACAGATGCACACTATAATGAAGATCTTGCAAAATTGAAAGCAAAGTTTAAGCAGGTAATTGATGCAGGAGTACGTCAGATTGCGATTCTTGCGGATGACTTTGTAAATCCGGGAGCAGCAAATGAAGTAAGACTTCTGAACGATATGAGTACCTGGCTGGCAGAGGTGAAGCAGGAATACCCTGATATGAAGATGACACTTCCGTTCGTTCCGTATGATTATATGGGAAATGGAAGTTCCAGTGAACTTCAGGCCCTGAAGAGTGTACCGGAAAATGTACAGATCGTTATGACCGGTGGACGTGTCTGGGGTGAGGTTACAAATAATTTTACTACTACATTTACAAATAATGTAGGAAGAGGTCCTTTCATGTGGATCAACTGGCCTTGTTCAGATAACTCACATAAGCATCTGATCATGGGTGGTAACAGCACATTCCTTCATGGTGGTGTTGATGCGTCTAAGATTCAGGGAATCATGCTGAACCCGATGCAGCAGTCAGAGCCAAGTAAAGTAGCTATTTTTGCAAATGCATCCTATGCATGGAATATCTGGGATACAGATGCCGATGCAGATCAGACATGGGAAGACGCATTTTCATTTGTAGATCATAATTCGGCAGTAGAGACAGAAGCAAGTGATGCACTCAGAGAGTTGTCCAAGCATATGATCAATCAGAATATGGACAGCCGTGTAACTGAGCTTCAGGAGTCAGTAGAACTGAAGGAAAAACTCAACGCATTTAAAGATAAACTGGAAACGGAAACGGTCACAGAAGCAGATGTGGATGATCTGATCCAGGAATTCCAGACACTTCAGGATGCAGCAGCATTGTATAAAGAATCAGGTAATGAGGCAATCAGAAATCAGATTGTTTACTGGCTGGATTGTTGGAAAGATACAACAGATGCAGCGATTGCATACCTGAATGGAGTAAAGAGTTCTCTGAACGGAGATGTATCCGCAGTTGTGGAATACAATACAGAAGGAGAAACGGCATTCGCACAGTCCAAGACGCATGATTTCCTGTATGTAAATTATCAGGAAGTCGCAGAAGTCGGAGTACAGCATATTGTTCCGTTTATTAAAAAACTGGCTGAATATGTATCAGGCAAAGCAGAACTTGCCCTGAATCCGGACAAAGTGATCCGTAAATACATCACAAGCCGTACAGACACACCGACAGGCTCTGCGGATAACTTATTTGACGGAGATGACAGCACAAGTGCGATTTATAAGACACCGAATAAGATTACAACAGGTACCTATATCGGAGTAAGTTACAGTAAGGCAATCAAGATCAATGATATCCGGTTCCTTCTTGGAGCAGGAAAAGATCATATGGATCAGGCAAAGCTGCAGTACACAACCGATGGAAAGACCTGGAAAGATCTGGAGCTTACAGGCATGAACAATAGTTTTGCAGGTGTCAGAAACCAGAACCAGGAAGTAAGTGTTGCAAAAGAAAATCTTCCGAAAGATTTTGAAGCAATGGGTATCCGCCTGATCGCAACAGCAGACAATGCAGCAGATGCATGGCTGCAGGTTAATGAGATCACGATCAACAAAGATGAGAATACAGATGACGGCGACGACAGCGAACTCAGTTATACATTAATGAAGCCGGATCGCTGGAGTGTTTACCAGGGATCAGAATCACTCCTTCGTGACGGAAATGACAGTACATTTATCTGGTTTAGTACAGGTACTGGTGATGCTGTAAATGTAGATGATTTCCTTGGATACAATCTTGGAAAGGTTGCAACATTGGAAAGTGTACATATCGCAGTAGGATCACCGTCCAATGGTGATAAGTTTGTAAAATATGCAGTTGAGACATCTGTAAATGGAACGAGCTGGACAGCCGTTCCGGGATATAAATCCCATACAGGAACAACTTCAGGAACTGATGTACTGGATATTGAATTAAACGGACTTTCTGCACAGTATATCCGTATCCGCAATCTGGAATATCGACAGACTTGGGCGAAATTCTCAGAATTTACGGTAACAGAAAGAGTAAATAATACAGGAACAAAAGATAACGTATTTACAAATATCGAGAACTGTGAGGTCCTTGGAACAGCAGCAGAAGGAACTGTATCACTGAATGCAGCATCCTTAAGCGTAGGAGCCAGAAAGTATATCGGAATCGATCTTGGACATATCAAGGCGGTGACAGGAATTACCAGTCCGACAGGAACTTCACTGAAGTTACAGACTTCTATGAATGGGGTAGAGTGGACAAAGGTAACAGATCCGTCCCAGGCAGCCGATGCACGTTATATCAGACTTTATAATGATACAGATGCAGCAGTGGATGTAAGCTGGGATGCTTTCACAGTAACGTATGAATTTATTGGTGAAAAGACAGTAACCAGTGATTTTGCACAGAACGATGCAAGCCGTGATATGCGTGGAAGTGGAAACGTCAATCATGTTTTTGACGGAGACCTTACAACATATGGAACGATCACAGGTGTGCAGGATAGCGGAAAGAAGATCGTGTTTGACCTTGGACAGACGATCGACTTCAAGTCCATCCGTTACTATGTAAAAGAGACAAGCCTTGATTTCCTGCGTTATGCAAAATTTGAAGTAGCAAATGATCCTGATGCAGCAAACTGGACAACAGTGCTGACTGTAGGAAATAATTCTTTCGAGAATACAGCCAATACAGATACAGCAAAAGATTATGCAGCTCTGACACATGACAGTGAGAATCCTGGAAATATGTATGCAGAGCAGACAGGGCTGAATGTAAGCGGACGTTACTTAAGAGTTGTACCGCTTAAGACATACAGTTACAGATGGGTTGATTTCTATGAGATCCAGATCAATGGTGGAGCCTATATCTCTACAGAGTCAAATCGAGATATCGTATCGACCGTGATCGAAGAAAAAGGAAAAGTACCTTCCAATGTATTTGAAGAAGATTACCGTACGGTATACAAGCCGTCAGAAGCAAATGGATCATTTACTTATCGCATTTCTGATCTGGAGGCAAAGAGAACGATCCGTATGATCCAGAATGGAGCAGCATCTGATGCAGTTGTAACTGCAAGAATTGCAAATGAAGATGGAAGTAATATCCAGGCAGTTACACTTGGTAAACTGAGCCAGGCAATCAATGAATTTGCTGTAGCTTCAGAGAAAAGAATTTTGGATGTAACAGTAACCTGGGGTGAAAATATTCCGGAAATTTCAATGATCAAGACAAGCAGTAAGGCAGCAGCTACAGTTGACAAGACAAAGCTGGAAGAGGCGATTGCGGCAACAGGAAGCAGTGATGCAGCAAACTGGACAACAGATTCTAAAGCAGCAGTAGATAAAGCGAGAGCAGTTGCTGAAGAACTGAAAACGAATGAGTATGCTACACAGGATACAGTTGATACAGCAGCAGGTGCATTGAAGACTGCATGCAGTAAGGCAAAAGTAAAAGCAAATGCTACAGTTCTTGAGGCACTTCGCAGGGCAGTTGCAGAGAAGAAGAGCCAGAAAGACGGAGAGGTTGAAGTTTATACAGCCAAGACATTTACAGCATATGAAAATGTACTCAATAAGATTGTGGCAGCACTGGAAGATACAGATAATCTTTCCCAGGATACAGCAGAAAAGCTGAAGACTCAGATTGAAGAAAAAGAAGCAGCTCTTGAGTATTCAAAAGTAGAAAGAGAACTTGCTGAACTGGAGCTTCAGGCAGGAGCTGATTATAATGCAGATGATTATACGACAGCATCTGCCAAAGCATATACCGATGCAAAGAAAGCTCTGAGTGATTTGATCGAAGCAGATAATACTACAAGAGTTAATCCGACAGAGATCGCAGCAAAGAAAGCAGCTTATACAGACAGTATTACAGCATTAGTTGATGTGAGAAGTCTGAAGAGCGTGATCGCAGAATGCAATGAACGGCATGAGGGAAATGAAAAGAAGTATACAGCAGCAAGCTGGAAGAATTACAGTGATGCACTGGATGCAGCAAATGCTGTTCTTGCAAATGGAACAACAGAAAGTGTACAGGAAGCAAAGACAGCTCTGCAGGCAGCAGAAGCAGCACTTGTACTGAAAGATACATCCGCAGTACAGACAGTCATTGATGAGATGAAGAAAGTCAATGCGGAAAATTACACAAGCGACAGCTATGCAGTCCTGAAAGCAGCTATCGCACAGGCTGAAAGCCAGATTGATGATGAGACAAAGGCAGATGCCAATATCCGTGCTATGCAGGATGCGAAAGCAAATCTTATCAGCATCGTGGAACTGAATGCAGCATTAAGTGATGCAGCAAAATATGAAGCAGCTAATTATACAACAGATTCCTATACAGTTCTGGCAGCAACTGTAAATGCGGATAACATGAATGCATTGAAGACATCCGGTACAGCAGAACAGATTGCAGAAGCAGTACAGTCTATCCGCAATGCAATCGATGGTCTTGTATTAAGAGCAACAGATATGGATGCTTACAGAGATAAGATTCAGTTCAAGTCTGAAGCAGGAGATTACACAGAAGAGACTTATACAGAGTATAAGGAAGCTTACGATGCACTGATGGCACTGGACAGCAGTACAGGAAATGTATCAGCAGATGAGTTCCAGGCAGCAAAAGCAAGATTTGAAAATGCACAGGCAGCACTGAAAATGATCAAGGCAGATTACACGAAAGTGGATGAAGCACTTGCAAAAGTACCGGCTGATCTGAGTATTTATACAGACGCAACTGTGAAGACACTGAAAGATGCGATCGCCAAGGTCGACAGAAATCAGCCATTGTCCAAGCAGGCAGAAGTAGATGCTTATGCAGATGCGATTCATGATGCAATCAACAACCTGGTTGTAAAATCCAAGTCTGATGATGGAAAGGATAACCAGAACGGTAATTCCAACAATGGTCAGAATAATGGAAATACAGCAGGTAATGGAAATGGATCGGGCAAAGGAAATGGCACATCCGCTAACGGAGCAGTCAAGACCGGAGATACTGCACCGATCGCAGGAGCATTTGCACTGATGATACTGGCAGCAGGGGCGGTTGTAACCGTGCTGAAAAGAAAAAGATACTAAATTAAAAAACCGGGTGTCCGTACAAAAGGACACCTGAAATGAGATAATAAGAATCAGATGAGGAAATCTTATCTGGTTCTTATTTTTTGTTACACAAATTTGAAAGCTTATTTAAAAAAATAAGTTGTAAATGCAGTTCTCAAATGAATACAGACTGAATCAATACGGCAGCAATGAAGCAGCAGAAAGGAATATGATTTATGAGAAGAATAACTTATACGAACTGGATGTCCAAAATTTTTAAAGAAATCACCAACGGAAGAGGAGAGCGGGTGCTCGAGAATCCTGCAGTTCAGGTCCTTGGAGCTATTTTCAGAAAGATGAATCTAGATCAGAATACCATCGGAGCTGTGTCAGAACGTCTGCAGAATGAGAAAGAGAAAAAAGATAATATTGTGAAAATAATTGTTGCTGTAGTTATCATATATCTGATCTGTTATATCATTGGCGGCGAAGTTGAGTGGCTGGCAAGAACGGCGATTATATGGACGGGAATCGTGTTGGCGATCCGGGGGATAAGGAAGAAAAACTAAGTGCCCCCTGTATATGAATTGCCATATGTCGCGGATGATCAGGAGATATTGTCTGAATATACAATTCAGACATACATCTTCAGACCTCTGCATAGATTGTAAAAAATAAACGATGCAGGGGCTTTTCCATGAGAGATTATATTGAGGAGCGGGCGGTGGAAATCGCAGACTATATTATAGAAAATAGTGCGACGGTGAGACAGACTGCGAAGCAATTCAGGATAAGTAAGAGTACGGTACATAAAGACGTCACCGAACGGCTTCTTCAAATCAATCCCTCTCTGGCACAGGAGGCACGAAAAGTGTTGGACATGAATAAATCAGAACGACATATCAGAGGTGGGATGGCAACAAGAGAAAAATATCTCCATCAACATTTGCGACAGATGTAAATGAGAGCAGATAAATGAGAGAAAAATAGAATTTAGTTTAGAGAGAGCAGAAGGACAGAATCTCAAAGGAGCAGATAGGGATTCAAAGTCCTTTTGCTTTTTCTTTTCTGATAACAGGAAGATATGTTATAATGCAAATAATGATGAAACTATGAAATAGACGATAAGATAAACGAAAGCAGGCAGTAAGATTCTTGAAAGGGGCAGATAAGTGCGGGCTGTAATTATTGAGAAAGACGAAAAAATACTGCAGCAGATACAGTTAATCCTGCAAAAAGTTGATTCCGGTTATGAACTGGTAGGGACAGCCGTGAATGGACAGTCGGGCTATGAGCTGATCAGTGCATTGCGTCCGAATCTGGTGATTATGGATATAGAATTACCACGAATGAATGGAATGTCGATGTTGAAGAAACTTCGTGCAGAAGCATTTGATTTTAAAGTGGTAGTTTTGAGTGGAACGGAAAATTTTCAATATGCAAAGCAGGCGATTGAATTGAGCGTGGACGGGTATATCATGAAACCTATCCGTCCGCTTGAGTTAAAAAGGGCATTGATGCAGATCTGCGAAAAAATGAGAAATGAGTATTGGCTGAATGCATCTTTTACAGTGGAGAATCTCCTGATCGGGTGTATGAACGGGCAGTATCAGCCGGAGAATAAATTAAATGAGATTACAGTCAGAAATTATGGATTTACGGTGGAAGACTCTTGTGGGATGTTTATTTTGTGGTTGGGGGAAGATTTTGAAAAAAATAAAGCAGAAGCAGTTCATTTGCTGAAAAGAAGTCTGCAAAAAGAAAATAAATTCAGAGTCTGCATTCTTCCATTGGAAGTATGGCAGGAAATATTTGTGATTGTATATCAGACAGCGGAATTTGAAATGGCAGAGCAATACTTCCAGGAAAATATTGTCCCTATGTTATGCAGTAATCTCAATGGGGATGTAGTCTGCGTGTGGAAAAGAATCGACCATATGATGGATCTTTGGCAATATCGGACAAAAATACCGTTATTGCGGCAGTGGAATCTGACGCTTGGAAGAGGTGTGCTGATCAGTGAGAAGGGAATAGCGGGACGGGAACTGGAGCTTCTTCCATTGAAATATCCTGCAGAACTTGAATTACGGGCAAGAGATTGTACGTTGGCGGGAAGAAAAAAAGAGCTGGAAAAGTGCTTTGAAGAATTATGTGAAATGCTGGAGGGGCAGTTTTGTTTTCCCGAGACACTGAAAGATTGTCTGATTCGTTTCAGTCTGAACATCGTAAATATGTATAAGATCCAATGGGAGCTTGGAGCAGAAATTCAGGTACTTATTCTGATTCTTGAAATAGGTCAGGCAACGAGCTGGAAGCAGATTCGAAGAGCGATAGAAGAATTATTAAATTATTTTAATTTTGAAAAAGAGGATCTTCAGGGAAATGAAGCATTCAGTATGATGGTCCGTAAGGCAGTCGAGATGGCAAAAAAATATTATAGTGAGGGGATTACCCTGGAAGAGACAGCCAGCAGGCTTTATGTTTCGGAAGAGTATCTGAGTACGCAGTTTAAGAAAGAGACACAGAGCAGTTTTACAGAAACAGTACGGAAATTCAGAATAGAAAAGATCAAAGATCTGTTACTGAACAGCAAGTTAAAATTAAATCAGATTGCGGAATTAACAGGGTATTCAGACCCCAAATATATGAGCCGGGTATTTAAAGAAGAAGTGGGGATGCTTCCAACAGAATTTCGTAAAAAAATGCAGTAAAATAGATTAAAATAGTCCACCTTTTTAAAAAATTTCCACCTTTTCAAGATAGAAATGTATGGTATGATACCAACTGACTTAGATGAAAAGGGTTTCATACATTGTATAGTCGGGGAATAAAGAGGTGAGAAGAATGAGTAAGATGCAGATTACATTTAAAAATCCTGAAGAAATCGTAGCTTTTGTTAATACTGTTTCAAGATATGATTTTGATATGGATCTGAAAAAAGGTCGTGCAGTGGTAGATGCAAAATCATTGCTTGGCATTATGCACCTTGGACTTAATAACGTGATTGAACTTCAGATGTATTCGGATCATTGTGAAGAATTACAGAAAGAACTTGAAAAATATGCAGCTTGATTATAGAGAAAAATAGGATTGAAAAGAGGAAGCGGTTCTGGTAATGCAGGGCGGCTTCTTTTTGTTGCAAACCCCAGTGAACTGCATCCGGAAAACAGTAGAGATAGCCGGTGCGGGATATCGTAGCTTCTTTTTTGCAAAAACCCGGTAAGCTGCATCTGGGAAACAGTAGAGATAGATGGTGCGGAGTATCGTAGTTTCTTTGTTGCAAAAACCTGGTAAGCTGCAGTCGGGTTCACATGAGATATAATTTGCCGGAGGAAGAACACTGAACTGTTAAGTGATGTGTTGTGGGCAATGGTGAGCCGTAGGTGTCAGCCAGCTCAATTTATGACAGTTTGGAGGATTGAAATATGTACAGTTTGGAAGGACAACAGTTTGGAAGGACTGAAATAATGCTTGTAAAAGCGGGAAAGCTCTACTATAATTAAGGGTACGGAACAAAAAAGAAGATCTTATAAGATCATATTTTACAGGAGGAGAGCCTTGAAGAAAGAGTTAGTGATCGTTCTTGATTTCGGTGGCCAGTATAACCAGTTAGTTGCACGCCGTGTCAGAGAATGTAATGTATATTGTGAAATTTATTCTTACAAGACGGATATTGAGAAGATTAAAGCAATGAATCCTAAGGGAATCATTCTGACAGGGGGACCGAACAGTTGCTATGAGCCGGATTCACCGACTTATACAGATGAGCTGTTCAAGCTTGGTATTCCGGTTCTTGGGTTATGTTATGGAGCACAGTTGATGTCTCATGTTCTTGGCGGAAAAGTTGAGAGAGCAGATGTCAGAGAATACGGAAAGACAGAAGTTATTATTGATAAGAGGGAATCCAAAGTTTTTGAGGGAGTATCTGAAAAGACAATCTGCTGGATGAGTCATTTTGATTATATTTCAAAAATTGCACCGGGATTTGAGATTTCTGCACATACAGCAGACTGTCCTGTGGCAGCAGCCGAAAATGAAGCAGAAAAGCTGTATGCAATCCAGTTCCATCCAGAGGTACTCCATACTGCTGAAGGAACAAAGATGATCAATAATTTTGTAAAAAATGTCTGTGAATGTGTTGGTGACTGGAAAATGGATGCATTTGTGGAGAATACAATTAAAGAGATCCGTGAAAAAGTCGGAGACGGCAGAGTACTGCTTGCATTATCAGGCGGAGTTGATTCTTCAGTGGCAGCAGGATTACTTTCCAGAGCGATCGGAAAGCAGCTTACCTGCGTATTCGTAGATCACGGTCTTCTTCGCAAAGATGAGGGAGATGAGGTAGAGGCTGTATTCGGACCGAAAGGACAGTTCGATCTGAACTTTATCCGTGTGAACGCACAGGAGAGATATTATAATAAACTTGCAGGCGTTACAGAGCCAGAAGCAAAGCGTAAGATCATTGGTGAAGAATTTATCCGTATTTTTGAAGAAGAAGCAAAGAAGATTGGTGCAGTTGATTTCCTTGCACAGGGAACAATTTATCCGGATGTTGTAGAAAGTGGTCTCGGTGGAGAATCTGCAGTGATCAAGTCCCACCACAACGTAGGAGGACTTCCGGATTATGTAGATTTCAAAGAAATCATCGAGCCGCTTCGTGACCTCTTCAAAGACGAGGTTCGCAAAGCAGGATTGGAACTTGGACTGCCGGAGAAGTTGGTATTCCGTCAACCATTCCCGGGACCGGGACTTGGAATCCGCATCATTGGTGAAGTAACAGCCGATAAGGTTCGTATCGTTCAGGATGCAGATGCTATCTACCGTGAGGAGATTGCCAATGCAGGACTTGACCGCACGATCGGTCAGTACTTCGCAGCACTGACGAACATGAGAAGTGTTGGTGTTATGGGTGATGAGAGAACTTATGATTATGCCGTTGCACTGAGAGCAGTGAATACAGTTGATTTCATGACTGCAGAGGCGGCAGAGATCCCGTATGAAGTTCTGAATAAGGTGATGAGCAGAATTATCAATGAAGTGCGTGGAGTAAACAGAGTATTCTATGATCTGACGAGTAAGCCACCGGGAACGATTGAGTTTGAATAGTTGAAGCTGAGCTGTAAAGCCTTTGTTTACAAGGGTTTTACAGCTTTTCCTTTATAGGATTGCATTTTCATTGCATTATTTTTCTTCAACTGTTCTGTGATAGATTGCTGTATGTTGATTGCTGGTATAATTAGCAATGCTTTCAGTAGCAGATTGTACTTGTAATATTCCAGTCAGCTTTTTAGCAACTTCAAGATTCGTATTTGGATACAGATGACCATAAGTGCCGAGTGTTGTCTGTATTTTTTCATGTCCTAAACGTTCCTTGATAAGTAAAGGATTTTCGCCCATGCTGATAAGCAATGAAGCGTGTGAATGTCGCAAGGCATGAATTTTAATACGATGAACACCTGCTAAATTTGACAACTTTTCCAAAGCTCTGGGAAGCGTTGTTTTACTGGTTGGAGTTCCGTTATAACTTAGTACAAGTGGACAATCGGGAAGAACCTGTTGTTGAACACTTTGCCAAGCCTTTAGCTCATTGAGTGTATCTGAATCAATATAAATAGTACGGATACTTGCCTGTGTTTTCGGCTCAACGAATTTATAGTCCGTCATTGTTCGGTAATATAATGTTTTGGTAATGCTAAGCAAGCCTGTTTCAAAATCTATGTCTGACCAATGTAATGCTGACGCTTCGCCAATTCGCATACCAGTCATAAATAATAACCAGAACGATATAAACAGATAATGTTCATAATAGTCTTTCTTACAGAGTAAGGAAATAACCTTTTGAAATTCTTCTAATGTCCAGAAATCAACTTTGGTTTTCTTGCTTTTGATATTGCCTATCATACGAGAGGGATTTTTCTTCGCAATTCCAAGAACAATAGCTCTGTCGAATGCGATAGAAAGCATTCCCTGTACGATACGAATGTAATTAGGGCTAAAATCTTTTGCAAGTTTCAACTGCCAGTTTTGAACATGGATAGGTTCGATTTCGTCTGTTTCCATTTTGTAGAAATAGGAAAAATGTTTCTTGATGGTAGTAGCACGATTAAGATAAGTGCTTTCTTTTACCTGTGTTTTATACCATGGCAGGTAGGTTTCTTCTATAAATTGCTGAAAAGAAACGCCATCTTTTTTTTGTGTTAATTCTTCGGTAGACGCTAACACCAGTTTTGAATATTCTTCCTTTGCTTCTTTTTTCGTTCTGAATCCACTTCGGTATTTCTGTATCTGTTTTCCGGTAATGGGATTGTAGCCTAAATTAGCTCTGAAATAATAAGTTCCGTTATCTGCTTTCTTAATAGGGTCTTTTGCCATGATTTCACTCCTTACATGATATGCAAGAAGTACAATCAATCGTTTGTGTCTGATAATGTAATCCCTAATAATTCTTCCACGGCTTCTTTGGGTACTCTGTCCAATTTACGGGATTGGTAATAAGTATGCCCTTTTTCAATCATAAGTTTTTTTGCTTTTCTTATGATGTCTGCCGAGAAAGAAGTTCCATAACCTAGTGCTATGAGGTCTTTTTTTGTTACGGTAATCATAATCCTCCTTTCCATAGACCAGATAAGGAAATCTCAATATCTTGTCTATCAGTATATCAAATGATGAACAAAAAAGCTCTATTAAGATGATTTTTTCTTGCAAAATCGTTGTTAGATAGTTTTACAAGCAATCAGACGGCTTCGGCAAGCTCCGCTGGTATCTCAACCATTCCCATTCCTGTGGGCTGAACCGTGTCATACGGGTGTATCATTATCCTGTGTTACAGGTCATGGCAGAACGACTTTTCCAACGGTCGCTCCCAGATCATTGCATGAATCGCTATCTCCCGATTGGAAAAGTCACGGCGTACAACCTCTGATGGCTCACTGCAAGCACAAACGTATCTGACTGCTTTATTCACTTGTCAAAGAACTGTTAGGCTCTTGTCAGCCTGTATCAATTCATTTTTACAAATGGACTGATACAGAATGATAAGAAAAAGCGGAACAGGAAAGAGGGGAGTTTGTTAAATCATGCTCCGCTCAAATATTACTTAATGTTCGTCTATTTCAAATTCACATATCATTTTCAAAAGGGCTTCTCTGATACGTCCCTTTAATTCCATATCAACCACAATGTATACGTTGCCGTATTCATCGTAAAACGGGCGTAAACAGCATTTTGATATGTAGGCTTCATAGAATAACAACAGCTTTTCTATGGCGTTTTCGTTACCGTCTACGGCTGATGATATGAGGTAGAAAGATGGAAGTGTATGTTGCTTATTCTTCATCTTGTTTTTTCTCCTTTAATTGTTTTCTGATTTCTTCAAGTGAATTTCTTCTGTGCCTGTATGATGTACTTCGGTTGATGTTCAGCTTTTCGCCTATCTCCGAATCACTCATATCCAAGAAGAAAAACATCAATACAATGTTCCGGCTCTGCTCCGGCAACTGTTTCAGTGCTTCTGCAAGTTCTTCATCAAGTACACGGATTTCTGTACCGCACACATCGAATGTTGTATATTCACTTTCGTAATCGTCCCATACAATCAATTTTTCAACAACAATCTCTGGAAGCTCACAAAAGGATACTTCCTTTGCCTGTCGTCTGGCTAATTCCTTGCGGTAGTTACGGACAATGCCTTTCACAACCTTTTTGAGCTTACAGTCAAACTGACACTGTATTGTCTTTTGGAAGTCTGATGGTTTCAAAATCACACCCCCTTTCGCTATGAAGTGAAAAGTATGTATCCCTCTTTCCGCACCATATCTGTACGGCAGGGTGTGATTTGTTGCAGGATTGAAAAAAAATTTTTGCAAATATGAAAACAGCCTATTTGCACCAATAACAAATAGACTGTTTTTAAAACATCTGATATATGAGTTTTTAATTCATGTTCAAGGACTGATGATGTACTAAGAAAAAGACGGAATAAATTCGGTTGTCGGTATAGACTGCCTGTTTTACTTAGAATCACAAATTGCTCCTTGACCAGAGCAATCCTGTGAAAATAGAAAAGGACAGCTCTGGTTATACCAAAACCGTCCCTATATTTTTGAACATTATAAAAGAGATTACCCACGGAACGGTTTTTTTTATTTACCGAACGAGGTAATATTTTATAGAATTTGTAGTGCATATAATATGAGTTTTTAACACATTCTAATCGCATAACATGAAGTATAAACTCATGCTAGGTGATTAAAAATGAGAAAAAAGAAAGATACACACAGCTTTGATTTTCGTCCTTTAGGACTGGCAATCAGAGAAGCCAGAGAGAAAGCAGGGCTTTCCAGAAATGATTTAGGCGATAAAGTCTTTTACGGAGAACGTCATATCGCAGATATTGAAAATATCGGAAAACACCCTAGCTTTCAGTTATTCCATGATTTAGTTACCATGTTCAATATATCTGTTGACGAGTATTTCTATCCAGCGAAGAATGTTGAGAAAAACACAGCCCGCCGTCAGATAGATTCGTCACTTGATTTATTGAGTGATAATGAATTAAAAATCATTCAAGGTACGATTGACGGTATCTTGAACAGCAGAGAGAATAAGAAGTGATTTGCTTCTTGTTTTCTCTGTTTTCCTATACAGATTCTTCAACATTTATTTGTTGATCTGCTCCGCAGGCAACAAATAAGAGCCGACTATCCTTATTTCTTTATCGTAAATTTACTTGTTACACAGTAATGAAAAAAGCCAATAGTTTGTAACTGGACTTTACAAACTATTGACTTTACATTTTGATGTCCACTCTTCAATGAATTATCATACGAATATATCTTCAATACTTTATAATTCAAGAGTAATAATAAGGCTATTGGCATGTACTTTTGCAACAATATTTCCGCCAAGAATGGCAACAAGTGTTTTTACTACCGCAAGTCCCAATCCTGTACTTCCATTATGTCTTGATTTATCGCCTGTATAAAAACGGTCAAAAAGTCGATTGCAATCAATTTCTGAACTGTCACTCATTGGATTTTCAATGGTAAATATAATATTATTATTTTCTTTCTCCATAAGTGTTATTTTTATCGTTCCAACAGAATACTTAATTGCATTTGTCAACAGATTTTGTAAAATTCGTTCTACCATATTTTTATCAGAATATACGTATATTGAATAATCTGGGAGATTTATTTCGGGTAAAATATTCTCCTTTTCTAATGCAACGGCATTTTCCGTAATTAAATTTATTAACATATTAGATATATTAAACTTTTCTTTTTCTGGAACTGTCTGCTGTTCCTCCAAAATAGAAAGGTCATAGAATGTTTCTACCAATTCTTTCATTTTTTCGGCTTTGCTAAAAATCACTTTTACACGCTGTGCTTGACTGGATTCCAAATTTTCTTTTTGCAATAATTGTAAATGACCAAGAATGACTGTAAGAGGTGTACGCAAATCATGTGATATATTAGCAACAGATTCTTTTAAATACTCTTCATTGCGTAATACGCCTGCAACAGCCTGTCGTTGTCTGATATTATATTGATTCAATATACCAGCCAGTCTTTCTAAATCTTTATCAATCAACGAAATGTCTAACATCTGCTGTGAATTTCCAGAATTCAATTCATTAACTTGATCCGCAAGATTACGGATTTGTTTTTTTAATTGAATATATCGAAATAGCAGTATTACTAAAAATATTGTTATGATAATTAAAATCCATTCTATGTTAGACATTTTCTCCACCTATTTAAAATCACATTTACAAAATTTTATCCACGAAAGCAATACCAATATACCAGACCATATACATCCTACTAAAATAGCTATCGGTTGAAAAAAGGTTTTCATGCTGACAACGATTCTGATTTGATAAGTAGGTAAAAAACCGACTGGTAATCTCAACATCATTCCATAGCCAAGATATAAGCTAAGACCAAAAATAATAATTGCTGTAACCGAGGTTGCTTTTACAGCATCCTGTAAATCACTTCTTCCTTCGCTTCTTAAACTATTATATAAAAACGCAGGCTTGACTGTCAACTGCTTTTTCGGTTATTGTAAAAAAACATTCCCACGTCTGCAACACCAAAGCGTCCAAATTCCCTTATGCACCCTGAAACTGGATAGACAAGAGCCATAAGATTAAAAGCAATTAAATACGATATTATTTTACTTGTAAAAATTTGTTTTCTGGAATGTCCAGCACTGACCTCTAAGTTTATTGTTCTCTTAGAAAATTCCTGTCCTAAAATCAATGCAAGTATAGCCGACATGATGATAAGAAGAAACGTAGAATCATACACCATTCCATTAAAAATATCAGCAAGAGAAGAAGCAATTTCTTCTGTCGGTCCCATGACCTCTGTAACATAAGTATCTGCTGTAAAAAATCCTAAAATAAATATTCCAATCATACCACACCAGTAAATAGAATTATGTAACAACTGATATTTTTCCAGTTTTAATAATTTATCCATAAAAAACACCTCCGGTTATTTCAAGTCTGTATGTAAAAAAACACTACCTGCAATGAAATATAAAATAAAATTCCATAAAAAATCTACAAACAAGCAAAAGTTTGTCGAATAGACCTTTTGCAATGAAATTAACCTAAGTTGTCCCATTGGTATTATTCTGCTGATTATTTGTGCAGATTCACCGTTCAGCAAAAAAATCATAACAAAAAATAAAACCATTGAAACTGTCAGTGTTTTCCCCATATCACGAAAAATAAAAGCAAAAAACATCGGTAATGCACACAGTGTTATCATGGCAAACAGAGTTAGTAAAACCATAGTATATGTGCTATCATTCCAAAAAAGTTTTTCTCCAATATAAAATTGACTAATAATTCCATGTACAAATAATGGAATTACCAGAATGATAATACAACCTATTTGAGATACAATTAACTTTACTCTAAATATAGAACTTCTTTTATGTCCGGCAGTAATATAAGTATTTAAAGTTCTTCCACTAAAATCACTTCCAATGAACAATGCTATAAACACTATACTCAAAAAATAGAGTAACGGAATATTGTATAATGATGCCATAATTAAGTTTGAAGAGCGTTCTTTACTATCTAACAGCAATATGCTACTTAAAAGGAGATTGAATATTCCAATTCCCCAAAAATACCAACTGTGAAACAACTTATATAACTCAGTTTTTAGGAGATTTGACATCTTTTGTTCCTCCTATTTTGCTCAAAAAATAGTCCTCCAAAGTATCGCCAGATACAGAAAGTCCTGTTACAAGAATGTGCGATTCTGCCAAAGCAGACGCAACTGTCTCTAAATCATTCAAATAATCATACAAACGAATTATGCCATCT
>OLOA01001245.1_pt1 | contig 25982 bp, 18 predicted proteins | sample 1672201 | NCBI WGS metagenome assembly OLOA01 (sample SAMEA3136658, study PRJEB25190) | human gut metagenome
TCTATTGCCCGACTCGTGGTGGGATTGGTTCAGCGCAACCAACAGGTGTCAGGTCGGGCCCCCACCCCGCCAGGGTCGTCAGCCCGTATTCGGTGGCAATGGGCGCCCATGCACTGAGGAGGTACCCCCGGGGAGTGACATGGACCGCGTCGTATTCCTTGGCGACATCCGCCCAGTTGACGAGCACGAAGGGTGTTCGGTGTCGCCGGCTTCCCTGCCGCTGGGCCCCGAGCCAGTACTCCCAGAAATCTGGGTCGCGCTTTCGCACCAGGGGATGGCGGTTCACCAGTTCTGCCCAGTCCTCGGGTTCGGCGATCTCGCAGATGACTGGATCGTCGGGCTCATAGGGGTAGGGGCGCACGGACAGCTTCGCGAAGTTGGCGTGATCCCCCGGTGCGCCGGGCGCCAACCACGGGGAGGAAAAGGGGCGTCCTCCATGAGATAGGCCTCGACGCAGGGCGCGTCGAGGAAAGGGCCCGTTGTGGTGTGGCCACGGTGTTGCCCACCAGATGCATGCCCGGGCAGCGGGCGGAACCAGGGGGTGGACCACCAAATCCCCAACTCGTCGGCATTATCGAATTGCAATGGGTCAGGGCGCGGAGGCCACCCTCCCGGCCCTGCGTCGCCTCCGGGCTCGAAGTGCATCTCGCGCTGGCTGTGTGCCCGGAACCGGGCGTGTGCCCACTGCGTGAAGGGGGCGATCACCTCGTCAACCTGGGCCACGCTCACCGGCGATGACACGACATGGTCAGGATCGCCCGAATACGGTGACGGCACCCGGATCGCCATGATCTTCCCCAGGTGCCCCACGGCGTCGCGGAGGGACAGCGGCTGCCCGTTTGCGGCGTCGATCAATCGGCGGGCCATCGGTGCGTGAATCATGGTCATATGAATGGATGTGCGTCCCGGCGAATTCACGGACGCACGAACAATCCCTTCGCGGCGTCGGCGGTGGTGCGCTCGTGCATCTTGTAGTGCTGCTTCTTGCCGGTGGCAGTCATCGGCAATGCGTCAACGAAGGCATACAGGCGCGGACGCTTGTAGTTGGCCAGGGTGGCGGCGTCACGGCACAGCCGGTCGAGGTGGCGCGCGGCCTGCTGGTGGTCGGTGAAGGCACCGGGCTCGGGCACCACATAGGCCACCACGACCTGGCCCCATTCCTTGTCGGGCAGGCCCGTGACCAGGCTGTCGACCACCTGATCGTCGGCGTCCAGGATCTCCTCCACCTGCACGGGATGCACGTTCTCGCCGCCCGAGATCACCATGTCGTCCTTGCGTCCGACGATGGTCAGTGTCTCGGTCTCGTCCCAGGTGGCCAGGTCGCCGGGATAGATCCAGCCGTCGCGGAACTTCTCAGCCGCTTCGGCGTCGTGACCGAGGTACGCGTAACCGGCCTTCGGAGTGCGCATCACCACCTCACCCACCTCCTTGTTGTCCTTGGCGGCCAACTCATCGGGGGCGGCGGTGCGGTCGTCGAACAGCCTGACCACCGCCACATCGTCGTCGAGGCAGGCATGCCCGGCGGTGCCGGAGCCCTCCGGCAGGTCGTAGGGACGCAGGTAGGTGTTCCAGAAGCCCTCGGTGGTGCCGTACCCGTTGGCGATGCGGGGGCTGAGCACGCGCTGGTAGCGCAGGGCGGCGGCCCTCTCCAGTGGGGCGCCCATGGTGACGATGCCCGACAGCGAGCTGAGGTCGCGCGGCCTGCGTTCCTGGGCGTCGGCCAGTCGCTCGAGGTTCGTGGGGGCGCCGACCACATAGGCGAGTCCGCGCTCGGCGATGGTGTCGAGCACCGCGTCCGCGTCGAACTTCGGCATGATCACCACCTCGCCGCCCAGGTAGAACATCGTGTTGGGTCCGGCGCAGTAGTTGCCGCCGCGGTGGAACCACGGTGACATATTGAGCGTCGATTCGTGGGCATTCAGCGGGAAGTGCATGATCACGTCGTGGGCGGTGAGCACTTCGTTGAGGCTGGTCAGCGGCACCGGCTTCGGCATGCCGGTGGTGCCCGAGGTGAACAACAGGCTGGTCCAGTCCCAGGTGGACGCGTCGTCGGGGGCGTGGAAGCTGGGCGCCTCGTCAGCGAGCAGTTCGTCGAAGCGGATCGCGCCGGGCAGCAGCTCACCGGAGCCGACGCCGGCCAACGTCTGCGGGTTGAAGTCGGCCAGTTCCAGCGCGTGGGCCACCTGATCGGCCAGCCTCACGTCGTAGACGAACACCTTGGGCCGGGTCTGGTCGAACACGTGGGCGAGCTCGCCGGCCGCCAACCGGAAGTTGGACGGCGAGCTCACCGCGCGCAGGCCCTGGGCGGCAATGTAGAGCATCGCGAACTCGGGGCAGTTGTACAGCTGGTAGGCCACCAGGTCGCCCTTGCCGACGCCGCGCGCCGCGAGCCCCGCGACCAGCCGGCCGGTGTCGCGTCCCAGCTCGGCGTAGGTCCAGTGGCGCCCGCTGGGCAGGTCGGTCATGGCAGGGCGATCGGCATAGCGGTGGATATTGCGCTCGAATCCGGACGCCCAGGTGAAGTGGTGCTCGAACACCTCGCGGAACATGGTGGGTTGCAGTGCGTCGAGGCTTTCGTTCATGGGGATCTCCTTGGCCAGCCGCTGCCGGGAGGCGTCCCGGCGCTCATCGCCCGCCCGGCCCGCTGGGTCGCGGCGGGCCGGGCGGGCAGCATGGCCTGGTTTGCGTCGTGTTGTCGTCATCATCGGGGTGGTCGCCACAGGTGGCGGTCCCGACATCCAAGTTACGCGAACGTAGGTTTCGACGAGCAGCTGTCCATCGTCCGCGAAGGGCGCACGGTGGGGTTGCACTCGTGGCATGGACCTCCGCCGCGGAACCTCCTGCGACGCTCACACAGCGGTGATCCGCCAGCTCTGCTGGCGGCGAAATCCCGGTAAAGTTCTGCCGGTGGGCTGCTGATCCGCCCGCCGTCGGGCCGGGGGCGCGCACCGGAGGGATGAACGCTGGCAAGCGCATTCACCACCACGGGCCCCCGCAGGATCACCGGTTGTGAGAATGACGGGTACGACGAACCCCCCGGCTGTTGAACAAGGAGCGAAAATGCGCGTGACCACCGAGAGCCTCAGCGACACCGCGACCCTCACCAGTTACCTCCTCGACGACGCCCCCACCACCCATGCGGTGGACCCGACGATGCCGCCACGCCCCGCGGTGCTCGTGCTGCCCGGCGGCGCCTATCTCGAGATCGCCGAACGAGAGGCCGAGCCGGTGGCCACCGCCTACCTGGCGGAGGGCTTCAATGCGTTCGTGCTGCGCTATGCGGTGGGTGCCGACGTCCCCTTCGAGGCGAGCCTTGCCGACGCCACCGCCGCCCTGCTGCGCATCCGCTCGGGTGCCGAGGAGTTCGGCATCAACCCGCACCGCATCGCCTGTGCGGGCTTCTCGGCCGGCGGCCACCTGGCGCTCGCGCTGGGCACGATTGCCGAGGAGGCCCCCGATGCGCTGGTGCTCGGCTACCCGGTGACGATGGCGCAGATGGGGCGTCCGCTGGGCCAGCGCATCCCCGACCTGGTGGGCGCCATCACGCCCGACACCCCGCCGATCTTCGTCTTCGCCACCTGCGGCGACCCGATGGTGCCGGTGCGCAACACCCTCGACCTCATCGCCGAGCTCGACTCACACCTGGTGCCCTTCGAGTCGCACGTCTACCTGTTGGGCGGCCACGGGCTGTCGCTGGCCAGGCCTGCCAGCTCGGGCGGACAGGCCCACAATGTGGAGCCCGGCGCCGCCGAATGGTTCGCCGATTCGGTGCGCTTCCTGCACACGGTGTTCGTGGACGTCGAACTGGCCGGCAGCCAGCCCGGCTACGACACCCTGCTGCTGCGACGCCGCCTCGGGGTGCACATGCCGTTGCGCAACCTGGTGGCCGACGAGCGAGCCGTGCACGTGATGGCCGCCGCTGCCCCGGCCCTCACCCTGGCTGTGCAGGACGGTGAACTGTCTTTGCTGGTCAGCCCCGCGCAGGTGGCCCAGCAGTCCCCCGACCTCATCGACCGCGAAACGCTCGACAAGTTGCAGGTGTCCCTCGACGAGCTGAACTGAGCGGTCCGACCCGCGGACGTCCCCCCATGACGACGACAGGGGCGGATAAAGCACCGAAGACAGTGCTCCATCCGCCCCTGTCCTTGCTGCGTGCGTGGGCTATTCGTCCAGCTGCTCGAACTTGCGGCTCCACGCATTGCGGATCGGGTTGGCGTCGGCCACCAGCTTGGTGAAGCGGTTGTCGGCGATCGCCACCACCTGGGCCACCGAGATGCGGCGTTCCAGCTCGGGCGAATGCTCGACGCGACGCCAGGCGTCCTTCACGAGCTGTTCGCGGCTGGCCAGGTTCTCCACGGCGATCACCAATGGCATGTCGAATCGTTCGCGGTAGGCGTGCGACGCGGCACGAACCTCCTGGCGCTGCACATCGTCCATGCGGTCAAGCGCCACCGAGCCGGTGTCTATCTGTGCCTGCAGGTCGCCGTTCTCGTCGCTCACCAGGTCGGCGATGTCGAAGTAGCCGCGCACCAGGTCCTTCTGGCACGAGGGCTCGGCGGTCAGCACCGAGTCCTCGAAGGCCTGGCGCAGTTCGGTGGTGGAGTTGAACGGACGCAGCTCCCAGGCGCTTTCCACCGGCCAGGTGGTGCCGCTGAACAGCTCACCGAAGGTGTCGACGAATTCGTCCTTGCCCATCCGGTTCACCTGGTCGAGGCTCACATTGCGGCCCTTCTTCGAGCGGGCGACGTCGGGGCTGCGATGCGGGCCGATGTGGAAGAAGGCGATGTTGAGCACGATCGCCACGATCGAACCGAAGGTGACGCCGGATCCGAAGAAGATCGACAGCCAGCTGGGCACCATGCCGGCCAGGTCGGGCTTGAGGGTCACCAGCAGGGCCAGGCCGATCGAGGTGGACACGATCACCGCATTGCGGTTGTCGTGCATGTCGGCCTTGCCGAGGGTTTGGATGCCGACCACGGCCACCGAGGCGAACATGGCCAGCGACGCGCCGCCGATCACCGGGGTGGGAATTGCGTCGACGATGGCGCCAGCCTTGGGCAGGATGCCGAGCACGATCATGATGGCGCCGGCCATCGTGACCACCCAGCGCGACTTCACGCGGGTGAGGCGCACCAGGCCCACGTTCTGGGCGAAGCAGGTGTAGGGGAACGAGTTGAGCACGCCGCCCAAGGTGGTGGCCAGGCCGTCGGCCCGCAGTGCATTGGCCACGTGCTCCGAGGTGATGCGCTTGCCCACCACCTCACCGGTGGCGAAGACATCGCCGGTGGTCTCCACGGCGGTGATCGCCATCACGATGAGCATCGAGATGATGGCGCCCACGGAGAACTTCGGCATGCCGAAGAAGAAGGGGGTGGTGACGCCGAAGGCAGCGGCCTGGCCGACGCCCGAGAAGTCGGCGTCGCCCAGGAAGACGGCCACGATGGTGCCGGCGACCAGGCCGATGAGCACCGAGATGGTGGCCATGAAGCCCTTGAACAACCACTGCACCAGCACGATCACGGCCAGCGTGCCCAGTGCGTAGATGAGCCCTCGCATGGTGCCCGAGACCGGGCTGCCGCCGGCCTTGGCGGCTGCGGTGCCCCACGAGACGATGTCGTTGGCGGCCACCGACAGCAGCGTGGTGCCCATGATGGTCAGCAGGGTGCCGGTGACCACGGGCGGGAAGAAGCGCAGCAACTTCGCGAAGAAGGGTGCCACGAAGAAGGTGGCTAATCCGGCCACGATGATCGATCCGTACATGGTGGCCAGGCCGCCGACCCCACCGCCACCCGCCAACCCGATCGCGATCAATGGACTCACGGCGGTGAAGGTGACGCCCTGCAGCAGGGGCATACGCACCCCGATCTTCGGTCCCAGTCCTGCCGACTGGATGATGGAGGCGATGCCGCAGGTGAACAGGTCGGCGTTGATGAGGTGAATCGTGGTGGCCGAATCAAGCCCCAGGCCCTGGGCGATCACCAGCGGAACGATCACCGCCCCGGCATAGAAGGCCAGCACATGCTGCAGGCCGAGAATCGTGAGCTTGGGTATGGGTGGCACCCGGTCAACCGGATCTTTCACGGTTGGCGCGGTGGCGGTCAATGACATGGACAGGGCTCCTGGATCGAATGGACGAGTCATTCTCTCGCCACGGCGCGCCGGGTGCACGGCGGCTTACCGGGCGGGCAGTCAGGGCCGGGGGCCCTCAGCCATGTAAGGATGAGTTGAGACGAGCCTTGTCAGCGCCGTGATGCGGGGTTCTCGGGGGCGCGTCCGGCCTCGTGGAAGGGTCGCCCGCTGATCACAGTTGCATCGGCAGGGATGCAGCGGCCCTCCGTAAGAAGGCCGTCGACGCGGGGCCGAAGAGTATAAACCCAAAAAAATGGATTAAGCTGTGTGCCATGTGTCCCTGCTCACAGAACCCTCACGGTGACCGCGTGTCCCGCGTTGGTGCCGTGCACGCCGGGCAGGATGTCGCAGGGTTCCTTGCCCGGGGCCTGATCCCACGATGTGGGCGGCTGTCATGAGAAAATTCAGGGCAAGGTTTGTATGGGCCGGCATTGCAGTGGCCGCCGTCGTTGCCGCTTCGGCTGCCTGGGTTGCCGGATCTGTGGGGGCGGGTCCGGCGCAATCGCGTCCGGTGGCCGCCGGCATGACTGCCGAGCAGTTGCTTACCCTCGAGCCCGCGGGTGATGACCCGTCGGACACCGGGGAGCGTTCCGGCGGCAATCGAAGCGAGCAGGTCCCCGCGCCGCGTGCCGGCGAGAACACGCCGTCAACGCCTTCCGAGGGGCAGGTGTCGGCGCAGGTGCGTCACTATCTTGATGTTGATCCCGGTACGGCGTTGCCGCCGGATGCCACCATCTCACCCGACCCCTCGTCGTGGCGGAGGATTGACGACAAGACGGCCGTGGTGCGCGTTGACGTGCTCACTCCGGGCTCTGCGGCCACTCCCTATGCAGCTGTGCTCGCAGAGCAGGGTGGCGAGTGGAGAGTGATGGGCACGCTCAACGTCGATGAGTCGCCGACGCCCACACCCACCGTCACGCCCGGGCAGGAGACCGAGCCCTCCGCGCCGCCATCGTCACCCGTCGAAGGCGCCCCGGCATCCGCGGCGGTGCCCTCGCCCACTCCCTGAAGCCCGGCTGGCGCTGCGGCTAGTGTTGTTGCTCCGGCGTCCAGTAGGAAGTGTGCTTGACCATGTCCACCCCAGCAACTGGTTCGAACGGGCAGCTGCCCCACCAACACGCAGGCCACACGGCTGATCGGACGAAGGCGTGGTGGCGCGACGCAGTGATCTACCAGATCTATCCGCGTTCTTTCGCCGATTCGGACGGCGACGGCATGGGCGACCTGGGTGGTGTGCGCGAGCATCTGGGCGATCTGGAGGCGCTGGGCGTCGACGCGGTGTGGCTGAGCCCGTTCTTCCCCTCACCGCAGGCCGACGCCGGCTATGACGTTGCCGACTACCGCGACGTCGATCCGCTGTTCGGAACCCTTGATGACTTCGACGCGCTGCTGGCCGGCGCGCACCAACGCGGACTGCGGGTGGTGATCGACCTGGTGCCCAACCACACCAGCAGCAAGCACGTGTGGTTCACCGCGGCCCTGGCCGCAGCGCCCGGCAGTCGCGAGCGCAACCGCTATGTCTTCCGTGACGGACGCGGTGAACACGGCGAGTTGCCGCCCAACAACTGGCCCTCGCAGTTCGGTGGGCCTGCCTGGACGCGCGTCGACGACGGCACGGCAAATCCCCAGTGGTACCTGCACCTGTTCGACGCCGGCCAGCCCGACCTCAACTGGGACAACCCCGAGGTGATCGACGAGTTCCAGGACATCCTGCGCTTCTGGTTGAACCGTGGCGTCGACGGGTTCCGCGTCGACGTGGCGCACGGCCTGGTGAAGCAACAGGGCCTGCCCGACGTGACCTCCGGCGAGCATGACGCCCTGTCGCGCCTGGACGATCCGCGCTGGGACCAGCCGGGTGTCCACGACATCTACCGCGGCTGGCACCGGGTGCTCGAGGGCTTCGGCGGCGACCGCATGCTCGTGGCCGAGGCCTGGGTGGCCGATGCCACGCGGCGCGCGCTGTACGTGCGTCCCGACGAGATGCAGCAGGCGTTCAACTTCGGCTATCTGATGGCCGGCTGGGACACGGCGTCTGTGCGCCACGCGATCGATGACGCCTTGGGTGCCAATGATGCGGTCGGCGCCACGACCACGTGGGTGCTGTCGAACCACGATGTCGTGCGCCACGCATCCCGGTTGGGATACCCCGTGCCGGCGTCCGACCAGGGGGCCCCGGCTCCCACCTGGACCAATGGGATCGGCCCCGACGACCCGAAGCCCGACGACGAACTGGGGCTGTCGCGCGCCCGGGCCGCCACGCTGGGCATGCTCGCGCTGCCCGGCAGCGCCTACCTCTACCAGGGCGAGGAGCTCGGCCTGCCGGAGGTCACCGACCTTGCGCCCGAGGTGCGCCAGGACCCGGAGTTCCTGCGCACCGCCGGTGCCGTGATCGGACGTGATGGTGCCCGCGTGCCGTTGCCGTGGGACTCGGGCGCACCCGCCTTCGGGTTCAGCCCCTCGGGCAGGAGTTGGCTGCCCCAGCCGGCGAGCTTCGCCGATTACGCGGCCAACGAGCAGCGCGGACATCCCGGATCGACGCTGGAGATGTACCGCGCGGCGATCGACCTGCGGCGCACCCATCGCCTGGGTGCCGGCAGGGTGCACTGGAACGAGGCCAACCCCGGCGTGCTCGACTTCACCAATGGCGAGGTGCGCGTGGTGATGAACATGTCGCGCTCACCCCAGCCGCTGGGTGACCACGTGCTGGGTGACCAGGGGACGCGCGACCAGGCCCTGCTGCTCGAGAGCAGCCCCGGGTCGGTGATCGACGGCCAGCTGCAGCCCGATCGCTGCGTGTGGCTGCTGGTTGGGTGAGTGGGGCGGGGGCCCCGCGCGGCTCAGGTTTTTCAGGGTTCCCTGAGACCCTCGCCACAGGCGCGGCTCCCCCGGCCGTCCCTAGAGTGGTGGGGTGCGCACCGCATGCAGGGGGCCACGCCATGGGCGGAGGCTACGCCGCGGTGCGCAGTGTCTCGCGGCCTGCCATCCGCCTGCACCGTCGGGGACGCCATGGGCGGAGGCTACGCCGCGGTGCGCAGTGTCAGCGAAGGGCATCAGGCAATCCGAGACATGGGGGAACGCGATGACGCAGGGGACGCCGCGGGATCACGATCCGCGTCATCGTCGCCGCGATGACGAGACCGACGTGGAGCGCACCATGCAGCTCCCGCCGGTGGGGGGCCGGGATCCGTCGAACGACGATGCCGAGCCGACGGTGTACATCCCCGCACCGAACGAACCAACGGTGAACCTGCCGTCCGATGAGCCGACCCGTCCGTTTTCGGGACCGGTGAATGGTTATCCGGCTGATCCGACGGTGCAGTTGCCCTCGGATGAGCCGACGCGTCCGTTCTCGGGGCCGGTCAATGGCCGGCCAGCCGATCCGACCGTCCCGCTCAGCGCCGCTGGCTACCCGGGTGACCCCTACCGCAACGGCTATCGCGATGACCCCTATTCCGAGGGGTACCGGGTGTCAGAGGGGTACCCGGCCTCGGCTTCGCAGGGCGGCCCGGAACCCACCAAGGTGCTGCCGGGCATCGAAGCGGGTGCGGGTTACGGCGGCGCACAGTATTCCGACCGGGGGAACTATTCCGGCCGGGGCGGCTATCCGTCGGGCCCCGACTATCCCGGCCCACCGAACTATCCGGGCACCGGCTACCAGGAGCCCACCGGCCCGGAGTCGCAGGGCAACGGCGGGTCCAACGGGACCGGGCGCCGCATCGTGTGGGTGCTGCTCGTGATCTTGGCATTGGTCGTCGGCACCGTCGTGGGGGCGGTGGGCCTGGGCGGATCGTCGTCGCCCTCGCCCACGGTGACCGCCACCACCACGACGACCAACACCGTCACGGCGCCCCCGGTGACCACCACCACGACCGCGCCCGGCCCGACGGTGACCGTCACCGGCGGCAATCCGATCGGCAGCGCCTGGTCGCAGGCCACCAGCCAGGTGGGGTCCACGAAGGTGGGCGGCATCTGCCTGGACGAGGGCTCCACGGGCACCGCCAGCGACGGCACGGCAGTGATCTGCCGCAAGGCCGACGGTGAGTTCCTGCCCCATTGGCACGCCCAGTGAGCGCACCGGGGATGATGTGGCGCGGCCGCGTGGTTGATGCTGCTGAGCATGCGCACCCCGTGACGTCCCGGCCGGTCGACGTGAGCAGCTGCCGACGCGCGCACTCGTCGCGGCCGGCACGCTGCCAGTTCCCCGACCGACCAGCCCCTGACAAGCCCAGATACGCCCCAACGAGCCAGAAACCCCAAGACGAAGGAATGCGAGCCATGATCCTGAACGAGACATTTGACCTGTCCAATGGTGAGAAGATCCCCAAGCTCGGATTGGGCACATGGTTCATCGACGATGACCGGGCAGCCCAGGCGGTGCGTGATGCCGTGCAGATCGGCTACCGCAATATCGATACCGCCCAGGCCTACGGCAATGAGCAGGGCGTCGGCGAGGGCGTGCGCACCGCCGATGTCGCTCGTGACCAACTGTTCGTCTCCACCAAGCTGGCCGCCGAGATCAAGGACTTCGACCAGGCGGTTGCCGCGATCGACGGCTCGCTGGCAAAGCTCGGCCTCGACTACGTCGACCTCATGATGATCCACAGTCCGCAGCCCTGGAACGACTTCCGCGGCGGCAACTACGACGAGGGCAACCGTGAGGCGTGGCGTGCGCTGGAGAAGGCCCACCATGAGGGCAAGGTCCGCTCGATCGGCATCTCGAACTTCCTGAAGGAAGACATCGACAACATCCTGACCTCGGCCCGGGTGGCGCCGCAGGTGAACCAGCTGTTGGTGCACATCGGCAATACGCCCCAGGAACTGATGGACTACTGCACGTCGAAGGACATCCTCGTGGAGGCCTATTCGCCCATGGCCCACGGAGAGATGATGGGCAACGAGCGCGTGCGCGACATCGCCGAGGACAACCACGTCACCGTGCCGCAGCTGTCGATCCGCTACGCCCTGCAGCTGGGCACCGTGCCGCTGCCGAAGAGCGCCAATCCCGACCACATGCGCGCCAATGCGCAGGTCGACTTCGTGATCTCGGACGACGACATGGCCACGCTGCGTGGGCTCGACCAGACCGACTACGGCAAGTACAGCAAGTTCCCCGTGTACAGCGGCAAGTAAGCGTCGCGCCCGGGCGCCGGCTGGGGAACCCCCAAGCTGGTCAGTTGTGCGGCGTCATTGCCGCACAACTGACCACCCAGCGGCTTTTCTGGGCTGGTCGAGCCTCCAGATGCCCGGAGATTCCCCTCGGCTGAACCGCCGACGGGCGTCGTCCATCCGTTGACGCTGCCCCAGCGCCGCTATAGCGTTCCAGTAGATGTGTCGCCGCGACGTGGGGGCGCCATGGGAGCACGCGTGGCCGGAAGCCCGGCCCGTCGCGCTAGCTGGGCGACCCCACGTGGCGGGTGACATACGACCTGTGCCTGTTCACCTCCACCCCGAAAGGCCCGGCAATGACTTCCGACACTCCCTCTCGCGACAACCCCGCCCCGCACGAACCGCAGTCGTACGAATGGGATCCTCGCGCCCCCGAGGTGCTGGACAACCAGATCGCCGCCTACGACGCGCTGCGCGCCCGGTGCCCCGTGGCCCACAGCGAGCAGATGGGCTGGTCGTTGTTGCGCCACGATGACGTGTTGCGCGCCGCCACCCAGACCCGCACCTTCTCCGCGGTCGTGTCGAAGCACGTCGCGGTGCCCAACGGCATGGACCCGCCCGAGCACACCGTGTACCGCACGATCGTCGACCGCTACTTCACCCAGGAGGTCGTGGATGCGTTCGAGCCGGCCTGCCGGGCGATCGCCGCGGACCTGATCGCCGCGCTGCCCCGCGACAAGCCGGCCGACATCGTCAACGACCTGGCCGAGCCCTTCGCCCTGCAGGTGCAGTCGGCCTACCTGGGATGGCCGGAGCGCCTGCGCGAACCGTTGCGTGAGTGGACGCTGAGCAACCGCCGGGCCACCGCGTCCGGCGACCGGGCCGCCACCGCCGCCGTGGCTGAACAATTCGACGGCTACATCACCGGCCTGCTCGATGAGCGACGCGCCATGGGCGACGCCGCCCCGGACGACCTGACCACCCGCCTGATGAAGGAGCAGGTCGACGGCCGAGTGCTGAATGACGGCGAGTTGGTGTCGATCCTGCGCAACTGGACGGTGGGCGAGCTGAGCACCATCTCGGCCGCCGCGGGCATCGTCGTCGACCACCTTGCCGAGCATCCCGATGTGCAGAGCCTGATGCGCGCCAAGGCCGGCTCGCCTGCCACGCTCGATGATGCGGTGGACGAGATCCTGCGCATTCATCCGCCGCTCATTTCGAACCGTCGCGTGGTGGCTGAGCCCACCCAGATCGGCGGACGCCAGTTTGAGCCGGGGGAGCGCTTGACGATCCTGTGGGCATCAGCCAACCGCGACGAGGACGTGTTCGGTGATCCCAATGAGTTCCGCCTCGATCGTCCGCGCGAGGACAACCTGCTCTACGGAGCCGGGATCCATGCCTGCCCCGGTGCGCCGTTGGCGCGCCTGGAGCTGCGCATGCTCACCCAGGAGTTGCTGGCGGCAACAGGCACGATCACACCCGACCGCGGGGCCACGTCGCAGTACGCCAGCTATCCGGCCAGCGGCTTCGCCGAACTGTCGGTGATCCTTGGTTCGGTGACCGAGGGCTGAAGCGTGCGGGGGGCGGGTTGCCCACCCGGATGGTGCGCGACCCGTCCGCGTCCCGGCGGCTAGTGGCCCTGACTCAGCCAGAGCTGGAGCCCGATGAGGGCGATGCCCGGAATCAGCGTCAGCAACATGAGGATGAAGAAGGGTCCCGTCGGCCCGTTCCACGCCCGCTTGTTGAGCACCGCCCGAATTCGGAAGGACAATCCGAAGAGCACGGCAAACCCGAGGCCAATAACGAACAGCACGGTGCCGACCCCGAGGATCGGCTGTGCTGAGAGGTTCGCCACAATGTCATTCATGGCGCGATTATGCGACGGGATGGACGCGCGCCGAATGTTGCCGGAAGCGGCTTCTCGCCATGGCACACGGATGCCGGCGCTATCACTCAGGGTGGCATGGGGGACGCCCGGGGCGGTGGTGTAACACGTAGCCACAGGCCAGTCGGTGTCGGTGTCCCGGGCGCGCGCGAGGGGGCTGGCCTCGGTGGCGGGCACGCATCCTCTACCCAGGGATGAATCGCGTGCAACCAATGAGTGCCTTGAGTCAAGTGGCCGGTTTGTCATCGATGGTCATTGGCCGATTGGCATTTCTGATGCTGATTATTCTTGTTATTGGAAATTGGGCGGCCGGCGCTCGAACGTTCCTATTGATGAGGGGATTCAAGCATGGATGGTGCATTACCTGCCCGGGCCCGGGGGCTGCGACAGGCTCGTCCACACGCGGGCGAAGGGGCCACGACCTTCGAGCTGTTCTTCGACCTGTGTACGTGTTCGCCGTCACCCAGGTCATCGACCTCATCTTCCACGAGCACGGCGCCGAGGGGGTGCTGCACGGCCTGATCCTGGTCGGGATGCTGTGGTGGACCTGGTGCACGTTCGTCTGGTTGGGGAACCAGCTGCGCGCCGATGTTGGACTCGGTGCGGTCGGGCGCGAGACCGCATTGTTCGCCATCGCAATGCTGGGCGAGTGGCTGTCGGTCTACCTGACGTCGCGGCACGGGAGTTGGCGCATCTACAGCGCCTCCCCTTGGACGGAGCGCTTCGAGCTGTTCGTGCTGATCGTCCTGGGTGAATCGCTGGTGGCCGTCGGGGTCGGGGCCGGGGAGCATCCGCTCACGATCCCGTTGCTGCTGGCTGCCGGACTGGGGGTCGTGCTCGCGATCTGCCTGTGGTGGCTCTACTTCGATCTCGTCGCGGCGGCCACGGGGCGACGCGTTGCCGAGTTGGCGGGCACTGAACGCATCCGCATCGCCTTTGAGGCCTACGTCTACGGCCACTTTCCCCTGGTTGCGGGAGTCCTCCTCGCGGCGGTCGGCGTGGAGGGTGCCCTGCGCCTGGCCGGCACGGACGAGTCCCTCGGTGCGTTCTACGGCCTGTGCCTCGTGGGTGGCGTGGCGCTCCACCTCATCGGGCACCTCATCTTTGACCGTCGGGTGCAGCGCGCCAGGAGCGTCGCGCGTGCCTGCGCCCTGGTGATCCTGGTGGGGCTCGCACCCGCGATCATCAGGCTGCCCGCCCTTGGGGGACTGGCGGCGGTGACGATGGTGCTCGTCGTGCTCGTGGTCTTCGAGCGCCTGTACTTCACCGAGCTGCGGCGCCAGTCACGCGACGCCTAGGTGGACCGGCAGATGGGGAGGACCTTTGCAGGTTAGACGACGTGAAGGTCCTCCCCATCCCGGGCCTGCCCGGCGTGCGGTGCCACAGCCGAGGACCCAAAGATAGGTGCGGATAAGGCACCAAAGACGGTGCTTTATCCGCACCTGATCCTGCGGGATCAGCGCACGTCGTTTAGACGACCGGCGCGGGCGGTTCCTCTGGCTACAACTACCGGTGAAGTGACGGGTCCTTTCCCAGCACCCCAGCTCAGAAGCGCCGTTCGGGCGGGATCTTTCTTCACTCTTCAGAATCATCATGAGGTGGAGTCTGCCCAGCTCCTGGATCTCTCTCCGTGCTGCTCCCGCTTTGAGGCTCGCTAGAGTCCGCCATCATGCCGTTGAAGAACGGCACGAAAGCCAGACGCAGTGCGAGCCACCACGCAAACAGCGCGGCGGCGCCATTGCTCTCCGATTCCGACAACAGCCCATGAGCTACCCGATTGCGCAGGTTCGGGCCGAGCGGGCCGCAGTAGAGCGCCCTGATGTTCCATGCCAAGTCCGGTGTAAGTGCTTCGTCGACACCGTCGAGCTCCATCAGCGCGCTCAGGCCTGGCTCGATCTCCGTGTCATCAGCTCGGATGTTTCTGGTTTCGATCCCTGCCCGCTGGAGGCACGCGCGCACACAGGCCTCAACGACTGGGGCAAGCATGAAGATCGACTCACTCAGCCGTCCGTAGTAGCCGTTGTGGAGCGCGGTCACATAGTGGCGCTCTTGCTCTGGGGGAATGAATGCGGAGGAACGCACCAGTAGTGCGAAGTCGCCATGGTTGAACTTGTGCCGCGTGCTCAGCTCAACCAGCGCTGGCCAGATGTATCCCTGGGCGAGTATGCCCACTTTTAACTCCCATTGGCGCAGCATTTCACTCCAGACATCGCCTGGAATATCTCCGTGTCCACGTGCACTCGCAGAGTGCTGGACTGTGCGTCCATCCGCTGCGACGGTGGTGTGGGAGAATAGGTGCGAGAGTGGATTCTCGCGCATCGACTGTTTCGCAGTCGCGTGAGCCTGCTGAACCGACTCGAGCGGAACCCGCGCAAACCATGCAGCCATCGCGCGAAGACTATCTTCCTCCTTCAGTACCTCGTCCACCTGATCCCGCAGCATGGTCAGATCAATGGGGTCGGACTCGACGGCGTGCATCTCTTCGAGAGCAAGTTCCCCCTCCTCCCTGATCTTGCGTGGAAGACGCGCAAGCCGCTTGTTCATTCTCGATGATCGTCGGCTTCGCTCAACTCGCTTGTACTCGTTGTAGGCATTACCGAAACAATCTCGGGCCATGAAGTGCGACGACGACTTCCGTTGTTTCGCTTCTTCCCACCACAGATCACCGATCTGTTCCTCGACCTCGGCGACAACTGCCGAATCGCGGTTGGTCAGTGCCCAACTACGAACCTGTTCGAGGATCTCGCGTTGGAAGCCCAGATCCTCCACTGTCGCGGACGCGTTCCTCAGCCGCTCGACGATCTCATCAGCGTGCTCACGCCCCGTCCCAGATTCGTGGAGCGCCCGTGCGATCTGCCATGCCGATCGTGGCTGCTCCAGCCGGATCGTCTCCATCGCTAGATCCACAAGCGCAGTGACCTTCTCGGTGAATCGGTATCGCAGAGCGATCTCGACTGCGCGACGCCAGCCTTGCTCCTCCGCACGGTTGAGTTCGCCGTGGAGTCCTACTCCGATCCAGGCGTTCACCGACTCCGATGCCAGCTTGTAGCGCTCGTCCCGATCCACCGCGCTCACGAACAGCACGTCGATCACCTGCGCGCGAAGTGCTCCCGAGGGAAGCCATGCGTACGAGTATGAGAGGAAGCCGCGGTGCACGTCAGTGAGGTCTTCCGGCAGCCAGGTTCGACGGTTACCGAACTGCATTGCCGGAAGATATGGCGACTCCCACCGATCCGGCTTCAGCATCATCCCTGCCACGTTCGATAGAACTGTGAGGGCTTCGCGAGCTGCGCTGTCTTCGGCATGGGCGCTGGCGAGTTCTTGCAATGTCCCGAAGGCTCGCAACGGCTCCTGAGGTCCAACCTCAGCAAGATCGATCTGGCGGAGCGCACTTGCAAGCTCTTCGGCGGAATGTCCCATGAGTAAAAGGTACTGATGCCCACGGACATCAGTGTCTTACCGACCTGTTTTTGAAAGCACAGCTCAGACGGCCTGCTCTGCTCCAGATACGAACCCAGAGCACGACCCAGATAGGCGAGATCCTAAGAACCTTCGTTTTGAGGCATCACGCCTCTTGCAGATTGAGGTTGGGTAGGCGGTCAGAACACCGTGCGCGTCCTTGTTCGACCGACAACGGAGGAGCTCGATGGTGTCACGGGGATGATGGTGTTGCCGAGCGGAGGAGGGAAGACCGTGCCGAGCACCATCGACCTCACCACCCGGAAACGCCACCAAGACTGCATCTGTGCGGGTCTCGCCGGCATCGACCGCCGCATCAAGAGCGAACACAACCAAGACCCCCGCAAACAGATTGTGAAAGCCCTGCGACCCCTGATCGACTGCCAACGCCTCTACAAGAACACCGACCCACACGGGAAGCGCCTCGCCAACCAGACCTTCATCACCCGCATCGACATCGACGAAGACGAGGAAGCAACCCTCCACCTCGCGGAACCATTCGCCATCACAGCAAGCCCGAAAACCCACGTCAAGGGTTCGAATACGTCTGAAATTGTGGAGCATAGGGGATTCGAACCCCTGACCTATGGCTTGCAAAGCCATCGCTCTACCAACTGAGCTAATGCCCCGAGACGGGTTGCGCACCCCGGCGTCCGGAGACCCCAACGGCGGCGCCCCAACAGTTTAGCGGTCGAGGGGCGCCCTGCCGAGTCGGCACGCATATCGACGCCACGCCACACCCCCGGCAGGTCCCGAACCAGGCTCTCCGTCGGGCTCGGGCGCGCAGGCTCCACCGATCCGCCCGTCGCCACGTGACACACCCGAGGTCACACCCGCCGACCGCGTTCAGGACACCCGAGGTCACACCCGCCAGCGGCACCCAGAACACCCGGATCCCACCCACCAGCCACACCCTCCGGCCACACCCGCATGACCACCCGGCCGCCCCGCCCGTCACGCCGATCCGTCGCCGCAATCCGCCTATTAATACGGTATCGACGGCAGCCACAGGCGCCCCGACTAACCTTGACCCGTGCAAACGGAGCGCCATCGAATCGACTATGCGCTGCAACGCCGGGCAACCCTGGAGGCGATGCGGCGGCCTGATCGCGTCATGATGGAGGCCGACCCCTGCGACGCCGATCCGCGTCTGATCAGCTCGGCCCTCCACCACGGCACCCCCGCGGGACGCGAATGCCCGGTGTGCGCATCCGACCGCATGGCGGTGTTGCGCTATGTGTTCGGCGACCAGCTCGGGCAGTATTCAGGACGTATCCGTCAGCCGGCTGAGCTGGAAGAGATGGAACACCAATTCGGTGAGTTCACCGTGCGAGTGGTCGAAGTGTGCCCCGACTGCGGCTGGAACTTCATGATCGCCAGCTATGTGCTGGGAGACGGACGCAAACGCCGCGCCCCACGGCACAAGCAGACAGTTGAGGACATCTATGGCTGACCGGAAGAAGTCGCGCAAACCGCGCCGGGCCCTGGCGCCCAGCGCCAGCCAGCGACACGGCCCGCACCGCACCAAGAAGAAGGCCAGCCGGGCCAGGCGCGTGGTCACGGCCATCGCGATCACCCTCGCCACCCTGATGATCGTCGGCGTGCTCGGCTCGCTGATCTTCTACGCGCGCGTCAAGCTGCCCGACCCCAACGCCGATTTCAACAGCCAGACCAGCACCGTGCTGTTCCGCGACGGCTCCACCAAGCTCGGCGAGCTCGCGATCCAGAACCGCACCATGGTCGACTACTCGGCGATGTCCGACAACGTGAAGGCCGCCGTCGTCGCCGCCGAGGACCGCAGCTTCTGGTCCAACAAGGGCGTCTCACCCAAGGGCATCGTGCGTTCGCTGTTCCAGATCGCCCGCGGCAAGGACCTGCAATCGGGCTCCACGATCACCCAGCAGTACATCAAGATCCGCTACCTCACCAGCAAGCAGACGATGAGCCGCAAGCTCACCGAGCTCGCCCTGGCCGTCAAGATGAACCGTGAGGTGAGCAAGGACGAGATCCTTGCCGGATACCTCAACACCGTCTACTTCGGACGCAACGCCTACGGCGTCGAGAAGGCGGCCACCACCTACTTCGGCACCAATGCCGCCGGCCTGAACGTGCCGCAGTCGGCGATGCTGAGCGCCCTGGTCAACAGCCCCTCCACCCTCGACCCGGCCAATGGCGACGACGCCAAGCGCGACCTCACCGAGCGCTACGACTACGTGCTCGACGGCATGCTCGAGGCCGGCAAGATCAGCCAGGCCGACCACGATGCGAACTACGACAAGCTGCCCGACACACTGCCGGTGACCCAGTCCGACCTCTACGGCGGCACCAACGGCTTCCTGCTGACGATGGCCGAGCAGGAGCTGCGCAAGGCCGGCTTCAGTGAGGAACAGATCGACGGCGGCGGCCTGACCATCACCACCACCTTCGACCAGAAGATGCAGGACGCGGCGGTGAAGACCGCCACCGACAATGTGTCCACCGCGATCCGCAAGGCCAAGACCAACCAGGACGCCAGCACCCTGCACGCGGCCGTCGCCTCGATCGGCGTCGGCACCGGTGAGGTGTACGCCCTGTACGGCGGACCCGACTTCCTGAAGTCGCAGATCAACTGGGCCACCACCGCGCGCCCGGCGGCGTCCACCTTCAAGGCGTGGGCGCTCGTCGCGGGCCTGCGCAATGGCTTCACGCTGAACTCCACGCTCACCGGCAGCACCTTCACGCCCAATGGCGACAATGTGGTGGTGCGCAACGACGGCGGCGTCAACTACGGCTCGGTGACGCTGCAGAAGGCCACCAGCTATTCGATGAACACCGCGTTCACCGACCTGGAACAGCGCATGCCCAACGGCCCCGCCGACACCGTGAAGGCAGCCAACGACGCGGGCGTGCCCACCGGCGACGGCTGGGACCTCAACAACCGCATCGCCCTGGGCACCGGGCAGGTGAGTCCGGTGGACAACGCCACTGGCTTCGCCACCCTGGCCAATGACGGCCAGCGCAACACCACCCACGTGGTGAAGGAGGTCAAGGACGCCAGCGGCAAGGTGGTGTACACCGGCGACACTTCGGCCACGCAGACCATCGACGCCTCGCTGGTGCACAACGCGCAGACCGCCCTGGAATCGGTGGTCACCAGCGGCACCGGCACCGAGGCCCGCCAGCTGGGCCGTCAGGTGATCGCCAAGACTGGCACCAAGGACGTGGACGACCAGACTGTGTCGGCCTGGTTCGTCGGCGCCACCAAGCAGATCTCCACCGCCGTGATGTTCGTCGCCGGCGATGGCAACGCCAACCTCGACCCCTATGCCGCCTCGGGCGCATTCGAGTCGGACTCCTATCCCGCCTACCTGTGGGAGGACTACATGGAGCAGGCGAGCCAGGGCATGGACCGGCTGAACTTCAACACGAACGCCCCCACCCAGGCCGCCTCCGTGCGTCCCAGCGTCCGACGGACGCCGACCCCCAGCGTGACCGCGTCGGCGACCCCGGAGGCCCCGGCTGCGAACGAGCCCGCCGTGGATGTGCCCACCGCGCCGCCGGCGTCGCCTGAGCCCGCGCCGGCGGGCACTGCGGGGCCGTGAGCCCGGTGAGTGGATCCGTGGAGGAACCCGCCCCGGAGGGCGGACCTGGGAACCTCGCCCCGGAGGGCGGACCTGGGAACCTCGCCCCGGAGGGCGGACCTGGAAAGGCTGCCCCGGGGGGTGGATCTGGGGCTGGCGATCCGGTGACCACGCCCGATGACGTCATGCGCGGGGTGGACTCGGACGCCGCGCCTGGAGCCGTCGCGCAGGCGACCGCCTCCCAGGGTCCTGTGCCGAGTGCCGCCCCGCAGGAACCCGCGCCGGCCCGCAGCAACCTGCCGACGATCTCGGTGCGCCTCTCCCACCGCATCGGCGGCCCGCTCGGACGCCACGCGCGCCCGGGGGGACTGTGGTTCGATCCGGCACCATGGGCGCTGCTGTTGTCAACCATCAACTGGGTGCTGCTGTTGTGGCGTCAGGCACCCTGCCAGCAGTACACCTTCGGCAAGCCGGTGAACCCCTTCCTGCGGTTGTGCTATTCCGACATCCCGGTGTTCTTCCAGAACAACGGCATCGGCTCGGGCGCCGGCATCTACTCCGACGCCGCCAGCCCGCTACCGGTGTTGGTGGGCTACTTGGCGTCACTGGACCGGTTCATCATCAGGCTGCTCGGTGCGGGCGTCGGCCCGGACGCCTCGGGCCAGGCCCAGCTGGATTCCAGCTATATGTTCTTCGTGCTGGCCGCCATCGGCCTTTTCTGCGCCTTCCTGGCGCTGGTGCTCGCCCACCTGCAGATGGGCCGCGACTCGTTCAGCGACGCCACCCGCGGGGTGCGCGTCCGCAGCTTCGACGCACTGCTGATCGCCATCGCGCCGGTGGTGTTCACCAGCGGCCTGATCAGCTGGCATGTGTTGCCCGTCGCCCTCACGTCGCTCGCGCTGTGGGCGTGGGCGCGCAAGCTGCCCGTCGTGTCGGGCGTGCTGTTCGGCCTGGCCGTGGGCGCGGACGCCTATCCCGTGCTCGTGGTGCTGGCGGTCGTCGTGCTGTGCATCCGCGCCGCGCGGATGCGCGAGGCCCTGCGGATGCTGGTGCCGGGGATCGTCGCATGGGTGGCGCTCAACCTGCCGGTGGTCATCACGGCCCCACATGGCTGGACCGCCTACTGGTCCACCGTGCTCGGTGGCGGTTCGGGCGTCGGCTCGTTCTGGTACGCGCTGCAGCTGCTGGGCGTCTCGGGCACGCTGCTCGGCGTGGTGGCGAGCGTCTTCGTGGTGATCGCGGTGCTGGCCGTGGTCTGGCTCGTGTTCACCGCGCCGCGCCGTCCCCGGCTCGGCCAGGTGGCCTTCCTGCTGGTGGCGACCGTGGCCGTGTTCGGCCCGCACTATTCGCCCCAATATGCGCTGTGGCTGCTGCCGTTGCTCGTGCTGGCGCGCCCGAAGGTGCTCGACTGGGCCGCCTGGAACGTTGCCGAGGTGCTCTACTGGCTGGCGATCTGGGGCTACCTGGAGGGCATCCTGGGCGCCGGTTCCGGTGCCGACGCGCTGTACTGGCTGGCCGTGCTGCTGCGCATCGGCGTGGTGTTGTGGGTTGCCAGCCGCGTGATCGGCGACATGTTCAGCCCCTGGAACGACCCGATCCGGCGTCCCTTCGTGGACGATCCGGTGGGCGGCGTGCTCGACCATGCCGTGGACGCCCCGTGGCTCGCCGAGGCCGAGTCCGACCGCAAGAAGCAGGCAGCTGACCAGTCCGGACCCGTGGACGAGCAGGGCGCGTCCGAGCAGGTAGCCGCGACTGCCACCATGCCTGCCCCGGCCACCACCTCCGACGCCGACATGCCCGGCCCCGGGACCCGCGACGAGGAATCCGGCCAGTGAGCACGACGGCCACCAGGACCAGTCCTGCCCTGCGCTCACGCACGGTGGCGATCGTCGCCGCATGGCTGGCCACCCGACTCGTGATGGGCGCGGCACTGCTGCTGGCGATGCGCCAGAGCGGGCTGACGCCGGCCCGGGCGCTGGGCAACTGGGACGTGCAGCACTACATGCTCATCGCCACCAGCGGATATGCCGACCCCAAGGAGATGGCGTTCTTCCCGGCCCTGCCGATGGTGATGCGCCTGCTGGACGCGGTCGGCGTGCCGATGGCCATCGGGGCTGCGGCGGTGTCGCAGCTCGCGAGCCTGGTGGCCGCCTTCGCGATGGAACGCCTCGGCGGCCTCAACGCGGCGATCGTCTGGTTGCTGGCACCGATGGCCGTGTTCACCACCGTCGGCTACACCGAAGCGCTGTTCTGCGCGGTGGCGTTCTGGGCGTGGGTGCTGGCCCGTCGTGGACGCTGGGGCTGGGTAGCAGTGCTGGCGTCGGTGGCCTGCCTCACCCGGATCTCCGGGCTGTTCCTGGTGGGCGGGCTCGGCCTGCTGGCACTGTTCGGCGGCGAACCGACCGTGGCGGGTGCCGAACCGGCCAAGCGGGTGGGCAGCTGGTCGCAGCGCCTGCGTAATCTGGCCTGGCTCGTGGTGCCGCTGGCGGTGCTGGCGGCCTTCGCGGTCTACCTGTACACGCTGTCGGGGCATTGGGACAGCTGGCTGAGCGCGCAACGCGCCGGCTGGCAGCGTGAATGGACGTCGCCCTGGGACAGCCTGCACAACACCCTGGCCGCCACCAACGAGGCGCGGTGGCCCACCGAGACCACCCGTGCCTGGATCTTCCGCTTCGAGATCGTCTCCATGGCGATCGGCTGCCTCACCGCGCTGGGCTGCCTGGTGCGTCGGGCGTGGGCCCAGGCCGGCTACGTGGCGGTGCAGGTGTTCGCCTTCAGCATCGCCACCTGGTTCATGTCGGTGAACCGTGCCGACCTGTTGTGGTTCCCGCTGTTCATCGGCGTCGGCAGCTGGCTGGGGCGGCGTCCACACGGCGCCACCGCACGCACCGTCAGGACGGCCGTGGTGGGCGTGCTCATCGCCGCCGCCCTCCTGTTGATGTTCTGGTGGGCGCGATTGTTCTACTTGGGGCACTGGGCCAGCTGATCTGCGGATCGGCGCGCGCCGGGCTCGCGGATGCGCCCGCTACTGTGAGCCCATAGGGCACGGCAAGGTGGCTGCGACAAGCAGCGATGCGTGCGGAGGGGATGCATGTGAGCGACTGGCGACGAGACGTGATCTGGTGGACGGTCTACCCGCTGGGGTTCACCGGCGCCCCCACCCACCTGGATGAGCAGGCTCCGGTGGCCCATCGCCTGCCGCGCCTGGAGAACTGGCTCGACTACCTGATCGACCTGGGGTGCAACGGCCTCGTGCTGGGCCCCATCTTCCGCTCGGAGTCGCACGGCTACGACACCCTGGACTATTTCGCCATCGACCCGCGGCTGGGCGACGACGCCGACTTCGACGCGCTGGTCGCCGCCTGCCATGCCCGGGGCATCAAGCTGGTGCTCGACGGCGTCTTCAACCATGTGAGCGCCCGCTACCCGGCACTGCGCCAGGCGCTCGCCGAGGGGCCGGATGGGCCCCTGGCCGACATGTTCCACATCGACTTCTCCACCACGCCGCCCACCCGCCTGAACTTCGAGGGCAGCGACGACCTGGTGCGGCTCAACCATGCGTCGCCGCAGGTGCGCAAGCTGGTCACCGACGTGATGCTGCACTGGTGTGGGCGCGGCGTGGACGGCTGGCGCCTCGACGCGGCCTACGCGGTGGACCCGGAATTCTGGGCGCCGGTGCTGGCGACGGTGCGCGAGCGCTTCCCCGAGCTGTACATCTACGGCGAGGTGATCCACGGCGACTACGCGCAGATCGTGCACGAGTCGGGCATGGACGCGGTCACCGAATACGAGCTGTGGAAGGCGTGCTGGAGCTCGCTTGCCACCGAGAACTTCTACGAGCTCGAGTGGACGCTGGGGCGCCACAACGAGATGCTCGACGACTTCCGTCCCTTCACCTTCATCGGCAACCACGACGTCACCCGCATCGCCACCAAGGTGGGTGCCGACAAGGCCATCCTCGCGGCAGTGCTGCTGGGCACCGTCGGCGGGACGCCGTGCGTCTACTACGGCGACGAGCAGGCCTTCCGGGGCGAGAAATATGACCGTCCCGGTGGCGACGCCGAGGTGCGCCAACCGATGCCCGAGCGTCCCGACCAGCTGGCGGGCTTCGGCCTGCCCACCTACCGGGCCTATCAGGCGATCCTGGCGATCCGGCGCCGGTATGCGTGGCTGCCCGATGCGCGCACCGAGGTGGAGTCGATCACCAACCCGCGGATCGTCTACCGGGCCCACGACCCCGCCGACGCCGACCACTGGGTGCGCGTGACGCTGGACGTGACCGATACGCCCACCGCAAGCGTTGTGGACAACTCCGGTGAGCTGTTCCACTGGCCCCACAGGGGTGGACGCCGCGGCGTCTGACCGGTGCGACCGGCCTCGCGTGACCGGCCTCAGTCCTTGACACACAGCAGCGTGCGCAGCCTCGCCACCACCTCCACGAGCGGGCTCGGCCCGGTGGTCTGGTCGTGGATCACCGCGTCGATGTCCTTGTAGGCGCCGGGGATCTCGTCGAGCACGCCCTCGTCCTTGCGCGACTCGACGCCGGCCGTTTGCGCGGCGAGGTCGTCCACGGTGAAGGTGCGACGGGCCGCACGGCGCGACATGCGTCGTCCCGCACCATGCGAGGCGGAGCACAGGCCGGTGGCGTTGCCCAGGCCCCGCACCACATAGGAGCCGGTGGCCATCGAGCCGGGGATCAGCCCCAGCGTGCCGCTGCCGGCGAAGATGGCGCCCTTGCGCGTGACGATCAGGTCGACGCCGTCGTAGCACTCCTGCGACACGTAGTTGTGGTGGCAGTTGACGTCGTGGTCGAAGGTGGCGTGCGGGAAGAACTCGGTGATGACGCCCTTGAAGGTGCGCATCATGATGTCGCGGTTCAGGCGCGCATATTCCTGCGCCCAGTAGAGGTCGTGGAGGTAGTCGTCCATTTCGGGGGTGCCGGCCAGGAAGACGGCCAGGTCGCGGTCGGGCAGGTCGAGGTTGTGGTCGAGCCCCTTGGCCTCGGTGATGTGGCGGTCGGCCAGTTCCTTGCCGATGTTGCGCGATCCCGAGTGCAGCATGAGCCATACGGTGCCGGTGTCGTCGGCCTGCAGCTCCAGGAAGTGGTTGCCGCCGCCCAGCGTGCCCGACTGCGACAGCGCCCGGGTCTCGCGGTCGTCGATGTGGGGCGCGCGCAGCTGTCCGAAGCGGTCGAACAGGGTGGTGAACCGCCCCTTGAGCTGTTCGTCGCGGCTCAGCACCGGGGCAGTGCCGGTGTGGCTCTTCCATCCCACCGGCACGAGCTCCTCGAGGCGGGAGCGGATCGCATGCAGGCTGTCGGGCAGGTCGTCCACCGTCAGGTTGGTGCGTGCGGCAACCATGCCGCAGCCGATGTCGACGCCCACCGCCGCCGGCGAGACCGCGTCGCGCATGGCGATCACGCTGCCGACGGTGGCGCCCTTGCCCAGGTGCACGTCGGGCATCACGCGCAGCTTCGCCAGCCAGGGCAGGCGCGAGATCGCGCGCAGCTGGTCGAGGGCCTCCGGCTCCACGGTGGTGGGATCGGCCCACATGAGGGTGTCGCTGGTGGTGCCCGGCACGGGCACGGGTAGTTCGGTCATGGCGGTCTCCATGGTGTCGCCGGGCCGTCCGGGCCCGAAGGGTTCCAGCAGGGGCTGGAGTGATCCACGCTAGGGGAGGGGTCTGACATTTCTGTGTGGTGTGCGGGGGTGCTCCGCGGCGTCTTGCGGTGCGGGGTTGGCCTGGTTCCCGGGGACGGGCCTGGTTTCTGTTGGACGGAACCCTAAGTGGGCTCTTCACGATCGAGGGTGTAGTCGCCTGAGCGTGTCGGTGGTCTGGTAGGG
>OLOA01001259.1_pt1 | contig 25824 bp, 15 predicted proteins | sample 1672201 | NCBI WGS metagenome assembly OLOA01 (sample SAMEA3136658, study PRJEB25190) | human gut metagenome
CTTTCATAATTTACAGTGATTGTTTTTCACTGTCTCCTATAAGGGGAGCATATCATTGGCCGGGGGGGAGGCACCACGTCGGAGCCGCCGAATGCCCGACCGGCGCGAGCGATGTGGTGCCCCGCGACGAAAGATCAAGGCTTTGACCGGGGTGAGGCACCACGTCTAATCTGCAGAATGCCCGGCCGGCGCGGGTGACGTGGTGCCTCGCGACGAAGGTTCAAGGCTTTGACCGGGGTGAGGCACCACGTCTAACTCGTGTGGATATAAAAAGGAAAGAATTGACGACAGACCCACGTCTTTGGAAAGTCTGTCGTCAATCTAATATTTTCTTCACGTTTTTATTCTAATCTAAGTTCCACTTAAAGTCGAACACTCCTTCTTTTCACTCGGGTTTTCTGCTTCCAAGGTTTCATCCTGCCTCTCCCCCGAGCATTTTACTCTAATTCACCCGGCGGTCGCGAGGAAATTGACGACGAAGCCTCTGCGAAGAGTGGTTCGTCGTCAATTTCTTCCGCTTTCCTGAAAGCACCATGAATTAGAGTCGCGCGGCAAGGCATGTTGGCGCCTCGCTCCCGGGCATTGTTGGCGCCTTGCTTCCGGGCATTGTTTGCGCCGCCAGCCTCGGGAACAAAAAAGCCTGCGCCCAATCAGCAATCTCCGCTTGACGATGAGAAAGAGCATGTTAGGCTGGGCCAGCCGGACTGACTCGTGCGGAGAATCCGCAGCGTGTCAGCCGGCGGCAACCTAACTGCATGCTCTTCAAGGCTCATAGTCAAGCTCTTGCCGACCGAATGCAGGCTTTAGTTTTTTCTTTAAGCTTCTATCTATCTTTAAGCTTTCACTAGCCCAGGAATCCCAGGGAGCTGAGCAGAATGATGATAACGAATACCGGTGCCACATAGCGAACCACTACGCGGTACATCTTCTCCATGCGGAACTTGGAGGATAGCTTGATTTCCTCGGTGATACGGTCCACACCGACGCAGCGAGCTACCAGGATGCACAGTGCGAAAGCCGCAATCGGCATCATTACGGAGTTGGTAGCGAAATCGAAGAAGTCCAAAATCTGCATTCCGAAGATCTTTACGAAGCCCAGGGAGCTGTATCCCAGAGAGTTCAGGGTTCCCAGACCGAACAGCAACAGGGTTACCAGCAGAGTGGACTTTCTGCGGCTCCATCCCAGCTCGTCCTGGAAGGTGGAGGTGCTGGTCTCTGCCAGAGAAATCGCACTGGTCAGCGCTGCAAAGAGCACCAGCAGGAAGAAGAGGAATCCAACCCAACGGCCCAGACCCATGCTTGCAAATACCTTTGGAATCGTGATGAACATCAGGGACGGACCTGCATTCAGCGCATTCGGATCTCCGCCGGAGAATGCGAATACCGCCGGAATAATCATCAGTCCTGCCATGATGGCAATTCCACTGTCAAAGAGAATAACCTGTCCGGTTGCCTTCTCAATATCCACGTCCTTTTTCATATAAGAACCGTAAGTTATCAGAATTCCCATTGCGATGGAGAGGGAGTAGAAGCTCTGACCCAACGCCGCAACCACGGACATCCAGGTGAAGTTCTTCATATCCGGAACCAGGAAGTACTTGATTCCTGCCGCAGCGCCCGGACGCGTCATGGAGTAGATTGCAACAATCAGCGCCAGGAATACCAGCATCGGCATCATGATTTTGGAGATTCTCTCCACGCCGTTCTCCACGCCGGCGAAAATTACCACGATTACCATCAGCGCAAATACCACGAACCACAGCTCTGCACTGGCGTCATCGCTGATGAATCCGCCGAAGAAGGCATCGTCTGCCGTCGCATTCACATTGCCCCGAAGGAACTCGTAAAGGTATTTCACAACCCATCCGCCGATTACACTGTAGTACGGCATAATCAGCATCGGAATCACCGCATTGAGCCATCCGCCGCATCCGGCCAATTTGCCGTTGCTAAAAGCACGGAACGCGCCCACCGGACTCTTCCTGGTCATTCTTCCCAGCGCATTCTCTGACATCATCATGGTGTATCCGAATGTAATTGCAATAATCAGATAAATCAGCAGGAAAATTCCGCCGCCGTGTCTTGCAGCGAGATAGGGAAACCTCCAAATGTTTCCCAGGCCGACTGCGGATCCCGCCGTCGCCAATACATATCCTAACTTACCGGAAAAACTTGCTCTCGATTCCGACGATACGTGCGCCGCATCATCAAAATAAGGTTCTTGCTTTGCCATTAACCTATACTCCTTTCACCCTCATCCGATCTTTATGGTTGGCCGGACAAATTTCACTCAAAATATTATCAACATGAACTATATTTTATCCTCCAACGACAAAAAAAGCAAGCTTTTTAAGGATATTTTTATAAATTGTTTTTCTTCTACCGTTGTTTCTTCCGTTTTTTTCGATCGTTTCCTCGGAGAAGGTTGAAAATCAGCAAGAAAATCCCCCGCACCAGTGCGAATATCACGAAGAAAAACAGGAATCCGCCCATGCCGGCCACCACGTCTTCCATCTCCATGTTGCCGGTTCCGTAGAACCCCTGGCCGATTTCAATGGCGAACGTCAGCACGATCATCACCGTGAACGCGTAGATAAATGCGATTACCAACGGATGATTCTGCAGCAGCTTGAAGACGAAATACGCTGCCAACACCACAATCATCCCGATGATTCCCATGACGATAAAATGCAGTTTTTTGTCGCTGTTGTAGTATCCCCATCCGTCGTTCATGCCCATGATTTCGTCATGAATGCGGGCGGTCCACATCACAATACTATAGATTAATTCAGACATAATCCCTCCTTCTCCGGCTACCGATTCCGCGTCACGATGCCTTCCTCAGTTACCACGGCATCCATGGGAACATCCAGGGCATCCACCGCCACGTTGGACAGAATCATTTTCTCCGGGCACAGTGCCATCTTGACAAAATCCGTCCCCTCCAGGTATCGGTCATAGTATCCAGCACCATGGCCCAGGCGGTTGCACCGCTTATCGCATGCGACGCACGGAATCAGCGCCAGGTCGATTTCTTCTCGTGCTACTGTCTCTGCATCCTCCCGTGGCTCTCGGATTCCGTACTTTCCGAAATGGAGATCCTCCGGTCCGGTGTAGCGCTTCGCTTCCATCTGATTCTCCGGAAGACACAGCGGGATGCAGATTTTTTTACCATCGGCGAGCGCTTGCGCGATAAAACCGTCGGTGATGACTTCCTTGCCGTAACTCATGTAGACGAAGATGGTTCCGGCATCCCGGTAGGCCTCGCTGGCCAGAATGTGCTTTGTGATGGCGTCGCCGGCGTCTCGGAGGTAGTCCATGTCCATCTCCTTCCGCAGGTCCCGGCAGCGGTCCCGAAGGATCCCCTTCCGGGCTCGGATGCTGTTCGCCATCATGGCATCGCCTTTTTTTGCCAATGTATCGATCATTCTCATTTTGAACACTCCATTTCCTCTATAAGATATTGATGGTGGCGGTGCTGCCGCCGGATTTCATTTTGCGCACCAGCAGCTGCCGGTCGATGCGGTTCTGAAGCTCCGTCACGTGGGAGATGATACCCACGATTCGGCCGCCGTCCTCCGCCAAGGTCTGAATGGCCTTCATGGCCTGATCCAGAGTTTCTTCATCCAGGGAGCCGAAGCCCTCATCCACGAACAGGGCATCCAGCTGAACGCCGCCGGCGCTTTCCTGAATCTCATCGGAAAGGCCCAGTGCCAGGGACAGGGACGCCATGAAGGATTCTCCGCCAGAAAGGGTGGAGACGCTTCGGGTGGTGCCGTTGTAGTGGTCCACCACGTCCAGGTCCAGCCCGCTCTGCTGGTTTTTCTGGTATTCCTTTCGGCGAATCAGGTCGTACTGACCGCCGGACATCACTCGGAACCGGGTGTTGGCCCGCACCAGAATCCGATCGAAAAGCTGCTGCTGCACGTAAGTCTCCAGCTGAATCCGCTGCTTTCCGGAAAGGTTTCCGTTGGCGGTATCCGCCAGATTTTGGAGCATGGAATACTTCCGTGCCGCCTGCTCCCGCTCGCCGTTCAGCTTCCGAATGCTGCCGGCCGCGGCGGAATTGGTCTCCCAGATTAGGCTATCCTCCTTCGCCTCTGCCTGCAGACGGAGCTGTTCTCCTTTTTTCTGCTTCTGATTTTCCCGCAGTTCCGCGGATGTCATTGCCTCCGCCGATTCGCTTTCCCGGATCTGCTTCTGCAGCTCGCCCATGTGTCCTTCCGCTTCCTGGATTCGGCCAGCGGCCGCCTTCTCGTTCTCCTCTGCCGACTGCACCGCCTCCCGGATTTCCCGGATTTCCCGGTCCAGCAACGACGCCGCCTTCCCGGCGGACTCCCGGTCCGGATACGGAAGGGTCTCCTTCAGTTCCGAGTAATTTGCAGAGAGGTTCTCAATCTGCTCCTGCAGGCGAGCGGATTCCAACTCCAGTTTGCGATAGGCTTCTTCATCCTCTTCCTGCTTCTTCTGAAGCATCTCCAGCTTCTCCTCCAAAACCACTTTCGCCTCGGCCGCCGCTTCCGATGCCGCCAGGGCTTCCTTGACCTCTTTCCATTTTGACCGAAACCGCTTCTGTTCTTCCATCAGCGTCTCTTTCAGCGTCGCCGGTTCCGTCGGCATGTTCAGCCCCTTGGCCTTCTCTTCCATATGCTGAAGGCTGCTGTCTCGGGTTCCCCGAAGAGCTGCCGCCTTTCGGCCGGCCTCATCCATGGCGGTTTTGCTTTCTTCCCAACGCTTCTGGGACTGTTCCACCGTTTCCCGTGTCGGCGCATCGTCGGTTTTCATCGCCGGCGATGGGTGGTGCAGGGATCCGCACACCGGACACGGCTGATTCTCCGCCAGTTCCGCCGCCAGGATTCCCGCCTGGTCATCCAAAAACGCCCGGTGCTGCCGGCGATAGGACTCGCCGAATTCCTGTTCCTTGCCGCAAGCCGCCTGATAAATCGCCGCCGCCCGATTCCACTTTTCAGAAGCTTCCTCATAGGCTTCCAGCAAGGTTTTCAATTCATTGTATTCCGCCCTCTGACTCCGAAGGCGTTCCTTCTCCCCGGAGAGCGCTGCGGCCTTCCCGGCCAGCGCCTCCTTTTCTTTGATTTTCTGCCGGCAATCCTGAATTTGCTGTGTCAGGGTCTTCCGGCCCTCTTCCAACTTCTTTCGAGCCGCCTCATCCGAAGCCCGCTTTTTCTCCGCTTCGGTTTTCTGCTGCTTCAATTCTTCCAGCCGGTCGTACTGCTGCAGCCGGTCCTGTTCCACGTGGAGCCGCGCTTCCTTCTCCTTCGCTTCCGGTTCACGGCTCCGCGCCGCTTCCAGCTCCCGCTTTCGCTGCTCCGCCTCTGCCTGAAAAGTCTCCCACTGCTTCCGGGTCTCTTCCAGCGTCTTTTTCCGTTTTTCCTGTTCCTCGGCCGCCAGAATTCGGGCCGCCAGGGTATCCAATTCCCCTCGCAGAAGCTCCTGCTTCTTCTCCCCGTCTTCCAGCCTTCTTCCGGCCTCATCTCGGAATTTCTCAATCGCCTGCAGATACTCCTCGTCCCGCAGCCCGCTCCGGTCCGTTCCCTCCGGAAGCCGTGCCCGTTCCTGCTCGAAGCCGATTTCCCGCATCAAGTCGTCGTACGTCTTCCGCGCCTGACGGGCCTCCTGCTTCAGCCGGTCCTCCAGCCGGGCGTATCGGCCGGTGCGGAAAATACTGCTGAAAATCTTCCGCCGCTCCTCCGTCTTGGCCAGCAGCAGCTTGAGAAAATCCCCCTGGGCAATCATGGCAATTTGCATGAACTGATCCCGGGTCATCCCCAGAATCTCCCGGATTTTCTCGTCCACCTCTCCGGTGCGGGTGAGAATCTCTCCCCCCGGCAGCCGCAGCTCCGCGGATGCGTTCTCCTGGGTCATGCCCTCGCCTCGCAGCTTCGGCCGCTGATAGGTCGGGTTCCGGCGAATCTCATATTCTTTATTGCGGTAGGCAAAAACAAGTTTCACCTCCGTGGGGGTATCCGGCTCCGCATAGCGGGAACGCAGCATATCGCCGCTTCGCCGGTCGCTGCTGGCGGTTCCGTAAAGTGCGAAGACGATGGCATCGAAAATGGTGGTTTTACCCGCCCCCGTATCCCCGGTAATCAAGTAGATGCCGCTGGTCCCCAGGCGGTCCATTTCTACGGTCTGTTTGCCGGCGTACGGTCCGAAGGCGGACATCTCTATGCGAATCGGTCTCATACCTGTTCCTCCCAAATTTCACGAATCAGTCCATCCAGATACTCTTTCCGGTCCGAATCCATCTCCTGCCCGTTCTGCTGCTCATACAGCGCGGCGAACAGTTCCCCCGGCGTCCGCTCCTCCACCCGGTCCAACTGCTCCACTTCTTTCTGCGAACGGGTTCTCCGGTTGTCATAATCCAGCAGCATGATGTTGGGATAGTACTCCCGAAGGCGGGACAGGGCGTCCACCACATCGGTCTCGTCCGTGAGAATCATATGGTAATAATCCGTCTGGGGCGCCCCCTTCTTCCGGGCTTCCTCCAGAATCTCCTCAAAGGTTCCCCGCAGTTCTATCATCTCTCTCCGAGGCTGCAGCGGAATCTGCCGAATTTCCGTCTCTCCTTTTGCCCGAAGCTCCGCCACCGTCACGCTCTTCTTCTGGTGAAGCTCCGAAAAAGAATACTTCAAAGGGGATCCGGCGTACCGAATCGTCTCGCTTCCCACGCGCTGCGGACCGTGGAGGTGCCCCAAAGCGGTATAATCGAAGGGGCTAAAAACACTTCCGTCCACCCGGTCCAGACCGCCCACCGACAGCTGTTCCGAGTCGCAGGTTTCCGGCAATGCCCCCGCCGCCGTGACGAACTGATGGGCCAGCACCACGTTCCTCCGGGACGTGTCCACCTGCAGATCTTCAATGATGGTTCGCAGCGCATCCGTGTAATCCTCGATTTCAACATCCGGGAAAAAGCTCCGCACCACGGAAGGCCGCAGAAAGGGAATGAGGTAGATGTTCACCTCACCCCACCGATCCTCCAGGGTGTGGTGCCGGATGGTTCCGTCGTATACCGGCGAAATCCAAATGCCGCTCCCTTGCATCAGCTGATGCCCGAAGGCTACCCGCTCCGCCGAATCGTGGTTTCCGCTAATCAGGAACACCGGGACGTGCTTCGCCGCCACGGCGGTGAGAAAATCGTCCATCCGGCGCACCGCCTCCGCCGGCGGGATGGTTTTGTCGTACACATCACCGGCAATCAGCAGACCGTCCGGCTGCTCCTCCTCCATGATTTCCAAAATCCGATTCAGAATGTATTCCTGATCCTCCATCATGGAAAACCCGTTTACCCGTTTTCCCAGGTGGAGATCCGCCAGGTGCATCAGCTTCATTCCTCTAATTCCTTTCCGTCACCACCGGAACGATCCGGCTCTGACTGCTGTACTCCGGATGCTCCACCCGGATGTGAATTCCACGCTTATTGTTTCGAAGTTCTCGGGCGGAGAAATCGTGCTCGCTGATCATCAGCGGCATCATGCTCTCTCCCAGCTCGCCGGTTTCGTTCCGCTCCAGTCCCGGGCAGAGCGCTTCCACGCCCATCTCTTTCAGGACCCTTGCCGTCTCCCGGTTCACTCCGTTCAGGCCGTAATCGCCGTACAGCCGGAGTCCCTTTCCCGCCAGCCGGTGCAGCCAGCTCAGGTTCCCCACCAGAATCGGCACACTTTGGCCCAGTTCTCGGATTTCCCCTTCCCGGTGCAGCAGGATGTCGTCCTCACGGCCCTTGGTCACATTGGAAATAAAAGGAACCGCTTCCGGGTCTTCCCGGTTTCCGTACGCCTCCGCTAAAGATTGGCCGGTACGGTCCGCCTCTAGGCACAGCGCGGCTAGAGGAACTCGCGGCAAGGAATCCGAAAGAACCGGCAATCCGGTCTCGGATTCCCCCATCCCTTCCATCGGTCGGAAGCCTTCCGGAAGCGTCCGGCGGAACCGGATCTCCTCTTCCAGCTTGGCCAGGCACTCCCGGCGAAGAGCGTTGATTTCCGATGCTTTTACCCGTATATCAAAGTCCCCTCGGAAGCGGAGGCCCTCCACTTCAAATGGGGTATTTCCCGTCTTTCGAAGGGCATTCTCGTACCGTTCCTTCGGCGTGGCCCGTTCCGCATCCGTCTTGAAAGGACCCGCTTCCAGTACCACGCTCTTCTTCGCCTGGCTGTCCCACAGCTCCCCCGTTTCCGGGATGGTTGTACCTGTCAGGCGAAGCACATTGTCGAAACATGTCAGGGTCAGATTAATGCCTCGGCTCCGTCCAATGCGGCGGGATTCCGGCGATGCGTCCAAGGACATGTTCCGGAAGGAACTGCGCGCCGCTTCCAGCTGCTTCTTGGAGGAGGTTCGGTACACCGCATCCCCCACCTGCACCGGCTCCTTGAAATCCCCGATGCGCAGAACGCCCTTTCCCGGCTCCTTTCGGTAGCTGATGATGGTGCTGACCGCCTTTCCGGCCTTTCGCTCCGAACGGATTTCGATGCCATCGCCCATATCCGGCAGGATATCGCAGGATACATCCACCAGGGTAGAGCCCGGTTTTACCGATTGTACGGTTCCGATGCGGATGCCCTGATTCTTCGGAATCACCGGGGACATCAGCTTCTCTCCCGGATTTCCGGTCAAATAGCCCGAGGTAAAACCACCTCGGTTAAAGATCTGCCGCAGCTCCCGGCGATCCTCCGGGGTCACGTGATAGCTGCCTTTTTCCATGTACTCGTCGATGTATTTCCGATAGATTCGGGTGACCACTGCCACATATTCCGGGGATTTCATCCGACCTTCGATTTTGAAGGAGTAGACGCCCGCTTCAATCAGCTCTCCCAGCCGGTCCACCAGACACAGATCCTTGGGACTCAGAAGATGACCGGAGATTTTCTTTCCGTTTTCATCCACGCCTTCATAAGGAAGGCGGCAAGGCTGGGCGCAGGCGCCGCGGTTTCCGCTTCTGCCCCCGTAGAATCGGCTCATTTGGCATTGTCCGGAATAGCAGATGCACAGGGCGCCGTGAACGAACACCTCAATATCCAGGCCCCCATCCCGGCAAGCCGCTTCCATCTCCGCCAGAGACAGTTCTCGAGAAAGCACCACCCGTTCGTAGCCCAGCTCCTTCGCCAGTGCCACCGCTTCTCCATCGCAGGCGGTTCCCTGAGTGGAAAGATGCAGGGGAAAATCCGGCAGCTCTTCGTGAATCCGCCTTCCCAATCCCAGATCCTGTACAATCAGGGCATCCACCCCCGCCCGATACAGGAATCCGGCGTATTCCACCGCCTCTTCCATTTCCTCATCGAAAATCAAGGTGTTCATGGTCACGAACACCTTCACGCCTCGGGCGTGGGCGTAGTCCAGGGCCTGCTGCATCCTTTCATCGTCAAAATTTCCCGCATTCATCCGGGCGTTGAACAGGCGGCCGCCCACATAGACGGCATCCGCCCCGTTCTCCACCGCCGCAATCAGCGGCTCCATACTTCCGGCCGGAACCAGCAGCTCCGGTTTTCTTCTCTTCTTCATTCCATCCTCTTATGCTTCTATTCTTCGTTCATCTCTTTCACGCAGGTCCAGAAATCCTTCGGACAATCGATAATCAGGTCCGCATGGTATTTCTCCAGCTCTTCCCGAGGGCGGAATCCCCAGGTGACGCCCACGGTATACACCCCCGCATTCTTTCCCGTCATCATATCCGTGTTGGTATCCCCGAAGTACAGGCATTCTTCCTTGGAAAGACCGAATCGGTCCAGAATCTCGAACACTCCCGTCGGATCCGGTTTGATGGGAATTCGGTCGGTCTGCCCCTGGATGTGATCGAACGTGTTTTTGCCAAAAATCGTCTCCACCACGTTCACCGCACTGAGGTGGGGCTTGTTGGAGAACACCGCCAGCTTGCAGCCGCAGTCCCGAAGCTTCTTCAGGGTTTCCGGCACGTACTCGTAGGGCTCCACGTGGTACAGGGGTTCCTCCTGCATCCACTTCCGGCACAGCTTGATGCCCTCGAAAAAGAATTTTCCCTCTTCGTCGCCGGATGCCGCCAGCGCCCGGCGAAGGGCGTTATCGATGCCGTCCCCGGCGAAATAGTTATAGGCTTCCACCGGCTGTGCCTTCAGCCCGTAATGTTCCAAAGTCATATTGATGGGACGGGCGATGGACTCCTGCGTCCGGGTCAGCGTCCCGTCCAGATCGAAAATGCATGCTTTAATCATATTAATACCCTCTTTCAAAATCCACGGCGTGAACCAGCGGTTCCCCTGCGATGTATCGCTCCAGGTTTCGGCAGAACAGGTCCACGGACTCCTCCCGGGTGTGTTCCAGGGACATGTTCCCGGAAATGTGCGGAGTGATGATGATGTTCCGCGCATCCCACAGCGGATGATCCTTCGGCAGCGGTTCCGGCACCATAACGTCCAAAGCCGCCCCGGCAATCCGCTCTTCGTTCAATGCCGCCATCAGCGCATCCTGATTGATGGCGCTGCCCCGGCCCACGTTCACCACGATGGCCTCCTTCGGCAGCATCCCAATGCGCTCCTTGGACAGGGTCCCCCGGGTTTCCTTCGTCTCCGGCATGCACAGCACCAGAATATCCGTTTCCGGCAGCAGTGCATCCAGCTCTCCCGCCGTGATGATACGGTCAAAAGAAGGTTCGTCGCAGCGGCCGCTCCGGTTCATTCCGATGACGGTCTTCGCCCCCATCCCCTTCATTCGCTTGGCGGTATATTTTCCGATATCTCCCGTCCCCAGAACCGTCACCCGGCTTCCATAGATGGAACGAATCGGCACGTCGTGGCGCCATTCCCGGTTGTCGATGATTTCCCGGTATCTCGGCATCTGCTTCAGCAGCATCAGAGACACCATCACGATGTGCTCCGAAATGGTCACGCCGTAGGAACCCGCCCCGTTGGTCAGCCGGCAGCCCTCCGGCAGCACCCCCGGTTCCAGATACGGTGCGATGCCCGCATAGGAGCTGGCACACCACTTCACGTTCTTCAGCCCCTTCACCGGCTTCGGCGTCTCGCAGAAGACGATTTCCGCATCGTCTATTCTCCCCACCGCCGCATCGTCGTTGTCGTAGAACACTGTGTTAAATCCGCCTTTCGCCGCGGTTTCCTCGATTTTCTTTCGCCTCGCCTCCGTCAGGAAATGCACGGAGACCGCTATTTCACGTCTCATAATCCCGTTCTCCCTTCTGTAAAAAAAACTACTTTGATTGTACCACAAGCCCCGGCCATTCTCCATAGCTTGACGGCACCGCAAAAAAGACGACGCCCCGGTTAACGGGACATCGTCCATTAGGAAGGTTGGTTCTTGCAGTAACTGCAAGGCTATTTAACGGTAATCTTTACGTTCCTTCTCACACCGTCCGGTGCGATGATGTAAATTGTGCATTTGCCTCTGCCCGCTGCGGTGATTTTTCCGGATTTGCTCACCTTAGCCACCGCACCGTTGGTGGTGCCGTATCTCAGCCACGGAGAGTGGGATTTCTTAATCAGCGGTTTTTTCTTATTGGCCTTCTTTAATTTGGCCTTCAGCTGATAGGTTTTTCCGGATTTTATCGCCTTCGCGTTCGGTACGCCGGTGATGGCGGAAGCGTTGGTGTATTTGTTTTTGCTTCCCGCCGAGTGCACTGTCATACCGGAAGCAATGTACTGCTTCTTTCCCTTCACCTTTCGGAATGCTTTGACGTAGGCCTTGTAGCATCCTCGCTTGCTGACCTTCTTTCCCTTAATCTTGGAAACGGAAACACTTAGTTTCTTTGTGGTCACCGAAGGCTTCTTGCTGAACTTGGTGCCGCACTTCGCGAAGAATACGTCGTAGCCGTCCGCCGTCTCGGTCTTGCCCCATTTCAGGGTGACCTTCTTGCTCTTCGTGGTGATTCTCAGCTTCTTTTCCAGCGGCGCCTTGTAGTCGATTTTGGCAAACTCCGCTGCTGCCGAAACGTCACCGGTTACGGTGAAGGTTTCCTTCGCATTCACTTCTTTTCCGTTCACCTTCAGGGCCTTGAATTTGTAATCCTTGGCCGGAGATCCCTTGAATTTCAGCTTATCGCCGTACCGAATCTCATCGCCGCTGGACAGTTCCTTGTCCGCCTGATTGAAGACGCGGAGGGTTCCGTATTTCGAGGATTTGATTGCCAGGGTATAGGTTTCAATCGGCGTGAAGACCGCCGTGACCTTGGTGGTATCCTCCACGGAAATCTCCAGGTCGTAGGAAGACTTCAGATCCGCCGTCATGACTTTGCGTTCATCGCTGCCTTTTTTTATGAGCCAGTATTCCAGCCTTGCACCCTCTGCCGGCGTTGCCTTGAAGGAAATCTTTGCATCTTCCACCTGAGTGGATCCGCTCTTGATGTCGGAATCGATGCTGCCCAGCTTGGCATCGTTCACGCCGTAGGACACCTTGTATTTCACCGGTGCGTAGAATACCGCACCCACCGTCAGGTCCTCATAGAGGGTATGGGAAATCTCCGGGTTTTTCTCGGATACCGCCGCAAAATCTCCGGTCCATGCGTGCAGCACGTAGTGCTTGTCCGGCACGGCGGTAATCTTCAGCGGAGTGCCCACGTTAACGGTAATTTTGCCCTCCGACGGTTCGTACGCCTTGCCGTCCTTATCCGTGACCTTAACGGTTCCGCCCTGTCCGCTATTCACGGTGAGGGTTCTCGTCACGGAAGCATCGTCTTTTGCCGCGAATACGGCCTGCACCTCGTGTTTTGGCGCGAACGGACCGAATCGATAGGTATTGCTGCCGTTGGCGGCGAAGGTCTGCGTCTTGCCGTCGGTGGTTACCTGCCATTCTTTGAGAACGTATCCGTCCTCTGCCTTTGCTTCGAAGGTCACATCGTCGCTGACCATGGCGCCGGACTTGAATTCCTGTCCGCCGGAAGCCGCCGAAGTGATGCTTCCGTGTTCGCCGGCACGGTAGATAATCTCACTTTCGGAAACGTTCTTCTTCGACTTGACGATGACTTCCGTATCGCCTTTTACGACGAAGTTGAAGGTGCCGTCGGTGGACGTGATATCCACTTCACTGCCGTCTCCCTTCTTCAGGAGAACCTGCGTCAGCGTGTAGCCTTCCCGCGGGGCTGCTTTTATGGTGATGGCGTCTCCCTCGAAGATTTCATCGCCGCTGTGAATTTCTTTTTCCTCGCCGGTGGCCGTAATCTTGGAGCCGCGGTCCGGGGTCAGGGTGATTCGATAACCCTGTCTCGGCGTGGTAATGGACGCCTCGTCGGACCACAAGCTGTTGGCTTTCACCGTGGTATCCTGACCGGTCACATCGGTGTACGCCTCGGTGGTGACCACGAAGGTGTAATTCGTGTTGGTGTCCAGACCGTCGGCGGTATATTTCGTGCCCTTAATCAGGTCTTTGTTAATCTTCTTGTATTCGCTGCCGTCCTTGATATACACGTTGTACCCCAGCACCTGCTTGCCGTCCACCGGATCCCATTTCAGATCCACGCTGTGGAGGCCGTCGGTGTCGGAATGCTCCGCTTCCAGATTCTCCGGTCTTTCCGGCGGCATGGTCACCTTCCATACCCGATATCCGAAGAACGGGGTATAGTCCCCGGACTGGGTGGTGAGCTCTCGCTTCCACGTACCGAATTCCCAGTTAAATCCGTAGGCGCGGATTACCGGTTTCGGCAAGCCGGATGCGATGAGGGTCTTTTCGTTCAGGTTTTCCACCTGTCCGGCGGAGCCCTTCTCTTCGGCTTCCGTGGTAAAACTTCCGTTGGAGTGGAGGTATTCCAAACTCACATATGCACCGGCTTTGGCATTGTTGCCCAGAAGGCCGAAGCCGCCCATCAGGGTGAAGTCAAAGGAGAATCCGTGACTCATTTCCGTCGCGGTGGTAGCGGAAGAAGAGGTGCTCCATTCGCTGGAGGAATGACCGGAACTGTAGGTCAGCGCCAACGGGCTCCGGCTGAGATTGGTCGCCCCTTCGCCGGCATCGGCCCAGCTGGACCAGTAGTTCTGCGGATTTCCTTCGTTGTCTGCCGGCAAATCGTATTTGCCCGACGCCGCTTCTTCCTTTGAGATCTTCTTGAGCCGCATCTTCGACGCGTCGTTCTTGCTCAGCTCGTCGATCTTGTTGTTGTATTCATCCACGAACTCATTGTATTCGCTTACGCTCAGCTGATAGTAAATCGGTTTTCCAGTTACCGTCACGGAATATCCGTCCTCGTTCATCGTGTAGCCGCCGCCGGCCTTCGGTGTGTAGATGTCATATCGGTATACGGTAACCGGAATCCGGCTTACGATCACCTGGTCGTGTCCCTGAGCGGTGAAGGAGGTGGTATAGGTCTCCGTCACCGATTCTTCGAAGGTCTTGTTCCAATCCAGCGAATATCCCAGCTGCAAGCTGGCTTCCATGCTGGCGATTGCCGAGAACTCCAGCGTTCCGGAGAATCCGGCGCCGAATGAGACGCTGTCTCCCTTGGTGGTGCCCCGTTCGAAGGAACTGGACATGGTATAGGAGGTCTCGCACGGGTCATCGTATCCGCCCAGGTCGTCCATGGCACCGAAGTACGGTCCCGCCTGAAGTACGGCGGCGTTCTTCGGGTCGGTGTAGACGCACTTCTTATCTCGGAAGCTTCCCAGCAATCCGTCGTTGTCGTTATCGGAAGCGGCAATACAGAGATTGACTCTCTTGTTGTCTACATTATCTCCCTTATTGCCGATGGTGTAATGATCCCTGTCCAGGTTGCTGTCGTAGTAGTTTTTGGCAATGTTGGTATCCTTGCCGTAATTGCTGCCGCCGATGGCGCCCATGGTCATGTAGTAATCGTTGTAGTAGGTGTCCGTTTCTCTCAAGGTGGATACGAACATCACCTGTTCCCGGCCCTGATCGTTGCCGTCGAACACGCCCGCAACCACATCCGTAATCCCTGCGGAGCCCACAATAGCATTTCCGATGCCCTTATCTTCCTTCGTAAAATATTCCGGCGTGTAAACGGCATTGAACAGTGCACCGGCATATTCGTACAGGGTTCCGTTGATGAATACGTGCTCGGCGGATCTCTGTCCGTTAATGGCCACGCATTCGGTGGACAGCTGTACTTTGACATCGAAGTCATTCTTTCTGGCCGTGGTGGACTGGGTCCACTTGTTCGAATCGATCTGATGACCGCTGATGTTGATGGACTTTCCGGAAGCGGAAACCGCGGCGGCCGTGATTTTACCGTGATCGATGCCCTTGTTGTAGCCGGCGGAATCGCCGTCGTCCTGAACCTTGCACCAGAAACCCGCGCAAACCAGTTCGTCTGCGCCGTTGCCGTCAATATCTCCGGCACTGATGGATGGGGATCTCATGGATTCATAGACATCCGTGTCCTTCTTGTTGATTTTTTCCTTGGTCTTGTTCAGGCCGGCATACACGGTCTGCAGTTTTCCGGAGGAAACCACGGACCACTTGTCGCCGTTGTCGCTCTTGTGTCGGTCCTCTCCGAATACCGCCGCCACCATCGGGGTGTACAGCCGGTAATCGGCATCCTTCGGCGCGGACGAATATTCCTGACCATAGGAAACCACTCCCAGGTCATCGATTCCGTCGCCGTCAAAATCTCCGGTGGTCAGATTGCATCCCAGCTTGTCCCGAAGATTTTTGCTGTTTTCCAGATCGGAGTATTCCCGATACACGCCGTGAAGCATGCGTTTGGAATTTCCCTGAAGCTCCAGCTTGCCATACGCTCCCGGTTTCGTGTATTTGTATTCCGTCACGCCGTATTTCCCGTCGACAGCCGGATTGTAGACCGCGATGGTGTCCTTTCCGTCTCCGTTGTAGTCTCCGGCAGTAATGGAATAGAAGTTCCGGGCGATGAGATAATTGAGGCCGGCTGCATCACCGGTCCCCGGCAAATCTTGGGTGGTCGTCCACTCTTTTTTTACCGTATCGTACACCAGAAGGTAGTTGCCCTTGCTGCTGCCTTTCTGATAATAGCCTACATAGGCAACGTGGTCCTTTCGGCCCGTTCCGTTCGGGTCAAAAGCGACAGCATCCAGATAGTTGAACTTGGTTGCGTTTGCACTTGTGTCCGCTGTGACGCTCTTCCATCCGCCTTTATTCTGGGCATCCGCATCGTTGTCCCCGGCCATCAGCTTCATGCTTCCTCCCGGAGTGTAGTTGTCGAAGGTGGATACCCACATATTCTTCCGAGCGGTCTCGTCGCTGCCCACATCCCAGGATTTGTATACGGTGAGCTCGTTGTTCTCCGCCAGCAAAAACTTCTGCTTTCCATTGTTATATGGATTCGTGGTATCATCGGCATTAAAACCCGATGGCAGTTCCGGATTCATGATATTGTCGAATTTGGAAGCGGCGCTCGCTTCCTGCACGTTCCATGCCATGCCGCCCCATAAGAGGGACCCCAGCATCACGAGCGTAACAATCCCCGAACCGAATCTGCTGCGCTTCTTTCGGTAGCCTGCTAAGTGAGGTTTCATAGGCGATTCTCCTTTCTTCCCCGGCAAATATGCCGTATGTGCGCATATCCGGCCCATCGCACATCTACACGCAGCAAAGAATAGATTCTATTCTGTAAATTTTATAATTATTCGAAAAAAAATAAAAGTACTCATATGAGTACTTTAACTACCGGTTGAGGGGGCTGGCTTGGTACACGTAAGCCCCGGATTGCACACGCAACCCGGGGCTTTCCCTATCCTCTTTATCCTATTTTGCCGTAGCCTTGTCCACCAGGAACTGTCCTACCTTCTCCTGGAAGAAATATTCTTCGAAGTTGTTCTCCTTCGCATAATCCTCGTAAGAGGATCCGGCCTGCTTCTTGAACTGCTTCTCGCTGAGTCCGGTACTTTCCTTGAACTCCTTCAGCCTCTGGTCATAATCGCTGCTGCTGAGACGGATGCCCTCTTCTTTTGCAATGGCATGTGCCACCAGGTGCAGCTTCACGCTCTCCTTGGCGCTGTTCTTTACCATGGCCTGATAGGATTTTTCGTCCATACCGTAGGCTTTAATCAAGCTGTCCACGTCCATTCCGTACTGAGAAGCCATCTGCTCATAGTTCTGCTCCACGTCCTTCTTGGCCGCCTTGAGCTGCAGTTTCGGTGTCTTCTTCAGCTTGGAATCTCCGCTGACCTTGCTGAGCAGTTCGCTGCCTACGGAATTCTTCTTGTCCTTCTCCAGCTGTTCCCGAACGTGCTTCTCGTATTCCGCCTTCGTCTTGCACTCATTGTCCGTGTTCTTCTTGATGAAGGCCTCCGTCAGCTTCTTCTCCCCGGCATTCTTCAGCTTCGCCTGAATCTGTTTTTCCACGTCCTTGTCGGACACCTTCAGCTGAGACTTTTTGTAGGTCAGCTTGTCCGTGGACGCCACCTTCACGTATTTGTCGTAGCTGAAGAATTTATAGCTGTCTTCCTTGAACAGCCCGGTGTTCATCCAATAGAAGAGACCGCCCAGCAGAACCACCGCCAGCACGATGCCCGTCACAACGGCGCCCTTCCGGTGACGCTTGCGGAACTTCTTCGACTCGCTCTGATAGCGCTCTTCCTTCCGCTGCGCCTTCTCCTTCTGATACGCATCCCGCTTCTTCTGCTTCTTAATCGCTTTCCGCTCCTCCGGCGACAGCTTCTTCAGTTCCTCTTCTTCTTTTCTTGATACTTTCTTAGCCATTTCCACTCCTGCCTATTTGTAATTTCAATGCAGTTCTACACCCCAGGATGTAAAATCAACGCTACTTTGATTATACTCATTTCCCCTCCTGCTGTCGACATAAAAAAAAGAATCGGAAGCCTCAGACTTCCGACTCTTCTTATTTTTACGAGAACTATTCCTCTTCCAGACCCAAATCGCTGGAGTTGATGGCCAGTTCACCCATGCTTCGATCGGTATCGTACAGCATCGGGCATTCCTCTGCCATCTGTTTAATGGTGGCACGCACGTTCTTCATCTCATCTGCCAGTTCCCGGAAAGCCGCTTCCGGCACATTCCGATTCAAGAAGAGCTGCTCAATCTGGCGATTGAACTGGGTCAAATCTTCCGTCAAATCCAGGAACGAAGAGAAATTGCCGCTTTCGTGCGCGCGGCGGAACTTCTGCAGATCCCGCTTCATGTAATCGACGATATCGGTCTCACCGTAGAATTTTCCCAGCATAATTGGGTACGGGCTTACCCGATGAAGGTACATGCCCTTTCCCCGGCGGAGATCCAGCATGTACTTAATCCGAAACTCCGGTGCAATCTCAAATGTATAAATGTTGATATGCGCCGGATCGGACTTGATATGCACCGCGCCCATTTGTTTTGCCATCATGTTGATCATGTCGCTGGACACTTTGTTGGTCGTGTATTCATTGCTCATTAATCCATACCTCCTGACTACATAATATCAAATTTTACCACAAGAAATACAGTGGAAATTACGATGGACAGAAGCATGAACGGCATGCCGACTTTCAGGTAGCTCTTGAAGGTAATCGGATAGCCGTGTTTCGTACTGATGTCCGACAAAACCACATTGGCGGATGCACCGATCATGGTTCCGTTTCCGCCCAGGCACGCACCCAGGGAAATCGCCCACCAGAAGGAGGTGACGTCTATTCCGTCCGCCTGCATGGCCAGAATCAGCGGAATCAGCGTTGCGACGAACGGGATGTTGTCCAGGATGGAGGACAGCAGTGCCGACGCCCACAAAAGCACCAGCATGGTGACCATCGGATGTCCGTTGGTTGCATCGATAATCTTGGATGCGAGTTCCTTGATGATACCCGTCTCGGTCAGACCACCGACAACCACGAACAACGACATAAAGAACAGGATTGTCGTCCACTCCACATCCTGAATGGCCTCGTTTACATCTTCCCTGCCGATGATCAGCATCACTGCTGCTGCGGTCAGAGCGATGACGGAAGACTCAATGCCCAGTTTGTCATGGAACATAAATCCAACGATTACGCAGATTAAAACGATGATTCCTTTTTTCATCAACGCCCGATTGGTAATGGACTTGGACGGATCCAGCTTCTCAATGGCGCCGGTATCCACCGTGCCCAGTTCAATCTTCTTCTCATATACAATTTTCATCAGCAGAATCAGCACGACCAGGATGAACAGCACGGCAAAACCGGTGTTTTCCAGGAAGTCCATAAAGGACAGGTGTGCGGCACTGCCAATCATGATATTTGGCGGGTCACCGATTAAGGTGGCGGTACCGCCAACGTTGGATGCCAGAATCTGTCCCATCAGGAACGGAACCGGATCGATCTTCAGCATCCGGGCAATGGCGATGGACATCGGTCCCACCAGCAGTACGGTAGTAACGTTATCCAAAATTGCCGAAAGCACTGCGGTAATCAGGGTAAAAGCAACCATGATTTTCCACGGATCGCCGTGCACCGCTTTGGCTGCTCGCACCGCAATATATTCGAACATACCGGATCGACGCACGATAGCCACGAAAATCATCATGCCCACCAGCACCCCAATGGTATTAAAATCAATATAGGAAAGTGCCTTGTCCGCCGACATGACGCCGGTGAGAATCAGTACCATTGCCCCGGCCATTGCCGCCGCGGTACGGTGCACTCGTTCGGAGATAATCAGCAGTATCACTATCAGAAACACTGCTACTGCAATAATTTTCATCTTTAGTCCCCTTTCTTAATTGCGGATTCACCGCTTAAATTTTTTTCAATATCCTATTATAATCATTCAAAATTATTTGTCCACTATCTATTGTGTTTTTTGTGTGGGCACTTTGCATTAAAAAAAGTGCGTTAGAAAAATCTAACGCACGAATTTATTTATTTTAATACTTCCGGGCAGGAATTGGAGAATTAAAGGGTTTCTCGAGGATTATTGCTATTTCTCATCTTCCAAAATAAACGCTCGAAGGATATTGTCGATTTTTATCGTAACTTTTGGCGGTGCAATTTTTCGCTGCTCCTTCTCTTCAAAATATGTGCGAGCCTTCTCTTTATCCACCGTTGCCCTCAAGGCATCAAAGCGTCCGAATTCATTAATATTTCCTTCGGTAGGATGCAGCGCCATCAGATTTCTCAGCTTCTCTTCGTCCATCCCGAATGTCTCCGCGAATCGGTGAATTCGATCGTTGCGATGGTCTGCCATGTACTCCGTAATGTAATCCCGAAGGGTTGCGCCTGCCACCGGTTCCACATCCCCGCTTTGAATATCGTGCAAAAACAAATTGGCGTATTTTTGCTCTTCCATGGTCAGCGTGGAGAACGTTCGGTGCAATTCCTCTTCCGCCTTCTCCAGTTCCCCTTCGGACGCATCATCTCGTTTCAGAAGCTTATAATACTTTTCGAAACGGGAATTCATATATTCCGCATCGATTTTGCCCGTATCCATCTCTTCGATGTATGGATCCAAATCATACGGTATCTCCGGCCCGAACTCGCCTCCTTCAAATCGTGGTATTTCTTTGTACCGAATCAGCAGAATCAGATACGTTCTTTCATCCAACTCCACCTCGACCGCTTCACCGGTCTCTTCTTCCTCATAACGCTTCTTTTCCCATGTGAATCCTTGGATTTGTGCCGCTTCCAGATAGGATACCAGTTCTCGAAATTCCTTTGCGAATTTCCCGCAAACGGTTCCATCCTCCGGCAGCCGTTCGAAATTATCAATTTCTTCGTCCCGGAACAGCCGCTCAATAACCCGGAAGCTGTGATTCATCTCCTCCAAATGCTCCGTAAGACTCGGAACGAATAACCCATATGCTCGATCTCCGGAATACAGTTTAATGGCACTATCGATATTCCGCTTCATGGTATACGGTCTCCGGTAATATCGAATAATTCCGAATGGCTTCTCGTGAATTTCGAAAAGCCGGTTCGTTCGCGAGAACGCCTGAATGATATTCTCGTACAGAAGGACTTTGTCCAAGTACAAGGTATTCACCCATTTGGAATCAAACCCGGTCAACATCTGATCCACAACAATCAGAAGATCCAGCTGTTTCTCCGGTTCTCTCACAATTCGTTCGTAGGGTTTCTTATGGGCCAGTCGCGCCGCAATATCTTTCTTCATTCTGGCAAAAGTAGGAATGGTAAAATCCTGTCCGTACCGGCGGTTATAATCCTGAATAATCTCCACCAAACCATCCTCTTTGGAAATTGCCCCCTCATTATTATCAATGTTCGGATCAAACAAGGCCGTCACTTTAAGTTCCGGTGCCATTTCCTTGAACAATCGATAGTAGTTAATCGCATCCGAAATGCTGGATGTGGCAAAAATTCCATGAAAGCGAACTCCCTCGTCGCCCTTTCCGGTGCTGAGGCGAGGGAAATTCTCCCGGATATCTTCCACCACCGCATGGGTGTGTGCATCTTGTCGGTATTGTGCATTTGGAATATAGTCTTCAATTCCTCGAAGATATTTTCCGCTGCTTGGATCAACACATCCGGCCATCGGCACCTTCCCGGAATCCATGTACTCCATGTAGACCTTTCGTTTATCTTTGTTGTCCAGAGCCTCTTTCTCCGAGGATGCATGTGCCATTTCAAGCGCAACGGCTTTGCGCATTTCCTTGTCCCGGTATGTCCGTACCATATACGGATCGAATCCCAGAACATTTCCGTCGCGAATGCCGTCCGCGATGCTGTATCGATGCAGCTCATTGCCGAAAACCGTTGCGGTCGTGCTCTTCTTTTTCTGGTTCTCCTTCTGAATCGGTGTTCCGGTAAATCCAAAGAAAATCGCCTGCGGGAACGTTTCTTTAATGCAGATCAGCATATCGCCGAAAGTGGATCGATGGGCTTCATCCACAATAAAAACAATTCGCTTCCGTCGAATCGTTTCCAAATCCCGGGCTTTCAGTCCCGCATCCTCCGGCACGTTGCTCATCTTCTGAATAGATGTGACAATCAGCGTGTCTGCCGGATTCGTGCTTTTCAATTTTCCAATCAGTACCCCGGTGTTTTCCGTCGCCTGAACATCCTCATCGTCATTTGCAAAACCCCGATATTCCTGCAGGGACTGAGTGCCCAGCTCAATTCGGTCCATCAGAAAAACCACCTTGTCCGCATCGCCGGAATCCGCAATCAGTTGTGCCGACTTGAAACTGGTCATGGTTTTACCGGAGCCGGTGGTGTGCCACACATATCCGCCCAGTTGATTCTGCTCTCCCCACTTGGTCTTCCGAACTGTGTCGGAAATCCGATTCGCAGCGTTCACCTGATAGCTCCGCATCACCTTCAGCACCCCATCGGAATTGTCCGCAATCGTATAGAACCCGATCATCTGATGTGCCATCGGGATGGACAGGAACGTGCGCACGATCTCATTCCAGTTATTAATCGGCTCGTTATTAAAGTCCGCCCAATGGAAATAAAAAGAAGGATTGAATCGGCCGTCCGGTCCCGGATTGGCGAAGTACAGCGTTTCTTCGGGAGTCATTGCGACGAAAATCTGTACCAAAGAAAACAGTCCGGTGAACACCCCTTCGTGGGAGTATTTCTCAATCTGATGGCACGCCTCACTCACCGGTACTCCGGATCGCTTCAACTCGATATGAATCACCGGCATTCCGTTAATCAGCAGCATCACATCCCCGCGGCGATCGTTCAGAATCCGATTCTTCGCCGGGAACTTCGGTTGTTGTGCAATCTGATAAACGCTCTGGCCTCCGGCAATCTCCATGCGGTCGAACAGCTTCAGGCTGATTTCTTTTCCCAGATGTTCTGTATCCTCCGGATTATCCCGAACAATCGATACGCTTCGTCCATTGATGAAACCGTTTAGCTTCAAAGGGGTCCGAAGGTTCGTCACCTGTTCCATAATCTGGCGCATCTCTCCCGATGTGAGCGGGTATTCGTTCAGGCGATCCCTGCTTTTGTTATTGTTATAGAGAATGTTCGCCCAGTTCTTCAGAAGGTCCTCTTCATCGGGATAACGAAGCACCGATTCATACGCACCATCGGAATTTCCCCATCCGCAGGTATCTTTTTTCCAACCGCTTACGGATGTCAGAAGATGTATCAGTTCTTCCTCGAAATCCGCCTCTTTCTTAAAAGTCATAATTCCCTCCTTTAATATCAGGATAATGTTGTCTGCAAAATCTTGTTCTTCGTCGTCGGGCACCACGCCTTCGGAGCAAAATCGGATTCGGCGGGTTGGACGTGGTGCTTCGCTCCCCCCAATGCCTTGTTCTTTCGTCGCCGGGCACCACGTCTTTGGAGCAAAATCGGATTTCGGCCGGTTGAACGTGGTGCTTCACTCCCCCGCAATGCCTTGTTCTTTCGTCGCCGGGCACCACGTCAGCGTGTGCCCCTGATAAAAAACCTGCATCCGAAAAACAATCTCCGTTCAAGCTTACGCTGATGAAGGGTGATGAGGGTGTCGAGTTGCTTAAAATAAGCTCCTATTTTTCGCTGTTCGACTATGTTACTTGGTAACATTAGTTCTGTTTCAAAAAAATCTACTGGAGCAATATTTAATAATCCGTGATTTCTCGCACCCTCAGCAGCAATAGCCTGAACACCCTTATGCCATAAGTCAGTGCTGTAATATGTAACCAAATAATCCGAACAGGTTTCAGTCTCGTCTAAAATTTCAAAAACAATGTAAAGCGTTGATAATACGCCATTTTCGTACCGGTCAAGTCGTTTGACCGCACCCCAAGGAGCATCGGAAGAAGTACTCTTGTTGTATGCAAATTCTCCCTTCCGAACAAGATAATATCCGCTTACATCTTTACTCGCTATCCTCTTATCAAAGAATTCATTCTGGTCAATCAAACCGTATTGAGCAGATATTGTCAGAGGTAAAGTAGATTCAAGATTCTCATTCTTGCGAACAATACGCTCAACCACTTCTCCCAACTTACGCTGTTCCCAATCTTTCTTAAAATCCTCTGCTATTTTACACAATACAATACATTGTTAGTACTTCCTTTTCGCACTACATATCCACTTTCAAGCAAAAGATTTAAATATCGTCTTGTTGTTGCCGCTGATTTCCCACATATACGCTCTGCGGTTGAGGGTGAAATGCACCCATCTTCTTCTAATATAATTATAATTGGCAATAAACGCTTATAATCAGCTTCGCTCAAAACTTCGCTCAAAACTTCGCTCAATCTTCGCTCATTCTGAGCGAAGTCTTTTGGGATTTTTAAATTCATTCCAACATCATAGTTCAAATTTCTCAATGTAACGGTAAATTCAACTCGTGAAGATAAAAAACGAGGTTCTTTATCTTCACTATACAAATATGCCTTACGATACTCGTTTATAATCTTCGTCAGACCGCTTCCCTTCCGCTCCATGAATCCGAGTCTCTGGAAAACATCCGCTAAAACAGGATTGCGCCTAGTCGATGGAATCGCATCTAGTACACGCTCCTGTACCAATGTCCCGTCAGGCATGCCTCCTGGAGAATAGATCACCATACGGTCATCAAATATGTCGATATGAACTTCACTACCATTTATCAGATAATCACGATGTACAAGGGCATTTACCAGCACTTCAAGGCAGCTTCGTTCCATATACTCCGGCATTTCGATTCTTGAATCCGAAGTTTTCTTCCACATAGTTTTCATGTTTCTCCGGATAAATGCCATCCCATTTTCAAGTAATCCGATAAGACTTCCGGAATACTCTGCATCATCCAGCGCATCTACAGTACCACCGCTTTTATCCAAACCGTTCCATCTTGTGCAAAACACTCTCGACCACCGGATCGGAGATTCATCTGCCAGAAGTGCCCCTGCATTTGTGAGCATTCCATTCTCATCCTCAAGTCCAAAAGAGAGGAAATCCTTATCCTCCATACTGATTCCAGTCCATATCCTATAGCGTTCTCTCAGTTTGCTAAAAGAATAATCAGCAAATTTATAATTTGTTATCAGCGAATCAAAAGAATAATTTTTTCCACGGAGGACTAACCGCTTCAACTCGGTTCGATCTGCCCTGACGCTTTCATTACCGATTCGCGTATACGCTTCCATCACACCATCCGCAGCATAATAGTACGGCGTTTCTTCGCCTCCGCTAATATTAAGCAGTATCAAAACTGCATCCGCCTCTGTCTTATAAAAACTTAAATTGAATTCCGGAATAGGACTCAATCGTGTTTTGATTTGTTCGCTTATAATCTCCGCATCCTTTTCAGGATTCTCTAGTCCGATAATTTCATCACCGTCCGAAACTCCGAAAATCAAAACTCCGCCACTTCCATTCGCAAAAGCACTTACAGTTTTGCACCAGCTCTTAGGCCTTTTAATTTCAAGCGCAACTTTTTTATCGTATTCAGTTGTCTCTCCTATCAATTCACTGATTTTCATAAAACACCTCAGTTCCTTAACGGATTTTCATTTACACTATATTATTATATCAAACAAACATCTTCTGAAACATCGATTCTCTGATACTTGAAGTTTCTTTAACTTACGCTGATGAAGGGTGATGAGGTGGTCAAGATTCTTGAAAAAAGCGCCGATTTGCTGCTGCTCAGCGTATCGGGGAACCATAATGTTCTTTGCTAACAGCTCATCTTTAGTTATGCCTTTAATCGACGTTCCTTGTACTGCATTCAGCCCTGTTTGCAACTCTTTATAGCAAGCATAAACCGTGAAAAAAGGTTCTGCATTGAGCTTGCTCAACGATAGAAAATCTTGGCTTGTAGCATAGGAATACGGCATAAATGCGAGTTTTCCAACACCTACACGGGTAATAATTGCTATTGAGTTTTCCGGTATGAGTTGAGCAGCGGAATTATTTAATCCAGCCTGAGTTATCCACTTTCTTGGCTCAACGCCAAGTAGCTTACCATCCATTACATCAGAGGACTGTATCCACGGAATATCTCCGTTCCAATATGCCTCATTTGATGTTGTAGGAGTACCTCCTCCAT
>OLOA01001298.1_pt1 | contig 25306 bp, 26 predicted proteins | sample 1672201 | NCBI WGS metagenome assembly OLOA01 (sample SAMEA3136658, study PRJEB25190) | human gut metagenome
ACCGCATAGGAAATGCTCTCGGCCTCTACTTCCTCGGTGTTGCGGTTCTTGGCGGCCTGTTTCACCGCCGTCAGATCTTCCTCCACTTCCAACCGCCACTCAAACCGATTCTCGTCCACATAGCGCCAGCCTTCCTCGGCGGCGGCCTGTTCCGCCTCTGCTTCGGTGGCGAAGTCCAGACGGAAGTCATGCTTGGTGCCGCCCTCGCTCACCATCACGATCTTCCAGGTCGGCTCCGCTTCGTACTTTTTGGGGTCGTGGAGCTTACTGTGCGCGGTCTCATGGACAGCGGCGGAAACAGTCTGCACCTCGCTCATGCCTTCCCGGATGGCGATCCGCTGCTGGTCAGAGGAGAAATAGCCGTCCATGTTCTCGGCCATCGGCTCAAACTCGATGGGAACCGGAGCCGAGCGGCGCAGAGCTTCCATGAAAGCCTCATAGTGCTGGACATTCCCGAACAGGTCGGCGGCAAGCTGGGGCAGCGGCTTTCCCTCGGTCTGTGCGTAGTCAAACACTTTGATGGGGCGGAAGGTGGGGATTTCAATTTCCTTTTCCTCCATCACCACTTTGCCGTTGGCGTCCAGTACCGGGGCCTTGGTGTCCGGGTCGAGCTTCTGTTCCTCGATTTTCTTCTTGTAAGGTGTGGGGGCAATAATCGTAATACCATGTTCGCCCCGCTTTACATGGCGCTCAAATTGCTGCCACTTGTTGTAACCGGCCACTTTGGTCGCGTTAGGGCGCTGTAAGCGGATCAGCATCTGGTTATTAACGGAATAGGTGGGAAAGCGGGACATGACTTTCAGATACTCGGCATACTTGCCGCTGTCAAACACTTCCCGGATGCCTGCCTCGATCTTTTCACCCAGTTCTTTCAGGCGGTACAGCTGATCCAGCCGTCCCTCCACCCGGTCCAGTTCCTGGGGTGAAAAGTCGAAATCCTCCCGCTTGTCCCGGATGGTATCCGCCAGGTCGTATATTTCACTGTACGCAGCCTCCAGCCGGTCGTACAGCTCTCCCAGCTCGGGGTCCAGCCCCCGTACCGATGCCAGGGATTCCTGAGCCTGACGCACCAGATTGGCCGCGCCATCACTGCCGTCGTCGCCGTTGAGGCAGAAATCCGCCCCGGATACAGCGGAAATGAATTTTTCCGCATTGTGCAGCAGTGTCCGGCGGCTTTGCAGCTCCTGCTCCTCGCCGGGACGCAGCTTGGCCCGCTCCAGCTCCTGGAGCTGATAGGTCAGGGTGTCCACCCGGCGGGCCTTCTCCGCCTCGTCCATTTCCAGAGCCTGCATCTGGCGGCGCAAGGCGGCCATGGCCTGGTATTTTTCGCGGTATTCCGTCAGCAGGCCCTCCGTCCGGCCGAAGCTGTCCAGATACAGCAGGTGCTGCTCCTCGTCCAGCAGTTGCTGTCCGTCGTGCTGGCCGTGGATGTTCAGCAGGCGGCTGCCCAGGGTACGGAGTTGGGTCACCGTGACGGGGCGGCCGTTGACCCGGCAGACGTTTTTGCCGTCGCCGTGAATCTCCCGCTGCAGCAGCAGCTCCCCCTCCCAGGAAATGCCCAGGTCCTCCCCCAGCCGGGGCGGAACATCCGCGAAGCACGCGCTGACAAAGGCCATATCCGCCCCGGTACGGATCAGGTCCCGGGACGTCCGCTGGCCCAGCACGGCGCTGATGGAGTCGATGACAATGGACTTACCGGCGCCGGTCTCGCCCGTCAGGGCGTTGAAGCCGGGCTGGAACGCAATGTCCGCGCACTCAATGATGGCGATATTCTCGATGTGGAGCAATTGCAGCATCTGCGTATCCCTCCGCTGTCCTGCGCAATTTTCTGGCTGTCAGCGCAGCATTTCCTTGATTTCTTCCGTAAAATCCACGGCGCTTTCCGTGTCCCGCATGATCAGCAGAGCCGTGTCGTCGCCGGCCAGGGACCCCACCAGATACGGCACGTCCATACCGTCCACGGCAGATCCCGCGGCATTGGCCAGACCCGGCAGAGTCTTGATGACCACGATATTCTGGGCGTTGTCCACCGTCAGGACGCTCTCCCGGAAAATGGTGCGCAGCTTGTCGGCAAAATTCAGCTTGGTGCGGTGGGCGGAAACAGCATAGCGGTATTTTCCCTGCCCGGCTGGCTCCTTGATCAGGTGCAGCTCCTTGATGTCCCGGGAAATCGTGGCCTGGGTACTCTTGATCCCCTTGGCCTGGAGCCGCTCCAGCAGCTGCTCCTGGGTTTCGATAATCTCCTCGCTGATGATCTGGAGGAGTTGGTTCTGGCGGTCGTTTTTCATTTTTTAGAAGCCTCCGTTCCCATTTTTTTGTCCAGTATTTCGCAAAAGCTCTTTTTGGAGAGACGAACCAGCTTTGTGGTGTATTTTGAGGTGCTCACCCGCACCTGGTCTCCGTTTTTCAAAGAAAACGCTTTGCCGCCGTCTACGGAAAGATAGACGAATTTCCGGTTGGCATCCGCAGCTTCCACGGTGATCACATGGTCGGGTGACAGCACGTAGGAGGACGAGCGGGTGGAATGGGGACATATCGGGGTCAGCAGCAGGTTTTTGGCGGTGGGCTCCACAATGGGGCCTCCGGCGGCCATAGAATATCCGGTGGAGCCGGTAGGGGTGGACACGATGATGCCGTCGCCGCCTACCCGGGTCAGGCGTCCCTCCTCCGTGAAGATATCCAGCCGCACCACCCGGGCGATGGACCCCTTTGAGATCACCGCGTCATTCAGGGCGATGTTGCTGTACACCTGCCGTCCTTCCCGCAGCACCGATGCATCCAGCATCATCCGGGATTCTACGGTAAACCGGCCCTCGGCCAGATCCCGCAGCCGGTCCAGCTCGTTGACCTCCAGCTCCGACATAAAGCCCAGACTTCCCAGGTTCACCCCCAGCACCGGCACGCTGTGCAGCGCCACGGTCCGGGCCAGATGCAGAATGGTACCGTCGCCGCCGAAGGCGATCAGCAGGTCAGCCGACCGGATCTCCTGCTGCAAGAGCCGCATGGGGATCCCCAGCTCCTCGCCATACCCCTCCCGCTGGAAGGGCAGGCACACAGAGGTCTGCATCCCCAGACTCTCCAGCATATCCCGGGACTGCTTGCAGACCTTCAGTTCACTGTCCCGATACGGATTGGGACAAAGTATCACGCGTTTTGGTTTCATGCCGCTCACCTCAGTCCTTCAATTGGCTGTGAGACGCCTCCACGATCTCCGGCAGGGAAAAGACGCCGGGTGTCCCCTGTCCGTGGCGCAGATAGCCCAGATATTCAATGTTTCCCTCGGGTCCCCGTATGGGCGAGTATGTAATTCCAAGCACTGTAAAGTTACTTTCCTTTGCATGCTCCAGAAAGGCCTCCAGCACCTCCAGGTGCACCGCCGGGTCCCGGACCACGCCTTTTTTTCCGACCTTTTCCCGGCCCGCCTCAAACTGGGGCTTCACCAGGCACACGGCCTCTCCCTCCGGGGACAGCAGTCCGTCCAGCGCCGGCAGGATCAGCCGCAGGGAGATAAACGACACGTCCACCGACGCAAAGTCCAGCTCCTCGGGGATCTGCTCATGGGTAAGATAGCGGGCGTTGGTGCGTTCCATGCACACCACCCGCGGGTCTCCCCGGAGCTTCCAGTCCAGTTGGCCGTAGCCCACATCCACAGCGTAGACCTTTGTGGCCCCGTTTTGCAGCATGCAGTCCGTGAAGCCGCCGGTGGATGCGCCGATATCGGCGCAGACCTTGCCGTCCAGGGTCAGGGGAAACGTCTGCATGGCCTTCTCCAGCTTCAGGCCGCCCCGGCTGACATAGGGCAAAGCATGGCCCCGCACCTGGATGGCGGCGGTATTGGGCACTGCCGTGCCAGGCTTGTCCACCCGCTGACCGTCAACAAACACACTGCCGGCCATGATAACGGCCTGGGCCTTCTGGCGGCTTTCCAGCAAGCCCTGCTCCACCAGCAGCACATCCAATCTCGTCTTATTGCTCATGCAGCATCTCCTCCACGCTGTGGGCTACGCTCCGGGCGTCCAGACCGAAGGCTTTGTATAACTGGTCCACCGTACCCTGGGGGGCAAACCGGCCGCCCAGATTTTTCAGCGTCAGACAGCGGGGCTCCATCCGCTCCTGGGCCAGAATGGCGGCGATCCGCTGACCCACGCAGCCTGTGGCCATGCAGTCCTCCAGCACCAGCAGCCGCTCCGTACCGGAGAGAGCGTCCTTTACCTGCTTACTGTCCAGCGGGCAAATCTGATTCAGCTTCACCACCCGGACACGGATTCCCTTCTGCGCCAGAAGCTCCGCCGCATCCAGAGCCTGGTTCACCAGAATGCCATAGGTCAGGATGGCGGCATCATCGCCCTCACGCAGACACACAAACGTTCCGTCGCCGCCGTCATCCTGATAGCGGCCCTGGCCGCCCCGGGGATACCGCACCGCCACGGGGCCGTCCAATTCCTCCACCGCACGCCGCAGCATCCGCCGCAGCTCCGCAAAGCTGGCAGGACACAGCACCGTCATCCCCGGCACCTGGGACAGGTACATGGGGTCAAAGCAGCCATGGTGAGTCTCGCCGTCGGCGCCCACCAGCCCCGCCCGGTCCACGCCCAGCACCACATGGAGATGATTCAGCGCCACATCGTGCAGCAGCATATCATATCCCCGCTGCAAAAAGCTGGAATACACCGCAAACACCGGCACCATGCCCTGCTGGGCCATACCGGCGCACATGGCCACCGCATGGCCCTCGGCGATCCCCACGTCGAAAAAGCGCCGGGGCAGCGTTCTGGAAAAATCCGTCAAGCCTGTGCCCTCTACCATGGCGGCAGTGACGGCACAGATCCGTTCATCCTCCCGGGCCAGGGACAGAAGCTCCTGTCCGAATACATGAGAAAAGTTCTCCCCTGACGGTTTCAGGGCTCTTCCGGTTTTTACGTCAAAGGGAGCCACGCCATGGAACTGCCCGGGTTCCTTCTGGGCAAAGGGATAGCCCTTTCCCTTGACGGTATGCACATGCAGCAGCACCGGCCGGCGCATATCCCGGGCCAGCACCAGCATTTGGGTCAGCGTCTCCACGTCGTGGCCGTCCACCGGCCCCATATAGGTAAAGCCCATGTTCTCAAACACCGTGCTGCCGGGCAGCAGGGAATTTTTCAGAGCCGTTTTTACCTCGTGACTCATGGCATAGACCCGCTTACCGGTCTGACTGCCGGTAAGCATCTGGCGATAGCGGCGCTTGAACTCGTAGTATCCCGGCGTACTGCGCAGCCGGGACAAATGCCGGGACAGCCCCCCCACATTGGGTGCAATGGACATGCCATTGTCGTTGAGGATCACGATCAGCGGCTCGCCGCTGGCTCCGGCGTCATTGAGTCCCTCAAAGCTCAGTCCGCCGCCCATGGCGCCGTCGCCGATCAGGGCCAGGACGCTGTAATCCTTTCCCTGGAGCGTGCGGGCCCGGGCCATACCCAGAGCCACCGACACCGAGTTGGAGGCGTGTCCGGCAATGAACGCATCGTGAACGCTCTCCCATGGCTTGGGGAAGCCGGACAGGCCGCCGAACTGCCGCAGGGTATCAAACAGCTCCCGCCGTCCGGTCAGCGCCTTGTGCACATAGCACTGGTGCCCCACGTCGAACACCAGCCGGTCCACGGCGGTGTCAAACACCCGGTGAATGGCTACCGTCAGCTCCACCACCCCCAGGTTGGAGGCCAGGTGTCCGCCGGTTTTGGATACCTCATCCAGGAGAAACCCCCGCAGCTCACTGCAAAGCTGGCGGGCCTGATTCTCGTTGAGCCCCTTCACATCGGCGGGGCTGTCTATGCGGTCTAAAATCAAGTATATCGCTCCATTTCAGCGTGAGAGATGCAGGGCGTGCATGATGCGGGCCACCCGGTACACCACGCTGGTGCACTGGTTGATGGCCACGGTCTTTCCCAGGGCCTTGCCGCCGATGGTAATGCCGGAAATCAGCGCTGTGGCTCCGATGGAGATCAGCACCGACGAGGTGCTGAAGTCCCGCTGCAGATGCGTGACGATCACCGCCGCCGTGGAACCGCTGACGATGCCGCATATATCGCCCACCACGTCGTTGCACACGGACGACACCTGGTTGGCATTTTGCAGCAGACGGATGGCTTCCCGCGCGCCCTTTTCCTTGTGGGCAGCCATGGAGTGGAAGGGCTTGGGGTCTGCCGCCGTAACGGCCACGCCGATCATGTCGAACACGATGCCCAGGCCGATGAACACGGCCAGCACCAGCGCCGCCACGATATAGCCGGTCCCCTCCAAAGCGGTGGAGGAGAAAAAGCTCAGCAGGGCCGACAGCACCACAGCCAGCAGAAACACCCGCAGAGCCCAGCCCCGGCCGCTTTTCTTTTTCCCGCCGTTTTTGTCCTTGCTCCTGTCGCGTTCGCTCAAGAGTAGATCCCTCGCTTTGTTGTTATAGTACACTGAACAGGGCAACGCCGAAGGTTAATCTTACGGCTTAGGTACGGGTTGGATTTCCCCGCAGCGCGCCTTCCGTCGCCGGTCAGGCGGTTTCCCGTTAGGCGCTGCGCCATGGTGTTGCCGGCCATGGGACCCGATTGCCACTTAGTCCGCACTGCAATCCCTCCGATGTCCCATGAGGACAGCCTAGGTGATTTCCACAGCGGTCAGACCGTCTCTTAGCCTCTTTTGCAGCCAGGGTTTCAAGGGAATCAACACAGCCTCCCTGGCCGGGGAGACCGGTGCTTCCACTTCCCTATCCACCGTGCCCACGCAAGGCAGGCTACTCTGCACACAGCGTTACGGCAGTGAAGCCGGGTAGCACCGCATTGCAGGTTCATCATCTGCCTCGTACACAGGTCGCTTGACCACAGAGGGAGTACGCCTGTGCACAACAGCAGGTCTCCACGGTAGCAGGGTCGGGTCCTCCATGCCATTGGAGGGCGCCCTACCACCGCAGACGCGGGGGCTCCCACGTCTCCCCCCAGCACCCACCCCAAACTGGGCGTAAGCAGCAGGCACCAGGGACTTCACAGTTGTGCCCTTTAAAGGATTTTTAGGCCCTTCTTACAAGACGGCAGATCCGACTAGGATACTGCGCCGCTGTTCAGTAATTAAGTATTTTAGCACACTTTTTCCAAATATTCAAGCATTTTATGCAATATATTCCGTATAAAATGTGGCAGGGACCGCCGCAAAACGGTCCCTGCCGGGAAAAATCACAGAATGATGCAGATCAGACCTCCGCTTCCCTCGTTGATGATGCGCTCCAGCGCCTCCCGCATTTTTTTCTGGGAATCCGTGGGCATCCGGCGCAGCTTTGCCTGCAGGTCGTCGCCCACGATCTCATTGAAGCTGCGGCCGAAAATGTTGGACTGCCAGAGCTTGCTGGTGTCTCCCTCAAACTCCTGAAGCAGGTAATTCACCATGTCCTCGGACTGCTTTTCATTGCCTACGATCGGCGATACCGTGGTGGCAATATCGGCGCGTATCATGTGAACAGAGGGCGCGCTGGCCTTCATGCGGACGCTGTATCGTCCGCCCTGGCGGACGATCTCCGGGTCCTCCAGGTTCAGGTCCTCCACGCTGGGCATTACGATGCCATAGCCGGTGTCCAGCGCCGCCTGCATGGCCGGGGCCATCCGGTCATACTCCTTCCGGACAGCGGCCAGGCTGGTCAGCAGCTGCATCAGGTCGCCGTCATCGGTGACGGTGAGGCCGGATTGCCGGCTGAGCGTCTCATAAAACAGCCCCCGCGGCAGGTCCAGGTCTGCCGCGGCGATGCCCACGCCCAAATTCAGGCTGCGGACAGATGAGGCGGAAATGTTCCCCTCCCCCTGGAGAGCAGACAGGCAATCCCGCAGCTGGCGCACATGGGCCAGGTCTGCCGTCTCCCGGCGCACCGCCTGATATACGCCGGTTTTGATGGGATGGTCCGGCGGCAGGGCCTCCACCCAGGTGGGCAGGAACAGATCCAGCTCCCGCAGCGGAAACTCATACAGCAGTCCCCGCAGCAGCTCGGTGATCTCCGGCTCCCCCAGCTCCAGACAGTTCACCGGCAGACACCGGACGTCGTACTGGCGCTGGATATCAGCGGCGATAGACTGAGCCCGGGGACTCTGGGGCTGGGCGGAATTCAGCAGCACCACAAAGGGTTTTCCCAGCTCCTGCAGCTCCCGAATCACCCGCTCCTCGGCCTCCAGATAATCCTCCCGTGGGATCTCCGTGACGCTGCCGTCGGTTGTGACCACAATGCCCACGGTGGAGTGGTCGCAGATGACCTTCCTGGTGCCAAGCTCCGCCGCCTCAGTCATGGGGATCTCGTGGTCAAACCAGGGGGTCATGACCATCCGGGGCGACAGATCCTCATACTGTCCCACAGCGCCGGGCACCATGTAGCCTACGCAGTCAATAAGCCGCACGGAGAACGTGACCCCCTCCTCCATGCAGACCTCCACCGCCTCCTCCGGAACAAATTTGGGTTCCGCCGTCATGATGGTGCGGCCGGAGCCGCTTTGCGGCAGTTCATCCCGCGCCCGGTCCCGGCGGTAGCTATCGTCGATATTGGGCAGCACCTGGGTCTCCATAAACCGTTTGATAAAGGTGGATTTTCCGGTGCGTACCGGACCCACCACGCCGATATAGATACTGCTGCCGGTGCGGGTCGCCATATCCTGATAAATGGATGCGGACTGATTCATGGTCCATTCCTCCTGCTCCATAACATCTTGTCTGGTGTACTACTGTATGCACCGATGGCGTTGGATAGACGGGAATATTTTGTCAAAAAGCTCAACAAACTGTTGATTATCAGTCAGCGTCTATGTTAGAATACAGGTCAGATAGATCGTTAAAAAGCCAACAAAGGGGAATGTGGATATGGAACAGTCCGGTACGGACCGTCGGGTGCGAAAAACGAAAAGTCAGCTGCGTCTGGCGCTGATGGAGCTGCTGGTGGAAAAAAGCGCAAAGAACATCTCTGTGCGGGAGCTGGCGGAGCGGGCGGATATCAACCGCGGCACCTTTTACATCCACTATCGGGACGTTGGCGACCTTTTGCAGCGCCTGGAGGATGAAATGGCCGACCGGCTGGCGGACCTGTGCAAGAGCCACAGGCCCGAGGACTCCGCACCGGGTCAGTTTCCCTTTCTGCGGGATCTGTACCGGTTCATCCGGGACAATGCAGATCTGTGCCGGGTGCTGTTGGGTCCCAACGGGGACATTGCCTATACCGACCGCATCTGCCGCATTCTGCGGGACAACTTTCTTTTTGATTTCCTGTCTCTGTTCTATCCGGGAGACCGGCAGCGGCTCAACAGTTTCTGTTCGTTTATCGTGTCAGGCAACCTGAACCTGGCGCTGGCCTGGCTGCGGGAGGGCGGGCAGGAATCACCGGATGAGATGGCCCAACTGGCAGGCGGCATCATCATGGGCGGCGTCAGCGCCCTGAAGCCCTGAAAGCAGTGCGTCCTCCGGCTATAAGCCGGAGGACTTTTTTTCGCGCAGGATCAGTGCTTTTTCACCTTAGCCAGCCGGAAGCCGAAGAAAATGCCGCATACACCGCCCACAATGTGGGTCAGATGGGACACGTTGTCCGTCCTGGTAAGGCCGTCGGCGATCTCGCTGCCTAAGTAAAGGGCCACCACCAGCAGCATGGTCAGAGGAATGCCGCCCTTCTTCATCTCCGTAAAGGACGAGAGAACGATCATCATAAACACCACGCCGCTGGCGCCAAGCAGAGCGGAGTGGGGAAACAGCAGGAACTGCACCAGCCCCGTGGCAAAGGCGGTGACCGCGATCGTTGCCAGCAGATTCCGGCTGCCGTATTTTTCCTCCAGCCCCGGCCCTACCAGCAGCAGAAGCAGCATGTTGCTCATATAGTGGCTATAGCCCGAGTGGCCCAGAACGTGGGTAAAAAACCGCACATACGTCAGTGGGTCCGTCAGGGGCGCCCGGTAGACGCAGAACAGACGAGCCATGGAGGCTCCGCCGGTGGCGGAGTCCAGCACCAGCACCAGCAGGCTGAGGATGGCAAAGCTCAGCACCACCGGTGCGTTGAATCGGATGGCAAATCGTTTCACGAAAAAACCTCTTTCCAAATGTTCTGACTTCGATTATAATGGATGCATGGACTTTTGTAAACAAGGAGGCGCGTTTCGTGAAAAAAACGCTGAAGATCGTGCTGCTGGTGTTGGCGGCTGTGCTGCTGGTGGTCATCAGCTATCTGGCGTATGTGCTCATTGACTATCATCGGCTGGGGGATATGGACCTGGAGGTAGACCGTCAGGTGTCCCAGCCTGCTCAGACCGGATGTGAATACCATCTGCTGTCCTACAACATTGGCTTCGGCGCGTATGAGCCGGACTACGGCTTTTTCATGGACGGCGGAACGGAATCCTGGGCCTGGTCCCAGGAGCGCCTGACGGCCAACGTAGGGAACATCGGAGCCTTCCTGGCCCAGCAGGACGCAGACTTCTATCTCATCCAGGAGGTGGACCGGAACTCCACCCGCAGCTACCATGTGGACGAGGCCGCCATGCTGCGGTCCGTGCTGCCGGAGTATGACGAGACCTGGGCCCAGAACTATGATTCCCCCTTCCTGATGTACCCCCTGCGCCACCCCCACGGGGCGTCGGTGTCGGGGCTGATGACCCTGTCCTCTCTGACGGTGGACAGCGCCCGGCGGGTGGAGCTGCCCATCGAAAACAGCCTCATGAAGCTGGTGGACCTGGACCGGTGCTACAGCGTACACCGCATCCCGGTGGCAGACGGCGGTGAGCTGGTGCTGTATAACCTGCACCTGTCGGCCTACACCTCCGACGGCACCATCGCCATGGAGCAGCTGAAGCTGCTGCTGGACGACATGCAGCGGGAGTATGCCGCAGGCAACTGGTGCGTGGCCGGCGGCGACTTCAACAAGGACCTGCTGGGCGACTCCGCCGCCTACTTCGGCGAGGCGGACCAGGAATACACCTGGGCCCAGCCCATCCCGGAGGACACCTTCAACGGGTACAATATCTCCCTGGTGGCCCCTCTGGACCCGCAGAATCCCGTACCCAGCTGCCGCAATGCCGACGGTCCCTATCACCAGGGGCAGTATGTGCTGACGGTGGACGGCTTCCTGGTGTCCGACAACGTGACGGTAACGGACAGCGGCGTTGTGAACCTGGCCTTTGCCTACTCCGACCACAACCCCGTGGAAATGCGCTTCGTGCTGGAGAAATGAGCCGTGTGAATATGAAGAAAAGCAGTGCCGCGGCACTGCTTTTCTTCATATCACGCCTTTCGCCCCCAGCGGGCCATATAGCGGAACGCGGCAGGCCAGAGTGCGCCGGCGAACAGCACCATAATGCCATAGCGCACGGCCCCGGCCACACCGGGACTGTGCAGCAGCGCCAGCAAGGGTGCCTTCAGCCCTGCCCGGATGCCCATCAGCAGCGCAAGGCCCAGCACCACCTTCAGAAGCTGCACCCACCACACGGCCCGGGTGTCGAACCGGATATACCGCCGGTCCAGCCACCAGGAAATGCCGAAGCCCACCGTGGCCCCCAGCAGCTTCCAGCCGTTTTCCTGCCCGTGGGCCAGGTTGGCCGCGTCCACGTCCGCCGGGAAGGGATGCACATACGCGAACACCAGGTACGCGGTGCCTGCCAGCAGCATCCCGGCCAGCAGTCCCGCCATCAGACGGGGCCTGCGGCTTGCCTGACGGATCAGGGGATACAGCGCCAGCACCATCACCCCGGCCACGGCGAAGGACACCCCCACATCCAGGGGCGTATGCACCCCCAGATAGAGACGGGAAAACGACACCGCCAGCAGCACCGCCACGCAGGTCCACCGGACCCAGGGCCGCCGGGTGGACCGGGCGATGCCGCCGAAGGTAGCCACGGCATTCTGGGTGTGGCCGCTGGGGAAGGAATAGCCCGTGGCCTGCGCCCGGGCACTCTCCACAATGGTGAAATCCGGGTCCCGGACCCAGGGCCGGGGAATGCGGAACAGCAGCTTCAGAAACTGGTTCACCACCGTGCCGAAAAAGCCCATCAGCAGCAGGTAATACCCCTCCTCCTTGCTGACGCACCAAAAGATCAGGATCGCCGCCACCATGAACACGGTCTCCTCACCCAGATGGGTGACTGCTGAGAACACCGCGTCCCAGAACGGGGTCCGCAGGCGCTCCAGCGCATATAGCAAATTCATTGCCGTCCCTCCTTTTGGCGTTATTGTACCGTATTTTCCGTCCCGGCGCAAGAGGGAGCCGCGCCGCATATACTGTGGCAGAGGAGGGAGATACATGAGACGGGGGAATTGCGGCGCGGTCATCGGCGTGTGCGCACTGGGCCTGGGGCTGGGGATCCTGATCGCCGCCATCTTCCCGGTTGGTGCGCTGATGTTCCTGGTGGCGTTTCTGCTGATCGCCTGCGGGATCGTATGCTTAAAGGACGGGAGGTAACAACCATGAAGATCGTGATCTGGAAAGCGCCCCGGTGTCTGCGGGGCCTGCTGCGGCGGATGTTCGGCATCCGGGAATAACCCGGCGTTCTCCCGCATAGCCTTGGGACAGTGAAAACAAGGAGAGGACGGGAAACGCATGGAATTGGAGCTGAAATTTACGGAAGTCACCGGCTGTGAGCCGGTAGGCGACCTGGTGACTACCCAGGAGGAGTCCATGGAGACCGCTATCCCGGAATACTGCCCGGATATGGCCCGGATCGTGGACACGGTGGGTCAGCTGCGGCTGCGGGAAAAGCACCTGACCGGTCAGCAGCTCACCGTAAGCGGCAGCGTGGTGCTGACGGTGCTGTACACCTCGGAGGAGAGCGCGGGCCTGCGGAGCCTGTCCATGGAGGTGCCGTTTTCCTGCCAGGTGGAGGATAAACGGCTCATGGGCTGCACCGCCGTGTGCGTTGCCGGGCGGCTGCTGCTGGCCGAGGCCCGGGCCGTCACGGCCCGGAAGCTGTATCTGCGTGTGATGCCGGAATTCACCGTGTCCGGCTATGCCAACCGGAGGCAGCGGCTGTGCTGCGGCATCGGAGAGGACCCGGCCCTGCGGGTGCGGCGGCAGGAGACGGAGCTGGAGCTGCTGACGGCGGTGGAAGAACGGGAATTTTCCTTCACTCAGGAGGCCGTGCCGGAGGGCCCGCCGCCGGAGGACGTACTGATGGAGCAGGCCGCCGCCCGGGTGGAGGAATGCCGGCGGGTAGGCAGCCGTCTGGTGGTAAAGGGTCAGGCAGAGGTGTGCGTTCTGTACCGCGGAGACAACCAGGAGCTGGCGGCCTATCGGACCGCGCTGCCCTTCTCCCAGCTGCTGGACGGCCTGGACCTGCCGGAGGATGCGGACGTGGAAGCCCGTATTCCGTGGGTCCACAGCGAGGCCCGGGTGCTCCGGACGGAAAACGGCCCCGCTTTCGGCATCACCGTCACGGTATGCGCGGCGCTGTTTGTCAGGCGCAGGCAGCAGATCAGCTGTATCGAGGACCTGTACAGTCTGCGGCAGGTGGCCCGGGTGCAGCGGCAGGAGACAGACCTGCCGGTGTCCTGGCGGCGGGAGACCCCCACCCAGGAGGCAGTGCAGCAGCTGGAATTCGGCCAGGGCCGGCCCTTTGCGTATCTGACGGCGGCAGACTGCGGCGGCGTCAGCGTGGTGCAGGAGGGCGGCAGTCCGGCCCTGCGGTGTACGGTGCGGCTGCGGGTACTGTACCTGGACGAGAGCGGGACGCCTGTGTGCGCGGAGCGCTCTGTGGAGGTAACAGCCCCGGTGTCCTGGGAGCCGCAGACGGTCCGCGCCACCTGCGGCCTGCCGCAGCTGCAATTCACCGGCAGTGCCTGCCGCCTGGCGGTACCGGTGACCTTTGAGGCCTGCCAGTGCCGTCGCCGGCCGGTACCGGCGGTGTCGGCGGTGGAGCTTCAGGATCCGCCGCCGGAGCCCCAGCCGTCTCTGATCCTGCGCCGCATGGCAGAGGGCGAGACCCTGTGGGACATTGCCAAGCAGTACCGCACGGACCAGGACGCCATCCGCTCCGCCAATGAGCTGACGGAGGAGGCCCGTCCGGAGGGTATGCTGCTGATCCCCCGGGTGCGGTGAAAGCGCGGCTGAAATCACGATAGAATGGGGCGGACCAGAGGTCCGCCCCACTGGCTTGGGGGTTGACTTTGCCCATTCAAAGCAGTAATATATACTCACCATTGAATGAGACAGAGGAATGACTATGGCCGAGAGAATGACCGCAAGAAAACGCCAGGCCCTGGAAATGCGCAGCCGCATTCAGAGCGCCGCCCTGGACCTGTTCGACAAAGAGGGCTTTGAAAATGTCTCCGTGGAGGAGATCGCCCAGGCCGCCGGATGCTCCGTGGGCAACATTTATCACTACTTCAAAAGCAAGGACGAGCTGGCTATCCAGGTGACCAGCCATGTGGACGATGCCTACCGAGAGCTGGAGGCGGGATACCTGTCCGATACTGCCCATTCCGCCCGGGAGAAGCTGCTGGATTTCGTGGGCCGCTCTCTGGAGATCAGCGTGTCGGACCCGGTGCTCTATAAAGCGTTTATCCACGGGCTGCGGTATCCGGAGCAGCGGGTGCTGCAAAAAAACGACAGCCGCGTCTATTTCCGTGTGCTGCTGGAGCTTGTCACCCTGTGCCAGGAGGAGGGCAGCATTCACCCCTCCCACGACCCGGATCAGGTGGTGGAGGAGCTGGTGGTGCTGCACCGGGGCGCACTGTTCGAGTGGCGCATTTATGAGGGCCGCTTTGACCTGCCCCAGCTGGGCCGCCGCATGGCCCGTCAGCTGCTGCGGGGCCTTCATTATGCAGATTGACCAATAAAAACGGCGTTTTATTGCATCTTTCTTGGAAAAAGAATGCATTGCAATTTGCCTATGCGACCCGTATAATAAACAAGAAAATTTTGAAGGGAGTGAGCAAGATGAAGTTCCGTATTCTGAACAATAAAATCTCCGCTCCCGTTGTTTTCATTTTCGTTTTCCCCTTTTGACCGGTATTTTTACCGGTCATTTTTTTTGGTCATTATCCCCCCTTCTGTTAGCAATAAACATCACATAAATGAGCGCAAAAGAAAGAGAGGAACTGTCACATGAAGAAAAACCTTGGACAAGACGCCATCTACGACGCCCGGGAGCTGGGTGTTCCCCGGATGCTGGTGCTGGGCCTGCAGCACCTGTTCGCCATGTTCGGCGCCACCGTGCTGGTGCCCATCCTGGTCACCAAGTACGGTCTGCCCCTGTCCATCCAGACCACCCTGCTGTTTGCCGGTCTCGGCACCCTGCTGTTCCACCTGTGCACCAAGCTGAAGGTTCCCGCCTTCCTGGGCTCCTCCTTCGCCTTCCTGGGCGGCTTTGAGGCAGTGGCCAGCCTGGATGTGGGCAAGTTCGCCGGCATGAGCGGCGAGGAAAAGCTGCCCTACGCCCTGGGCGGCATCGTGGTGGCCGGTGCCCTGTATCTGATCCTGGCCCTGCTGTTCAAGCTGGTGGGCCCCCAGAAGGTCATGCGCTTCTTCCCCCCCATCGTCACCGGCCCCATCATCATCCTCATCGGCCTGAACCTGTCCGGCTCCGCCATCGCCAACGCCTCCACCTGCTGGTGGCTGGCTCTGGTGGCCATCGCCATCATCGTGGTGGCCAACATCTGGGGCAAGGGCATGGTCAAGATCATCCCCATCCTGCTGGGTGTGGTAGGCAGCTACATCGTGGCCCTGATCGCCGGAAAGGTGGACTTCACCGAGGTCGGCGGCGCCAACTTCGTGGGCCTGCAGCACTTCGTCCTGGCAAAGTTTGACCTGACCGCCATCCTGGTGATGGCCCCCATCGCCATCGCCGCCATGATGGAGCACATCGGCGACATGTCCGCCATCTCATCCACCACCGGCAAGAACTTCATCGCTGACCCCGGCCTGCACCGCACCCTGCTGGGCGACGGCCTGGCCACCATGGTGGCCGGTATGTTCGGCGGCCCCGCCAACACCACCTACGGCGAGAACACCGGCGTTCTGGCCCTGTCCCGGGTCTATGACCCCCGGGTCATCCGCCTGGCCGCCCTGTACGCCATCATCCTGTCCTTCTCCCCCAAGTTCGACGCCCTGGTGAACTCCATCCCCACCGCCATCGTGGGCGGCGTCAGCTTCATCCTGTACGGTATGATCTCCGCGGTGGGCGTGCGGAACGTGGTGGAAAACAAGGTGGACCTGACCAAGTCCCGGAACCTCATCATCGCGGCGGTGATCTTCGTCAGCGGCCTGGGCTTCAGCTCCACCGGCGGCATCACCTTCACCGTGGGCGGCGCAGACGTCACCCTGACCGGCCTGGCCATCGCCGCCCTGGCGGGCGTGATCCTCAACGCCATCCTGCCCGGCAACGACTATAAGTTCGGTGTGGACCCCCAGGGCGACAAGTCCGCTGACCTGGGCTCCTATTAAGGAATAGGAAATCAGCAAATCTGGTCTCCGTCTGAGTGAAATCATAAAATAAAGGTAGGCAGCATGGAAAACCACCATGCTGCCTACCTTTATCTTCATTCAAATGAACAGTGCAGCCCGTATCTGTTTTCTGTATCGGACACCCCCGCCGGAGGGGATGATCGCCCGGACTATACGGATTCTTGCTTCAGACGGCGAAGCATATGGATAACGGCCTCGCGGGTCAAATCCAGACCATAGGACCGGTTCAGCAGCTGGGCAATGCGGCCCGGCGGCCAGGCGTAGGAGATGTAGCGTTTCATGTCCTCCAATACGCCTTCCGGCAGATCTGTCCATTCAACCATAAAGGAAAGTCTCCTTTCTGCACGCCCCGCCGGACTGCGGCGGAGGGTTTTTCGCATTCACAGCATAGACCCATGCGTGCAAATTGTCAAGACAGGTGTCTGGTATTCTATGAAAAAAGCAATTTTTTCTTGTAAAAGAATCTTATATTTCATCAAATACGTGTTAAATACGCCTTCATCCGTTGGAAAATACTTGCTCACCTTTGGCCCACCAGCAGCCGCAGCGCCTGGGAAATACTCTGCACCGGCAGCAGCTCCAGCCCCGGCAGGGGCTTGATCTCCCGGGCCCGCCGGGCCGGGACCATGCACTGGGTGAAGCCCAGCCGGTGCACCTCCGTCAGCCGCTGCTCCAGATGGCTGATGGAGCGGATCTCGCCGGAGAGCCCCACCTCGCCGATGGCCGCCATATGGTCCGGCACCGGCTTGTCCAGATAGCTGGAGGCGATGGCCACCACCGCCGCCAGGTCCGCCGCCGGTTCCTCCAGGGTCAGCCCGCCGATGATGTTCAGATACGCATCGCACTGGGACACCTTCAGCCCGCCCCGCTTTTCCAGCACCGCCAGCAGCATGGCCGCCCGGTTGTAGTCAAAGCCGTTGCTCATGCGCCGGGGATTGGAGGCGCTGGCCGGAGCGATCAGAGCCTGAACCTCCGCCAGCACAGGCCGGGCCCCCTCCATGGCGCAGGTGACGCAGGTGCCGGGCGCGTCCTTGGGACGGCCGGACAGCAGCATCTCTGAGGGGTTTTCCACCTCCCGCAGGCCCCGGTCCATCATTTCAAACACGCCGATCTCGTTGGTGGCGCCGAAGCGGTTTTTTGCCGCCCGAAGAATGCGGTACGTCATGTGCTGATCCCCCTCGAAATACAGCACGCAGTCCACCATGTGCTCCAGGACCTTGGGCCCGGCAATGGACCCTTCCTTGTTCACATGGCCAATGACGAATACCGTGACCCCCTGGCCCTTGGCCAGCTGCATCAGGGCCATGGTGCAGTCCTTCACCTGTCCCACCCCTCCGGCCGGGGAGTCCAGGTCCTCGTTGTATAAGGTCTGGATGGAGTCCACGATCAGCACATCCGGCTGCTCACTTTGGACGCACTCCAGGATATTGCCCAGACACGTTTCCGACAGGACATACAGGTTTTCACTCTCCACGTCCAGCCGCTGGGCCCGCAGCTTCAGCTGATGGGCGGATTCCTCGCCGGAAACATACAGAACCTTGGAAAATTCCCCCAGCTTCTTGCAAATTTGCAGCATCAGTGTGGACTTACCGATACCCGGCGCGCCGCCCACCAGCACCAGGGAGCCCTTCACCGCGCCGCCGCCCAGCACCCGGTCCAGCTCTCCCATGCCGGTAGAAAACCGGATCTCGTCAGCGGTACCGATATCCATGATGGGTACCGGCTTTACCGCTCTGGCAGACGCAGGCTTTCTTCCGGACTTCACCGGCTTATCCGTCTGCTCCACGATACTGTTCCATGCGCCGCAGGCCGGGCAGCGTCCGGCCCACTTGGGGGTCTCGTTGCCGCACTCGGTGCAGTAAAAAACGGTCTTTGTTTTCATGCTTTCGCTCCCTCTGTGTGATATTGCAGAAGCCCGGCGGCGATGCACGCCGCCAGCTTCACCTGATATTCGTCCGTTAAAAGCAGCTGTGTCTCCGCCGGGTTGGACAGAAACCCGCACTCGATGAGAATCGCGGGGCAGCGCACATTTTTCATCAGATAGATGGTGCTGTCTATGGCCCTGGCGTTCTTTTCGTTTCCGGCATTCACCGCGCCGTTCAAGGCTCCCTGCACCGCCATACCCAGTTCGCCGCCGGGAGAAACGGCGTTGTAAAACACCTGGGCCCCGTGGACCGACGGATGGTCCGGCATGCTGTTCTGATGGATGCTGATGAGCACAGCCCCGGACTGCTGGTTGATCAGGGCCACCCGGTTTTTCAGGTCCGACACCTTCTTCTCCCGCAGGGTAACGCAGTCCGGAGAATAGATGGCCTCCTCTCCCTCCCGGGTCAGCACGGTGTCCCGGCCCAGGAACAGGAAAACATCCCGCAGCTTTCGCGTGATGGCCAGATTGACGCTGCTCTCCGCCACGCCGTCCCGGGATACCGCGCCGCCGTCCTCGCCGCCGTGTCCGGCATCCAGCACTATGGTCTGCCGGCCTGTTCCGGCCATGGCGGGCCGGGCAGACGGTCCGGCCCACAGGGCAGCCGCAGCTGCCGCCGCCAGGAGCGTCACCGCTGCCGCCATTACATATCGCCGCCGAAGCAACACGATCATCTCCGCACCCCCTCCGCCACACCGTATGAGCCGGAGGATTCATTTATACCATATCACATTTTTCGGCAAATGGGAATCCCCCCCGTTTCCCACAAAGGCGGGGAGTCATATACTGGGTTGAGCCCTCAATCGGGGGCTGTGCTCATGAATCATGAAGGAGGTATTCCCCTTGTACACAGAAAAAAACAATTCATCTCCAGGCGCTTGCCGGCAGGGGCAAGGGAATTTGCCCGGCAGCTGCGGGGCTTTAGCGTTTCCGTTTGTAGCCATGCAGCAGCAGGACCCACCCCGGTATGACCAGCGGGAGGCTCTCCAGCAGGGCACGCTGTTTCCGGGGTTGGACCTGCCATTTCACAAAGAGCTGCGCAGCCGGTTTCCGGCGGCCAACAGTGCCCTTTCCGAGCTGATGGCGCTGGACTTTGCCATTGACGAGCTGGGCCTGTATCTGGTGACCCACGCGGACGACAAGGAGGCTCTGGAGCTGTACTGGAAGTATATCGCCCTGGCCAAAGAGGGCCGGGCCCGGTATCAGGAGCAGTACGGTCCCCTGACCCAGACCGAAATCACGGAGGGCGGCTACAAGTGGCTCAACGACCCGTGGCCCTGGGATGAAGGAGGTTCGGACTGATGTTTGTTTATGAAAAAAAGCTGCAATATCCCGTGCGCATCGCCAACCCCAACCCCAAGCTGGCGGCATTTATCATCAGTCAGTATGGAGGACCGGATGGCTTTTGGATATATAAATTTTTCTCCTCATTTTGTATGCAAAAAGAGAGTACCCGAAAAATCAGATACTCTCTTTTATGATGATGTTCAGTCCATGGCCGGCCGCTCGTCACCCATGAAGAATACCGCCACGGTGCCGGGGCCGCTGTGGGACCCGATGATGGTGCCGATGTCGCACAGGCGGATCTTGCCCTTCAGCTTGGGGAAGCGCTCCTCCAGGGCGTCAATAAGCATCCGGGCGTCCTTCGGACACTGAGAATGGCACACGAAGCATTTCTGGTCATAGTCCCTGCCGCCCTGGGCGTGCTCCTCCATGGCGTTCACCGTGGCCTCCACGACCTTCTTCTTGCCCCGGACCTTGCCATAGGCCTTGATGGCCCCCTTGTCATCCAGCCGCATAATGGGGCAGATGTTCATAATGGTGGCCACCATGGCTGCCGCGCCGGACACCCGGCCTGTACGGCGGAACTGGGTCATGTCGGAGGAGAAGAACTGGTGGTGCACCTTGTTGCGGTTGTCCAGCACCCACTGAGCGGTTTCCTCCAGGGTGGCCCCGCTGTCCCGCATGTCCGCCGCCGTATCCACCAGCAGGCCATAACCCGAGGAGGAGCACAGGGAATCGATGACCACGATCTTCTTGTCGGGATACTTCTCCTGCAGCAGCTTCCCTGCGGTCATCGCGTTGTGAACGGAGCCGGACTGGCCGGAGGTAAAGGCAATATGCAGCAGATCGCCCTTTTTCAGCTGCTCCTCAAAGAAGTCCAGGTACGCTGCCACGTTGATCTGGGAGGTCTGGGGCAGCTTGCCCTCCTTCAGGAACCCGTAAAACCGGGGCAGCGCCGCCGGATCCCGGCCCATATCGTCCACATAGTCCTGGTCGTTGACAACATAGTGGTAAAACAGCACGGGAATATCCCGCCGTGCCATATACGCATACGGCAGGTCCACCGTGGAGCAGCAGCTCAGCACAAAGTTCCGTTCCATATTCCCTCTCCCTTTCGATTTGGTAGGATTTGATAGGTACATTATACCAAATCCAGGGAAAAAGTCAAACGTTCTCCGCTATACATCCCGTCCCCGGTGTACAGCTCACTTCTGGGACAGCAGGGAATAAATGACGTATCGCCCCTCCGCCGTCTTGTGCAGGGTCAGCACCCGGCCGATGCCCTCCACACAATACGCCGGGTCATCCGGAGAGACGCTGTGGTCAAAGAGATGCCACTCACTGTCGTCATACAGCAGCACCTGGTCACCCACGACGTATCCCCGGTCACAGTGGAACTCGCCGGGTCCGGCGTCGCTGGTGAAGTTGTAATAGGCATCGTTCTCCGGGCGGTACAGCAGCACATCCGTTTGTATGCCCTTCAGGTCGGCCCGGGTAATACCGGCATACTCCGTCAGCAGAACGTCCACCGTCGCTCCGGAATAACGCCATACCGGCGTAGGGCTGTCTGCCAGAGTGGAATCCATCCCCCTGTACCAGCCCGGCAGCTGCTTCAGCGCCTCATACTCCGCCGGATCACTTATCAGCTCCCTCTGCGGGCTATATCTGAGCACGCAGGACAGGTCGATCTGAGAAGGGTCCGCATAGTGACAGCGGAAAAAGCCGTTGATCGGACGGTACGACGCCCCGCCATCCGCAAGCTGGACCCAGGCCCAGCAATATTCGTTCACCTGTGCCAATTGCCCGGCGGTCAGCGGGACGGCCCCCTCCGGCGGCAGCTCCATCCCTGGCCTGGGCTCATACGGCTCCTGTACCGGAGCCACCCAATCCGACTCCCGCCCGGAGTTATCCGGCTGACTGATGGCCTGCGTCGGCGTTCTGGGCGCGTCCTTCCGGGCGGAACCGGTAAAGGCGCACCCTGCCGCTGCCGCCACCACCAGCACCAGTACCACAGCAGTGTACACGGTGGTGCGTGGGCGCTTCGCAATGCAGCGGATGCGCTCCCGGATCCCCCCGGCCCCATCGGTCATGGTGGTAGCCGTTACCAGCAGATTTCCAGGCCTGCGGCAGGTCATCCGCACCAGGGTCCGGCCATATGCGGCCCGCTGCTCCTCGCCCAGGCGGCGGATGGTGGCATCGTCACATGCCAGCTCCGCGTCCCGCCGGGACAGGACCGCCGCCCACCATACCAGGGGATCGTACCAGTGTACTGCCAGGCACACGCACCGCAGCAGCGACCACACATGATCCCCGTGGCGCAGATGGGTCAGCTCGTGGGCCACGCTGTGCTGCCGGGTCACATCGTCCCCGGCGGCCTCCGGCGTCAGGTACACGGCAGGGCGCACCAGGCCGAACAGGCACGGGGTGTCCACCGCCTCCGTCACATAGACCGGCATCCGGCCCTCCCGGGTCAGCTCCCGGCGGCTGCGCCGCAGACGGATATAAAGCCGCAGATTGGTCCCCGTTAGGGTCAGAGCCATGGCGGCCATACCGCCCAGCCACACCCATTGCAGTACCTGCACCGCCGTGGGCCGCTGCAGGGCCCGGATCTCCCGGTCCATGGCCTGCTGCTGCCGGGGAGCCAGCTCCGATACATCCAGGCCCCGCCCGGCGTATTCCCGGGCTACCTGGCTGTATGCCGCGTCATAGTCCATAGACGGCGTCAGCACCGCCTGCACCGCAGGCGTCTGCTCCAGCGCCGCAGCGGCGGTCCCGGCGCTGTAGGCTCCGCTGCCGAAGCTCACCGGCACCAGCAACCGTACCAGCACAATGGCCCACATGGCGTACTGCACCCCCGGCCGCAGCCGCCCCCGCAGGGCGTATCGCACGGCGATGACCGCCGCCAGCAGCACCGCAGAGGAAATGATCCATTCCAGCATATCAGTCCGCTCCTTTCTGGTCCTCCAGCTGCTGCAAAAGGGCATACAGCTGGTCGATCTCCTCCTGAGGCAGCGCCTGCCTTCGGGTCATAGAGCTGACCAGCAGGCTCACGCTGCCGTTATACACCCGGGTGAGAAAGTCCTCCGTCTCCTGTAAAGCGGCGTCCTCCCGCCGCAGCACCGGGGAGAATACCTTTTTCCTTCCCTCCTCCCGGCTGCTCACCGCGCCCTTGTCCTCCAGGCGCTGCAAAAGGGTCAGGGTAGTGGACCGGCTCCAGCCGGTGCGCCGGGCCATGTATTCGGCGGCCTCCCGGCCGGTGCGGGGCGCCTGCTCCCACAGGCATTCCATCACCTGCCACTCCGCCTGGGTCAGGTCGATGCGGGACTGTTCCATGGCGTGCACATCCTTTCTGTCTACGTCTGTAAACAAAGCATAACACGATTGTTTACAGCTGTCAACAGTAAATTCGCAAAAAACCGGGGACATCGTCCCCGGCTTTTTGCTCAGCTCATCTTCTCGGCCACCGACTCCAGCGCCTGGTCCATAGCGTTGCCCATCCGCTGCATGGCCTTACCCACAGCAGTCTTTCTGGGCCGGGGGCGCGGGAGAACGACGATCTCGATCATGGCACCGGCCACCATCCCGGCGGCCAGGCCCCACAAAAATGCGCCTGTCTTGCACATCCGGCATTCCTCCTTTTTCGGTACGCGCTTAGTATGGCCCGCCGGGCGGAAAATAACCCCGCCGCTCTTGCCAAAATCCGGAGAATTGCGTATAATAACAAGGATCATTTTGCGCGCACAAGGAGATTTTTTATGTCGATCGCAGTTTTACAGGATAAGATCCGCGCCCGGAAAACGCCCCTGGCCCTGGTTCTGAGTCCGGAGGCGGACAAGCTCAACCCGAAGATCACGAAAAACTTCACCGACCTATACGGTCCCGGTGATATGGCCGAGGCCGAAGCCCTGCGCTATCACGGCAGCCAGCTCATCGGCCAGGCGGCTCCCCTGCTGCCCGCCGTGGTGCTGCGGGCGGAGCGCTATCTGCGCTGCGGCTTTATGGGCATGGATGTGCTGGCCAACCTGGTGAACATGGCCAAGACCCAGGGACTTTACACCATTGTGGACGCCCGGACCTCCGCTCCGGAGGTATACACCGCCGGAGGAATACATGCCGACGGCGTCACCGTCACCCCCTATCCCGGCAGCGACGTGTGCCGGGCGGCGGAGGATAAGTCCGTATTTGCTGCCGTCCGCACCGGAAATCCCTCCGCCCCGGAGATACAGAGCCTCATGTCCGGCGACCGCCGCCTGTACCTGGCGGCAGCGGAGCAGATGGCCCGCCATGGCGCGGCCCTGATGGCCGAAACCGGCTACAGTCTGGATGTGAAGGAGCTGCGCGCCCGGGCCCCCAGGGCATTTTTGCTGCTGCTGGGCTGCGACGGGGAAAACGCCCTGCCCGCCTTCGATGACTATGGCCGGGGTGCGCTGCTGGGGGACGATACCCTGCAATACGCCGACGCCGACGCCATCCGGGCCGCTGTCCGGCAGCTGAAGCAGCTGGTTACCGTGCTGTAAAGGAGAAGCCATGACAAGGATCTATCTCATCCGCCATGCCGAGGCCGAAGGCAATCTTTACCGCATTGCCCACGGCCATGAGGAGGGCCTCATCACCGACTATCGCGGTCCCCGCCAGATCCGGGCCCTGGCCCAGCGGTTCCGGGACATCCCGGTGGACGCCGTATATGCCAGTGACCTGATCCGCACCCAGACCACGGCCCAGGCCATTTACATGCCCAAGGGCCTGCCGCTGCACCCGGACCCCGCCTTCCGGGAAATCGGCATGGGTGTCTGGGAGGGGCTGACCTGGCGCCAGATCGAGACCCGCTGGCCCCTGCAGCTGATGGAGTTCAACCGCCAGCTGGATCGCTGGCATGTGGATGGCTGCGAGACCGCCCGGATGGTACTGGACCGCTATCTTCCCGCTCTGCGCCGGGTAGCCCGGGAGCACGACGGCCAGACGGTGGCCATATTCTCCCACGGAGCCGCCCTGCGCATCGTGCTGGGTGCCCTTCAGGGGCTTTCTCTGGCGGATATCGGCCAGACGTCCCACGGCGACAACACCGCCGTGTCCCTTATTGAAGCCGACGGCGATGAGCTGCGGGTGGTGTTCCGTGACGACAACAGCCACCTGGCCGGCCAGGAGGGCCTGTCCACCTTCGGTAAGCAGACCTGGTGGAAAACCAAGGGCATGGTGGAGCCCGGACAGCTGTACCGCCCCGCAAGTCATGAGCAGTGCCGCCTGTTCGGCGCACCGGAGAGCGGCCAGAGCACCGCCGTGTGGTACAACGGCCAGGAGCTCATCGGCCTGTTCCAGACCGTCCGGGAGCCGGACGCCCTGCGCATCACCTGGTACGGTATGGACCCCCTGTGGCGGGGCCGCCGCCAGGGCATCCCGCCTATGGGGCAGATCATCCAGCAGGGGCGGCGTCTGGGTCTGGAGCACCTGCGGCTGACCTGCACCGACGAGAGCCTGCGCCCCTTCTGGCAGCGTCTGGGCTTTTACGGAGATGGGCCGGAGCTGGAAAAGAACATCCGTCTGCAAATCCCCAACCTGCGAGAGTGGGTAATGGAGTAAAAAATCAAGTCCTCCGACTGCACCGGAGGACTTGATTCCGTCTTGGCCATCAAAGACAACCCCCGGCTCTGCCGGGGGGAAAAAATAGCCTATGGCGA
>OLOA01001300.1_pt1 | contig 25277 bp, 25 predicted proteins | sample 1672201 | NCBI WGS metagenome assembly OLOA01 (sample SAMEA3136658, study PRJEB25190) | human gut metagenome
GCCTAAGTTTTGCCTAAGGTTTCGGTTAACAGGATATTAAGGGATAGAGGGTGGAAATCCTGACGGGAAGTCGATAAAGTAGAGATGACAGGTTCAGCGCGTCCTTGCAAGCTGTGCGCCGACCCGCATCGAGAAAACTCTTCGGCAAGAAAGGCACCCCATCGTGAGCATTCGCCCCCTCTTCGCATCGCGAAAGACGACCCGGGCCTCGGCCCTGGTTCTCGCGGTGTGTCTGGGGCTGTCCATCATGCTTGGAGCCGCAGCGCCCCAAGGGGACGAAAGCGAGGTGCCGCCTTTCCGCTTCACGGGGCGCTTCGGCCAGGGCGTGTGCGACACCTTGTGGGTATGGACCCACCGCTTGGACGAGGCGAGCCAGGACGTGCTGACTGAGCAGGCCCTTCAAGCGGCGCGCCAGGCCGAGCCCGCGCCCGCAGGCGACGACGACAGAACGCCCGATTCCGCAAGCAGCCTCATCTGCTTCCTCGGCGAGGAAGTGCCCTACCGCCAGGGCGAGCCGGCCGACATTACCGCGCCCGACGGATACGCGAGCACCTGGGTGGGCACCGGGTGCGTCTCCGACAACGCGAACACCTACTTCATCGGGCACAACCCCGGCGTCTTCGAGCGCGTCATGGACCTAGATATCGGCGATAAGATCACCGTGTTCGACGACGACGGCGCCTCGCGCACCTACTACGTCTTCGACACGCTCTTTCTACCCAACGGCTCGAACTACTTCGTCTACGAGGGCCGCATCGCGCCCACCGGCGAGACCATCACTCTGCAGACCTGCACCGGAGACAACCAGCGGGTGCGCTGCGTTATGGCCCGCTAGGGACGAGGGGCGCGAACGTCGCGCGAAGCGCTCTCGTGTCGTGGTATCATGCGTACATTCGCCGTCATCGGACGGCGTTCGACACGCGGGGGCGTGGCGGAATTGGCATACGCAGCGGACTTAAAATCCGCCTCTTCGGATTGTGGGTTCGAGTCCCACCGCCCCTACCAGTTTACCTTTGCGCTTCGTAGAAGTCCCAGCTCGCGCATCCCACCAATTCGCAAGGTGGGACTCGAACCGTGAGGTGAAAACGCGGACGAGCGTTTTCGCCCGAGGAGCGCAGCGACGCAGGGCTATGAGCGTTCGCCGAAGGCGGGCGCGGGAGTCCCACCGCCCCTACCATCAGTCCTCCCGAGCGGCTTCGAAGATCATGCCGTGGAGAATATCCGACTCGCTGGCCGTGTAGGCGTCCGCGCCGGCCAGGGCTAGCACCTCTTCCAAAATGACGAGCCCGGCCACAATGACGCCGGCGCGCTTCGGGTCAAGGCCCACGGTTACCTTGCGCTCCTCCAGCGTTTCAGCGGCCAGACGCTCCTCGATGGCCGCAAGCTCTCCAGCAGTGACGACGGCCTTGTGCACGCGGGAGGAGTCGTAGGTTTCCATAGCTTCGCGAATGCTCACGACGCTCGTGGCCGTACCGGCCACGGCCACCACGCGATCGATGGCAAAGCCGATGTCGGCCAAGCCTTCGAAATACGGCGCCATGGCTTCGCGAATCCACTGACGGGCCGCGTCCATCTGGCCCGGCGTCGGCGGATCGTCGTGGAAGAACCGCTCCGTCACGCGACGGCAGCCGATATCGAAGGAGCGGGAGGCCACCGGATCGGTGCCGAAGCTCCCAGCCACCACCTCCGTCGAACCGCCACCGATATCGACGACGAGCAGCTTCTCGTCGGGGAAATCGCTGGAGGCGCCCAAGAACGTGAGCTGCGCCTCACGGGAGCCGGGGATCACCGCCAGCGTGACGCCGCGCTCTGCCAAGCAGGCCGCGAACTCCGGCCCGTTTTCGGCATCGCGGGAGGCGGAGGTGGCCATGGCGATGAGCCGTCGCACGGGATGCTCGGGAGCATCGTAGCGTGCGAGCACCTCCAAGTAGCGATCCACGCAGGCGAGCACCCGCTCGATAGCCGCCTCGGACAGGCGCCCCGTAGCGTCCACGCCCACGCCCAAATCGGTGATGGCGTACTCCTTATCCACATCGATGATGCGTCCGTCTTCCACGTCTGCCACAAGAAGACGGCAGGTCACCGTCCCGATATCCAGGGCCCCATAGCGCCCGTCAGCATAGGTCATGGCATGCTCCTCTTAACGGTTCGGATCTACTCCACGCCGAAGATCGGATCGAGGAGGTCGGAGTACCAGGTATCCGGGGCAGTGATGTCCTCGGATACGATATTGCCACGGAACTCGGAGGCCTCGTCCTTTTCGGCCAGTCCGCTCACGGACACGGCATGCTCGCCCTCGTGCACCCAGCCGAGCTGCGTGCGGGCCGCGTCCTCGATGCCGGCCTCGGTGGAAAGGGCATCCACCGACGCCTCGATGGCGGCGTTGCGCTCCGTGACGGCCTCGTACTCGGCAGCGAGGCGGTCGCGCTCGCGGATATCGGTGTAGAGCTGCTGGGCCGGCCCGTAGAGGAAGGCCGCCCCCAGCCCCAGGCACAGCACCGTGGCGCAGGTGACGATGAAAGGTGCCCGGGTGAAGAAGGGAGGCTTGGCCTCGGGCATTTTGACGCGCCTGGATGCGCCCGCCTCCTTCTGCTGCATGCGGGACGAGCGGCGGTGGGACGCGCCCATCTCCCCTTTGTACACAGCGGCGCGCGGGCCGGCCTGGGAAGCGTCTGAGGGCTTGCCCGCCTCGTATTGTCGGTAATAGGCGCGCCCCGCCCGCTCCTTGGCGCGCTGACGGCGCTTCTTGCCGAAACGGGAGGTCAGGCGCCCCAAGGGGCCCAAAGGCGCCTCCAGCTCCTCGTCGTCGACGTCCGCGGCTCGCGCGGCTCCGCGCGATTCCAAAGAGCCCGGCCCGCGGTGGGCGTCGCTCATGGAAAGGGGCGCGTAGCGAGAACCAGATGCCGGCGCGGCGAACGACCGGGCCGAAGAGCGCCCGGCGCTTGCGGCTCGACCGGACACGCGCACCTCGAAATCTGGGTCGTCGGCAAAACGTCCGGCATGGGCGCGCACGGCCGTCGCACCCGTCTGCCGCGCACGGCGATCGGACGCAACGCGTCGCGCTGTGTCGAAGGAAACGATATTCGCCTGTCGTGGCACGGGAGCTCGCTCGTCCTTTCGCTGCCGGGGTTCGTTTCTAGTGCGGGTAGTCAGTCGAAAGCGGGTAGGTTTATCGGTCGGGCGCCGAGGCGCCCCTTGCTCACAAGTCGAGGCTGCGGACGAACGCGCCCCATTTCTCGAAGGAGGCATCGCTGATGGCGTGTTCCATCTGGCAGGCCTCGACTTCCGCCACCTCGGGTTCGATTCCCAGGGCCTTGGTCAGAAAGTCGAAGAGCATGCGATGGCGGTCGAGCACCGACTGGCCGTAGGCGTAGCCCGCCTCGGTCAGCGTGATGTCGCCGTAATGCGGTTGCACGACCAGCTCCTGCTCCTTCAGAGCGGAGATGGCCTTGTTCACCGACGCTTTGGAAACGCCCAGCTTGTTGGCCACATCCACCGAGCGCACGGGCGCGTCGGTCGTGCCGCCAAGCATGACGATGGCCTCGAGATAATCCTCGTGGGACATGGACGTTTTCACCACAGCAATCTCCTTATCGAACAAGTCAGATCATCATAGCACGGCGCGCGAAGAAAAAAGAGGCTCGGAGCCGAAACTTCCGAGCCTCTTTCACATTGTCTTCGCCAAACGGTTACGGACGGCGCGGGGCCTTTCCCTCCACGGCCTTGGCGGCGGCTTGGGCCATGGCCTCCGCCGCCTGGCAGCATGGGGGCACCACGTCTCCCGCGCCCGCGGCATCCGCACCACCCGAAGTATCCGGTCGGCCGGCAGAGGCGCAGTGGGAGCAGCCGGCGCAGCCCCCTTCCCCATCGCCGCAGTGGTCGCCGCAGTCGCACAGGCCGCGGCGCGTCATGCGCCGGATGGCGAGCACCGCCAGGGCCAGGATGACCAGAAGGATGACAACGGTGGGGAAATTGAGGCTGAGCTCTTGCATGATAGTTCCTTACGACTTAGGCGTTCTTGCTCGCCGTTTCAAGCTTGCCCGCACCCTTGGGCTTGGCGGCCGGACGGAACAGCAGGTACAACATGCCCGCAGCCACCACGATGGCCAGGGCCGTGAACGGACCGAAGGTGATCTCGCCGGCGATCAGGCCGCCGAACTGGTAGATCATAAGACCGACGCACCAGGCGAAGGCGCACATGTAGCCGATAGCGGCCCAGGTCCACTTCGCCGACATCATCTGGCGGCGGATGGTGCCGATGGCCGCGAAGCACGGCGCGCACAGCAGATTGAAGGCGCAGAAGGCCATGATAGCCGCCGAGCTGCCGCCGAGCATGGCGGCAAACGCGGCCCACAGCGACGGGTCGGTCTCGCCGATCTCCTCGCCGAGGCTCGTGATGACGCCCACGGTAGCCACGACGTTCTCCTTGGCCACCAGGCCCGTGATGGAAGTGACGGTGGACTCCCAGTTGCCGAAGCCGAGCGGCGCAAAGATCCAGGCGAGCAGGTTGCCGAGGCCGGCCATGAGGCTGTACTGGATGTAATCGTCAACCTCGGGGTCGAGCAGGCCAAAGGAGCCCTCGTAGAAGCCGAAGTTCAGCAGGAACCAGATGACCATGGAGGACAGGAAGATGATGGTACCGGCTTTCACCACGTAGCTGCGCACGCGCTCCCACATGGAAAGCAGCACGTTCTTCACCGTGGGCAGGTGGTACTGGGGAAGCTCCATGATGAAGGGGGCCACCTCGCCGGCGAAGGCGCGGAACTTCTTCAGGATGATGCAGGACAGGATGATGGCGAACAGCCCCAGGAAGTAGAAGACGGGGGCGACCCACCAGGTTGCCTCGTAGTCGCCGCCGGCCAGGGCGCCGAAGACGAGCGCGATGATGGGCAGCTTGGCGCCGCAGGGGATCATGGTCGTCGTCATGATGGTCATGCGGCGGTCCTTCTCGTTCTCGATGGTCTTGGTGGCCATGACCGCGGGCACGCCGCAGCCGGAGGCGATGAGCATCGGGATGAAGGATTTGCCGGACAGACCGAAGCGGCGGAACACGCGGTCCATGATGAAGGCGACGCGGGCCATGTATCCGCAGCCTTCCAAGAAGCCCAGCAGGATGAACAGCACGATCAGCTGCGGGATGAAGCCGATGACGGCGCCCACGCCGGCGATGATGCCGTCGAGCACCAGGGACTGCACCCAGGGAGCGGCGCCGATGGACTCCAGCCAGCCGCCCACCACGACGGGCACGCCCACGTGGTAGAAGCCGTAGTCGGCCGGGTCGGGCTCCTCCAGCTCGCCGGCCTCGAAGGCGGCCACGCCCTCGTCGGTTTCAAGGATGCCCTCGAACTCCTCGACGGCGGCCTCGTACTGCTCGGTGCCGGTGTAGAGCCAGCCGTCGCCGAACAGGCCGTCGTTGGCCCAATCGGTCACGATGGTGCCCACGGTGGACACCGAAATGTAGTAAACCAGGAACATGATGACGATGAAGATCGGAATGCCGAGAATACGGTTGGTGACGATGCGGTCGATCTTCTGGGTGGTGGTCATCGCCTTGGGCGACTTCTTCACGCAGGCGTCGCAGACGTCGGTGATGTTGTCGTAACGCTCGTTGGTGATGATGGACTCGGCGTCGTCGTCCTCGGCCTCCTCCAGGCGGTCGCGGATGGCGGCGATCTTCGAGAGCGCGGCAGCCGGCAGGTTCAGCTTATCGATGGTGAGCTGCTCGCCTTCGAGGAGCTTGATGGCGTACCAGCGGGCGTGGCGGCCCTTGATGGCCGCGCCAGCCACGTCGATGACCTGGGCCAGGGCCTCTTCCACATCATCGGTGAAGCGCAGGGTGGTCGCCGGGACGGTCCCCTTCTTGCCCGCCTCGATGGCGGTCTTCACCACGTCTTCCATACCGCGGCCTTTGAGCGCGGAGGTCTCCACGACAGGGCAGCCCAGGCGCTTCGCGAGGGCGTCCACGTCGATCTTGTCGCCGTTTTTCTCCACGAGGTCCATCATGTTGAGGGCCACGACCGTGGGGATGCCCAAATCGATGATCTGGGTGGTGAGGTACAAGTTGCGCTCGAGGTTCGTCGCGTCCACCAGGTTGATGACCGCGTCGGGCTTGCCGCTCATGAGGTAGTCGCGGGTGACGATCTCCTCGGGGGTGTAGGGCGAGAGCGAGTACACGCCGGGCAGGTCGGTGACGACCACCCCCTTATCGGCGCGGTAGCGGCCCTCTTTTTTCTCAACGGTCACGCCGGGCCAGTTTCCCACATACTGGTTCGCGCCGGTCAGATCGTTGAACATGGTCGTCTTGCCGCAATTGGGGTTGCCGGCAAGCGCAATGTTGATAGCCATGATCAGCCTTTCCTTCTCCAAAAAAAAACCGTTGTTCGCCGGGCCCTTCTCGCGCCTCCCAATGCGCGCCACGGCGAAGACAGAAGTTAGATAAAACTAACTAGAGGGGAGAAAAAATGCGCCCTCGGGCGCAGGGGGGGGTGCGGTTCCCTAGGATACGAGCACGTTTTGCGCCTCGTTCTTGCGAAGCGACAACTCGAACCCGCGGACAGTCACCTCGATGGGGTCTCCCAAAGGCGCCACCTTGCGCACGTAGATATCGGTGCCCTTGGTGATGCCCATATCCATGATGCGGCGCTTGATGGCGCCCTCGCCCACCAGGCGGCGCACCGTCGCCGATTGCCCCACGGGCACATCGCGCAGGGTCTTATCCTCAGCCATGTTCTTCCTTTCTGTCCTCTCGGCGATTCCGGTTGATTGGGTCGGCACGACAACGCAGGCGCCCCGCGGCGTCCGTCATTGCGATCGCGCGACGACGCGAATGCCTCTTGACGCCCATCTTTGCGGGCGCGAACGGGCGTGCCTTCTTATGAAACGATGATCTTCGCGGCCACCGATTTATCGAGCGCCACACTCGCGCCCTTGATCTCCACGATGAAGTTTCCTGCCTGCTCGGAAACGACGGACACCTTCGCTCCCTCGACAAACCCGAGGTTCTCGAGATGATGGTGCACATCGCCCTTTCCCCGCACGCGGACAACTTGAGCGGCATCTCCGCGACGCAGGAACGTCAGCGGCATCGGCTGGCACGACGCGCCCGCGCTGCTGGCCCGGCAGACGGCGCTCTCCATAACCATCGCATTGCTCATGATGACTCCAATCAATGTTAGATGCATGCAACATTGTATTGTAGCCAAAAGTTAGACTATGTAAACCCTAAAAGTTTACTTTTTCATACTTTGTTCCGTGAGCGCGAAACTCGCACAGTCCGTCTGAAACGCCCCGCCAAAGAGCGGGCGACGTGGTATCCTTTATCCTATCTGACCTCTTTGAAGAAGGATGATTCATGGCGCAACGCATCGATCGGGCCGCCTCGTTCGGCCAGAACCTGTACGTGGACACGCGTGGAGCAGCCGGCGAGCCGGTGCCTTTCACCCAAGCCGTCATCAACGGCCTGGCCCAAGGCGGCGGTCTCTACGTTCCCGAAGAGCTGCCGACGCTGAGCCTTGACGAGATCTGCGCTCTGGCGCGTCTCCCCTACGCCCAGCGGGCGGCCGCCATCTACAAGGCGTTCAACGTCGACCTGCCCGACGAGGCCATCGACGAGCTCATGGGCCGCGCCTATGGCGACAATTTCGATGATGAGGCCATCTGCCCCATTACCTCGCTGGACGAGAGCACCCACATCCTGGAGCTGTGGCACGGGCCGACGAGTGCCTTCAAGGACATGGCCCTGCAGTGCCTGCCCCACTTTTTCTCGGCCAGCGCCGAGAAGCTGCGCGAGGAGGGAACGCTCGATCACGAGTTCATGATCCTCGTGGCCACCTCCGGCGACACCGGCAAGGCCGCCCTGGAGGGTTTCAAGGGCGTAGACGGCGTTTCCATCGGGGTGCTGTTCCCCGATGGCGGCGTGAGCGACATCCAGCGCAAGCAGATGGTCACCACCACCGGAGACAACGTGCAGGTGTGGGCCGTGCGCGGCAATTTCGACGACTGCCAGACCGGCGTCAAGCACGCCTTTGCCGACGAGAAGTTCGCCGAGAAGTTGCTGGACGAGTACCGCATCGCCCTTTCCAGCGCCAACTCCATCAACTGGGGGCGGCTGCTGCCTCAGGTGGTCTATTACATCTCCAGCTATGCCGAACTCGTGGCGGCGGGCAAGATCGAAGCCGGATGCCCCATCGACGTGTGCGTTCCCACGGGCAACTTCGGCAACATCCTGGCCGCTTGGTACGCCAAGCAAATCGGGGTGCCCATCGAGCGTCTGCTGTGCGCCAGCAACGACAACCGCGTGCTCACCGACTTCATCAACACCGGCACCTACGACATCTCCGACCGCGAGTTCATTCTTACCTCCTCTCCCTCGATGGACATTCTCGTCTCCTCCAACCTCGAGCGCCAGCTCTTCGAGCTCACGGGCCGCAATGGCGAGGCTATTCGCCAGTGGATGGCCGATCTGGCCGACGCCCGCTGCTTCCGTGTAGACGCCGAGACGTTCCGCCGCGTGCGGGAGAACTTCAGCGCCGATTCCGTGGACAACGCCACCTGTCTCGCCACCATCCGCGAAGTGCTCGACGCCCACGACTACCTGCTGGATCCCCACACCGCTGTGGCCTACGCCGCCGCTCAGAACCTGCGCGGCGAGAACCCCGTCCTCATCGCCTCCACGGCCCACTGGGCAAAATTCGGCAACAACGTCTACCGGGCGCTTCACGGCATCGAGCCTTCTGGCGAGCTGCCCGCGGCCGTGGCCGCGCTCACCGGTTGCGAGCTGAACAAGCTCATCGCCGAGGAAACGGGCAAGCATCACATCCCCGCCGGACTTGCCAACTTGGATACAATGCAAGTACGATTCACCGAAGTAATCGACAACGACGTCGAGGCCATCGAGGGCGCCGCCGAGGCGTTCCTCGCCCGCTAGGCCTCCCGAGAACGGAAGCGATGCCACCATGGGCCAGTTGAAGAACCTCTCCACCACCGTCCGCCTCACCGTGGCGAACCCCTCTTCCGAGAACAAGTCCGCCTTCGGACCGGGCATCGCCAAGCTCTGCCTGGGCGTGCGCGAGATGGGCTCCCTCAACGCGGCCGCCAAGGGCATGCGCATGGCCTACAGCAAGGCCTGGCGCATCATCAAAGACACTGAGGAGACACTCGACGTGCAGCTCCTCCTGCGCGACGGGGCTCACGGCTCCACGCTCACCGAGGACGGAAACCGCCTCCTCGATGCCTACCTGGCCATCGAGGAGCACCTCTCAGCCGAGGCCGATCGTCTCTTCAAGGAGATGACCCGCTAGACGGGCTCGATCTCTACGGTAAGCGAACTCCCCCGGGGCTGAAGCCCCTCGGAGCGCACGCGCAGACGCCAGCCAGGAACGCTCATCTCCTGGGCGGTGGGGGCGGCAGAACCGCCTTCGCCGCCTCTGCTGGCAGCACACTCCCCTTCCCCTCCATCTACGGGCCAGGGCACTGCCTTCGCAGAGCGGGCCGCCTCGAGAGCCGGATCGCTGCCGAAACGGTACAGACACCCGAAGCACGTATCCATGTCATCGAACAGGGTGCTCTCGCAAACTGGGCAGATTTTCATCGATGTCTCCTTCTCTTGGTTTCGTTCTTAACCGCTCCCCTGCCGCCCGACGTTTCCGGAGCGCTCTGAGCTCTTGCGAGAGCGGACGCCCTCGGCTTTCTGCGTCGCGGAGCATCGGGGAGCAGGCACACATCGCCTCGGACGAACCAGGGCCCCGGCCGGGCAAAGCGCTCCACTACCGCCCAGGCTCGACCGCAACGCAGGCGCGCCCCCGGCAGCACGAGACGATGAACCGCTATCACCCGGCCCCTCCTGTCGAGAAAGGCAACGTCCAGAGGATGCCGCATCGTCAGCGTGTGCACATCGCGACAGCGCGGGAACACCATGACCGTAGAATCCGGCCTGCGTCCCGCCAATCCGCGCAACCGCAGAAGCGGGCTTGAAGCTACCACCCATCGGCCCTCGAACGGGGCCCGATCGCCATCCCTTACCGTGCAAAGGCGCGCAAACGCCGTTCCTGCGTCTCCCCTCATCCCATCGGCGCATTTACCTGAAGGACCACGCATAGCACGTCGCCCACCCATGTGCAGCTGAGTGCGAGCCATGAGCACCGCCCTCCTTCCTTGACTCCCGTCCATACTCCTTCTTGGCCGCTGGCTACCAGTGCCCACCCGCGTCCCTCCAGCTCGCCAACGAGGCGATCGGGCAGGCCGTCCCCCTCCTCAACGAAGGAGACCACCGACCAGTCGTCGTTGGCCCGCAGCTCCTCGCGACCGTCCACATCAACCACTTCCTCGGCGAACCAGTTGGGGGCCTCCCACGCCGCGCGCAGACCGACGTCGGGCTCAAGCTCCCCTGGCGCCCCGGGCAGCATGGCCTCCCCCATCGGTTGCCCCAAAGCCAGAGCGAGCAGAGGGGCCAGGACAAGCGCGAGGGCGCACCCGAACCGACGGCGCCATATCTTCCCGGCGCCCATCAGAGCAGCACCCCCGGCCGATAGGCGTCCACCGTCAGATCGACCTCGTGGACGAGCCTCGGAAGCGAGACGCCGAACACCTCGTCTTTAAGCCCCAGCCCGAAAAGCGTAGGGGCAAAGGAGAGACGTCCGCAATAGCGCTGATAGGAGCCTGCCCGCCCCTGAACCGTTACCTCGATTGCCAGGTTGGAAGTACCCAAAGCCTCCTCCAGCTCGCTTTCCACAAGAGCGGCCACCTCGGCCGGCCCCTGGCCCGCATCGGGCGACGGAGCATAGGCGCAGATGGCTTGACGGGCCAGCTGGTCAAAAGCCGCGCATGCCTCGAAAAACGACAGCGCGTTCACGACGATGACGGCGAGCACAATGGCCACGGGAAGGACGACAGCCAGCTCGACGGTAGCCTGACCCGCATCCCCGCGCTCCTTTCGCAGAACGTCCATAGCTCACTCCCATCTCTCGAGATACGTCGGAGCGCCGACGATGTTGCGCAGGGCTGCGAAAGCGCCATCGACAAGTCCGGTCGCTCCTTCGGCCAAGGTGGCGGGGAGGGTCACCGTCAACGGAACCGAGACCCCTGTCAGAGGAATCTCGACAACCGCAAGGGTGATCTCCAGGGAGGCCAAGCGCTGATAGGCCTCGTCGCTCACCCGCTCCGCTAGCAAACCGAGGGCATCGCTGGAGGCCTCGGGGCGCGCCAATGCCTGCTCGCGCAGAGAGAGGTACCGGGCTGACCAGTCGCCGCCGCCAGCGCGCGCCACGGCTTCCGTACCGGCAAGAACTGGCTTGAGGGGAGCCGTGTCGGCCGGCTCGAGGCCCACCGCCTCGAGCCCTTCGCGAAGGCCATTGGCGGCCCACTCTCCCAATCCCGTCGAGCCGGCGAGCGGTATGCCCGAAAGCACGGCCGCCACCCCGTTTTTCAACCCTTCGGTGCCGCTGCTATAGGCCTCCAGGACGCCGGCCCATCCGTCCAGCACCAAACCGCCGACGCCGGAGAGAGCAGAGCCCGACCCCGACAGATCGTCGAGCAAGTCGCCTATCACCGACGCCTCCTCGCCCTCGTCCCGGATGAGCGTCGCCGCCGACACCGCGGCCCGAGTGCCCAGCGTGCCCGAGGGCGCAAAAGCGCTCTCGAAGGCGGTCGGCGCCGACGTTCCCGTCGAGACGACGAAGGCGATGCACCCCGCCGCTCCGGGAGGATCCGCTTTAATGCGGAAGGCGCCCGCATCACCGAGCGCGGCCAGAACCTCGTTCAAAAGGCCCTCCGCCTTGCCCTTCGCCGCGCGACTCAACGGCTCAGCATCCGCTCTCGCCTTCTGGTAGTCGGCAGCAGCCTGGGCGACGGCGTCGTAGTGGTACTCGAACCCGTTGTCAATGGAGGTGGAGGCCGAGGCCACCGATCCTAAGGCGCTCGCTGTGAACTTGCAGGCAGGGCAGGTTTCGAAGGAACCGGACTCCCACTCCTCGGCCGACCCGTAATAGTCCACGAGCCCCGCCTCCGGGCAGCCGTCCCAGGCATGCATCACCGGCAGCTCTCCATCGACGGTCACCGGGTAGACGGGCTCGGTATACAACCGTGTGGCCCGCATCTGCTCGGTGTTCCGCGGAAAGCGGGGAAACGACACTGAGAAGCTGTCGGCCGTCTCGTGGACGAAGGCCTCGCGCAGCTCGCTTATGGCGTAGGCGTAGAATCGCTTGCGCAGGGCGCTGCGGGCCTGCTCCTCGGCAGAGTCGGAGGCGGGACGCTCGCTCAGCAGCCGCTCGCGGTAATAGGCTCGCGCCCGTTCGAGAGGTACGGAGAACGACCAGCTGTCCACCGAGGCGAACAGAGGGTTATCGGCACCGCTCAGCCCTGCGAGGCGCCCCGCGCGCTCGTACATGCAATAGGACGGATTGTCGCCGCAGTCGCGGGCGAAACCCCGGGCCCGGGCCTCCTCGACGACACGCGCCGCCTCCTCGGCTCGGGACGCCGCCTCGGCAAGCTCGCCCTTGCCCGCTTCCACGGCCTCCTCCATGGACTCCTCGACCGCGCTCGTGCCTGACGCAATAGACGATCCCTTACCGGGCAGCAGCAGGGCCACGGCCGCATAGCCGTTTCCCTCACCATTGGCCGCCGCCACGGCCGCCCCGTTGGCCGCCGCGAGAAAGGGCAGCGCCCGCTGCAGCGCCTCCAAGCCCTCGCAGGCCTTCCGGGAGAACGCGTCGCGCGCCTTGAGCACTTTCTGACCGGCCGAAACGAGCTGGCTACCCAACTCCGCCGCCGGCGGGACGCACAGGGCGACGACGCCGACGGCGTACGCAATGTCCCCCAGAAGCGTGAGCGACAGCACGGCGGCATCGGCCACGCGCACGGCCACCATGAACTCGGCCACGGGGTTTAAGGCCGCGCACGCGGCGGCGTCGGCCACTTCCTGCACCTCGGCGCCAGCGGCGTGGATGCGGTACACCTGGGCGGCAGAGAACAGCAGCGACAGAGTGACGAGCAGCGCCACGGCCATGCCGGCCGTCGTCGAGCCCTCCTCGTCGCGGAATATCGACTTATCCTTCATGGCGCCATTCACCTGCCTTTCCATTGACGCTCGCGCCATTCAATGATTCCTGAGCCCACGAGGCGCGCGTCGGCGCCGTCGCCGTCACCTCCACCACCAAGTTGCCCCGCTCGTTCACCATCCCGAGCAGCGTCGCCCCTCCATCCAGCAGGGGAAGCGGCCTCACCTCCGTCCGCACGGTCACCCGCGCGACATCCGCCGCACCGCCGCCCTCGCAACGCACCTCCCATGTGCAGCCGGAGTCATGCACATGGAAGACGTCGAGGGGCGGGATCGCCCCCAAGCGGCGGCGCACGTACTCCTCGCAGGTCGCCGCATCGCCGTCGCTCGTCGCCAGAAGCCGGCAGCCCTCGGCCGCCGCACCGGCCATGACCATGCGGTCGTACAGCACGATGCCCGGCTGTACGAGCAGAAGAACGAGCAAGAAAACCACCGGCAGGGCCACGGCGGCCTCCACCGTCGACTGGCCGCGCGCATCGCGGGCCCTCGCACCCATCCGCCCCATTGCCTCGCACCTCCTTAAAACACGAGCACATCGGCGATCCACGTGGCCGCCCCAGCGAGATGATGCGACGCCGAGGCGAGCCCGTGATCGACGAAAAGCCCTTGGGACAAGGCCCGCCAGAGCGCCGCCCCGGCAACAATCACGCATAGGAAAGCCACCGTGACGATGGCGTACTCCACCGTGCCCTGACCGCACTCGTTCCCTAAAGGCTGTTTATTCCCGAGGCGATGGCGTCCCAGAGCTCTTGCAGCTTTGGCCGGAACAGGGTGATGGCGATGATGGCAATGACCACGAGCACCCCGACGAGAATGGCGTACTCGGTCGTCCCCTGGCCGCGCGTGTCCACCAAGCGCGAGCGCACCGCGGCGCACCACGCGCGTGTGCGCCGATCGACCGCCTCCCGCACATCCGCTACTTTTCCCACAACGGATTCGAGCCTCTTCATGTCGCACTTCCTTTCTCGTTCGTTTCATCTTCAAAAGCCCCCCGCCAATTCCAGGAGCACCGGCCCCAGCACGAGCATGAGCATGGCGGGCAGGATGAGCACGCCGGTGGGAACCATCATCTTCACCGGCGCCTTCGCCACCGCCTCCTGGCGACGCGCCTTGTATCCGCTGCGAGCCTCCCGCGCCGCGTCCTCCAAGTTGTCGGCCATAGTCGCGCCGAAGCGCAGGGAGCGCACAATGTTCTCGATCACCCGGGCGAGCAGCGGGGAGGCGTAGGAGTCGGCCACCTCGCGCAGCGCCTCCGGCCGCGATGCCAGGCCACAGGCCCATTGGCGCTGGGCGCTTCGGAACGCATCGGCCAGCTGCGTGCGGAAATACCCGGTGTACAAATCGAGGCTGCGGTCGAAGGACATTCCGCTGCGCATGCCGAGCGCCACCACGTCGAGCATCTCGGACAAGTCGCATTCCATGGCCTCGGCTCGCCGGCAACTTCGCCGCTTCACCGCCCAGGGCAACGCCCTCCACCCGGCGGCGGCGCCGATGACAGCGAGCAGAACCGCCAGCTCGGTCGTCGCCGTCAGCCCCACTGCACCGCCGAGAACCGCGCCGCCGAGCATCAGGCGCACTCGCGCCTCCCCATAGCCCGCAGGCGACAGCGCGCCGCCAAGACCGGCTGCGGCCAAGCGACGGTCAGGCAAGGGCCGCTCCCGTAGAGACGACGGCGACAGGAAGCGGAACAGCGGACTTCGGGCCCGCTGGGACAGCTCCACCGCATAGGCGACTATCCGCGCATCCACTCCTTCTTCCCCGACCGCTGCGGCACGGCCGGCCTGGAGCGCGGACGACCCTTCCACCACCGCCGCGCGATGACGGATGCGACGCCGCCATGCCCCGACGATGCGCGAGGCCATACCTCCGAGCAGCGCCGCCGAGCCGACCGCAACGACCGCCGCCGCTCCCTGCGCCCAACTTACATCCATCACGACCGCCTCCCGCCCGCGTCCAGCATCCGATGCACCAAGACGACGCCGGCCACCTGCATGACCAGAGCCGCCGCCAGAAGAGCCATACCCGCCATGCTCTCGAAGAACGGCGAGAGGAAACCGGGGCTCATAAGCGAGAACAGGGCGATAAGCACGAACGGCATCGCCGTGACGATGCGCGCCGACAGCTGGGCCTGAGCCGTCTGCACCTTGAGGGAGCGAGCAAGGTCGATCTCGCTTTCCACCGACTCCCGGGCCGCATCGAGCACCGCCGCAAGACTGCCGCCGCTCTGATGCTGCACGTCCAGGGCAACGGCCACGAAAGCGAGTTCCGGCACATCGGTCCGCTGACGAAACAGCGCCAGTGCCTCCGAGGCCGTGCCCCCCGTCTGAAGCACCAGGGCCGCCGAGAGGAACAACTCGCCGAGAGGACCCTTCATCTCCGAGGCCGTCTGTTCCAGCGTCTGCATGAGGGAGAGCCCCGCCCGAAAGCACACGCCCAACGAGCGCAGCGCATCGGGAATCTCGTCTCTCAAGGCGGCCTCGCGCCGTTCTGCATCGCTCTTCACCGCAGCGCAGAGCGCCACCAGGGCGCACCCCGCCACCGCCGCCCCGAATACCGGCGATGCGGCCACCACCCAGCAGGCGACAAGCAAGGCAAGGCAAACGCCCAGAACCAGCGAGAGCAAGGCGTCGGACGTCGAGGCATAGCCCCGCTGCTCCAAGGCCATCCGCGCCCACAGGACATAGCGCCGCACCGGCTCGCGGCGCAGGAGCGCCTCGGCGACCGGCCGCAAGCCCGACACCCCGTGGCGCAAGCGCCAAGCAAGCCCGGGGTGGGCGGCTCCCCGACCACCTTCGGCCGCAAGGGCCCAGGTACGGCGAAGGCGCTCGTGCCGGATCGTCGCAAGCCGCGCGACCAGATACCCCGCCGCCCCCGACGAGACTACGCCGACTGCCGCAAGTCCAACGACCGCATCCATGTCTTCACCTCCCGTCTGTCCGCCAGGCCCATGGGAGCCAGCCGGTCGACCCACTGCGGATAGTCCAGCCAAAAGCCCGCTTCCTGGCCCACTTCCCACCGGTACAGCGTGCGAACGACGCAGCGGCGGCGCCCGTGGTCGAAGGACACCTCGGCGATCTCGGAGATGCAGCGGGCGCCCCCAGGACGGCGCGCCGTCTGCACGATCAGATCTAAAGCGTTGCCGATCTGCGCCTCGATGGCATCGGGAGGCAGCTCCACGGCGAACCGCACCATGGTCACCAGGCGCTCCACCGCCTCGCGCGGGGCGTTGGCATGCAGCGTCGTCAGCGATCCGTCGTGGCCCGTGTTCATGGCCTGCAGCATGTCGATGGCCTCGTCGGAGCGGCATTCGCCCACGATGATGCGATCGGGCCTCATGCGCAGGGCGTTCACCACCAACTCCCGTATGGTCACCTCGCCGGTGCCTTCGGCGTTGGGCGCCCGGGCTTCCAAGCGCACCACGTGGGGGTGCTCGTCGAACTTCAATTCGGCGGCATCCTCGATGGTGATGACGCGCTCCTCGTGGGAGATATGGCAGGAAAGGGCGTTCAAGAGCGTCGTCTTGCCGCTGCCCGTGCCACCGGAAACCGCAATGGAACGGCGCGACCCCACAGCCCAAATGAGAAACTGCTCTACCGTCTCGTCGAACGAACCTCTCGCTTTCAGCTCGGCCAGCGTCATGACGCGCCGCGTGAAGGCGCGAATGGTGAGCAGCGGCCCATTGAGGGAGAGCGGCGGCAGCACCGCGTTGACGCGATGGCCCTGGGGCAAGCGGGCGCTGGCCATGGGCGACGATTCGTCGACCCGCCGGCCCAAAGGACCTAAAATGCGATCGATGAGCGCCCGCACCTGCTCGTCGCTCTCGAAGCTCACGCTCGCTCGGGACAGGCGGCCGTCGCGCTCTATGTACACGCTGTCCGTTCCGTTGACCATGATCTCAGTCACCGTCTCGTCGGCAATCAGATCCTCCAGCGGCCCGAGCCCGAACACCGTGCTGATCAGGCCCTCCACCAAGTCGCGGAACACCGCGGGCGCAAGCGCCTTCCACGGATCTCGCGTCGAGAGCCTCCGGCAGGCGGCCCGGATCTCGTTGCGCGCCCGCTCCGGGCTGTCGACGGCGATGAGCGCGACCCTATCCAGGGGAACCAGCTCGCCCACGGCCATCCGCAAGGACTCGAGCCCCGTTGCCACGCGCTCATCGTCTTGCTGCTCGCGGGCGTCTTCCGCCACGCGAACCCATTCCAGAAGAGACATTTCCTCACCTCCTTACGATGCGTCCTTGGCCAAGGCGGCCTCGCGACGGCTCGCGCGACCCTTGCGTTTGCGCTGCTTGCCCCGCAACCCCGCGTCTGCCTTGGGCGCCAAGCCGATGCGGGCGATAGGAGCCTGCACCCCCGCACTTGCAGGACGAGAAGCCAAGGGCAGCAGCTCGTCGAGAACGCCCTCGATGCTTATGCACAAAGGGCTCGAAGCCTCTACCAGGCTCTGCGCCATGCCCGCGCCGAGCAGCTCCTCCACTTCGCGACCGCCGTCGGCCAGCTCCGCTACATGGGCCCCATCCAACGCACTGGACACGTCGATGGACGTGAAGGGCGCATGACGCGTGCAGCGGTTCACGGCGAGCAGAAACGATCCCGTTGCAATGCCGCAGCGCAGGCACAAATCGAGGGCATGGCGGCAGGCACGTACCGAGGAGGCGCGCTGGTCGACGAGGAACAGGGAGGCGGCAGCCCGTTCCAGCAGAAGGAGATGCACGTCGTCCCAGCCGCCTCCCGTGTTCGCGATCACGAAATCGAAGGAGGCGACGAGGACGTCGACGACCGATCCCATGGAGGCCGCTACGACCTCCGAGCGCTCCAGGGCGCGCGGAGCGCTGACGAGCACCAGCGGCGCCCCACTCAGCTCATCGGGCACTGCTCCCGTTCTCGCAACTTCTTCAACCGGCACCGACGGAGCGTCTCCCATCAGGGCCGCGAGATCCCCAAACTGCAGATCGGCATCGAGCAGCGCCGTACGCAAGCCGCGCCGAGCCCCGAGAAGGGCCGCGAGGGTCGCCACCGTGCTCTTGCCCGCACCGCCGCTCCCGCTCACCACCGTCAGCAGAAAGCCCGCGCGATTCGCTTCCAGCGTCTTCGCCACTGAGAGAGCTTGTCGTGCGTCCTCAGACTCGGGCAGCCTCAGTGCAGCGGATCCCCCATCGCCCCTGTCGCCATCGACATTGCGCGCGGCTTCCTTCAGCAAATGCTCCCCCAGCTCTGCGGGGGACACGATGCCGTCCAGCTCGGCGGCCTGAGCCCGGGAGGCCACCGATCCCGTGCGATCCGCCGTCACAAGATAGACGGCCGTCTGCGGGCTGTCGCGCTTGCAAGCCGCCGCGAGATTGATGGGCTCCGCCCCTTCACAGCACGACACCCACACGAAATCGAAATGCTCCTCGTTGACGCACCGCCGAGCTGAGACCGCCTCGGCGCACACTTCCACAGCCAGCTCCTCCAGCACCGAAGAAAGCGAGGTTGTGCCGTCTTCCTCAATCGGCAGACCCTCGCCGTGGCCGCAGAGCAAGTAACGCTTGCGCTTCGTCATAGGTTCGCTCCTTCCCCCATCGCCCCATTCTCAGGCGCCGCTGGTTGCCCAGAAGCGGGAGGCGTCTCGGCAGCGGGGCCCTCCAAAGGCGCCTCCGCCGAAGCCGACGGCTCTGCCGCCTCCTGCCCCTGGGGCGCCGAATCGCGAACCCCCTCTCCCGTCGAACCGTCCGATGGCGTGCTGCCACCCAAGGCGGGTAGCGCGAAATAAAGTTCCAGGTTCTGCGCCGCCGCCACAACCTCCTGCACCCGCTCGGGCTCGACGGCCAGCGTGACCCACTCCGCCGTCGCCCCCGATTCGGACGCAGCGCTCGTGGCCAGCACCAGAGCGCCGCCCACCAGCTTGGTCGTGGACACGGGGCCCGTGGCGTACACGTCCACTTCCATACCCGGCTCCACCGAACCGCCCACGGCCTGCACGGGCCGCGCCGGCACGCTGATGGCAGCCATCCCCGCAGGCACCGCCAGTTCGGAATCGGACATCTCGGTGCGCCGGGAGCAGAGGACTTCTCCCTTGATGACGTTCGAACCCAGACGTTTACCGATGATTTGGGAGGAATCAGTCACGGCAGTGTCGGGCAGAAGATCGGCCACCCACATCTTCGTGACGACGGCCGAGGCGTCCACCACCTCGCCCGCCGCCAAGTCGCGCTTGGCCACGCACACTTCCACCTGATCGCCCCCATAGCGCTCAAGCGCCTCGGCTCGGGCCGCGTCCACCTCCCCGCGCACGCTGGCCAAGTAGAGGGCCACGCACAACGCGCAGCACAGCCCGCAGGCCAGAGCACCCCATTTCGTCTTGTTGATTGCCATCGCTTCTCCTGACTTTCGGAAACGATGACATCATGCAAGATCACGACCGTAAAAATGACGCGGGAATGTCCCGTTTCGTTCCTCGCGCCGACCGTCATGGAGTCGCATCCTCGACCGCACTGGCGTCCCAAGGGCGAAGGGAAATGCCAGGGTAAACAAGAAAGCCCCAGGCAACCTGGGGCTTTCTGCTTCAATTCATGGTGGTCGCGGAGGGATTTGAACCCCCGACCTTGTGCTTGTAAGGCACCTGCGCTCCCGCTGCGCCACGCGACCGAGCATATTACGCGCCTAAACGCGTGAGTCCGTATTGTGCCACAAGTTCACCGCTGGGGCAAATGGAAAGCAGGGCGCCGAGACGATAGCGCATCGCACGCACCTCGCGGCACAGCGTCCACGGCGCAGAGTGCGGCGCGATCCCGGCACGGCGCCCACGGCGCTACCTCGGTACAGCGGCCGCGGCATTGCCGCCGGCGTCATCGCTGGTCGCGCGCATCCGGCCCACCACGAGCGCCGTAACGAAGATGGCCGCCGCGAACAGCACGAGCACGCCGACCGCAAGCGCGACACCTTCCGCCGCCGACCCCGTCGCGTCGCCCATTGCCGCGCGCAGGCCCTCGCCGAGCCAGTACACCGGCGTGAAGGTGGCCACGATGCGCACCGCCTCGGGCATAAGATCCAGACTGATCCACGTGCCGCCTAGAAACGTCAGCACCATGCCGGTGATGTTGCCCACGGTGTTCGACACACTCTCGCCGCAGCCCAGCTGCCCCAGCAGAAACGCGATGGCCAGCGGGATGAGCACGAACACGAGCTCCACCGCCAGCACGCAGGCAAGATCGGCCGGTGCGAGGGTGAATGCGGAATAGCCGAATGCGACAAGGCCGATGCCCATGATAACGGCCCACACGAGAAGCGCCACGACGAGCCCCGCCGCCGCCTTCTGCAGCCCCAGACCCAAGCCCGAGGTGGAGGAGACGGCAACGCGCCGCCGCACGTCGGTGCGGTTGAAGGCCCCCATGAGAATGCCCACCGACACCACCACGGCCACCGTGAGCGGGTAGGCGCTCCACATAAGATAGAAGACGAAGGCCTCGCTCCCCACCGCCGCACCCGGGACGGAAACCTCCTCGATGCGCGGCTCCTTCTGCGCGGAGGCCTCGGCCTGGGCCACCAGCACCTCCGGCGAGGAGTCCGGCTCGAGCACCGCCGCGGCCCGCACCAGCCCCAGATACTGGTTCACCTGGGTATCAACCAGCGTGGCCGCCATCGATTGGAAGCTGAACACCGTCTCAAGGCGCGGGCCGTCGCCGCCGTCGCGGGCCGCCGCCAGATAGCCCTCCTCGAACCCGGCGGGCACGATGAGCAGATAGTCCACCAAGCCCGTGGCCACGGCATCCTGGCAGGCCCGCGCCTCATCGGCCACCTCGACCGACGTTCCCCGCTCTTCGAGAAACGCCGCCACCGAGCGCGATAAGTCGCTTTGATCCCGATCGATCACCGCGAAGGGCACCTCGGCCGACTCATAGCCCGCACTTGTCGCCGGCGGGTACACGCCGCTGGTGATAAACAGGCCCATGAGGCTCAAAAAGCCCACGTACACCAGCAGATAGATGGGATGCTTCGCCACCACTTCCAAGGCATATCTACAGGCTTGCATAGCGCTGCCTCCTCACGAACAGGGCCCCTACGGCGAACAGCGCGGCCGAGAACAGGCCGATGAGCGCCACGTTCCCCGCGAACACCTCCAGCCCGTCGTAGTAGTACAGGCTGTAGAACATGTCGCAGATGGCCTTCGCCGGGTTCAGCGAGGCCAGCACGGGGAATTCCCGCGAGACCATGTCGGCCAGCTCCATGCAGGGCTCGCCGTAGAGCCCCGTGAACAGCGAGAGCAGGCACACTACCCCGGTGAGAATGCCCGTCTTCGACCCCACGTCCAACTTGGGGAGTGACCCGAGCGCCGTGCCCAGGGCGCAGGCGAGCAGCGATGCGGCGCCCAGTCCCGCCACGCACAGGCCCTCGCGGCCGGCAAAGTCGACCCCCACGACAAGACGCGTGTACAGAAACGCGATGAGCAGGCAGCAGAACGACAGCAGCCAGCAGGCCAGAAGCGTCGCCAGAAGCGTGCGCGTGCGCCCGATGGCCCCCAACGCCCGCCGCGCGCCCAACGGCGAGAGGTTCGGCTGGGTCCAGCAGACGGCCACCACGGCGATCTGGGCGCCGAACAGGGCCGCCATGGCGAACAGCGCGTAGTAGAAGCGCACCGACTCCTTGGGCGCGGCGTGGGTGAGCGAGACCTCCTCAGTCGCATCGACGCTCGAGAACAGCGCCTCCAGACGGCCCGGATCGGCGAAGGCCCCGGGGTTCTCGCGGGCGATGGATGTCATCAGGTCGGCGTCGCGCACGTAGGTGCCCACCACCGATTCCAGGATGCTGCGATCGATAGCATCCATATCTGTCGTCTGGCCGATCTGCAGCCCCGGCGCCAGGGACAGCACCGGCTCGCCGTCCTCGTCGACGGAGAACACCCCCATCACCTCGCCGTCGACGAGGGCCGATGCGGCCGCCTCCCCATCGGCGAAGCGGCACACGTCCAGCAACTGATCGTCGCCCCTTTCCCCCAGCGCCTCCGCCACCGCCGAAAACGGCGACGTGTCCCACGCCTCATCGGCCACCACGCCGGTGGGCACGGGGTCGAACTCCATGGCGCCGTCCAAGTTCGCGAACATGAACATGAAGATGGTCGCCATGAGGATGGGGAAGGCCAAAGACCAGATGAACAGGCTCTTCTCGCGAACGAGCGCCCGCAACGTGCTTGCGAACAACGTGCCCATAGCCCGCTCCTAATCCCTCAGCTCTTTACCGGTGATCTCGAGGAACACATCGTTTAAGGTGGGCGGCTCGGCATAGACGCGGCCCACGGCGCACCCCGCGTCCGCAAGCACGCCCAGCACGTCGCCCACGTTGTGGCCGCCCTGCTCGCACTGCACGACCAGCTCCGGCTCGGTGTAGGTCACGCGCCGCACATGGGGCAGCGAGGCCAGGCGCCCGCGCACGGCATCACCAAGCGCCGCCACCTCCACGATGATGCGCTCGCCGGCCCCCACTAGGGCCTTCAGCTCGACATTGGTGCCCACGGCCACCGACCGGCCGCGATCCATGATCATGATGCGCGAGCAGATCTCCTCCACCTCTTCCATATAGTGGCTCGTGTACACCACGGTGCAGCCCTGCGCGTTCATGCGGCGGATGCCCTCCAGAATGGCGTTGCGGCTCTGCGGATCCACCGCCACCGTCGGCTCGTCGAAGAAGGCGAGCCGGGGCCTGTGGGCGATGCCGCAGGCGATGTTGAGCCGCCGCAGAAGGCCGCCGGAGAGCTTGCGCGGGCGGAACTTCACGTAGTCCTCGAGGCCCACGAACGCGATGGCCTCGTCCACGAGCCGCGCCCGCTCGCGCCGATCGTCCACGTACAGGGCACAGAAGAAGTCGATGTTCTCCCGCACCGTGAGCTCTTCGAACAGCGCCACGTTCTGCGGCACCACGCCGATCTTGCGCTTCAGGTCGTAGCGCGTGGGCGTCATGGGCTCGCCGAACAGGCAGATGTCGCCCTTGTCGAAGGTGAGCAGCTGCAATATGCAATTGATGGCCGTCGTCTTGCCCGAACCGTTCGGGCCCAAAAGCCCGAAGATCTCGCCGGGCTCGATGCGCAAATCGAAGTGGTCGAGCGCCACCACGTCTCCGTAGCGCTTCACCAAGTTGCGCACCTCGACGATGGGCGCCGACATAGCGCCGGCCCGTGCGCTATCGTCTCTCGCGCAGTCGCCCTGCGCGCCATCCTGCGTGCCATCGATCCTCAGCGCGCCGGTCCGCGCGCTGCCGTTCGTAAGCTCGCCGTCCATGAGCGCTCCTTCCCCTATCGGTCATGGCCCCATTATTCCAAGAACCGCCGCGCCGCAGAAGTGCCAAATGTCACGAATGTCGACGTGCCCCTTGCTTCGCGAACGTGCGCCTTATAATGGCCCCATGGACAGAATTGTTGACGAGATCGTTCTCTTCGGGCTGGGGCTTCCCCTCCTTCTGCTCGCTCCCGCTGCCCCCGCAGCCGTAGCGGCGCCGCTTCTCACCCTCATCGCCACGGGCGCGCTCGAACTGCTCGATCGCGGCGAAGGCGGTGCGCAGCGCCAGGCCCCTGCCAGCGCCGCAAGCCCCGTCCGCGCCGCGCGCTTCATCCGCGTCGCACGTCCCGTCATCGCCGCCGCCTACCTCATCGCCGCACTTGCCGCGCCGGCCCTCGCCGCCTTCGTGCCGCTTCTGGCCTACGCCGCCGTGGCGCAGAACCTCGGCCCCCTGCGCTTTCTATGGCCCGCGGCCCTCCTGGGCGCCGCAGTGTCCGGAAGCGGCGCGCTGGCGGCAGCCGCCCTTCTGCTGGGAGCGCTCGCCTGCCTGGCCGCCCGGCGCACGACCAAAGTTCAAACCGAGCGCGCCTCGCTCCGCCAATGGCGCGACGCCGTGCAGGAAGACCGCCTCGCCCTGGCCGAGCGCACTCGCGACCTCGCCGAGCGGCAAGATTTGGAAGTGAGCTGCGCGGTGCTGGCCGAGCGAGCCCGCATCGCGCGGGAGATCCACGACAACGTCGGCCACCTGCTCACCCGCTCGGTGCTGCAAATGGAGGCGCTCGCCGTCACGCACGAGGACGATCCGGCGCTCGCCAAAGAGCTGGCGGCGGTCGGCGCCACCCTCCACGAGGCCCTCGGCACCGTGCGGGCCAGCGTGCACGACCTGCACGACGAGGCCTTCGATCCACAGACCACCTTGGCCGAGCTGATCGGGGAATTCCCGGGAATTGCCGGCACGCTCGCCTTCGAGGCCGAAAGCCTTCCGCGCCCTGTCGCCCTTGCCGTCGTGGCTATCGTGCGCGAGGCGCTCGCGAACGCCCGCACGCACGGGCGCGCCACGAGCGTCGCCGTCTCCCTCCTCGAGTTCCCCGGCTTCTATCAGCTCGCCATCGAGGACAACGGGCGCGCGGCGAACCTGGTTGGCGAGGGCGGCCTCGGTCTCGCCTCGATGGAAGAGCGCGCGACGGCCTTGGGCGGCACCTTCTCGTTCGAACCGTTGCCCCCACCGCGCACCGGCTCCCGCGTCTTCGCCACCTTCCCCAAAACCCAGGAGGTTCGCCCATGAGCGCCCCATCTCCCCTCTCCGTCGTCATCGTGGACGACGACGAGTTCGTGGCCCAATCGCTGCGCACGATACTGGAGGCGCGCGGTAGCGTGCGCGTGGCGGGCCTCGGCACGAAGGGGGCCGAGGCGGCGGCGCTTTTCAACGAGCACCACCCCGACATCATGCTCCTCGACATCCGCATGCCCGATCTGTCGGGTCTGGCCGCCGGCGAGGCCATCCTCGCCGCCCACCCGAAGGCGCGCATCGTTTTCCTCACCACCTTCGCCGACGACGACTACATCGTGCGCGCGCTGGCGATCGGGGCCCGCGGCTACCTCATCAAGCAGGAAGCTCGTGGTCTGGCCGAAGCGCTGCATTCCGTCATGGAAGGCCAAATTGTCCTGGGATCCGATGTCACCGACCGCGTGAGTGCGCTCATCGGGCAACGGCCAGCGAACGGCGCCGGAGCCGCCTTCGACGACTCTCTGTCGCACCCCGATAACAGCCAGGCCGCCCCCGCCTTCGCCGAGGGGCTCACACAGCGCGAGCGCGATATCGCCGAGCTCATCGCCGAGGGGCTCGACAACCGCGAGATCGCGCAGGCGCTGTACCTGTCCGAGGGCACCGTGCGCAACCACATCTCGGCCATCCTGCAGAAGTGCGGCCTGAGAAACCGTACCCAGATCGCCATCGCCTGGTGGCGGTAGGTCGCAGCG
>OLOA01001301.1_pt1 | contig 25273 bp, 20 predicted proteins | sample 1672201 | NCBI WGS metagenome assembly OLOA01 (sample SAMEA3136658, study PRJEB25190) | human gut metagenome
CTGCTCGAAGCCGGCGGATTCAGACCCGCGCTACACCCTCGTTCGTGAAGAGCCGAATTAGATTTCCGATGTCGGGATTGAGTCCGACAGCGGGGTGGTCAACATCCTTGTAGAAGGAGACGGCGTCATCCGGCGTGCCGACGAAGGTGTTCTCGTACATCTCAAGGGCAATTTCCAGGCCGAGCTTCTGTGCATGGTCGGCAAGCTCGCGGACCCGCTCGATGGCCAGGGGACGAAGCTTCGGATCATCGTGGTGGCCCTCGGCGAGCCAGAACCACAGCGCCTTCTCCTGGGCGGGCGTGAGCGCCTGCTGGAAGCCGATGTTGACAATGCTCGCACCCAGGTCTGCCGCCCGTTCGATGGTGCGATGGATCGTGGCCACATTCCGCTCACCGTGCTGGACGTCGACCACGCTGTTGCGCCCGATCGAGATCGCAGCGACCCGCAGGCCCGTATCACTGAGGGTCTGCTTGAACTCTGCATAGCGCTCCGGACTCAGATCGGCGATCGGCACCCAATCGTCCATGGGATCGATGTAGTCAAAACCGAGTTCCGCGACCTGGATCAGCTGGTCCCGCCACGCACTCGCGGGAGCGTCGGCGACCGGCGTGCCGTCCTCCGTCTTTCCTCCGAAGTTGATCTTGCAGGCGATAGGCCATCCGTCGGCTGTAGTCATTGTTGTCTCCTCGGCCGGCAGCGTTGCGGGCCTCGATTGGGGGATCCTATAGGATCGACAGTATTTCCTATCAGACCGCTCGTCAAGGGCCAACGCCAGATGGGGACACCGGACAACCTGACGCCCCCGACACAGACGTGCCCGGCCAGAGCCCTCGTCCTGGCCGGGCACGTCCCGTTCCACCACTTCTGCGCTCAGACGCAACTACTCCGCGTCCGAGTGGTCCAGCTTCATCTGGGCATACACGGAGGCCACGCGAGTGGACTCGATCATGCTTTCGCCCTGGGCGATACCCTTGCCGGCAATGTCGAAGGCCGTCCCGTGATCCACCGAGCTGCGCATGAACGGCAGCCCCAGGGTCAGGGTTACGGCATTCTGGAAGTCCAGGGTTTTGCAGGCGATATGGCCCTGGTCGTGGTACATCGACAGGATGCAGTCGTTGTGCCCATCAAGGTTGAAGGCGAAGATGGCGTCGGCCGACAACGGGCCTTCGGCCCGAATCCCCAGCTTCTGCGCGTCCTCAACAGCCGGCCTGATGTGCTCGATCTCCTCAGTGCCAAACATGCCGCCCTCACCAACATGCGGGTTCAATGCCGCCACGCCAATGGTGGGCTCCTCAAAGCCCAGCTCCTTGAGCTCGTGGTCGATGTTCTTCAGGAACATGAGGATACGATCATGGTTGGCAAGATCGCAGGCTTGCCGCAGCGACACGTGGCGGCTCACGAAGAACACGCGCAGTTTGTGCACATTGAACATGGTGAGCGCGTACGGGGAGTGGGTCAGCTCCTGATAGATCTCAGTGTGGCCGATGTAGGGAACCCCGGCCAGCTTGAGGGCAGCCTTGTTGATGGGGGCCGTGGACACCGCATCGATCCGTCCCTGCATGCCCAGCTCGATCGAGCGCTCCAGATATGAGTAGGCACGCAGCGCCGCGTCCTTCTGCACCTTGCCGAATTCGATCTTCGCATCGGGGGCGACTCCGGTCTCCATCAGATCGATGACGCCATACTCACCCAGCGCCTCTTCCGGTTCAGTGATCATGTGGAACTGCGGCGTCTCACCCTGGATCTCGGCCGCCCGCAGCAGGCTGTCCTTGCTGCCGATCACGAAGGGATCGCAGACCCCGTAGATCATGTCGCTCTTCATCGTCTTCAGGACGATCTCGGGCCCAATCCCAGCCGGGTCTCCCATGGTGATGGCCATCTTCGGCCGACGCGTCTCAGACATTCTGAGTTCTCATCCTTTCATCGAAGAGCCGGTTCACGGACTCCACCGTCGTTGTTCTCGTTCCGGTGAGCCCGCCCTTGCATACGAGGGGGACTCCTGAGTAGGGACCACCGGAAATGGTTCCCTGGTCAACCTGCGGAATCACATAGTCGACCAATGCGATTCCTCGGGCATCGAATGCCCTGCAGCAATTCACCATGACGTCGCCACCGGTCAGGTAGACCCCGGCGAGGTCTTCGGGCGCAAAGACGTCGATCGCACCACGAGCGACCTCGCCCAGGCGGGTGTTCAGCAGGGTCGACACCTGCTGGCCCTTCACTCCGCTGGCTTGCTCCATGTCAGACAACTCATGACGATGGCCGGTGAGCACCGTATCCAGTGCCACGATCAGGGCCCGCGGCTTCTGCTCGCCCGCCATCGTGCGGCGCACCTGGTCGACCACCCGGCGCTGTTCCCGCTGAGCGGCCTCCTCATTGCCAATGAGTTGGAGAACGTCGATCGACACGGCCTGCGTGCCGGGAACCTCCCGTAGGGCAGCGAACTGTTCGTGGGTGACACCGGTTGCGCTGCCCGCGACAAGCAGTACCGTGCCACTTTCGCCGGGCACGGACTCCAACCGCCGGGTGCGTTCCACGCCCTCATGGGGCGTGATGGCTCCGGAGCGCACAGCCATCCGATCAGTGAGCGGTCCCGGATCGACGCAGATCACCTTCCACCGCAGGTCGACAACGGCCTGGGCGATCTGGTCGATGTCATTCAGGGTCACCGCGTCCAGCACGAATGCCCGGGTACCCTCACGCCGCAACTCCACGAGATCGTGCTTGATGGCCTGCTTGCCAGCCATCACCGACTGGATCGGCACATGCCCCAGGCGAGCCATGAACTGCGAGGCCAACAAGGTGGGCACGTGCGACTCTGTAACCGGGGTGCGCACATCCTGCGCCACCCCAGTGCGCGATAACAGCTCCGAATCGATCAGCGAGAAGCCCCCGACCACCACGCGATGGGATTGGGGCATGGCGGGCACGATGATCGCCAGGTAGTCATCGGGCAGTGCGCTGAGCATCCCTTCCACCTCGGGACCAATTCCGCCCCGCAAAGTGGTGTCGGTTCGCTTCGAGAACTGGCTGACGCCCCGGGCGAGCAACGCCTCGGTGGCGCGCCGTACGCGACTGAAGGCCACCTCGGGCTCCATGGCACGCGAATCGGTGCTCACGATGAGGGCGCCGTCGTCAGGAAGGGGACTGTCCTTGATGTAGCGCGGATCAAACAGCACCGTCGACGTCACGCCCTCGCGAGCGATCAGTGCGCCCACCGTGGTTGCGCCGGTGAGGTCGTCGGCAACGATTCCTATCGGTGACATCTCAACCTCCTTGCTGGCCATTTCCTGCGGTGCGGGTGATCACGACTGTTCGATCCCCATCTGCTGGGCCTCGAGCACCTCGGTCCGCGGACGGGCCTCGATCAGGGTGAGGATGAGGCCCAGACCGAGCAGCAGTACAACGACGAAATAGCTGAAGGCGACGGTGTAGTTGCCACCGAAGGCGTCCAGCAGGCCACCGACGATCATTGGCGCGAAGAAGCCGCCCAGGTTGCCGCCGCTGTTGATGATCGAGATCGCGAAGGGATAGGTCTTGTCGGTGGCCAGGTTCATCGCATAGGACGTGAACGACGGCCATCCGATGTTCAGGAAGAACCCGGTGAGGATGAGGCTACCCATCACCAGCACGGTGTTCTGCGGCACCACCAGCACCACGACCAGCATGACAGCAGTCATCAGGGCCGTGATGAGCATTGTGGGCTTGCGCCGACCATGGAAGACGCGGTCTGACACCACACCACCGATCAGTGCGCCCACGAGTCCACCAATGGACGGGGCCGAGGCCACGAAGCCCATCTTGATGAAGGAATAGCCGCGGGCCGCCACCAGATACGAGGGAATCCAGGTGAGCATGCCGTAGAGCACGTTGTTCATGAAGAAGTAGGCAAGTGTATTGCCCCAGATGTTCCACGACCGCAGCACCTTGGCATTGGTGTCGAGGGGGTCGGCGTCGCGGACGCGCACGATCTTGTCGATCAATGGCATCGTTCCGAAGCCACCATGGTCGCGCTTACCGTCGTCAGAGCTGGTGATGTGGTTCAGCTCGGCCGCATTGACGCGCTTGCTCTGCCGCGGGTGCGAGCGCACCACGAAGAAGAAGACAACGGCCATGATGACGCCGGGAACCGCGAACCAGTGGAACACCGAACGCCAACCCGCGGCTGCGGCCAGGGCCACGGCAATCGGCGGGACGATGATCGGGGCAAATTGCGTCGACGCGATGTAGATGCCGGTCGCCGTGCCTTTTTCCTTGGCCGGGAACCATGCATTGATGGTGGAGGTCATGCCCACGGGGGTGGGCCCCTCCATGATGCCCAGCAGGAGCCTCAGCACCAGCAGCGCGATGGCCGAAGTGGTGAAGCCCATCAGGAAGGTGATGATTGAGAAGACCAGCACGGCCAGCGACACGATGCCGCGGGTGCCCTTCTTCGTCATGAGCAGGCCGGCTGGTATCTGCGAGATCGCGTAGCCCAGGAAGAAGAAGCTCGAGATCGCTCCCGACTGGAAGTTCGAGATGGAGAACTCACCCTTGATCATGGGCAGAATGGCGCCCACATTGGAGCGATCGGCCATGCACACCACGTAGGTGACGAAGATGGTGGCGAGGACGACCCAGCGAAAATGGGTCGGGCGCGCACCGACCGCAGAGCCGTCCAAGGTGTCTGGCAATTGAGTGGATGTCGACGATGACATGTGTTCCCCCACAGTTCACGGCTAGGACTCTGACCACGCCGGGAGACCCGAGCGTTGTGAAAGATCGTGTCACGCTCGCTGGTTTACCGTCAATCAGACGTTCAAATATGGGAAATAGTGTCATTTGGATAGCATGTGCGATGTCACGTCGACGCCGCAGACACACAAGGAGAGTCACGCCATGACCGATCGCAGCGACTCGGCGGAGTCCTTTCCAGCCCCGTCCGCGCCCGAGCGGGCCTTGACCGTCCGCGACCGGCAGCGCATGGCAGATGCGGCAGAGCTCTACTGGGTGCGCGGCCTGAAGCTCGAGGAAGTGGGCCATGAGCTTGGGATGTCTCGCTCGACGGTGTCGCGGCAACTCGCGCGCGCCCGCCAGGAAGGCATCATCGAATTCCGTGTGCACCGGGAGGTGAGCTCTGCCGCCACGCTCACCAGCCAACTCGGCGAGCGCTTCTCGGTGATCCCGCGCATTGCCCTGGCCGAGAATCCCCACGACGCGAACTCCCGGCTGGCCGCCGTCGGGCACGAGGCAGCGGCATGGATCCCCGGCTTCGTCCACCCCCACACGACCATGACCGTCGCCTGGGGCTCCACCATCGGACGCCTGTCCACCTACCTGAGACAGACGCCAGTGGCCGATACCCACGTGGTGCAGCTACACGGTTCGGGCAATATCCCGACGCTGGACACGCACTATGTGAGTCAGATCCTGGAACGCTTCGGCACCGCGTTCGGAGCAGCAGTCGAATACCTTCCCGTGCCGGCCTTCTTCGATTCGCCCCAGACCCGTCGCCTGATGTGGCAGGAGAAGAGCGTCCACCGGGTGCTGAACCTGCGCGCGCACTCGGACCTGTTGATCACATCGGTGGGCACTCCCTCAGGCGACCTTCCCGGACACCTCTACGACTCTGGGTACCTGAGATCCGAGGACCTGGCCGAACTCCAGCGCGAACACGTGATCGGCAATCTGGGGGCCATCTTCTTCCGCAAGGACGGCAGCAGCGACGGGATCGCGGTCAACAACCGCTCCACCGGCATGCCCTTCGAGCAATTGCGGCGCATCCCCATCCGACTCCTGGTAGCAGCCGACCCCGCCAAGGCCCAGGCCATCGGTGGCCTGCTGCGGGCGGGGTTGGCCACCCACGTGGTCTTCGACACCGCCACTGCAGCGGAGGTGCTGGCCCTGGACCAGGCCGGCCAGTAGCCACCCCCAGCCCACTCCCCCAACGCACAGGTGGCTCCCCCGACCATCCGGGGAGCCACCTGCACTCGTCACAACGCCTCACATCACCTACGCATCCAGCGCCGGCGGATCCTCGATCATGTCGACGCGACGCCCGTGGCGTCCGCCCAGGAAGTCGGTGGTGGTCCACACGTCGACGATCTCCTCGGCCACGCCGGTGCCGATCACCCGCGCACCCAGCGCGAGCGCATTGGCGTCATTGTGCAGGCGCGACATCTGCGCGGAGTACACCTCGGAGACGATCGCGCAGCGGATGCCGGGCACCTTGCCGGCGGCCATGCCGATGCCCAACCCGGTGCCACACACCACGATCGCGCGATCGGCCTCACCGGCGGCCACCTTGCGTGCCGCCCCGGCGCCATACACCGGGTAGTCGACGCTCTCCGTGCTGTGGGTGCCCACATCAATCACGTCGTGACCCTTGTCCTGCAGGTAGCCCTTCAGGTGTTCCTTGAGCTCGAAACCTGCATGGTCACTTCCCATCACAATACGCATGACCCCATCTTCCCATGGTCCGTGTGAAAAACCACATGATTTGTGCGAATAGTTCCGATCGTGCCGCAGTCAAGCGATCGCGTCCCACCTCCGTGCGGCGACTCACTCGTCGAGCGTGTCGAGGCCCTCCACCAGCTGGCTGATCGCCTCGTCGGCAATCTGCGGGGTGGTCGCCAGGTTGAACCGCACGAAGCCCCGCGACGCCGGGCTGAACCATTCCCCGTAGTCAACGGCAAGATTGCACTGGTCCTGGATGAACTTCTTCACCTCGCGGCGGTCGACATACTCACGCAGGTCGAGCCATAACAGGTAGGTACCCTCCAACGGCGGGATCGCCGCCTTCGGCGCCACCTCACCGATCCGGCGGCGGAACTCGGCCTCGTTGCGACGCACCACCGCCAGCAGCCCGTCGAGCCAATCCTGGCCATGGCGCCATGCGGCCTCGGTGGCCGTGATGCCCATGATGTTGGTCTCGGTCTGCACATATCCCTTCGACCAGGCGTCGTACCGGGCGCGCAGATCCTTGTCGGGGATGATGATGTGCGAGTGCACCAGCCCGGCCAGATTGAACGTCTTGGACGCCGCATTCAGCGTGATCAGGTTGTCGGTGAACGCGCCATCCTGCACCTGCTGGGCCGCCAGGAACGGCCGCTCGCCCAGGATGATGTCCTGGTGGATCTCGTCGGACACGACCAGCACGCCATGGCTGCGGCACAGCTCGAGCACGTCGACCAGCTCTTCGGGCGTCCACACGCGCCCCACCGGGTTGTGCGGCGAGCACATGATGAACAGCTTCACCGAATTCTCGGTGATCACCTGCTCCATGTCGGCCATGTCGTAGCGGTAGATGCCACGCTCGTCTGGCTGCAACGCCGTGGTCACCAGCTTGCGTCCGGTGTCCTTCACGGCATTGTGCATCGGGTAGTACACCGGCGTCGCCAGCAGCACCGCGTCGCCGGGCTGGGTGAAGGCATTGACCATCCAGTAGAAGCTGGACACCACGCCGGTGGAGAAGCGCACCCAGTCACGCTGCACGCGGGCCTCATTGTGCCGCGCCGCCCAGTCGTCGAAGGCCTCGAAGTACGCATCGTCCACATAGGTGTAGCCGAATGCGCCGTGCGAGACGCGCGTTCGCAGTGCCTCGATCACCGCCTCGGGGGCCTTGAACTCCATGTCGGCCACCCACATGGGCAACAGGCCGGCACTGCCGAAGCGCTGGCCCAGGGCGTCCCATTTGAGTGAATCGGTGCCCTTGCGCTCGACGGCGTACTGCTCGACGAAATCCTGCAGATCCATCTGTGACCCCATTCCGGTGGTTCTCGGCGCGGCAATCCGGGATGCCGGCACCGACAAGTGCCTACCCCTGCATTCTTCCATTGAGACCCCAATCACCACCGCACCCGACGGCCCTTGGCAGCCGACGATCCGGCACCCCACCGGTCTGGGACACTGGGGTGGCACAGATGAGGAGCATCATGAATTTCTCGTCGCTCTATGACCAGGGCTTCGCACGCGTCGCTGCCGCGACCAGCAACACCGCCATTGCCGACCCCGCCACCAATGCCACCCGGGTGATCGAGCACGCCCGGCGCATCGCGGCCACGGGGGCATCCGTCATCGCCTTTCCGGAGCTGTGTCTCACCGGCTACGCAATCGACGACCTCCTCCTGCAGGACACCGTGCTCGACGCCGCCCTCGAGGCGCTGCACACCGTGGCCGACGCCACCCGCGACCTCGCCGCGCTCATCATCGTCGGCGCACCGCTGCGCAATGGTTCGCGCCTGTTCAACTGCGCAGTCGTCCTGCACCACGGCGACGTGCTTGGCGTGGTGCCCAAGAGCTATCTGCCGACCTACCGCGAGTTCTACGAGCGCCGCCACTTTGCCGACGGCGCCAACCAGGGCGGCGTCATCGACCTGGGAGCACGCCACCCGGGAACAGACCACCGGGGCGCCAACGACCCGGGCGCGCAGGCCGGCGAGGGGCCCCGCGACGCCGCCGACCACCTCGTCGCGCCCTTCGGCCCAGACCTCATCTTCCGCGCCGACGACCTGCCCGACCTGGCCGTGCACGTGGAGGTCTGCGAGGACGTCTGGGTGCCCGTGCCGCCCAGCTCCCTGGCCGCCCTGGGCGGCGCCACCGTGCTGGTGAACATCTCCAGCTCGCCCATCACCGTGGGCAAGGCCGAGCAACGCCACCTGCTGTGCCGCTCGACCAGCTCACGCAACCTCGCCGCCTACGTCTATTGCGCCGCCGGCCTGGGGGAACCCACCACCGACCTGTCGTGGGACGGGCAGACGATGATCTACGAGAACGGCCGCCTGCTTGCCGAAACCGAGCGCTTCCCCACCACCCCGGGCGAATCGATCGCCGACATCGACCTCGACCTGCTGCGCCAGGAACGGCTGCGTGAGGGCACCTTCGACGACAATGCCCGCCACGAACGCCCCGCGATGCGCACCATCGGCTTCACCTTGCACCCGCCCCGCTCCGACCTCGGCCTGCGTCGTCCCCTCGAACGCTTCCCCTTCGTGCCGTCCGACCCCGCACGCCTGAACCAGGACTGCTACGAGGCCTACAACATCCAGGTGTCCGCGCTGAGCCAGCGACTCGCCGCCATCGGCGGGGCCAAGGTGGTGATCGGCATCTCGGGTGGCCTGGATTCCACCCAGGCACTGCTCGTGGCCGCACGCGCCATGGACCTTGCCGGACGCCCCCGCACCGACATCCTCACCTTCACGATGCCCGGTTTCGCCACCAGCGCCCACACCCGCAACAACGCCGTGGAACTGTCGCAGGCCCTCGGCACCACCTTCGAGACCCTGGACATCCGCCCCGCCGCGGAGCAGATGCTGCGCGATCTGGGCCACCCGCTCGACGACTACGACGTGACCTACGAGAACGTCCAGGCCGGCCTGCGCACTGACTACCTGTTCCGCATCGCCAACCAGCGTGGCGGCATCGTGCTGGGCACCGGCGACCTGTCCGAGCTCGCCCTGGGCTGGGCCACCTACGGCGTCGGCGACCAGATGAGTCACTACGCCGTGAACTGCGGGGTGCCCAAGACGCTGATGCAGCACCTGATCCGCTGGGTGATCGCCTCGGGGCAGTTCGACGACCGGGTGGGACGCGTGCTCCAGTCGATCCTCGACACCGAGATCAGCCCCGAGCTCATCCCGGTGGCCGAGGGTGCCAAGCCGCAGAGCACCCAGGACACCATCGGCCCCTATGCCCTGCACGACTTCGCGCTCTACTACTGGCTGCGCCATGGCCTGCGTCCGTCGAAGATCGCCTTCCTGGCCTCGCACATCTGGACCGACGCCGACTTCGGCGAGTGGCCGGCGAACTTCCCCGCCGACGAACGGATCGCCTATTCGCTGGCCGACATCAAGAAATGGCTCACCGTGTTCTGCAAGCGCTTCATGGCCAACCAGTTCAAACGCACCGCCATCCCCAACGGACCGAAGGTGATGGCCGGTGGTTCCCTGTCGCCACGCGGCGACTGGCGTTCGCCGTCCGACGGCAATGCCCGGGCCTGGCTGGCCGACCTCGACAAGGTGCCCGACCAGCACTGAGCAATCGGCACTGGGCAAAGCCGCTTGAGCAAACCAGCGATTGGCGACCAGCCCCGGAACCACCGGGGGGCGACGATGGCCCCGGCACCCACCACTGCTGGAGGGTGCCGGGGCCATCACGGTGCTGACCGGTCGGGTCAGCCGATGTCGCGTGCTTCTGGTTGCCGCCGACCTACGTCGGACGGACCCTTGGCCGGCATTTAGTTGTTCGAGTCACCATCGGGGGTGTTTGTGCCGGCATCGTCCTCATCGGAGGCGAGGATGCGGTACACCTCCTTGCGGGCCCGGGTGAGCACGTCCTTGACCTTGGCCTGCTGTGCCTCGGCAGCCACAGTGGCTGCCTGGCGCACGGCCGCGGCGAGCTGCTCGAGCTCGGGACGCAGGCTCAGCACACCCTGAAGGTCGCGGGTGACGCGGTCCCAGGGAGCCTTCGTCTGCTCGGGGTGCTCGGCAAGGTACTTCTTGCCCTCGTCGGTGATGGCATAGGGCTTCTTGCCCGCCTCATCGGCGCCGGTGAGGGTGATCAGGCCCTCGTCGGCAAGCAACTGCAGCGCCGGGTAGATGGAGCCGGGACCGGGCTTCCACAGGCCCTGCGACTTCTCCTCGATGGCACCCATCAGCTGGTAGCCGGTCATCGACTGCTCGTTGAGCAGGTTCAGCACGGCGGCGCGCACGTCACCGCGACGTCCCTTGCCACGGCCGTGATGACCATGGTGGGGTCCACGGGGGCCGAAGCCCATGCCGCCACGCGGGCCGCGCGGACCGGGGCCGAAGCCGGGACCGAACTCGGGGCCGCCGAAGCCGTCGCCACCGAAGCCACCGGCCTCGCCGCGGCCACGGGAGTCTCCCTCACCGCGTCCGCCGAAGCCCGGGCGTCCACCCCGACGACCGAAGCCGTCACGGGGACCCTCAAAGTCGCCGCCACCGCGGGGACCCTCGAAGCCACCGCCGCGGGGGCCGAAGTCCCTGCCACGAGGTCCGTCGAAGTCCCGACGTCCGCCGCAACCGCCATGGCCGTGATGGCCACGGGGACCGGGGCCGCCCGACCTTGGATCTTCCTGAATCATGAAGTAATAACGCATTGTGTTGAATCCTTAAGTGTTGTGGGACGGCTTTCGCGCGTCCCGGTATCTGTATTCGGGCCCGGATCGGCACCCATCCAGGCAGGGCCTGGCCTCTCAGCCGATCGGGCCCGGTGATGTTGACGTGTTGGGGTTTGCGTGGCCTGGTCTCACCGTGTTGCCCCGCGGGACCCGTCCTGCGGGTCTTGCGCTCCGGGCTGACGCCCCGGAGTTGCTGCGCGAGGAGCCTGATCGGGCTGGCGGGCTTCCTGCTCGTTGCCGGTTCTTCTCATCGATCGCCCGTCGATATATCGAAGATACCTCGACGAGTGACTTCACGCAAGTCCGGGGTTCCGGATCGCCGCCAGCGAACGTCGCGTGTGGACCCACGGCCGGTCGGTGCTCCCGGAAGTCGGGCGGGAGCCATGGACGCCGGGCCTGCGCCCACGACGCACGTGGGCTCGAGGGCGAAACGACGCGGACGAAGCCGGAGCAGGGCATGCCGACGCGGGGAATGCGGACACCGAATATCCAAATCCGGCCCACCCGGCCAGTCGTCCCGTGGTGACCATCACGTTGAGCATGCTCCACACAACTCATCGATGTATCGAAACATTCCCGGGCGGTCATGCCCACGGTGAACGGCCCCGGAACAGGCGATCCGGTGCCCTGCCGACCCCACGGCCGCACTGGTGCGACGGCGGGAACGTCGTGCTCCGGCCGCGGGAAACAGGATGTCGGGAACCGCGCCTGCCGGGAACAGAGCCGGAAGCAGCGCCGAGCGGGAACGCACAACCGCCGGCCCCGTGACGGGGACCGGCGGTCGTCGGAGCTTCATGGGCGCTGACCCCGCGTGCAGTTTGACCCTGCATGCAGTTCATCCTGTGTGCGGGTCATCCTGCGGGGCAGTGGCTCACACGTGCGGGTCGGCAACCATCCTGCTGAGGAACTGCTGGGTGCGCTCCTGGCTGGGGTGGTTGATCACCTGGTCGGGCGTGCCCTCTTCCACCACCTTGCCGGCGTCCATGAACACCACACGGTCGGCGACATCACGGGCGAAGGCCATCTCGTGGGTGACCACCACCATGGTCATGCCCTCCTCGGCCAGGTCGCGCATCACCTTGAGCACATCACCCACCAGCTCGGGGTCGAGCGCCGAGGTCGGCTCGTCGAACAGCATCAGCTTGGGGTGCATCGCCAGGGCGCGGGCGATGGCCACGCGTTGTTGCTGGCCACCCGACAGCTGCGAGGGATAGTTCTCGGCACGATCAGCCAGGCCCACCTGGTCGAGCAGGTTCATCGCCTCGCTCGTGGCGTCGGCCTTGGAGACGCCGAGCACCTGGGTGGGTGCCTCGATGATGTTCTGCACCGCCGTCATATGGGGGAACAGGTTGAACCTCTGGAACACCATGCCGATCGGACGCCGCTGACGGGCCTTCGCCGCGTCGTCCAGCACGTGCAGGCGCCCGTTCTTCTCGTAATAGCCCATCAGGTCGCCGTTGACCCAGATGCGGCCGCCGTCGATCTCCTCCAACTGGTTGATGCAGCGCAGGAAGGTGGTCTTGCCCGAGCCGGAGGGCCCGATCAGGCACACCACCTCGCTGGGAGCCACCTCCATGTCGATGCCCTTGAGCACATGGGTGCGGCCGAAGAACTTGTGCACGTTCACCGCGTTGACCGCGGCCACCTCGCCGCGTGACGACGCCGATCCGGTGCTGCGTGACGCGTTGCCCTGGCTCATCTCAGTGCTCTCCCGTCTTCTGCAGCAGCCGTCGGGCCCTGGGATTGAGTTCGTCGTCGCCGTTGGAGAACCCGCGTCCGAAGCGCTTCTCGAGCAGGCTCTGCAGGAACATCAGCACCGAGCACACCACCAGGTACCAGATGGTGGCGGCCACATAGGCCGACATCACCTTATAGGTGCGGTTGGCGATGATGGTGGCCTGGTAGAACAGCTCCATGCCCACCGGGATGGCGGCCAGCAGCGAGGTGTCCTTGATCATGGCAATGAACTCGTTGCCGGTGGGCGGCACGATCACGCGCATCGCCTGCGGCAGCACGATGCGACGCATGGTCTTGCGGTGGCTCATGCCCAGCGCCTCGGCGGCCTCGGTCTGGCCGTCGTCCACCGAGACGATGCCGGCGCGCGCGATCTCGGCCATGTAGGCCGACTCCGACAGGCCCAGCCCGAGCGCACCGATGCCGATGCCGCTGGACACATTGCGCATGTCGATGTGCCACCAGGTCATGTCCCAGCCCAGGCCGAGCCAGTGCGAGATCTGCTGGCCGAAGGGAATGCCGATGTCAATGGTGGGATAGAGGTAGATCAGCCCCACGCCGAGGATCGTCAGCAACACATAGCGCGGGATCGCCCGGAAGAACCAGGTGAAGCCGGCCGACGCATATTTCAGCACCGGGTTCTTGCTGAGCCGCAGCACGGCCAGCAGCACGCCGAGCCCGACGCCGATGATCATGGCGATCACGGTGCCCAGGATGGTGCCCTTGATCAGGCCCTCGATGATCGGGGGACGGAACAGGAACTCGAAGGTGCTGGCCCAGTCCCATCGCGGGTTGGTGACGAAGGAGTGCACCACCATGGCGACGAGCACGGCGATGAATGCCACCGCGACCCAGCGCCAGGGGTGCCGCACGGGAACGGCGTCGATACGGCCGGGCCGCTTCTCGGCTGTCTGTGCGGTTGTGCCCGCGCTCACTTGCTCACTCATGGGTTGTCGTCAGGTCCTTCCGCCCGCTCAGTCGCCCTGGCCGGGCGGCGCGCTCAACAGTGTCTCAGTTCGTGGCGGGTTTCAGCCACCGACTGAGGGGTTCACCGGGTAATCATCAACCGAGCCGGAGGCATTTCCCCACTTGTCCAGAATCGCCTTGTAGGTGCCGTCGTCCTTCAGGGAGGTGAGCGCGCGGCTCACCAGGTCGGCCATGTCGGTGTCGGCCTTGGCCACGAGCAGGCCATAGGGCGCGGCGTCATACATGTCGCCAAGGCGCTCGAGCTGATCGCCCTGCTGCTGGATGGCGTAGTTGATCACCGGCGAATCGGCCAGCATCGCATCGGCCTTGCCGCTCACCAGGTCGGCGGTCACCTTGGACTGCTGCACCTCCACCACCTGGGTGACGGCGGGCTGGCCGGCGTCGGTGCACTTCTTCGAGCGCGCGTTGAGGTCGTCCACCTGGGTGGTGTCCTTCTGCACGGCCACGGTCTGGCCGCAGACGTTGTCGACGTCGATCTTCTTCGGATTTCCCTTCAGCACGGCCCAGGCGGTGCCGGCCTTCATGTACTGCACCATGTTCACCTGTTCCTCGCGCACCGTGTTGATGGTGAACGAGCTGGCGCCCAGGTCGAACTTGCCCGAGCTGACCCCCAGGATGATCGTGCCGAAGTCGGCATTGACGCGCTCGGTCTTGAGTCCGAGGCGTGCTGCCACCGCGTTCACGATGTCCGCATCGAGCCCGACGATCGTCTTGCCGTCCTCGGCGACGAACTCATTGGGCGCATAGCTGGCGTCCATGCCCACTTCCAGGGTGCCCTTGGACTTGTACTTCTGCGGCACCTGGCCCGACAGGTTGGCGTCGGCGCTCACCGACGGCAGGGCGGCTGCCGACGACGAGGAGGTCGATGACGACGACCCGCTACAGGCGGCGGTGGACAGCAGCGTGACTGCCACCAGGCCGGCAGCGGCAATACGCAGGGACGAGCGGGACATCTGGGCTCCTTTTGGCTGTGGTTCGCTCAGCTTTGCACGCCGGCACGAAGGAAGATTTGGCGTCCAAACTGGGACTTTGTTACATGGACGAAAAGAAGCCCCACCAACACGGCCGGTAAGCACAGATCTTACGGGGAGGGGTGGGGCTTCTTCGACGTGGGGGTGATCAGCTGACAGTCGGGTTCACCGCGAAGTCATCGACTCCGCCGGCGCTGTTGCCCCACTTGTCGAGGATCTTCTGGTAGGTGCCGTCCTGCTTCAGCGAGGCGAGGGCCTTGCTCACCAGGTTGGCCATGTCGGTGTCACCCTTGGCCAGCACGATGCCGTAGGGGGCGGCGTCGTACATGTCGCCGAGGGCCTCCAGCGAGCCATTGCTCTGCTCGATGGCGTAGTCGACGATGGGCGAGTCGGCCAGCATCGCGTCGGACTTGCCGCTGTTGAGGTCGGTGGTGGTCTTCGACTGGTCGTCCTCGACCACCTGGGTGATGGCGGCCTTCCCGGCGTCAGTGCAGGCCTTGGCCTTCTCGGCCAGCTGGTCGGCGGAGACCGTGTCGCGCTGCACCGAGACGGTGCGGCCACACAGGTCGTTGACGTCAACCTTCTTGGGGTTGCCGTTCTGCACCGCCCAGCGCAGTCCGGCCTTCATGTACTGCACCATGTTGACCTGCTGGATGCGCTCGGAGTTGATGGTGAAGCCGCTGGCGCCCATGTCGAACTTGCCGGAGGTGACACCCAGGATGATGGTGCCGAACTCGGCCTGCTGCATCTGCACCTGCAGTCCGAGCTTGGACGCCACGGCCTTGGACAGGTCGGCGTCCAGGCCGACGATGGTCTTGCCGTCCTCGGCCATGAACTCGATCGGCGCGAAGGTGGCGTTGGTGCCCACCTGCAGGGTGCCCTTGGTCTTGAACTTCTCGGGCACCTGGTTCACCAGGGTGGAGTCTGCGCTCACCGAGGGCAGCGCCGAGCTCGCGGATGAGCTGGACGACGACGAGGAACCGCTACAGGCAGTGGCGGACAATGCGGTGACGGCGGCCAGGCCGACCGCAGCCGCACGACGGAAGCGCGAAATGAACATGGTGTGGGACTCCTACAAGATTCGTGTGCACACAGCTTCTCACGATCGCACTGATAACAGCCTGATATCCCACCGGCGGGCACGCGGTCAGGCCGGTGGGGCAGGCCAACGGCCGGCCCTGGTAGGCCGGGGGCCTCACTCCCCGACCTCGGGCGTCGAGGGATCCACCGGGAACTCACTGCTGGCATAGGCCGACAGGCCCCACTTCTCGAGGATGCGCCCGTAGGTGCCGTCGTCGGCCAGCGAGGCCAGCGTGCGACTGATCAGATCGGCGAAGTCGCCGGCCCCGGTGTTCAGCTGAATTCCATAGACGGTTGCCTCCCACTGGGTGCCGGCCAGCTCGAGTGCGCCATTGCTGCGTGCCACCACATATTCGGCGGCCGGCGATTCCATCACGGCCGCCTCGACGCTGCCGTCGGTCACGGCGGTGGCCTCCTCATCCACATTGTGGACTCCATTGGCGTGGGCTTCGGGCAGGCCCAACTTGGCGCACTCCTTGACCCGCTGCGCCACGTGCGCGGCCGCGATGGATGGGCGGTTTCCACCCTCGTCATAGTTGGCCTCATATTGCAGGGCATGCCCGCAGAGCCGATCGGCATTGAAGCCGGTGGGATTGCCTGCGCGCACGATCCATCGCAATCCGGTCTTCATGTACTGCACGTTCTTCCAATTCCACCTGCTGGACGCCGTGATCACCGAATTCGACACGGAGATGTCGGCATCGCCCAGCGACCTGCCAATGACGTGCCAGCTGGATCCGTCCAGTGAGTACGGCTGCACCTGGGGCCTCAGCCCGAGCCGACCCGCGATGGCCTTCGCCAGGTCAGCATCGACGCCGGCGACCGTGCCGTCATCGGCCTTGAATGACATGGGCGGCAGGGTGGGATTGCTGTCCACCACCAGTTCGCCGGAGTCCCGGATCTCCTGGGGCACCAGCGCTGCCAGGGCGGGGTCGGCCTTCACCGAGGCGCTGGCCGACCTCGTTGCGGCAGGCCGCCCGGCCGATGGCCCGGTGCCGGTGGCGACGTCGGCGTCGGTCGGTGGTGATTGCGCCAGCATGCCGCTGGCACCACACGCGGACAGGGCGACGGCCGCCGCCGCGGCCAGGGCAAGGGCGCCGATGCGGCGTGGACGGGTCACGGATACATGGGTCATGGGGGGACTTCCTCGTCACGATGATGGCAACAATGTCCGCCCACACTGGCAGGAACTGGCCGCGCGCGTGAGTTATCCACAGGAAGTGCCGGATCAAGTGGGATTCATCCCCAGCGTCGTCCGCATGGCCCGCCCGATGGCGTCCAGCGCGGACGTTCGCAGGACTGCATCCGGCACTGCCCGGTCATGTCGACGTCCCGGCATCCCCCGGGAAAAGACAGGGTCGACAAAAGCACCGTCCACGGTGCTTTATCCGCACCTATCCTGCTGACAGCCGCGACTCGGGCCCTTGGGTGGGCACCTGTGCGGCGTCATTCCCGCACAACTGCCCACTGTGAGGAGGAACAGGCGTGCGCAGGGCCCAGCTGCCGACGCCCGACCTCACGCGACGATGGTGACGCCCGCGTCCCGCATCTCGTCGACGGCCCTGGCGCCCGACTCGGGGTTCACTGCGGCGCACAGGTTGCCCAGCAACCGCACCTGGTAACCAAGGCGCACCGCATCGAGTGCCGACGCCCGCACGCAGTAGTCCGTGGCGATGCCGCACACGTCGAGCTGCGTCACGCCAGCGTCCCTCAGCGCCTGGTCAAGGCTGCGACCATCGGCCGTGTGCCCCTCGAACGCCGAATAGGCCGGCACCCCCTGACCCTTCTGCACCTCGATATCGCGATGCGCCGTGGCAAAGGGCTCCGCGTAGGCCTGACCGGGCGTGCCGTCGATGCAGTGCGGGGGCCAGCTGTCCACGAAATCGGGATGCTCGCTGATGTGCCCGCCATTGTCGCTGCCGGGAGTGTGATCATCGCGCGAGGCCGCGACCAGTTCGGTGGCGGGATCGAGCCCGGCGATCAGCTGCGTGATGGCGGCCGCAGCCGCCTTCCCACCCTCACAGCCAAGGGCCCCGCCCTCGACAAAGTCGTTCTGCACGTCCACCACGAGCAAAGCCTTGTCAGTCATCGTGACTCCTTGTCCGGCGGCCGCCGGGCCGCACCGCCTACTCAGCCGTCAGCGCCGGCGTGGCGCCGATTGTTCCCGCGGTTCCCATTGTCGCCGACCCGCCCAACGCCGACCTGTCCAGTGCCGACCCACTGCATGCCCGCCCACAGCATGGCCACCCACCGAACGAGCAGCTCACCCAACGAGCAGGTCAGCGCCGCGGCGCCTCGCCGGTGGTCGAACGCACCACCAGGTGGGTGGGCACCAAGGTGCCGTGCGGGTCAGTGGGCGGGCTGCTCGGATGGATGCGCTGGCTGGCCCGCTCGACGGCTATCCGGGCCAGGCTCTCGGCGTCCTGGTGCACGGAGGTCATCAGCACCGGATCGCGCTGGGCGATCTCGGAGTCGTCGAAGCCGACCACCGAGATGTCCTTCGGCACGGCGACGCCGCGACGGATCAGCACCTCCATGAGGCCGAGCGCCACCCGGTCGTTGAAGGCGATCACCGCCGTCGGCAATATCGACCCCGCCAGCAGCCGCTCCGCCGCCCGCGCCCCGCGCTGCTCGGTCATCTCGCCATCGGCCACGGTGACCGACCGACTGATGCCATTGGCAGCCGCCGCATCATGGAAGGCCTGCAGGCGGTCGGGTCCACCCGCCGCCCGGGAGCACGACAAGTAGAGCACGCGCCGATGGCCCAGCGTGCGCAGGTGGGTGACGGCCTGGTCCATGCCCAGCCCATCGTCGGAGGTGACCCAGTCGATACTGCGGTCGTCCACGCGCCGGCCCACCACGACCACCGGCGTATCCCCCGCCATCGCCGCCAGGGACTGCTCGTCGCCACGCGGCCCCAGCAACACCAGCGCCCCGCAGCGGTAGGCCAACAGGCCCCTGATGGCGGTCGCCTCGTCACGGGCATCCGAGACGGCCGACAACACCAGCGGATGGTTCGTGCCGGCCGTATGGGCGTACATCCCGTCCAACAGCACGTGGTGGAAGGGCTGGCGCGTCTGGAAGCACACCCCGATGCTGGTGGATTGGCTGGCGCGCAGCGAGCGCGCACTCTCGTCGCGCACATAGCCGAGCTCGCGGGCGGCTGCGAGCACGCGGTCGCGGGTCTGGGCGCCGGCACCGGGAGCGCCCCGGAAGACGATGGACACCAGCGACTGCGAGACGCCGGCCGCCCTGGCCACATCGCGCATCGTGGGTCGACGCCCCATTGATGAACCGCTCATGAGCACTGCCTCCCAACGTCCCTGCCGGCCACGACACCCCGCGCCCGGTGCGCGGATCCATTCAACCGGTTGCCGACGGCTCCCGGGGCCCGATCCCGGGACCGGAGGGTGCCCACGGACGCCACAACCCTGCTGGTCGAGCCCCGGGAGGGCCGGCCCGCCTGCGAACCGGATCTCCCCGGCACCTGTCCCATGGGCGGTTGACCGTTGACAGCCGACGACGATTGTTCTTACAATCATAACCACGTACTACTAGTACGAACTAGTAGGCCACTCTCGCACACACATTGCCCGCGCAGGAACCCGGTCGCCATCCCGACCGCGATCCCCGCAGGGCACCGCCGGCAGGCCGGGGAACCCAACGACGGGCCCCCTGCCTGCAGCCCGACAAGGAAGTGGGCACCATCCATGACATTCCAGACCCCGACGCAGCCCCCGCGGACGACGCCGTCCGCACCTCCAGCGCACCGCCACGGACAGGGGGCCCACTCATGACCGCGAGCCCCTTCACGTTGGCGGCGTGTGCCGAGATGGTCTATCTCGACCTGCCGTTCGTCGAGCGGGTCGAGCGCATCGCCGCGCGCGGCCTGCAAGTGGAGATGTGGAACTGGAACGCCCCCGACAAGGACCTGACCGCGCTGGCGGCCACCGGCGCCGACATCGGGTCCATGACCGGCTACCTCACCGGTGACCTGGTGACCGACACCGGACGCCATGACTTCCTCGAATCGGCCAGGGCGTCCATCGAGGTCGCCCACACCCTGGGAGTGGGCCGCCTGAACTTCCACGGCACCGGCCTGGGCGACCAGGGCCTGCCCGTCACACCCGTCGAGCACGTCACCGGCGCCATGTGGGCCCGGGCCACCCTGACCCTGCAGGAACTCGCCCGACTGGGCGCCGACGCCTCGGTGGTGTTCACCATGGAGAACCTCAACCTGCCCGTCGACCATCCCGGCACCCCCTTCAGCCATCCCGACGACACCCGCGCGCTGGTGTCGGCCATCGATTCGCCGGCCCTGAAGATGAACCTCGACCTCTACCACGCCCAGATCGGTGACGGGCAACTCATCGAGACCTGCCGGCAGTGCCTGCCCTGGATCGGCGAGATCCAGGTGGCCGACGTGCCCGGACGCTGCGAACCGGGGACCGGGGAGATCAACTACCCAAGGATCGCGGTCGCCCTGCAACAGATGGGCTACACCGGCGTGGTCGCCATGGAGGCCTGGGCCTCCGGTGATCCCGACCGGGCACTGGACGCGTTCATCGACGCCTTCACACCCGCCGGCTGAACACCCACCCGAGCACGGCCAAACATCCCCGGCCGTCGGGGCCCGCCACGGCATCACCGCCCCGGCGGATGCCGCTCCGAAGACCACCATCACGGCTCCCTTTCCGTCAACGATGACCTGCCAGGAGTTGCACCATGAGCACTGAGCTCGATCCCATTCCCACCGAAATACCTGCCAACACCGCCGCGCCCGCCAACACCGGGACGCCCAACCCCGTCAGCTCCACCGACGCGTCCGCCGGCACCTCCCCGGCCCCCTCGTCCGGAAGGCCGCCGGCCGACGCAGCTCCCTCGTCCGCCCCGGGTCAGGCCGCGGGCCAACCGGGCCATGCCGGGCTCAAGAAGAAGAACATCAACGGCGTGGTGCTGGTGGCCACGATGGGCGCACTGGCCTTCGGCTTCGACACCGGCGTGATCTCGGGGGCCATCCCCTTCCTCAAGCTGCCCACCGCCGACGGCGGCCTGGCACTGAGCCCGAACATGGTCGGCTGGGTCACCTCATCGCTGGTGCTGGGCGCCGCGTTCGGTGGCATCCTGCCGGGCGGACTGGCCGACCGCAATGGCCGCAAGAAGACCCTGCTGGTGCTCGCCGCGCTGTTCATCATCGGCGCGCTGGGCACGTCGCTGGCACCGACGGCCGCCGTGATGGTGATCTTCCGCTTCATCCTGGGACTAGCCGTGGGCGGGGCGTCCGCCACGGTGCCGGTGTTCATCGGCGAGCTGGCGCCCACCCACATCCGCGGCACCCTGGTGGCGCGCAACGAGCTGACGATCGTCACCGGCCAGCTGCTCGCCTATACGACCAATGCGGTAATCGCCAACGTCTTCCCCGGCCATCCGCACGCGTGGCGCTTCATGCTGGTGCTGTGCACCCTGCCGGCGCTGGCCCTGTTCTTCGGCACCTTCCACCTCACCGAATCGCCGCGTTGGCTGGTGTCGAAGGGACGTCGCGACGACGCCGAGAAGGTGTTGTGGCAGCTGCGCCATGACGACGACGTGAGCGAGGAGCTCAATGCCCTGGAGAAGCACGTGCAGTGGACGCGCAGGGAGGCGTCCACAAGCTTCTTCGACGACCTGCGCGTGCCCTGGATGCGGCGCATCACGCTGATCGGCATCGCGTTGGCCTTCCTGTCGCAGATGACCGGCGTGAACTCGGTGATGTACTACGCCCCGATGATCCTCATCGACACCGGCCTGGGCACCAACGCCGCGCTGGTGGCCACCATCGGCAACGGCGTGGTGGCAGTCTGCTCGGTGGCCTTCGGGTCGATCGTGCTGCTGCCGCGGTTCCGACGACGCCCGATGCTGCTGATCGGACAGATCGGCGTCACCTGTGCGCTGGCGCTGATGGGCGCCATGTTCACCGTGATCGCACCGGGGCCCACCCGCGCCTACCTGGTGTTGGCCTTCATGATGCTGTTCCTGTTCTTCATGCAGGGCTTCGTGGCGGTGATCTTCTGGCTGATGCTGGCCGAGATCTTCCCGCTGCGCATCCGCGGCAAGGCGATGGGCCTGGCGGTGTTCGCCAACTGGATGGCCAACTTCCTGGTCGCCTCGCTCTTCCCGCCGCTGGAGGCCGCGCTGGGCGGGAACCTGTTCTTCATCTTCGCCGCCATCAACTTCGCGACGATCTTCTTCTACCTGAAGTTCATCCCCGAGACCAAGGGACGCTCCCTGGAGCAGCTGGAGGAGGACTTCGCCATGCACGGCCGGGCGTTGCCCGAATCACCCTGAGTGGGGGCGCATCGGGACGCCCGCGGCCGACGCCAGCGCTCAGCGCGCGGTGGGCGAATCCCCGCCGTGGGTGGCCCGGGGGTCCTGCCCGTGGGCGCGCCCGCGGTCCCCGCCCGAGGCTGTCCCTGAATCCCTGCCGGAAGCAGACCGGGAGTCCTTGCCGGAGGCAGACCGGGAGTCCTTGCCGGAGGCAGACTTCGAATCCCTGCCGGAGGCAGACTTGGGGTCCCTGCCGGAGGCGGATTTGGGATCATGGTGCAGGCCGATCTTGGTGTACATCTCGTCGATCAGCCCACGGAAGCGACGCTCCACCTCACGGCGCTTCACCTTGAGCGTCGGCGTCAGCAGCCCGTTGGCGATGCTGAACCCCTCACTGCTCATCCGCAGGTCACGGAACTGCTGGTACTTCGGCAGGTTGTTGGTCAACGCCTCGGCGCTCTTCTTGATCTCATCGAGGATGTTCTGGTTGTTGAACAGCTCACTGACATGCCCGTAGTCAATGTGCAATGCCTCGGCCAGCTTCTGCAGGTTGGCCATCGACGGCTGCACCAGCAGCGTGAGGAAGGGCCGGTTGTCGCCCAGCACCACCACGTGTTCGAACATCGGATCGGCCTGCAACAGCTCTTCGATCGGCTGGGGCGAGATGTTCTTGCCGCCCTCGGTGACGATGATGTCCTTCAGCCGGTCGGTGACGAACAGGAAGCCGCGACGGTCGATGCGTCCCAAGTCGCCGGTGCGCAGCCAAGTGCCCTCGTCGTCGGTGAGGAATGCCTCGCGGGTTGCCTCTTCGTTGTCCCAGTAGCCGTCCATCACATTGGGACCCTGGTAGAGGATCTCGTGCTTGTCGCCGAGCTTGATGCGCCCGCCGGGCATCACGCGTCCCACGCTGCCCACCCGGTACGCAGTGTGCGTGTTGTACGAGATGAGCGGCGCCGCCTCGGTCATGCCATAACCGTTGAGGATCTGCAGCCCGGCCGCCCCGAAGAACAGTTCGGTCTCGCGACGCAGGGGTGCCCCGCCGCTGACCAGCATCGTCTTCTGGCCGCCCATGGCCTCCCGGATCTTGCGCAGCACCAGGCGATCGGCCAGCGGCAGCTGGGCGCGCCATAACAGCAGGGGCTTGCGGCCCTGCCGGTAGTCGAACTGCAGGTGCTGGCCAACGCTGACCGCCCACTGCAGGATGCGCTTGCGTCGTGGCGTGACCGCCGACGCCTTGTGCACCTCGGCGAGCACGGTCTCGAACAGCTTGGGTACCGCAACCATCAGCGTCGGACGCGCCCTGCGCATCATCTCGCCGACCTTGCGGGTGTCCACCACATAGGTGTTCATGCAGCCGTGCGCCCACAGGTAGCAGGTCCAGCCGCGCTCCAGGGCATGCGACAGCGGCAGGAAGCACAGTGAATGGTCGCGGGTGCTGATCGGGAAGCTGCGGTGCAGGGCCCGCAACTCCGACATCATGGCCCGGTGCGCCAGCTTGACGCCCTTCGGGGCGCCCGTGGTGCCGGAGGTGTAGATGATCGAGAACAGGTCGTCGCCGGTGGCCTTGTTGAGTCGGGCATTGATGCGCGAGACCACCCGCTCGGGCACGGGACGGTCGCTGGGCGCGAAGTATTCGAGCCAGGTGACATCGGTGCGCGGGCAGCTGTCGAAGCTGATCACCCGACGAAGGCTTGCCACCCGCTCGGACGCCTGGCCCATCCGCTCGGCCTCGTCGGCGCGTCCGGCAAACGCCACCACCATGCCGCAGTCATTGGCGATGTGCACCACCTCATCGACGGTGTCGGTGGCGTAGATGGGCACCGAGACGGCGCCGATGAACTGGCACGCCAGGTCAACCTGGGTCCATTCGGGACGATTGCGCGAGTAGAAACCCACCCGGTCGCCCTTTTCGACGCCGGAGTACATGAGCGCCGCGGCGATCTGCATGGCGCGGGCATCGAGTTCGCGGTAGCTGGCCACCACCCATCGCTTGCCCACCAGCACTCGCGTGGCGGGACGGTCACCGAAGGCCTGCACACTCGCCTTCACCATCAGGCCGACGTGCGCCGGCTCGACCGCCAATGGCTGTGACGGCAGTTCGCGAAGATCGGTCATAGTTGTGCAATCCTGTCCCGCAGCCACACGATGTCGGCTGCTTGGTCCTCGGCGCCACCAGGCGTCTCCACGACGGCGGGGGCACCGGAGGTGGCCACCACCTCGACGATGCCGGCGGCATCAGCCTTGCCCTTGCCCAGGTTGGCGTGACGATCGGCACCCGAGCCGAAGGCATCACGCGAGTCGTTGGCGTGCACCAGGTCGATGCGGCCGGTGATCGCCTTGATGCGGTCGACCAGTCCGTGCAGTTCCAGGCCGGCGGCGTGGGCGTGGCAGGTGTCCAGGCAGAAGCCGACCTGCGCAAAGGCCGCGGCGGTGGAGATGGAATCCCACAGCCTTTCGATCGCCTCGAGCGTGCGCGCCATCGCGTGCTGTCCCCCGGCGGTGTTCTCAATGAAGATCGGCACCTTGGCGTCCAGGCCGTCCACCGCCTTGTGCCAGTGCGCGAAGCCATCGGCCGGATCGGCATCCTTGACCACATGCCCGCCGTGGATCACCACCCCGAGGGCTCCGATCTCGGCGGCTGCATCGACGTGCTTCTGCAGCAGCTTGCGGCTCGGAATGCGGATGCGGTTGTTGGTGCTGGCCACGTTGATCACGAAGGGGGCGTGCACCACCAGCGGCAGGTTCGCCTGCTGCGCGGCCTCGCGCAGCGCCGGTGCCCCGCCGGGGAACTCCACCACCGGGCCCTTCCAACTTCGTGGATCGCCCAGGGAGATCTGCGCAATCTCGGCGCCACGCACCCTTGCCCCCGCGATGGGGTCTTCCTGCTCTACGTGCGATCCGATCAATAGCGCCATGCGTCGAGCCTAGTGGGTGCGTACTCGCTCGCCCGGAAATGTCAGGCCCGGGTATCCATGGCCTGCCCCGGATGCCTGCGAAGTCCGCAGTGCCGCAACCCACCTGCCGACCCGGGTGCCGACGCGGGCGCGTCCTCGCATCGGGAGCCGATGGCCAGTGAACGGGT
>OLOA01001304.1_pt1 | contig 25251 bp, 18 predicted proteins | sample 1672201 | NCBI WGS metagenome assembly OLOA01 (sample SAMEA3136658, study PRJEB25190) | human gut metagenome
CCTGCACCTGGCTGTAATCGAAGGCATTCGCACCTTTGCAGTACAGCTCCTCACCAGTCGAGATCAGAATTTCGATCGGGCGGTGCGGTGTTTTGGTCTCGATGAGGTGGCGGACAGCTTCATAGATGGCTGTCACACCGGCGAGGTCGTCGGCGCCAAGAACTGTCGTGCCGTCGCTCGTTACGGTTCCATCCTCATGGGAGACGGCTTTTTTGCCTTTTGCAGGCTCAACAGTGTCCATGTGGGCCGCAAAGAGAACCGGGGCTCCTGCAAGGCTGCCCGGAATGCGCGCGAACAGATTGCCCACATTGGAGCCAGTCTGCTCCTGTGTATGATCTTCTGTAAAATTCACTCCGATTTCGGCGAATTTTGCTTTCAGAGTGTCCGCCATCTCGCGCTCCTCCAAGGACGGCGAATCGATGGATACCAGCTCCGCAAAAAAATCAGCAATTCTTTTCTCATCTATCATAATATTTTCTCCTACTCTTTGGCTGTGTCCGCAATTTAAATAACATACTCAGGCTGCGCCATAATATGCATCTTGCTGAAGAACTCCCGTGTTCTCTGATTCTGCGGATGCTCAAATACTTCTTTCGGTGTTCCGTCTTCTACTACGTGTCCTTTATCAAGGAAGATCACACGGTTCGACACATGGCGGATAAAGTTCATCTCATGGGAAACCAGAAGCATTGTATATCCCTGTGCCGCAACTTTTTTAATAACATCCAGAACCTCTCCAACCAGCTCCGGGTCAAGGGCTGAAGTCGGCTCGTCGAGCAGCAGAATCTGCGGTTTCATGGCGAGGGCTCTTGCGAGCGCCACCCTCTGCTGCTGTCCGCCGGACATATGTTTCGGATAATGGTTTGCCCATTTCTCCATGCCGACCAGTTTCAGTTCTTCTAATGCAATGGCTCTGGCCTCGTCTTTTTTCATCTTCTTGACAACAATCAGGCCTTCCATCACATTTTCCAGTGCGGTTTTCTTCTCAAACAGATTGAACCGCTGGAACACCATTCCTGTGTTCTGTCTTAAATACAGAAGCTCTTTCGGTTTCCGCTCGGAAAGGCCGATCACCTTGTCCCCGATCGTCACCGTTCCCTTCTCCGGTGTCTCAAGGCGGTTGACGCAGCGCAGAAGCGTTGATTTTCCGGTTCCGGAAGGACCGATGATTCCCACAACATCGCCCTGTTTGATCTCGAGGCTGATGTCGTCGAGCACCACGTTGTCGTTATATTTTTTTGATAAATGATCAATTTTTATCATTTTTCTTACCCTCCCCGTTTGCGGACGCCAGCTCTACCTGGTCCGGAATCCGGATTTTATTTTCAATTACGCGGATGATCTGCTCGATCACCAGCGTTACCAGCCAGTAAATGATGGCCAGTGAAACGTAAACTTCAAAGTAGCGATACGTTCTTCCTCCAATAATCTGGCCCTGTGCGGTAATCTCGACAACAGCGCAGGTAAAGGCAAGAGACGTTCCTTTGATGATACTGATAAAAGAGTTTCCAAGGGTCGGAAGCGCAACCTCAAAGGCCTCCGGCAGAATGATGCGGCGCAGTGTCTGCGGATACGTCATGCCGAGTGCATGTGCTGCTTCGATCTGGCCCGGGTCAACGGACTGCAGGGCTGAACGGATAATCTCAGCCATAAAGCCCGACTGGTTCAGTCCCAGAGCGATCATCGCATAGACGAAACCGGAAATATTGGCAACCGCCAGATTCGTTCCGAACTGCTGGTTGATTGCCTTGAACATCATGGGAATACCAAAGAACGCAACGTACAGCTGTACGATGACCGGCGTGCCGCGGAGCAGTGAAATCAGAAGATTCGTAATCTGCGTCAGCACTCTGATTTTTTTCATTTTGATGATCGCCATCACAAGTCCCAGTCCCAGTCCGATCAGCATAGAAACCACGGCCAGTTCCAGCGTGATCGGCAGCTTTGTCAGCAATTCTGGTATGGATGAAAATACCAGTGAAACGTCAAATAATTTTCCCATGATTTTTGTCCTCTCTTACACGTATTTTTCTACCAGTACACAGGTAAAGCCAAGATTTTTCTTCGGCTTTTTCGGCTCTTCGTCTTTCTTCAGTGCATGGTGGTCGTATACCGACAGGTCAGCGTCCGGATTCAGTTTGTAGCCTAATTTCTCATAAAAGCCTGCGGCGCGGTCCTGGCTCGTGATGACGATGTGATCAACACCGTATTCTTTCAGCCATTTCTCAGCGGCTTCGACCAGTACGCGGCCGTATCCGCTTTTCTGTTTTTCTCTGACAACACAGACACGCTCGATTTTTCCTGTCTTTTCCGTCGGAAATGCGATGCGGCAGCCGGCTACCGGCTTGTGATCTTCTGTCAGCAGAATCGCCTGCAGATCATCTTTGCTCTCGTCCTGTCCGAATTCCAGTTCAATCGGAATGTTCTGTCCGCAGCAGAACGCATCGGTTCTGACGTAATCATATGCTTTGTATTTCCACTCTTCGTTTCCCTTTTCTACCCGGTAAATTTCTGCCATGTTTTTCGCTCCTTTTAGAATCGGGAAACGGATGTTCTCGATCCGCTTCCCGTCTGTTTTGTAATCTCTTCTGTTCTTATTTCGAAAACGATATTCTAGTTTGGTGTCTCATCAAAGTATTTCTCGTCCGGGCTGGTGTCCACGCCGAGATACTCGGTTGTGATCTTGGAAAGAGTTCCGTCTTCTTTCATCTCTTTTAAGGCTTTGTCAACATCCTCGCGGAGTGCTGCGCCCTCTTCGTTCTTTCCAAACAGGAAGTAGGTATTGTTCTGCGGGAACAGGAAATCTTCGGTCTCCTCGTCGATCTCGTTTGCTTCCAGCTGACCTTCCAGTCCGAACTGCGGAAGCAGGTTGTCGATGATCGGTCCGTCGTCGATTGCCACATCAGCGGTTCCATCTACGATGTGCTGGTAGCGGACCTGGAAGTTTGCATTGGAATATACGATATTGATCTGGTGATCCGGGTTGTCTGTATTCCATTTTTCCAGTGCATTTGCGGTAAGGCTTCCTGCACTCAGCTCAATTTTGTATCCGCGGTCTGCCAGATCGGTAAGAGAAGCCAGCGGCTCATCGCCGGTTCTCTGAATGTATTCGTTGAAGCTGGTTTTATATGGTAAAGAGAAGTAGTAGGATTCTGCTCTCTCATCGGTATATCCATAGTTGTTGACTGCGATGTCGTACTGACCGCTCAGCACACCCTGCAGTGCATCTGCCTGCTCAATTTTCAGTTCATACTGCGGAAGGCGGTTGAACACTTCTTTTACGATATCGATATCGACACCGGTCAGCTCGTTGTCATCATTTACGTAAAAATACGGTGCCAGTGTGCCGCTTGTTACAGCTTTGATCACTTTTTTCTCACCGGAATCCGATGCGGAGCTGCCTTCTGCGGAAGATGATGCTGCGGAACCGCTGCTGCTTCCTGCATTTGCTGATGCATTGCTTCCGCATCCTGCAAAGCTTGCTGCCAAAAGGCCCGCCGCTGCCAATACTGCCCAGAATTTCTTTGTCTTTTTCATAATAAAATCCTCCTCATCTCCTCGTTCTTTTCAGTTCCGGCCGCACCCCGGCTGCCTGAGAGTGTTCCACCAGAGCGCTCCGGATTCTTCTGTCTTATCTCTTTATAAAAGTCCTTTCAGCGGATTAATCGATGCATCCACGGAAAGTACGCCGTTCTTCGGGTTTCTGTCTTCCCATTTCGGGCTGTTCCAGATGGTTTTTGAGATTTCTCCTGCGTAATCCTCGTAGGTCTCTCCCTCCGGATGGCGAAGGAATACTTCATCCGGTGTTTTGCTGAGTGTTCTTCTCGATCCATCGTCTGCCATCAGCTTCTCGAAATCTACTTTTGCAAGGATTCGTTCGTTGTATCCGCGGAAGAGAACCTCGCCTAATTTCTTTCCAGGTCTCGAAAGTGCCAGCACCTGCGGATCGCTTCCGTGACGGAAGGCCGGGATCGCATACAGCTCTTTTAAGTAGCCCCAGATATTTTTGTAATCACGAATCGGTTTCTTCACCGGTCCTACGTTGTGGAAGTAGCTGACATCCCAACGGATCAGAGTGACGTAAGCGCGGACATCGCTGTCGGTGATGTAGTCGCCGAACAGGAAACGGTTCGTCTCCAGCCGTTTGTCCAGCTTATCGAGGGATTCATAGAAATCTTCGTATGCCTCATCGTATGCTTCCGATGACTGGCAGAATGCCATGCGGTAATGGCCGTTGTTGACATGCGGGAAGAGCCAGTCGTTAAACTCATCGATCTCTTTCCGGAATTTTTTCGGGTACAGGTCCGGCGCATCTTTTGGCTGGAATGGACGGAACTGCACTTCGAGGTAGTTCGTCAGGCGGTGATAATCGTTGTTCACAGCCTTTTTCTCTTTGACATCCACCAGGGTCGGTGTCGTTGCTCTTCCTTTGAAGTCCGGGTTTGCTCTTTTATAGAACTCACTTAAGAAGTAAGCGCCTGTCGCCGGATCCTTGAAATCCGGATACTGTCCGAATGCATGTCCGTAACGGTTTGTCTCGCCGGATGGAGAAACTCTCGTCTCCGAGATCACATCCTGCAGTCCTAAAAGCTCCCGCACGATGATCGGACGGTTGGACCAGTTGCATCCGGTTGCCCAGTAGATCCCGAAGCGGTTTGCTTCTGCTTTCAGGTCGCCTTCTTTATCGCCGAATGGCTGGATAAATGCATTTGGCTGACGGATGAAAGCGCCGCGCTCATCGATCTCTACAAGGGTTTCATTTGGTCTTGGGTCTACTCCGACTTCTGCTGCAAACTGTTCTGCCAGTGCATCGGTGTATTTGATTTCTTCGGTTTCTTTATTTTCAACTGGGGTGAAGCTGCATCCGCATCCGCTCATGTTTTTGTCCTCCGTTTTCTATGTCTGTTTATTATCTATTCTTATGTTATTCATTCGCATTTCTTTTAAAAAAGGTTAAAAAAATAGCAGGCATTCGTTCCGGCCTGCCCGCACATGCAATTTCTGCTATGCTTTTTCTGCCTGCGAATGTTTCTTATTTTTCTTTATTCTGATTGGAGCTGCAGCAACAGCAACAACACATCTCCATCATTCTGTTCTCCTGCATTCGTCTGTTGTCTGTTTTTTTCATTTGCTGTTCTCCTTTCCTACTAAGTCGATATGTTTAATGTGTTTCTCGATTACATGGCATATTATAATGCATATTTTTTCTATGTGCAACCCCTAAAACGCCTTTTGGTAATTGTTATTTCGATGAATCGCTTATAGGTTTTTCCTATTGGTTAGTCATATCAGAAAGATATTACTTATCACACCTGTAGGCTGATTTTGCTTTTTCCCGGCCAACCGCCGCAACTTTTGCAATGTGCTCAACAATTCTTGCCATGGCTTTTTTCTTAAGAAACGATACAATAAAAAGCAAAGAACACCACTTGCAAAATACAATGTACTCTCGGAATCTTTCTGTGCTTGTTTTTGTGAGATGATTTTTTGTCAGTTGTGCCCAAATTTCTGAGGCGTACGCGGTGCGTACGTTGATGAAATTCGGGTGCAGCTGGCGGAAAATCAGCCGCAAAGGCAAGTGCAGAAAGATTCCGAGAGTACATTACAAAATAAAGGAGAGTTTTTCTTATGGAAATGACATTTCGCTGGTATGGTTCCAAATTTGATACCGTTACCTTAGAGCAGATCCGCCAGATTCCGGGCGTAACCGGAGTCATCACAACCCTGTACGACACTACCCCGGGCGAGGTGTGGACACGCGAAGCGATTCACGCGTTAAAAGAAGAGGTTGAGGCCTCTGGACTTCACATCTCCGGCATCGAGAGCGTCAACATCCACGACGCCATCAAAATCGGCAGCCCGGACCGTGAGCAGTACATCGATAATTATATTGAAACGTTAAAGCACCTCGGCGAGGAAGACATTCACCTTGTCTGCTATAACTTCATGCCGGTCTTCGACTGGACCAGAACAGAACTCGCACGCGTCCGTCCGGACGGCTCGACCGTACTTGCCTACAAACAGTCCGCCGTAGACGCACTTGTTCCGGAAAAAATGTTTGAATCTATCGCAGGTGATGCAAACGGCGCAATTCTTCCTGGCTGGGAGCCGGAGCGCATGGCAAAAGTGAAAGAGCTCTTTGACGCTTACCGCGATGTGGATGATGAGAAACTGTTTGCCAACCTCAATTACTTCCTCGAACGCATCATGCCGGTCTGCAACGAGTACGACATCAAAATGGCCATTCACCCGGACGACCCGGCATGGAGTGTCTTCGGTCTTCCGAGAATCATCATTAATAAAGAAAACATTCTGCGCATGATGAAGATGGTCGATGACCCGCACAACGGCGTGACCTTCTGCTCGGGTTCCTACGGAACAAACCTGGAGAACGATCTGCCGGATATGATCCGTTCCTTAAAGGGCCGCATCCACTTCGCTCACGTCCGCAATCTGAAATTCCACAGCCAGCAGGATTTCGAGGAGGCCGCACACCTTTCCTCTGACGGCAGCTTCGATATGTATGAGATCATGAAAGCGCTGTACGACATCGGCTTTGACGGCCCGATCCGCCCGGACCACGGACGTATGATCTGGGGCGAGAAGGCAATGCCGGGCTATGGACTGTATGACCGCGCACTCGGCGCGACTTATTTAAACGGACTCTGGGAAGCTATTGACAAGAGTCACAAACGTGGAATTTAAAGGAGGTTTTTACTGATGTCTCTTAACTTAACAGCTGCCGGACTGGCAGATCAAAAAGCGTGGGAAGCCGCAGGCTATGCGCTTCCATCCTATGACCGCGAAGCAATGATCACCCGCACGAAAGAATCTCCGTGCTGGGTGCATTTCGGAGCCGGAAATATTTTCCGTGCCTTCCAGGCAAATACAGCACAGGAACTGCTGAACAACGGTACCTTTGACCGCGGTGTCATCGTTGCGGAGGGCTTCGATACAGAAATCATCCGTGATATGTACCAGCCGCACGATAATTTAAGCATTCTGGTGACCTTAAAAGCCGATGGTTCTGTCGAGAAAACCGTTGTTGGAAGCATCGCAGAATCGCTGGCTGCCGATACGGCGGATTCTCCGGATTTTGCCCGGTTAAAAGAAATCTTTACCAAGGATTCCCTGCAGATGGCGACGTTTACGATCACCGAAAAGGGATATTCCCTGAAAAACGGTGCGGGCGAACTGCTGCCGTCTGTTGCTGCCGATTTTGCTGCCGGACCTTCTTCCGTTACCAGCTATATGGGAAAAGTTGCTTCTCTTTTATATGAAAGATTTCTTGCAGGCGAAAAACCGGTTGCGATGGTCAGCACCGACAACTGCTCCCACAATGGCGAAAAACTTTCCCTTGCCCTGACAGCCTACGCTTCTGCATGGGAAGAAAACAAGCTGGTACAGCCAGGCTTCCTCTCCTATCTGCAGAACCCGGAAAAAGTCAGCTTCCCGTGGACCATGATCGACAAGATCACCCCGCGGCCGGATGCTTCCATCGAAAAGATGCTCGAGGAGGACGGCCTCGCCGATGCACAGCCGATTATCACCTCCCGCCATACTTACGTTGCTCCGTTTGTCAATGCAGAGGAATGCCAGTACCTCGTGGTCGAAGACCATTTCCCGAACGGACGGCCGCCGATGGAAAAGAGCGGATGGATCTTTACCGACCGGGAAACTGTCAACAAAACAGAGCGCATGAAGGTCTGCACCTGCCTGAACCCGCTGCATACCGCACTCGCTGTGTTCGGCTGCCTGCTGGACTATGAACTGATCAGTGAGGAGATGAAAAATCCGGTACTGAAAAAGCTCGTGGAGCGCATCGGATATATCGAAGGACTTCCGGTTGTCACCGATCCTGGCATTCTCTCTCCGAAGCAGTTTATCGATGAAGTGCTGAACATCCGCATCCCGAATCCGTTTATGCCGGATACGCCGCAGCGAATTGCAACCGATACGTCACAGAAGCTGTCGATCCGGTTCGGTGAGACGATCAAATCGTATCTTGCTTCTCCGGAGCTGTCACTCTCGGATCTTCAGGCAATTCCGGCTGTATTTGCGGGATGGCTGCGGTATCTGATGGGCGTGGATGACAACGGCGATGCATTTGATCTGAGCCCGGATCCGCTGCTTGCCACGGTCCGCCCGTATGTGCAGGATCTGAAACTCGGCGCACCGGCTGACCGTGAGGCGCTTTCCAAAACGCTGGCTCCGCTGCTCTCCGATGCTTCGATTTTCGGTGTGGATCTGATTTCTGCCGGACTTTCTGACCGTGTACTGGATGCTTTTGTCTCGATGCTTCATGGACCTGGCGCTGTGGCAGATACGCTTGCTGCGCTGACTACTCAATTCTAAAAGGGAGGTATTTCCATATGAAACCTTTTATGGACGCTGACTTTCTGCTGCAGACCGATACGGCGAAAACACTGTACCACGAGGCGGCTGAAAAAATGCCCATTTTTGACTATCACAACCATCTGAATCCACAGGAGATTCTCGAAGACCGCCAGATGGAGAATCTGACACGCGTCTGGCTCGGCGGGGATCATTATAAATGGCGTGCCATGCGTGCGATGGGCTTTTCGGAGGATCTGATCACCGGAAACGCCGATGATTACGACAAATATCTGGCGTTTGCCGAGACGATTGAGAACGCGATCGGCAATCCTTTATACCACTGGACACATCTGGAGCTGCAGCGGTACTTCGGCATCACGACACCGCTCTCCCGCGCAACAGCGAAGGAGATCTGGGATGAGGCGAATGCAAAACTGCAGACGAAGGAGTTTACCGTGCGCAATCTGATTCTGAACCAGCATGTGTCGCATCTGTGCACCACCGACGATCCTGCAGATGATCTGCACTGCCATCTGGCATTACAGAAGGAAGACTTTGCCTGCCGCGTTCTGCCGTCCTTCCGCCCGGACCGCGCCGTTCATCTCGAGAAGCCGGATTTCCCGGAATATGTGGAAAAGCTTGCCGCTGCCGCCGGCAGGACGATTGCATCCGCGGAGGATATGGTGCATGCCCTCTCCTGCCGCCTCGACTTCTTCCTCTCCGCCGGCTGCGTTGTCAGCGACCACAGCCTTGAGGGCTGCTTCTATGTGCCATGCACGGCTGCTGAGGCGAATGATGTATTTGAGAAGCGCATGAACGGCGGTGTTCTCACCGAAAAAGAGCTCGGCATGTACAAGGGCTTCCTTCTGACGAACCTCGGACGGCTGTATCATAAGCACAATATCGCCATGCAGCTTCATATCAAAGCACTCCGTAACAACTCGAAGCGGATGTTCCGTGCGCTCGGTGCCGATACCGGCTTTGACAGCATGAACGATTTCGCCTTTGCCCCGATGCTCGGTGCTTTCTTAAACGATATGGACGAGGACGACGCACTGCCGAAAACCGTGCTCTACTCCCTGAACCCGGGCGACAACCCGATGCTTGCAAGCATGGCCGGAAACTTTGCTGCGCCTGGCATCCGCTCAAAAGTGCAGTTCGGTACCGCATGGTGGTTCAACGATCACAAATACGGCATGGAATCCCAGCTTGCGACGCTTTCCAGCATCGGCATGCTCTCCACCTTCATTGGCATGCTGACCGACTCCCGCAGCTTCCTCTCCTTCCCGCGCCACGAATATTTCCGCCGGATTCTCTGCAATCAAATCGGAAACTGGGTGGAAAACGGGGAGTACCCGGCGAACCTGGAGTTTCTGAAAGAGATGGTGGAAAATATCAGCTACAACAATGCGGTTTCGTATTTCCTGTGATTTTCGCATGCCTTATTGACAATTATTCCCACATACCGTACAATAAAAGGGATTACTGATCAACGAAAGGATTACAGAAACATGGACGACTCAGGCAGTATGCCTCGACGATGCTTTATTTTCATCATTTGATAAACGGAGACATAATCTATCTTTGATTCCGCCAGATTCAAGATAGGTTATGTCTTTTTGTACATTTTTTGCATCGTGTCCCGGTTTCCTAAGAAAGGAAAAACAAATGAACAGCGACATTGTGTCACTCATCATCATTCTTATCTGCGTCATGCTCTCAGCCTACTTTTCGGCGACGGAGACTTCTTTCACCTCGCTGAACCGCATCCGCATGAAAAATATGGCAGAAAAAGGCGACAAGCGGGCGGAACTGGTGTTAAAGTTGCTGGAGAACTTTGACAAGCTGCTCTCCACGATTCTCGTCGGCAACAACATCGTCAACATCGGACTCAGCTCCCTTGCCACGGTGCTTTTTATCAAGCTTCTCGGCGGCGACTCCGGTGCGACGGTTTCCACGATCGTAACCACTATCGTGGTCCTGATCTTCGGCGAAGTTTCCCCGAAAAGCATTGCAAAAGAATCCCCGGAGACGATCGCCAAATTTTCCGCACCGTTTCTCCACATTCTGATGATCGTGCTGACCCCGGTGACGTTTCTCTTTTCCCAGTGGAAGAAGCTGCTCTCCCGCATCTTCAAATCCTCGGAAAACCACGGCATCACCGATGAGGAACTGATGACCATCGTCGAGGAGGCGACCCAGGAGGGCGACATCGACGACCAGGAAGGCGATCTGATTCAGAATGCAATCGGCTTCATGGAGATGGAGGCCGCAGAGATCTTTACTCCGCGTGTCAACGTCATCGGCATTCCGCTCGATGCGACGAAATCCGAGATCGCTAAGACTTTCTCCGACACCGGATTTTCCCGGCTGCCGGTGTATGATGATGATATCGACCACATTGTGGGAATTGTGTATCAGAAGGATTTCCACAACCACATTTACCACACCAACAAACCGCTAAGCAGCATCATCCGCCCGGCGCTCTTTGTAACCGAGAATACGAAGGTCGGCCCGCTGCTGAAAAAAATGCAGGCGAAGAAATCGCATATTGCCATTATCATTGATGAATTCGGCGGCACCGACGGTATCATCACCATGGAAGATATCCTCGAAGAGCTCGTCGGCGAAATCTGGGATGAGCATGATGCGGTTGTACAGGAAATCCAGAAAGTTTCCGAAAACGAATACCTCGTGACCGGAACGGCAAGCATCGACAAGGTGTATGAAGAGCTCGATATTGACAAAGAATTTGACGTCTTTACGGTCAGCGGATGGATCATGGGGATCCTCGAGCGCGTGCCAAAGGAAGGCGATCATTTCGTCTCGGATGGCCTCGACGTAACCGTACTGAAAATGGCAGACCGGAGAGTCGACAAGGTACGGATCGTGCGGCTGCCGAAGGATGAAAATGAACAGTAAGCGATTGATACGATTTACACGCAAAAAACGGATCGAACATCTGACTTTAAAGTCAGATACTCGATCCGTTTTTTTGTATCCTCTATTCTTCTTTCAGACCGTCCGCAAGTCCATACACATCATTTTCCCGTCCTTTGCAGCCCTCCCATACAATCGGTTCTGCAAAGGTAAGTTTCAGAATGGTATCAATGCTGTCGCGCTCCGGAATCGGGACGGAGATCGAAAAGGTTCCGTTTTCTTCCGTCAGTTCTGCTTTTCCGCCAGAAATCACTTCCCATTTTTCCATTGTATTCCCCGGAATTTCAAACGTGATCTGATCTTTTTCCCATTCCAGAATATGCACATAAACAATATTGTCGCGGTACGTCGTTCCGCCCCAGCGGTCCGCAATCACAGGGCCGCCGCGCAGGCCGTACAGCGTTTCGCCGTATTTCGAAAGCCATTCTCCGGCCTGGCGCAGGCGTTCTACCTGCTCCTCATCCATTTTTCCCGTTCCGTCCGGGCCGATATTCAGCAGATAATTGCCGTCCCGCACAGCGATTGAAACCAGATTCTGAATCAGCTGGCGCAGCGGCAGCACTGGTCTGCCCGGGATATAGCCCCAGGAATCCGCAATACAGTCGTTGCTGTCCCACGGCTTGTCCGTCCGCATCCCGTCGATTCTGCGTTCCCGCACATGGAAATCGCCTTCCCAGCCGCCGCGGTTATTGATCATAATATCCGGCTGCAGCTGTCGAATTTCATTTATCAGTTTCTCCGACTCCCAGAAATAATTGACCCTCATATATTCACTGGTCTGCCAGTCATCTTTCCTGTACCAGCCTCTTTCTCCATTCCAGTCCATTCCTCCAAGTGCAAGCCACTCACCGTCGAACCAGAGCAGATCAATCTTTCCATAATTACTCATCAGCTCCATCAGCTGATCATGGCACTGTTTTTTCAGTGCCTCTGCACTCTCCCAGTAAAGATCCGGCATGAAATATCCTGGAAAGCGCCAGTCGAGAGGAGAATAATAAAAGCCAACTTTCATTCCTTCTTTCCGGCACGCCTCCACATATTCTTTAACAAAATCCCGATGTGCAGCTCCTTTCATTGCGGTAAAATCACTGCATTTCGAATCGAACAGGCAAAAGCCATCGTGGTGGCGTGTTGTCAGCACCATGTACTTCATCCCCGCTGCCTTTGCATTTTTGGCCCACTGTTCCGCATCAAAATTTTCTGCAAGAAAGTCATCCTTCAATGTCTCATACTTCCGCACATCCAGATGCTCATTCATCAGCACCCATTCCCCTTTTCCGAGCATCGAATATACTCCCCAGTGAATAAACATGCCAAACTTCGCATCCCGGAACCATTTCATCTGTTCTTCCGACAGTTTTTCTACCTTTTCCGGTCTGTAATTTTTTCTTGCCGCCGGAAAGGATTTCATTTCTTCTATTGTTTTCATTTTTTCTCCAAACTCCGCATCTTTTCCCGGTAGTCATGATACAGTTCTTGATTTACCTTTTCCAATATAGCAATTAATTCTGAATCTGTCATCTCATTCCAGATCATCAGGTGAACGATACGAATGGGCTGAGAAAGAAGCATTTCTCTTGCATTTTTCTCTTCTTTCAGACGCTGCGCGAAGATTCCTCCTGCTTTTTCTGTAATTTTACGATACAGCTCTTCAAAAATCTGTTCCCCAGCCTTCGTTTCCAGCAGACGCTCCGTTTTATCCCATCCCTGGATCTGTTTTGGTACTGGAAAAACCGGTGTTACTTCGATCTTCTGTGCTGCACGGATATCCTGTACTGAAAATCCAAGCTCAAGTCCATACATTCCCTGCGGTACCGTCCGCTCATCAACGCGTTCATCGTAGAGTTCAAACAGTTCACGTGAAATGGAAAATACAAACTCTTTTTCTTCTCCCGCCTCCAGTATGATTTTCTGAAAATCGCGAAGTTCCCTGGCTGGCCTTGCTTTCCATGCTCTTGGATTTTTCACATAGAGCTGAACGACCTGAGCCCCTTTTCTGTTGCCCGTATTTTTAATTTTTCCACGCAGAACTGTTTTCTCACAATCTGTGATTTTCTCCTGCTCCACGCTGCACTCCGTAATTTCAAATGTTGTATACGAAAGTCCGAATCCAAACGGAAACTGCACCGGAATTTTTTTCGTCTCGTATCCTCGGTAGCCCATAAACATACCCTCGCGGTACGTCACCTGCTCCGTCTGCTCTGCAAAATTTTCATCCGAGATAATCTGTTCCCGGAACGCCGGAACTGACACAGGCATATGTCCGGACGGATTCACCTCTCCGCTTATCACTTTCACAATCGCTCTTCCAATCCCCTGACCGCCGTAGAAGCATTCCAGAATCGCCTTTACTTCGTCAGCCCACGGCATGGCAACGGCTCCGCCGTTCATCACAACCGCAATTACATTCGAATTAACTGCAGCAATTTCTTTTAAAAGAGCCACCTGGTATTCCGGCAGTTCATACTGCACACGGTCATTTCCTTCTCCTTCAAAACCAAAATCCATAGCAAGGAAAAACAGAACCGCATCTGCATCCGCTGCTGTTTTCACCGCCTCATCCCGGAGTTTTTGCTGCTCCGCTTCACTTCCCGCATTGTTCCTTCGATATCCCATCGCAAACGGTGTATTATCTGCTCCGTTCCATTTTTCTGCACATTCCCAGGCGTCTTCTTTTCCTGCTCCTTCTACTTTTCCGGAGCCCTCCGCCTGAAACAGAGGTTCTCTCGCATATTCTCCAATAACCGCCAGCTTTCTGCCCTGCTGCAGCGGCAGAATATCCTCTTTATTTTTCAGCAGAACAATGACTTCTTCTGCTGCTGCGCAGACTTTTTCATGATTTTCTTTTAAAAGCAGCTCTCGTTCTTCCTCTGTCTTTTTCGTTTTCGGAATCTTCCACTTTCTCGCATTTCGTATGATGCATTCTGCCCGCTCACGGATCACGTGTTCGTTCAGTCTGCCCTGTTTCCACTGCTCCACCATATAAGCAGTGCTTTTTCCATCCGTTCCCGGCATTTCAAGATCCAGTCCTGCCTCTGCCGATTTCACCCGATCGTCCAGTCCGAACCAGTCCGTCATGACCAGTCCGTCAAAGCCCCATTCTTTTCGAAGAATATCGAACAGCCAGCGGTTTTCTGCACAGTATGTTCCATTGATCTTCGAAAGGCTCGTCATGACCGCTGCCGGTTTTCCCTCACGGATTGCAATTTCAAATGCTTTTAAATACAGATCCCTCAGGACATCTTCCTCACAGATTACATTCAGATATTCCCGTTCGGTCTCCTGATTATTTGCAGCAAAGTGCTTGATACATGCGCCGACCTGCTGTGACTGCACGCCGCGGATATAGGCACCTCCCAGTCTTCCTGCAAGAAGCGGATCCTCGGAAAGATATTCCACATTTCTTCCGCAGAGGGGATTCCGTTCCAAATTAACCGCCGGTCCCAGCACCAGATCCACTCCGTACGCAGCTGCCTCTGATCCAATGATTGTTCCTACCTGCTCTGCTACATCCGGGTTCCAGGATGCCGCTACTGCTACTCCAGCCGGCAGACAGGTCGCCGGTTCACTTCGATTAATGCCAAGAGAATCCTTATCCTTTTTCTGATAGCGAAGCCCCATCGGTCCATCGCTCATTTCCAGGGATGGAATATCGTATTCCGGCAGTGCTTTTGTATTCATAAACTGATCGCCGCAGAGAAGCGAAATCAGTTTTTCTGTTTCCATCTCTTTTATTTTCATTTGCTTTCCCCCAATTTTTTCTCAGCCTTTTACAGCTCCAATAGAAATTCCTTTTACAAAATATTTCTGTACGAATGGGAATACGATCAGAATCGGAAGCAGTCCGACGATGGCGATTGCCATACGCACGGTCTCCTGCGGGATTCCCCCTCCTACGCTGGCCAGATTGATATTGCTGTTCGCATTTTTGGAAAGAAATTCGATATTTTTAATCATATTATTCAAAAGCTGCTGAATGCTGAATTTGTTAGTATCTGTAATATAGTATAATCCATTCGTCCAGTCATTCCAATAACCAAGTCCGGCAAATAATCCGACCGTTGCAATGATCGGTTTACACATAGGAAGAACTACTTTGCGGAATACCTGAAACTCTGTTGCACCATCAATTTTGGCAGCCTCACTTAATGCCGCCGGTACATTTGACTGAATATACGTTCTTGTCAGAATCACATTAAAAGCACTCATCAGCAGACCCGGTATAATTAATGCCGGAATCGTATTTTTCATGTGCAGGTAGCGGGTATACATAATATAGGTCGGTACCAGTCCACCATTAAACAGCATCGTGAAAAACAGATAAAATGCAAGAAATGTTTTTCCAGGAAATTTCTCATGTGCCAGTACATACGCATACAAAAGTGTCATCATCACGCCAATCGTTGTTCCAATCGCGGTTACCAGAATGGTGATTCCATATGCATGGAAAACCTGTGCCCTCTCGTTCCAAATGTACCTGTATGCTTCCAGACTCAGTTCTTTTGGGAAGAAAGAATATCCATGCAGCACAATCTCATTGTTGCTTGTAAACGATGCAACCACCAGAAGCACCAGCGGAATCACCATAATCAGTGAAATCAGTGCCAGAACTACCGTGATCATTCTCTGATAACGCCGTTCCTGTTTTCCTACCATAATTTTGTCCTCTTTTCTGTCAGAACAGTGCATTCTCACTGCTGTAACGTTTTGTAAGCCAGTTTGCAATCATGACAAGTGCAAATCCCATCAGCGACTGATATACACAGGCTGCCGATGACATACTGATGTCACCCAGCTCAATCAGTCCTCGATATACGTAAGTATCAATCGTGTTGGTTGCATTGATCAGCGCTCCCGAGTTCATTGGTACCTGATAAAACAGACCAAAATCAGAATAGAAAATTCTTCCGATGGACAGCAGTGTCATTGTGATTACTGTAGATTTCAGCAGCGGAAGGGTAATACATTTGATTTTATGCCATCTTGTTGCTCCGTCAATCTCAGCTGCCTCATACATTTCCTGGTCAATTCCAAGAATCGCTGCCAGATAAATAATGGATGAATATCCGGCTCCCTTCCAGCAGTTTACAAAAATCAGGATGAATGGCCAGTATTTTGACTCGGTATAAAATGAGATATTTTCTTTTCCAAGAGAAGTCAGCAGTCCATTAACAAAGCCAGTACGTCCGCTTAAGAACGCATATACCAGATAGCTGACAATGATAATCGAAATCAAAGATGGAATCAGAACAGCAGACTGAAAAATTTTCACTTTTGTCTTGCTTCTTAATTCACTCAGTAAAATTGCAATCAGAATAGATACCGTCGTATTAACGACAATAAATGCAAAATTGTATAATAATGTGTTTCTTGTAATCAGTGCTGCATCCGGTGTTTTAAACAGATATTTAAAATTGGAAAGCCCCGCCCAGTCACTGTGCAAAATTCCTTTTGCAAAATTCAAATGTTTAAAAGCAATGATGATACCGGTCATCGGCACATAGTTATTAATTAAAAGATATAAAAATCCCGGCGCTACCATTATATATAATGGAAATGCTCTTTTTATATTTTTCCATGTTTTCTTTTTTCCCATAGGAATCCCTCTTTTTCTGTCTCAAAAGCCAGGGCCGGCCGATTCTCATCGTCCGACCCTGTCTGCCTTGTTTATTTATTTGCAAGCCATTCGTCTACCTGTTTCTGCATATCTTCGATAATATTGTCGATACCTGCTGATTTCAGTTCTTCATTGAACTGCGGCAGTGTCGTACTTGGATCTGCATCGCCGTTTTCGATGATTGCTTTATATTTATCTGTTACGTTTGTAATTGCTGTAATTTCATTTTTTACATTTGTCGTGTCATAAATGAATCCATACAGCGGAGATTCCTGTGCAGTGTCATTGTATTCCGTAAATTTCTCGTATACATTTTCCGGATCAGTTTCCCATGCATAGCCAACAGAACCATTACCACAGAGCCACAGCTCGTTGCCCCAGCCTACCGAATCAGAAGTTACTCCATCTGGATAAGATGCAATTCCATCCGATACAACATAATCTTTGCCTTCAATTCCATATCGGAACAGATTCTGGAAGTCGGAGTCTGAGTACAGCAGATTCAGGACTGCAAGAGCTTTTTTCGGGTTCTCGCACTGTGCCGGAATTATCCACTGGCAGAAGTTAACAGAGGAAGTACTGATAGTGCTTCTTCCAATCGGAATCGAAACGATTTCTTTACCGGAGTTCATTGTTTCCTGTGTTGCAGTTCCCGGATGCTGGCTTCCATAATAGCTGAACGCTGTATTAGCACGGAACAGATCCTGACGGGTTGTTGTATTCGTTGTAGAATCTGGCATAAAATAGCCTTTCTGGTTCCAGTCATATGCTTTTTCAGCCATCTCTTTGTACTTTTCTGTGTCATACGTATTAATAACGGTGATTCCATCGGATGCATCATCATCGATATCAACGCCGACACCTGAAGTTACAACATCAAACTCTCCTTTTACATAGTTCAGGAAACATCCACTGTTCAGATCCGACGGAATCATCGGATAAAGTTCCGGATGTACTTCCTGGCATTTTTTCAGTACTTCCTCGATGTCATCAAAGTTTTTGATATCTTCCGCTTTATATCCAAGCTCTTCCAGAATGTCTGCCCGGCACATAAATCCTGCCTGGGATGCAAGGTCACGATACGTCGGCAGTCCATACAGATCACCGTCGAAATAGCATGCTTCAATATAACGTTCCATTGCACTGTATGCATCCGGTGCATACGTCTCTACCAGATCATTGATTGGATAGAGCTGTCCTCTCTGTCCATCTTCACGAATATTGGACATCAGAAATACCATATCCAGTTTTTCACCACTCGAAAGCATCAGGTTCGTCTGGTCGTTATAAGCACCCCATTCAATAATCTGAAGTTTTACTTTTGCATCTACCTTTTCTCCGATGATCTCATTCATTGCATCCTCTACGGCCTGCATATCTGCCGGTGATGCATTAGATCCTGGCCATACCATCAGAAGTTCTTCTGTTTTTCCATCCTTCAGATCGGATGTACTATCTCCTGCTTCACTTTGGTTCGATGCTGTTGTCTGCGCAGAATCTGCCTTTGTGCTGTCCGAACTCTTGCTGTCCCCACATCCTGCAAGAAGTGATGCGGTCATTGCCGCCATCAAAACTGCTGCTGCCATTTTCTTTCTCATTTATGTTACCTCCCGTGTTTTTTGATGGTTTTATCTTACCGCACTTCCACTTCTCCCTCAATTTCAATCCCGACCCGTTTTATAACAAAAACGACTTATCCTTTTGCTTTTGCCGCACGATATTCCAATGGTGTACGTTCGGTCTGTTTTTTAAATATTTTAGAAAAATAGGCCGGCGAATCATAGCCTGTCCGAATACTGATTTCAGAAATCGACAGCGTCGTCTCCCGCAGCATTTTCTTTGCCATCAAAATTCGATAATGCTGTACATACTCCATCAGTGTATATCCTGTCTGTTTCTTAAACTCCCGGTTGATATGATCCTGGTTCAGATGCACCAATTCTTCAATCTTCTTTCGTGTAATCACTTCACTGTAATGGCTTTCCAGATACTTTTTAATCGTATTGACCGCATCTGCTATCTCCGGATCTGCTTCCGGTTTGTTTTTTGTTTTATACTCCTCCAGCTTTTCCACTGCTGAAGCAATTGTTTCTTCCAGTTCATCAAAAGCAATCGGTTTCAGTAAATACCGGTAAACCCCAAGGGAAATTGCACTTCTCGCATAATTAAAATCCGGGTACCCAGTCAGAATAATATTGATAATTTCAGGATACATATCCTGAATCCATTGAATCAGACTCAGACCATTCTCTTTTGGCATTTCAATATCGCAGATCACAAGATCAATTTTGGAACTACTGATAATGTCCCGTGCAAGATCCGTATTGTAGGCCGTAAAAACCTTTTGAATTCCCTTCTTTTTCCAGTCAATTGCCTTCTCCATAATATGCAGCATGGCAATTTCATCATCTACCAGCAGCAGATTCATTTTTGCTCCCTTCTTTCTACTGTTTTTCTATTCTCGGCAGTAAAATGCGAATTTCACTATATCCCGGCTGACTTGTAATTTTTAATTCATACGCCTCCCCATAAAATTCACGGATACGTTCCTTCACATTCTGTATTCCGATATGTTCTCCTTCTTCTTCAATTGACTCATTCCGATTAATTTTATCAAGAATTTCTTTCTTAAATCCTAAACCATTATCTTCGATCAGAATCAGCAGATCATGCTCGCCTTCTCTTTTTACTGTCAGCTCGATTTCCAGATGCGGAACCAGCATAATATTATGTTTTACACTGTTTCCAACAAAAGTCTGAATCACCAGTGGAAGAATCATTTCATCCTCCATTTCCGGTTCTACGTTTACCTGAATTTCCAGCATATCTTTATAACGGCAGTGCTGAATTTCAATATAGCTTGTCAGACATCGAAGTTCTTCTTTCAATGGTACAAAGGTTCCTTTCTGCCCCATCAGATAACGGAAATATGCAGCTGATACCCGGCAGAGTTTCTGAATTTCTTCAAAATCCTGAATCTGTGCCATTCCATGAATCAGATTTAAAATATTGGTATAAAAATGCGGCTGAATCTGCACCTGCAGGAAACGGCTTCGCGCCCTCTGCCGCTCCAGCTCTTTTTCATAAACATCAATTCTTAAAATCTGAATCTGATCTGCCATATGATTAAAGGTCTGATAGAGCTGTCCGATCTGAGATACATTTTCCCGCTCCGGCAGACGTACGTCCAAATCCCCGGTACTGTACTGCTCCATGGCTCTTCGAAGCTGTTCTAATGGCGCAAAAACTGTTTTTCCCTGCAGACCAATTGCCATCAGAATGCTGGCAATTGCAAGCATCATGACTCCCATTAGCAGAAGCGTTCCGAACGTTCCTCCCGGGTCCAGCATTCCTTCATCCATACTGACATAAATCTGTGCATTTGTATATTTCAGTGGATAAACACAAGTTGTACTAATTCCGCTTTTTCTTGTCCCCTGGTGTATTTTTACTTCTCCTGTCTCATTATCCCGCACTTCTACGCAAAGATCTTTTCGTTCTCCGACAAAACCAGATACAATTCTTTCCAAAGAAAATGCAGCTCCAATGTATCCATTTTCAGCCGAATAAATACGCGCCAGGTACTGATGTCCATCAAATTCCATAAAAATCCAGTTTTTCTCTGGTTCCTGATATTGGTTCGCGATATAAGAAATGATTTTCTCTTTAAACGCTCTCTGATAGGCATAAGTTGTCCCTTCCTCTGTGCTTACAAAATAAATATTTCGTTCCGGCACATAGACAAACAGCATCATTTCCCTTCCATACCGTTCTCCCATTTCGATCATGATTTTCTGCTGCTGTACTTTAGCAGTTTCCACCGTTAGCGGATCTTTCGAAATACACAGCTGCTGATAATATGGTGTTGAATCCGTTCCGCTCATCAGCAGAAGCGCTTTTGAAGTTGATGCAAATTTATCCTCCCAGAACTGACCGTAGCTCTCTATCGTATTAGAAAATAGCCTCTCCGTCTTTCTTCTGTCTCTCTGAATCAGAAAAATACTTACAAGCTCAATAATGAGGACAGCTAAAATCATAACTGTCCCCATGATCCAGAGTGACTTGTAAATAACTGACTTGTCCTCTGTTTTTTTCATTTTCTTTTCCTCATGCAATCTTCTTTAACAAATCACCAGTTCACCATCAAACGCCTGCAGCGTGCAGGTATCTTCCATCTTTTTCTCCTGCAGCACCCCATATCCATTTTCTGGAAGCTCTATTTTCTGCTCCTTTCCCGTCAGATTCACATAAAAATACTGGTTTTTCGCTATTTTTCTTCCAATTACTCCCTGCGGTGTAACCACGGACTGCATACTTTTTTCCCTGCAGCATTCATCAAGAACCTCGCCTAAAAGTTCCGGCTCTGTTTCACAAAACAAATAATACGCCGCTCCTTTTCCATACCGATTTCTGGTTATAGCTGGAATCTGATGTGTCTCCTCACGCTGCAGGACTTCTGCATCTGTTGCTTTGATCTGCTCATAATAATCCACATCAATCCATTTTTCTCTCACTTTCAGAAGTTCTCTTCCGTTTGCCGGATTTCTGCGAAGCTTCTGCTCTTCTTTTTCAGAAACTTCCATACCTGCGGTCCTCTGATATCCAACAATTTCTATTCCAAATACATCAGTCAGGTTTCCTGGTCTCGACGTGTCAAATACCTGACCGGTTTCTTTTACCCATGCAGAATACCCTGTCATAATTGCCGTACCGCCATTTTTTACAAATTCCCGCACCGTGTTTTCCTGCTCGTGATCCATTACAATTTCACCCGGAATAATCAGAATCTGATATTGTTCTGTCATTTGATGCAAATCTACAACATTATAATTCAGGTTTCTCTCTTCCAGAATCCGATGCGCGATGGCAAGGTTGTTGCTGTATGGCATTCGATACTGCATTTTTGCATACGCAGCCATAAGCTCACTGTCATAACTGTAAGAAACAGCAATCTCTGGCTGCGGCAGATATGGAAATCCGTATTTTTCCAGCTTCCGAAAATCCGATGCAATCCACTGGTATTCCCGATAATTTTCATTCGGTCTTCCATCATGATTCAGCATACCGGTCAGATATTGTTCTTCGCCATTCAGCATGCTTCGCCAGGTCCATCCCAGCATCATCTGCATCCGATGCAGCAGACACCAGAACGCATACATTCTGTTCATCCCCATTGCCGCATGATGAATCCCGAAACCACCTGTCACAAATTCAATGCACCACATTGGTTTTCCAGTTTCAGCAATCCGTTTCATGTACCAGGAACCCGTTTTCCAGAATCCCATACTCTCCCTGTTTCCATAGCCAGGATAAAAACCGATGCCAGGATAGTCAACAAATCCAGATGCTGCCTTCAAATAATCAAATCCAAGCGTCTCATATTCTGCAAAGTGGTTCGATGTATGAGCCTTTCCCGGCGCATTTTGTTCTACCGTTTCTGCCAGTTCTGTAATAAAATCTGCGATACCATCGGAAAAGAAGCGCCGCATATCCAGCCATGCCTCCGGTGCCCCGATTTCGTATTCATTTACCTGCATTGCAACGTCTTCGAAAGATGAAAGCTTTCGGCTCCAGCGCTGGGTTGCCCAGGCATGATTTAGTGCTTTTATTGTTTTATATTTCTTTTCCAGCCATTTCTGAAATCTCTTCTTCGACGCTTCAGAATAGGATGGATAGCCTGCTCCCAGCTCATTGCACAGTCCAAACGCAAACAGCGCCGGATGATTTTTATAACGGGAAACGATTTTTTCAGCAAACCGCAGTGCATACTTCTGATACTCTGGATCAGAAACATCGTCCATATATCGGCGCAGCGGTGCCTGTGGAGCTCCATTTTTTCCTCCTACATTGCATCCTGGGCAAAGTTTATGAACCCAGATCGGTGCCGGATGCATCGACACATCCAGTATTACATTCAATTTGTATTTTACGCATAACTCCATAACCTGATCAAACCATTCGAAGGTATAAACGCCATCCTCCGGCTCATAGCTGTCCCAGCACAGATGTCCCAGCCGTACTGTATCAAATCCAGCCTCTTTCATCAATTGAAAATCCTTTTCCCACCGCTCCTTCGGCCAATCATGCGGATGATAATTTGTCCCGATATATAAACTCATTTTATTCACTCCGTTTCTGTTTTTTCTTACCTCCATTTTGCAGCAAAATCATTAAAATTCCTATGACAATTACGACGTAAAATATAATTTTATCGAGTTTTTCCTGTTTTTCCATTTTTTCTTAGTCAATTATATTCTAAAGTTGTCTATTTTTCCACTCTTTCTCTGCTTTTTCTTTTTCGAATGCCCAACATCTTACTATGCTGGACAAATCTATTATAAAAGCAGAATTATCTTTATGAGGATTCGTTTTCCGCTAAAATAGGATAACAGCAAAAAAATCCACAGAGCCCTTATCCCCCTGTGGATTTTTCTATTTCTATTCTATTTTCTTCTCCACCCGGTACTTCTTCGGCGATATTCCATACCGCTCCTTGAAAATCCGATGAAAATAACTCATATTCTCATACCCGACCCGCTCACTAATGTCTGCCACGGAAAGTCCTGTCGTTTCCAACAGATACGCGGCCTGGGTGAGGCGTTTGTTCTGGACAAGTTCAGTGTAGTTTTTCCCGGTCAGGCGGCGGATCAGGCGGCTTAAGGTGTAAAAATCGTAGTGCAGTTCTTCCGCCAGTTCCGAAAGGCTGCCCTCCCGGTAATGTTCCTCGATATAGCGGTATACGCCGAGCAGCATCTCCTGTTCAAAATACTGCTCTCCCACCTGCACGCGTTCGGTGTAGTTCATGAGCTGCAGGAATAAAAGGCCCATCGTAATCTGATTGATGCTCCGCTTATTGCTCTGGTGATGTAAGAGCGTCCAGACGAGATTTTCGATCAGATTCTGCACCGGAAGGACATCCGCGATTCTGTAATGCAGATAACAGAGCGGTACCTCCCCGCTTTTCAGACAGCCGACGATAAAATCCTTTAACTGATTCTCCTCTGCCCCGATCATTCGCAGCGTCTGGTCAAAAAACTCCGGCAGAATCAGAAAGTTGACCGCGATATCGTCACGCCCTGCCGGTTCAATTTCCTGCACTGCATTCTGATTCAGAATCAGCAGCTCACCCGTTTTCAGCTCGATCCGGTCCCCGTTGATGGTGTGCACGGTGCTTCCCTGGCACATGTAGATCATCTCGACATAATTGTGGCTGTGCGCCGGAAAACGAATAAACCGCGTGTGCGGCCGAATATCAATCAATTTTCCCCGCTCCAGCAGCTTTCCCGCATCCATCACAAACTTCTGCCCGCTCGAATACCGCTCCTTTTCCACTTCCGTCTTGCCGTCCAGAATCGCCTGTTCCTCCTCCGTAATCCGGGACAGGTCTGCTATAATTTCCTGTTTCACGATTATTCCTCACATTTTTCACGTTTTTTCTGCTTTCTATTATATTCCATTCTAGTGCAAACAAGCAATGTACTTTTTATTCCGCATTACGCAAAAAGACTCCGGCGGTTTTCACTCCGCCAGAGCCCTGTTTTTCTTTCTCTTTATTCTTTTACAGCCCCCAGCATAATACCATTGATAAAGTATTTCTGCAGGAACGGATAAACCACCAGCATCGGAACCATTGCAATGAATACCTTTGCTGCATCCAGCGACTGGTTGGACAGTTTGTCCATCTTTTCGATCTGATCCATCGAAAGATTTGTCGTCTGGATATTAACGACCATCTGTTTGATGTAAGTCTGCAGTGGATAATGCTGCTCCCCACTCGAAAGTACAAGTCCCTGGAAGTATTCGTTCCAATAACCGACGCTGGTGAACAGGATCAGCGTTGCGAAAATTGGAATTGCGCACGGAACAACGATACGGAACAGAACGGTCCATACACCGGCGCCGTCAATCTCTGCTGCTTCCATCAGCTCTTTTGGAAGGCTTCGATAGAAATTGATCAGAAGAATCAGGTTAAAGACTGGGAGTCCTCCGCAGAGGATCAGGCCGACCATATTGTCGATCATGCCGTAATTGACCATGGTGATGTACCACGGAATCGTTCCTCCGTTGAACAGCATACAAAAAATGACGATCCACATAATCACATTTTTCGGATGATATTCATTCGCTGATTTGGACAACGGATAGGCGAAGATGGCAAGAACTACAATCGTAAAAATTGTTCCGAAAATCGTTCGCTCTGCAGAAATCAGGAACGAGCGGAAGAACTGCGTATCTCCCATGATCTGCTGATACGAAGCCAGGGAAAATCCAACCGGATAGAAGCTTACCTTTCCTGAATTTGCTGCTGCTTTATCAGAAACAGAAAGACAGAGTGTATACCACAGCGGATACAGACA
>OLOA01001317.1_pt1 | contig 25117 bp, 24 predicted proteins | sample 1672201 | NCBI WGS metagenome assembly OLOA01 (sample SAMEA3136658, study PRJEB25190) | human gut metagenome
ACGCCGAAGACGCCGCACTCCTCTTCCAACCGATCCGGCTGCTCGCCGGGAAATACGCTGTCCGCCACTAGTTCTCCGCTCGTTCTTGCGCATCGGCGGCGATCTCGTCGGCCGCGCCGTCTTCCACCGCCGTGTCGCCCTGATAGGTATCGGCGCCAACATAGCTGATGGGCACGAATTCGGCAACATCGGCGAAGGTGATATAGCGCCAGGTGTTGTCGGCTCCATCGCACGTACAGAAACCGAAGAGCTTCGTCGCGTCGGCGAGGGTATCGGTGGTATCGGGGTCGGGCGTGACGATGGACTCCTCCACGAGCCAGTCCTTGAAGGCCGTGAACTCCTCGTCGGTGGGATAGTTCGGCGTGGCAATGGAGGCATGGGTCATGGGGACGTGCTCCACAGCGAACGTTTGCAGGCGGTAGTTGCCTTCGGGCGTGAGCAGGTAAATCGTGCGATGCTCGTTGAAGATAGCCGAATCGCGGAACTCGGCGAACAGGGCGAACATGGATCCGTTGCGCATATGGTGGCCGTAGAGGATGTTCACCTCGTCGGAGAAGTCGCCGGCGTTCTCGCCCGAAAGCATGATGGAGCCGAACTCGGCGCCGAAGGAGCCCTCGCCCAGGCTGAAGTTGTGGTGCAGGTAGTACTCCGAGTCGCCGTCTTTGTGAGCCACCGGGTAGTTGATGATGGTGCCGGGCATGTACACCCACGCGACGATGTCCGGGTTTATCGCGCGCAGGGCGTCCCAATCGACCACCAGATCGGCCAAGTTGGTCACCTGCCCATCTTCCGGCACCTCGACGGCGCGGCTGGCAATCTCCTCGTACTCGTTCTGGCCCTGCCAATAGGTGTAGAACAGGTAGCCCAGCGTTCCCACCGAGCCGATGAACACGACGAGCGCAAGCCAGAACACGATGCGCCAGAAGCACCCGCGCTTCTTCTTTTTCTTCTTGGTATCGGTATTCTCTGCGGTAGCCATGAGGCGTCCCCCTTCGATATCGATCTCTCTACCTAGCGTCGGCCCTAGGGGCAGTCGTTCGACCGCGCTGGCTGCGACGTCTTGCCGGCCCTGCGCCGACGTTCTCGCCTCCCCGGCCTTGCGACCTGCGGAAAACAAAAAAGGCAGGCGGGCTCGCCAATCTGCAAATATTTTCTAACTTTGTGCATACGATACGAACATGGAGCCTGCAGAACTCATATCCGCCATACGCGCCGGGAGCCGCGAAGCCTTCGACGAGATGTGCGGCCGTTATTATGCGCCGCTGACGGCCTACGCACGCCTCTTCCTGAACGGGAACTGGGCGCAGGACGTCGTGCAGGACGTATTCGTTAACGTATGGGTGCGCCGCGAGGCGCTCGACCCGGGGCAGTCGCTCTACGGGTACCTGCTCCGCTCGGTCTACAACCAGTCGGTCAACTACGTCAACAAGCACCGCCATGCGTGCAGCTACCGCTCCTACTATCAGGAACGTATCGAAAGTATCGGCTACGCCTATTACGATCCCGACCGAAATCCGGTCATCGAAAAGCTCTACTCGCAGGATCTGCGCACGAGTATCAACGAGGCGATCGCAGCCCTCCCTGCCAAATGCCGCGAGGTCTTTTCGCTGAGTTACCTGCAAGGGTTCTCCCACCGCGAGATCAGCGAACAGATGGGGATTGCGCAGAGCACGGTCGAAAACCATATTTACCTTGCCCTGAGGCAACTGCGGGCAAAATTGTCGAAATCGGAGCTGATTCTGCTGCTGTTTTTCATTTTTTTACAAAATAATTCCCATCCGCTTGGGTAGATTTCTCCCGTGGATTGTATACTAAACGGACACAGAACAAATGGACGATACGATTATAATGGACTCAGTCATACAAAAATATTTTGCCGGGGAGACTTCGGAACAGGAGGAAAAGTACCTCCTCGCGTGGCTGGAGGAGTCGGAGGAGCACCGCAAATACTTCTTCGAACTGAAGAGCCTGTGGGGGGCACGCCGCGTCTTCGAGGAGAGCACCGACCTGGCGCATTTCGCATCGTTCATGCGCAGCACCGGCCATCGGATCGGAAAGATCGCCGCCGGAGAGCGATACGCTCGGCGCCGCAAACTGGTGCGGTGGACGCTGGGGGCCGCTGCTGCCGTCCTGCTCGCCGTTTGCGCCGGCACGGCATGGCATTTCCTCTCGACACCCGACATATACCGGGTTTACGAGAATACGGGCGATGCGGTGACGACCGTCACGCTCGACGACGGGACGCACGTGTGGCTCAACGCCCGTACGAAACTGACGCTGCCCGAAGCCTTCGGCCCGACGCAGCGCAACGTGCAGTTGGCCGGCGCGGCCTTCTTCGAGGTGGCGCGGGACGAAGCCGCCCCGTTCGTCGTGTCCACCGACAAACTGCGCGTGCGCGTGCTGGGCACCTCCTTCTGCATGCAGGCCTACGAAGGTTCGCAGCAGGCCGAAGTCGTCCTCGAACACGGTTCCGTACGCCTTCAGACGCCCGCAGGGGTCAACCTGGTGACGCTGCAACCCGACCAGCGCGCCCTGTACGACGCCGCGGACGACAACCTCGCCATTACGCAGGTCAACGCTTCGCACCTCGTGCTGACCCAGTACGACCTGGTGACGATGTCCGACGCTACGTTGCACGAGATCATCTCGCACATCGAGACGACCTTCGGCGTGCGGCTTTCGGTGCCGGGACGCTACGGCGACAAACGCTATACGTTCAATTACCAGCGATCCAATTCGCTCGAAGAGGTGCTCAATATCGTCGAATACCTCACGGGCGAGCATTGCGAGGTCATCTACCGCAAGAAATAAGCGCAGCGGCCGCCGGATTCCCGGGATCGGCCGCACGCGGCACCGACGCCGGCTCCCGTACCGGAATGCCGGCAGGATCGCACAACAAAAAGAGGCTCTGGAAAGAGCCTCTTTTATCGTTTCACGGGCCGCAGGCGCCGCGGGATCAGAGCGTCGAAAGCCAGTCGAGCGTGGCTTTCTGCCAGTCGTCGTAATAGCGGAAGCGGGAGTTCATGCCCCAGCCGTGGCCGCCCGACGGATAGATGTGCAGCGTGGCCTTGATGCCGTGTTCTTTGAGCTTCTGGTAGAACAGCGCGCTGTTCACGGCCGGTACCACCTTGTCGTCGTCGCAATGGAACAACAGCGTCGGCGGCGTGGCGGCATCGACCTTCTTCTCGAGCGAGAACTCCTGTGCAAGGGGCTTGTCGGCATCTTCGGCGCCGAGCAGCTGTACGAAAGTCCCCTTATGGCGTTTGTCCGGGTCGGCCGAGATCACCGGGTAGAAGAGGATCATGAAGCCCGGTTTCACGTCCGAAAGCGTCCCGACGCTCCCGGCGAGGTAACCCCCGGCCGAAGTCCCCGACACCCCCACTTTCGCGGGGTCGATGTTCAGTTCCGCAGCCATCGAACGCATCACGCGCAGCGCCTCGTCGGCATCGTTGCGCGGAACCTCGCTGTGGCCGTTGGGCAGGCGGTATTTCACCACCGCGGCCGTGATGCCGTTCCGGGCGAACCACTGGGCCTCCTTATGTCCGTTGCCGACCGAGAGCGACGAATAGCCGCCCCCGGGGAAAAACACGAGCGCCTGTCCCGTGGCATTGTCCCCGGCCTTGTAAATCCACATTTCGGCCGTCTGCGTGTTTTTCCACTGTCCGGGCTTGGATTCGACCTCGTCGCCCGAAAGCCCGTTCGAGGTGGGTGCCGTCGTGTTGTCCCACAGGACAACGTGGTAATCCTGCGCACAAATCGCCGACGACAGCATGAGGGCGAAGAGCAGGAGCATTGTTTTCTTCATAATTCGAGTTTTAGACGTTGAGATAAAGATAAAAATTATTTGTCAGTCCGTATACGGTGTTTCAACGGGGCGATGGCCGGGGGGCCGACGCTGAATTCCCCGAGGCCGAGCGCCACGAGGCGCTGCGTGGCGCGCGGGTCGGCGGCCAGTTCGCCGCACATCCCGGCTTCGATACCCGCCCGGTGCGCGGCGTCGAGTACCATGCCGATGCTGCGTTGCACGGCCGGGTCGAATGCGTCGCAAAGGTAGGCTACGCGGGGGTTTCCGCGGTCGGCAGCCATCACGTACTGCGTCAGGTCGTTGGTGCCGATGCTGAAAAACCGCGCCCGGGCAGCCAGTTCGTCGGCGATGAATACGGCGGCCGGGGGCTCGATCATCACCCCCAGCGCTATGTCGCGGTCGTAGGCAACCCCTTCTGCGTCGAGTTCCGCCATGCAGGTCTCGACAACCGCTTTGGCGGCGCGGAACTCCCCGACCGAAGCTATCATCGGGAACATCACCCGCACGTTGCCGAATGCGCTCGCGCGCAGCAATGCCCGCAGCTGGGTGCGGAACAGCTCCGGCATGGCCAGCGAAACCCGGATCGCACGCCATCCCAGAAACGGGTTTTCCTCCGGCTCGAAGTGCATGTAGGGCAATGCTTTATCCCCGCCTATATCAAGTGTCCGTACAGTCAGCGGACGTGCCCCGCAAAGCTCCGCCGCGGCACGGTATGCCGCAAACTGCGTCTCTTCGTCGGGGAGCGCCGGGCCCTGCATGTAGAGGAACTCGCTCCGGAAAAGTCCGATGCCCTCGGCGCCTGCATCGAGCGCGCGTCGCACTTCGTCGACGTTCGCGGCATTGCCCAGCACCGTGATCCGCCGCCCGGCGGGCGTGACGCCGCGCAGCGGAACGCATCCTGGCGCAGCGATTCGAGCCGCGCGGCGTATTTGCGTCCGGTAGCCGGATCGGGGTCGACGATCAGTTCGCCCCGCTCCCCGTCGATTATCAGCCGGTCGCCGGTTCTGACCTGCCGCATGCACCCGGCAACGCCGACCAGCGCCGCGATGCCCTTGTTCCGGGCGATGATCGCGACATGGCTCGTCATGCTTCCGTGCGCCGTCACCAATCCGGCGGCCCTGCTGAAATCCATCTGTGCCGTATCCGAAGGCGCCAGCTCGTCGGCCACCACGATCGTCCCCGGAGCCAGCCCGGCAAAGGGATCGTGGGCGGTTTTGCCTGACAGGACGCGGCGGATACGCGCACAGACGTCCCGCACATCGTCGGTACGTCCGCGCAGGTAGTCGTCGTCGAGCGCCGCGAACATGCCGCACACCTCTTCGCAGGCTTCTCCGAGCGCCTGCTCGGCGGACAGGTGCTTTTCCGCAATCCTCCCCTCGACCAGCCCGGCGAGCATCGGGTCGCCGGCCATCTCCAGATGGGCGGTGAAAACAGCCTCCCCTTCCGCCAGTGCGGACAGCTCCGCCTTCGCACGCTCCAGCGCCGCATGGAACCGCCCGGCCTCGGCCACGGGGTCGCCTGCCGCGGCCGTAGCAGCGGCGGATGTGCGGCGTTGCAGCACGAACGCCGTCCCGACGGCGATCCCCGCCGTCGGGATTCCTCGGATCGTGAACATCATTCGCGGATGCCGGCGATGAAATCCGTTACGGCCCGCACGGCGGCGGCTTCGTCGCCGCCCTCGGCGCAGACTTCCACTTCGGTGCCGTGTTTGAGCCCCAATGCCAGGAGCGAAAGGATGCTCACGGCACTGGCCTCCCGGGCCGCGGTGCGCAGGGTGATCCTGGCGGGCGCAAGCCCCCTGATTAACTTTACAAGTTCGCCCGCAGGCCGCGCATGCATGCCGTTCGGGGCGGTGATCGTTACTTTTCCGGTTGTCATATAGGTAGTTATTTCAGTGCTTCGTATATCGCCTGCGGATCGCCTTCGGTCGTCAGCCTCCGCAACATATCTTCGTCCCCGAATACCTCGCCCAGCCGGGCCAGGATCTCGAGGTGGGCGTCCCCCACGCCGGCAATGCCCACTACGAGGTATGCCTTTTCGTCGCCGAACGCAACCCCGCCGGGGTATTGCAGCACCACGATGCCCGAGTGCAGGACGCACTTCTTGGCGTCGGACGTCCCGTGCGGAATGGCGATGCCCATGCCCATATAGGTCGTTGCCGACTCCTCGCGGCGCAGCATGGCATCCGCATATCCGGGTTCGACATATCCGCCCGCTGCGAGCAGTTCCCCAGCCCGCCGGATCGCGGCTTCCTTGGGTTCGGAGGGAAGCCCCGTCCGGATATTCCCGGGGCGCAAAACCTCGCCGGAAGACCGCCCCGCGGCATCGTCCGGCTGCGGGGCGGCCATGCGATCCGGGGCATCCCCCACCCTTCGCAGGCCGGCGTCGGAGGGCTGTGCATCCGCCGTCCCGGCAGGCAGACCGCCGGCTCGGGGAATGGCGTCCGCACCGTCCTGCTGCGCCAACCGGGCGAACAGGGCGTCGAGGGCCGGGTCTGCCAGGAAATTGTCGATCACGACCAGCGCAGCGCCATGTCCCGCTCCGGCGATCCGCCCGGCCAGCACGGACTGGCAGACAACGACGTCGGCATCGGCGGGAATGCCGTCCGCGGCACAGTTGCCGACCACCATGCCGATGCCCGCATCGGAGAGCCTTTTTCGAAACCGCGTGGCACCCAGCGCACTCGACCCCATGCCCGCATCGCAGGCGAAAACCACCTTGCGGATATGTGCCGGGAAGTACTGCGCGGCCTTTACGGCGGGCGCCCCGCCCTGCGTGGCGGGGATTGCGCCTGTCGGCATATCCTCCGCGGTGGCGGCACGCCGGACGAAGGGCGCCGCCATGAGCAGCGACACCGCCGTGGAGATCAGCACTCCGGCCAGCACGACGAGGGTCTGGCCTTTGGGAGCCATGGCCAGCACCGAAATGATGCTGCCGGGCGAAGCCGGCGCCACCAGTCCGGCCCCGGCAAGCGAAAAGAACAGCAGCCCGGCGGCACTGCCCGCAACAGGGGCGAGGATCAGCGCCGGGCGCGCCAGGATATAGGGAAAATAGATTTCGTGGATACCGCCGCAGAACTGGATGATTACGGCGCCGGGCGCCGACTGGCGCATATTGCCGCGGCCGAAAAACCAGCAGGCCAGCAGTACGCCCAGCCCGGGGCCTGGATTCGTTTCCAGCAGGAACATGATCGACTGCCCGGTTTCGCGGGCCTGCTCGATGCCGATCGGCGAGAAGATGCCGTGGTTCAGGGCATTATTGAGGAACAGCACCTTGGACGGCTCGACCAGAAGCGACACGAGCGGCAGCAGTCCGTGGCGGATCACGACCTCCACGCCGTTGCTGACCAGCAGCGTCAGCCCCGTCACCGCACCGCCGATGACCCAATAGCCCAGTATGGCCAGCAGCATACCGAGGATGCCTATCGAGAAATTGCTCACGAGCATCTCGAAGCCCGCCTTTATGCGTCCCTGCGTAAGTTTGTCGAACCACCGGATCGTATACCCGCCCAGCGGGCCCATGACCATGGCTCCGATGAACATCGGGATATCGCTGCCGACGATGACGCCCATGGCGGCAATGGCCCCGATTACCCCGCCGCGTTCGCCGGCGACGTTGCGCCCGGCCGTATAGGCGATCAGCAACGGCAGCAGGTAGGTCAGCATCGGGTCGACCAGGCGTGCCATCTGGGTGTTGGGCCACCATCCCGAGGGGATGAAGAGCGCCGTGACGAATCCCCACGCGATGAACGCGCCGATGTTGGGCATGACCATGCCGCTCAGGGCCCTGCCGAATTTCTGTATTTGTTGTCGCATAGCTTTCTTTCTTGTATATAATACAAGGAAAGCGCGCGAATCACCTATTCCGCAGGCAAAGAATCGCCCTGTTTTTTTTCGGGCGGCGGCGGATTTTGCCTTTTATTGCCCCCGTACGGTGCCGCGCCGGAGGCTCCCGCCAACAAAAAACCGCCTCCCCGGTCAGGGAAGGCGGTTGCATTATTGCACGGGCAGGTTACATCATCTCTTCGTAGGCGAACTGCACGGCACGGTTCAGGATCGCGATGAACGGCTGCGTGCGGCGGAACTCCGCGAGGGTTCGCTCCAGCAGGTCGTCCGAGAGCAGGAACTCCTCGGTGATCTTCTTGGCAATATAGAAATCCTTGAGTTTCAGCATCTCGGCATACTCGCTGTCGGCAGGGAATCCCGTAGGCACCCGCTTGAGCTTGTTCTCTTCGACGATGGCGAACCCCTTGGCCTTGCGGATGGCCGCCGCGATTTCCGCACCGTTGTCGAGGATCTCCTCGCGCACGCTGCGCAGCACGACCGGCTCGGGGCAGTAGAGCCCCGCCGAAAGCAGGTTGCTCCATACGAGGCTGTCGCAGCAGGGTTCGATGTGGAAATAGTAGCCTGCAAACCCCGACTTCTTGCCCTTGGGCGCGATATACGCACCTATATATGTTTTATAGGGCGACTTGTCGGGACTGAACCGCGTGTCGCGGGCGATGCGGTAGGTGCAGTCCTGCACCCTGAGGCCGCGCACCGTGGGGTCGAACTCGGCGATCCCGGCGATGAGCTGCTCCGTGAAAGCCGCGAAGTATCCCTTCACGTGCGCCCATTCGGTGCGGTGGGCGTCGAACCATGCACGGTCGTTGTTGTCGTGCAGGCGGCGGAAAAAGTCGATGACCTCTTTCATCCTACCGGAATTTTACCAGGCGAAAAGCGGATAGTCGGCCATCAGGGCGTTCACGTCCTTGCGTACGGCGGCAATATTGGCTTCGTTCTCGGGGTCGTGCAGCACCCGGTCGATCAGGCCGACGATGTAGTCCATCTTGTCCTCTTTCAGGCCGCGGGTGGTGATGGCCGGCGTCCCGAAGCGCAGCCCCGAGGTCTGGAACGGCGAGCGGCTGTCGAAGGGCACCATGTTCTTGTTGGTGGTGATGTCGGCCGCCACGAGGCACTTCTCGGCCAGCTTGCCCGTCAGCTCGGGGAATTTCGTGCGCAGGTCGACCAGCATCAGGTGGTTGTCCGTGCCGCCCGAAACGATCTTGTAACCGCGTTTAACGAACGCTTCGGCCATCGCCCGGGCGTTCTTCTGCACCTGCGCCTGATACTCCTTGTACGAGGGCTCGAGCGCCTCGCCGAACGCCACGGCCTTGGCGGCGATGACGTGTTCCAGCGGGCCGCCCTGGATGCCGGGGAATACGGCCGAATTGAGGATTTGCGACATCATCTTCACGGCACCCTTGGGCGTGGTGAGCCCCCAGGGGTTCTCGAAATCCTTGCCCATCAGGATAATACCGCCGCGCGGGCCGCGCAGGGTCTTGTGCGTCGTCGAGGTGACGATATGCGCGTATTTCACGGGGTTGTCCAGCAGCCCGGCGGCGATCAGGCCGGCCGTGTGCGCCATGTCCACGAGCAGCAACGCCCCCACCTTGTCGGCGATGGCGCGCATACGTTTGTAATCCCATTCGCGCGAATAGGCCGAGGCGCCTCCGACGATCACCTTGGGCTTGCACTCCAGCGCCTTGCGCTCCATGGCGTCGTAGTCGATGACGCCCGTAGCCTCGTCGAGCTGGTAACCCACGGCGTTGAAATACTTACCCGACATGTTGACCGGCGAACCGTGCGAAAGGTGGCCTCCGTGCGCCAGGTCGAGCCCCATGAAGGTATCGCCCGGCTGCATGCAGGCGAAGAATACCGCCATGTTGGCCTGTGCGCCCGAGTGGGGCTGCACATTGGCGTATTCGGCGCCGTAGAGGCGGCAGATGCGTTCGATGGCGAGTGTCTCGACCTTGTCCACGACCTCGCAGCCGCCGTAATAGCGGGCCCCGGGATAGCCCTCGGCATATTTGTTGGTCAGCACGGAGCCCATGGCTTCCATGACCTGGTCGCTGACGAAATTCTCCGAGGCGATCAATTCGATGCCATGCATCTGACGGCTGCGCTCGGCGGCGATCAGATCGAAAATCTGGGTGTCTCTTTTCATATCGTTAAGGGTTTTACGAAATTCCGTTTACGGACGGTAAAGTTAGTAATATTTGGCGAAAATCCGGCGGCAGCGGGACGTTTCAAAATATTTTTCTTAACTTTGTTCGTCTTTTGGACGAAAAAAGGAAAAACAGAATATTTTACCGAAACTCTTAATACGTTGAAAGTTATGAAATTACTCGAAGGAAAAGTGGCTGTCGTAACGGGTGCAGCCCGCGGCATCGGCAAGGCCATCGCACTTGAATTCGCCAAGGAAGGCGCCGATGTGGCGTTCACCGACCTGGCGATCGACGAGAACGGCAAGGCCACCGAGGCCGAGATCGCAGCGCTGGGCGTCAAGGCCAAAGGCTATGCCTCGAATGCGGCGAATTTCGAAGAGACGCATGAGGTCATCGACCGGATCGTGAAGGACTTCGGCCGCATAGACATCCTGGTGAACAACGCCGGCATCACCAAGGACGGCCTGATGATGCGCATGTCCGAGGCGCAGTGGGACGCCGTGCTGACCGTAAACCTCAAGTCGGCGTTCAACTTCATCCATGCCGTGACGCCCATTATGGCCCGCCAGAAGAGCGGTTCGATCATCAACATGTCGTCGGTGGTGGGTGTCAGCGGCAACGCGGGCCAGTGTAACTATTCGGCCTCGAAGGCCGGCATGATCGGCCTGGCCAAGTCGATCGCCAAGGAGATGGGCCCGCGCGGCATCCGCGCCAACGCCATCGCCCCGGGCTTCATCATGACCGAGATGACCGACAAGCTGCCCGACGAGGTGAAGGAAGGCTGGTACAAGCAGATCCCGCTCCGCCGCGGCGGTACGCCCGAGGATGTGGCCAAGGTCGCGCTGTTCCTCGCGTCGGATCTCTCGTCGTATGTCAGCGGGCAGGTGATCCACTGCTGCGGCGCGATGAACTGCTAAAAGACGGTACAGACCATAGAAATACGAAAAACCGCGCCGCGAGACACCGGCCGAAAAGAAAAAGTGCCCGTCCGGACAAATCCGGCGGGCACTTTTCTTATATGCGTACCCTACCGGGAGTTCCGCACGCTTACGCTCCGTCGGCAGAAGCCTTTTCGCACTTCTTCGAGCCGGTCGCAGCGCTCCTGAAGCGGCTCTCATGCCCGCGGAACGGGCGCAGCCGACGCCCCGGAATACAAGTTGCATCTTTTTGTGTATATTTGCCGTATGAAACGTCTGACAACCACCCTGGCACTCCTCGCCGCCGCGCTGTATGCGACGGCGCAAGAGGCTACGCTCCCGACACCCGACGCCAAGGCGCTCGGCATGGGCGGCGTAGCCATGACGACCCTGTCGGGTTCACACGCCATCTATAATAACTCGGCGACGGCCATCTTTTCGCAGATGCCCTCGCAGGTCTCCTCGTCCTACTACGGGCAGGGCGAATTCGATTATTATGCCGTGACCGGGTTCTGCCGGTTCGACAACGTCAACCTGGCACAGATCGGCTGGCGGCAATACCTGCGCGAACGGGGCAACAACGACATGGCCGTCGACCTGGGCTATTCGCGCCGCCTGGGCGACAGGTGGGCCGTCGGCATCGTGGGGCGCTACATGCACCTCAAACGCCCCGACGACACGGCCGACGCACTGGCCGTCGACCTGAGCGCGGCATGGTCGATGCCGCTGGAGAACGTCGGCAGCTACTCCACGCTGCGCGTCGGGGGCAAGCTGGGCAACCTGGGCGGATACCTCGGGAAAACGGACTATACGCTGCCGATGGATCTCACGGCAGGCGTGGCGCTGGATACGTTCCTCTCCGATGCCCACGAAATAACCGTCGGGGCGGACTGGGGCTACTATTTCTCCCCGGCACGGGTGCGCGGGTTCCAGATGTCCGTAGGCGCCGAATACAACCTCATGCAGCTCATCCAGCTGCGGGCAGGCTACCACTATGGCGAACGGCGGAATTACTACCCCACCTACGGGTCGGTCGGCGCCGGCGTGCGGTTCCTGCACCTGCGCCTCGATTTCGCCTACCTGATCGCACGCAAGGAGACACTGCTGCACAACACGTACAGCATCAGCTTCGGGCTCGATTTCTAAGGGATTCCCGGAACATGAACGCTCCGGCCAGGTATTTCCGGGCCGGTGTTTCGCATTCCGAGCCGCGGTGCCGGCAGGGTTTTCCGACAAATGACACCTGCACCCGTCCGCCCGGTATTCCGGCAGCCTATTTCCCGAGGTGCGCGAGGATTCCCTCACAGCCGTCTTCCAGCATGTCGAGCACCAGCTCGAAGCCCTCGGCCCCTTCGTAATAGGGATCGGGAACATGATCCCAGCCGGGGTGACGGCTGAAAAACTCCCGCATACGGAAGATCCTGGCGGCATCCGCACGCGACGGCGCCAGTCGGTGCACGTGCTCGTAGTTGCGGTCGTCCATCACCACGATCATGTCGAATTTCCCGAAGTCCTCCTCGCGGATCTGCCGGGCACGGTGCGTCAGTTCGTAACCGCGGCGCGACGCAGCCCGCCGCATGCGGGCATCGGGCAATTCGCCCGTGTGCCCGGCATATGTCCCGGCCGAGTCGACCGCAACCTCCGCCCCGAGCCCGCGTTCGCGGACGATGTGCCGCATGATTCCGTCGGCAGCCGGGGAGCGGCAAATATTCCCCAAACAAACGAAAAGTATCTTTGTTTCCATGGCCGCAAAGATAGTACAAGACGCGAGGAGTGCCAAATTTATCGGGTCGTGCCGTGCCGCTGCCCGTCCAAAAGGCGGAGCCTGTGCCGACAACCCGCGGTATAACAAGTCCGACACGTCATACATCCTAAATTCAATTTTATGTACCGAAACACGAACCACACCCCTTGCGGCGGGGCTCCCGAAGCCGCAATCATCGCATTGGAACGGCGGGCACCGGAGCGGTGGAACCAGGGCGACCCCGACGGGTTCCTCGAACTCACGTCCGGCGACGTAGTTTATTTCGACCCGGCTCTCGGACGCAAACTCATCGGCAAAAAGCCCTCGGAGAGTACTACGGCACGGTCAGGGGCAAAGTCAGGATCGACACGTACCGGATGATCGACCCCGTCGTGCGGTTGTCGCCGGGCGCTGCCGTCCTGGCATACGATTACGAGGCCCTCAGGGACGGGCAGGTGTTCAGGATGCACTGCACGGAAGTTTACACGGCCGCAACGTCCGGCGGTTGGGAGATCGTACATACGCACTGGTCTTTCGCCCGGCAGGACGATTGAGGCGGTGCGGCGTGCCGGATATTCGCCGTGCGGGGGTTTGGAATGCAAATTGCACGGCACGGGGCATGGAAAAAAGAATCGGTGAACGGATCGCACAATGCAGGCACATGGATTGGGCCGTATTGTACATGCGCCTGTTCGCGGGAGGCATGATGTTCTTCCACAACATAGGCAAAATACAGGATTACAACGAGATCGTCAACTCGTATCCCTCTTTCGCATTCGCCGGCAGCCCGGCCGTATTCGTCATCGTTTCGCTGGTCGAAGTGGTGCTCGCCACCCTGATAATCATGGGTCTGTGGGTACGGGCATCGGCCATCGTCATGGCGGCGGGAATCCTCGGGGTGCTGCTCTGGGGCGCCCCGGGTTTCGGGACGCTGGCATTCACCTGGCTGGGGGTCTATGTTTTTCTGGCCATGTCCGGCGGCGGGCTGTACGCATTCGACACGGCCCTTTTCCCTGCGAAACGAAAAAATTGAACGAAGAGAACAATATTAGATCGCCTGCCGGTCGGTATGTTGGCGGAAATATTGTAACTTTGTCCCGATTTGTTTTCATTTAAAACCAAAAAACAGAATATAATGAAGATGAAAGTAATCGCGATGCTGGCGGCCCTCTCGCTCACGGCATCCGCAGCCGCAGCACAGGAACTGCCGCGCAAAGTGAACAATGTCGAAGTGCTCGACCTCGACGGCAAACCGGCCAAGTTGCCGTACTGGGGCGAGAAGAACCTGATGATATTCTATGTAGACCCCGACCGCCACAAGCAGAACAACGACTTCACGGTCGAGCTGGAGGAGAACCACCGCGCACAGGGGGACAACATCTACGGCTTCGGGGTGATGAACCTCAAGGACGCACCGATGGTTCCCAACGGCATGGCCCGCAACATGGCCAAGAAGCGCACGGCCAAGAACGGCGCGCTGGTACTGGCCGACCAGGATCGCATCCTGAGCACGGCATGGGAGCTGGGCGACTGCAACAACCAGTTCGTGCTGATGATCGTATCGAAGGAAGGCGAGCTGGTATTCCTGCGCAAGGGCGTGCTCTCGGAGCAGGACAAGGCCGATTTCTACGAAACAATCGAGAAGTACAAATAGCCGGATGCTGCGCAGGATAGCCGTTGTATGCTTCGTCCTGGGTTTCGTTCTGCACGGACGGGCACAGGAGCAGGAGGTATACATCAACGGCAGCGATACGCTGCACTATACGTACACCCCGCTTCCGGGGCAGGAAGAGGAACCGCAGGCCGAAAAGCGCCCGCCGTTCCTGCGCCGCGTCGTAAAATACTTCGAAGGTTCGACCACCGACCGCACGTTCGAAAAGAAGATCGACTTCACTTTCGCGGGGGGGCCGAGCTACTCGAAGAATACGAGCCTCGGCATCGGGCTGCTGGCCGCGGGCCTCTACCGCATCGACCGCACGGACTCGGTGACGGCACCCTCGGACATCTCGATCTTCGCCAATGTCTCGATTTCGGGATTCTATGCGCTGGGGGTCACGGGCAACAACATCTTCGCCCGCAACAGCAAGCGCATCGACTACACGGTAATGTTCGCCTCGGCGCCCCGCGACATGTGGGGCATCGGCTACCACGACGGACGGTATAACGAAGAGGGGGCGTACAACGAGAAACGCTACCTGGTAAAAGGGCGTTACCTGCACCGCGTGCTGCCCAGCACCTATGTGGGCGGCATCCTGAGCTTCGAGCACACGCAGGGCAAGAAATTTGACGCCCGCAGCGAGGGCTACCTGCAGGAGTACGGGCAGAAAACGCACTACACTGCCACCGGCATCGGAGCCATCCTCGAGTACGACTCGCGCGACTTCATCCCCAACCCGTACCGGGGCATCTATGTCAGCCTGGAGGAGACTTTCTACGCCAAGGGGCTTGGCAACTGCGGCAAGTCGCTGTGGCGCACGACCTTCACGGCCGACTGGTACCGGCAGGTGTGGAAAGGTGGACTGATCGCCACCGACCTCTACGCGGAGTTCAACTCCGAAGGCACCCCGTGGCCGATGCTGGCCCGCATGGGCGGTTCGCAGCGCATGCGCGGTTACTACCAGGGGCGCTATACGGACAACGACATGATTACCTTCCAGGTAGAGTTGCGCCAGCGCATCTGGCGGCGTATCGGCTGCACGGTATGGGGCGGTGCCGGCAACGTATTCAACAGTCTCGACCGGTTCGACTGGTCGGAAACGCTTCCCAACTATGGCGTCGGCCTGCGATGGGAGCTGAAAAAACGGGTCAATGTGCGGCTCGATTACGGCTTCGGCAAGAAAACCAGCGGATTCCTGCTGAGCCTGAACGAAGCTTTTTAGGTTAGTAAAGATATGAATGCTGATCCGAACAAACATAACCGGCAACGGACGGTCAAAACCCGCAGCCGTTTCACCACGCTGCTGACCGTCTATTTCTTTGTCGCGCTGATTATCCCCAACTGCGTGCTGGCCAATACCGAACCCTACTCCGTCTGGACGGTCGAGGCGCTGATACTGATGCCGTTGGGATTTTACATGATGTGGAGCGTGGCGCTGCGCCGTTCGGGCATAATGATCTGGCTGGCGTTCCCGTTCATTTTCCTGTGCGCGTTCCAGATCGTGCTGCTGTACCTCTTCGGCAACTCGATCATCGCCACGGACATGTTCACCAACCTGGTGACGACCACCCCGGGCGAAGCGGGCGAGCTGCTGAGCAACATCTACCCCTCCGTGATCCTGGTCTGCGTGATGTACCTGCCGCTGCTGTGGTTCGCCGCGCGCGAAATCGGGCACAAACGGCAGATATCGCGCACCACGCGCATGAACGTCGGACTGACCGGGGCGGTGCTCATGGCGCTGGGCATGCTGGCGCTGTGGCCGGCCTACCGCGTGAGCGAAGACCGGCACGTGCTGCGGGACGAGATCTTCCCGCTCAACGTGCTCTACAACGTACACCTGAGTGCCACGGAATTCCGCAAGGCCTACAATTTCGAGGAGACCTCGGAGGATTTCACCTACGGTGCGTCGCGCACGGCCCAGGCACCGGGGCGCGAGATATACGTCTACGTCATCGGCGAAGCCTCGCGTGCGATGAACTGGCAGCTGTACGGTTACGACCGCGAGACGAATCCCCGCCTTTCGCAGGTCGATGACCTGATCGTTTTCCGCGACATGCTCACGCAGAGCAACACCACGCACAAGAGCGTGCCGCTGATCCTCTCGTCCGTTGCGACCGACGAACATCCCGAACTCTACCGCCGCAAGGGGCTCCCGGCGCTGTTCAACGAGGCCGGTTTCGAGACCTGGTTCATCTCCAACCAGTCGCCGCAGGGCGCCATGATCGACAAACTCGCCCGCGACGCCGACCACCTGATCTATATCCGCTCGCCGCGCCACGACATGCAGCTGCTGGACGAGGTGCGCCGCGCCGTGGAAGGCAACAAGGCGCAGAAGATGCTCTTCATACTCCACTGCTACGGCTCGCACTTCAGTTACCACCAGCGTTACCCGCGCGAGTTTGCGCAGTTCCGCCCCGACGACGACGTGGCGATCTCACGGGAACACGTGCAGACGCTCCGCAACGCCTACGACAATTCGATCCTCTACACGGATTTCTTCCTCTCGGAGACGATCCAGTACCTGCGCGGGCTGCGCGGGACTTCGTCGGCGCTGCTCTACTGCGCCGACCACGGCGAGGACATCCTCGATGACAGGCGCGAACGGTTCCTGCACGCTTCGCCCACGACGACGGCCTACCAGCTCTACGTCGCTTCGCTGGCGTGGTTCTCCGACGCTTACCGGCAGAATTTCCCCGACAAGGCCGCTGCCGCCGAGGCAAACGCCACGGTGCCCGCCACGACCCATGCGCTGTTCCATACCATGGCCGACATGGCTTCGATCCGGGGAAATTACATCGACACGGGCGTGTCGCTGGTCAACGCGGGCTACGACCGCACCCGGCCGCGCCGTTACCTGAACGACCACAACGAGGCCGTACCGTTCCGCAAGACGGGCCTCTCCGCAGAGGATATGGAGGTGTTCCGCAAATTCGGCATCGAGCCCTGACCTGCGCCGCGACCGTACGGCTTGCCGCGGGAACGATCCGCATACGGCACGAAAACAACAAAGGCTGCCCAAAAGGACAGCCTTTGTTGCGTCTACGTAGTCAGCGATTATTTCGCAGCCTCTACGGAAATCTTGCGGAATTCCTTCATCAGCTTAGAAATCTCCAGTGCGGACTTGCGGGCACGGGTACCGGCGGCCTTGTTGCCTTTCTCCACCTGTGCTGCTGCATTTGCTGCGAATACCTCGTACTCGGCATTGATCTTTGCTACTAATTCTTTCATAACTTTTATATTAATTTGGGTTTGTTATCAACGCAAAGATATAAAAATTATCTAAACATCATCATTTGCAGTTAAAAAAATCAGCTTTTTTTAGCATATAATCCCCTTTTTAACTAGCTGTCACCCTGTTCACGGTACGTTTTTTGCCCCTGCAAGGGTGTAAAACATCCCGGTATGAACAGACTTTTCCTTATCACGGGGCTGCTCGCCGTACTCCTCGCGGGGTGCAGCAGGCACAAGCCCGAAACCGCCATGCCCCCGCTCAGGGTCGGCGTGGCCGAAGCCGTCACGGACAGCGTTCCCAACCGCATGGAGTTCATCGGTTACCTGGCGAGCAATTTCGATGCGGTGATCCAGCCGCGCGTGAACGGCTACCTGCTTACGAAGCAGTTTGCCAACGGTATGCCCGTGAAGCGCGGGCAGCTGTTGTTCACAATCGACCCCGACCAGCTTTCGACCTCGATGCTCGCAGCCGAGGCCGCCCTGCAATCGGCCCGGGCGCAGGCGATCGAAGCCCGCAACAACTACGACCGCGCCGTGCCGCTGGCCAGGATCAACGCCATCAGCCAGTCGCAGTTGGATCAGTATACGGCCCAGTACAAAGCCGCCGAAGCCACCGTCCGCTCGGCCGAGCAGACCCTCAGCAGCGCCCGCATGAACGTCGGCTATACGGAGCTTCGCTCGCCCATCGACGGTATCATCTCCAACACCTCGGCACACGTGGGCGACTACGTGGGCCCGGGCACGCAGTTCGGGGTGCTGACGACCATTTCGAACATCGACACGCTGACCGTCGACGTGGCGATCCCGATGGCGCAATACCTGCGCTCGGCGGGGCCGCGCACCTCGATCTTCGACAACGCGGGACTGCTCACCGACATTCGCCTGATGCTGGCCGACGGCACGGAATACCCCTATGAGGGGCTTTACGACTATACGCGCAAGGACGTGTCGAGCACGACCGGGACGCTCGTGCTGGTAGTGATGTTCCCCAACCCCGACCGTTCGCTCAAACCCGGGCAGTTCGCCCGTGTGGAGGCCAGCGTCGGCCCCGTACGGCCGCGCGTGGTCGTGCCGCAGGCGTGCGTGAGCCAGGCGCAGGGCGTCAATTCGGTCTGGGTGGTACGCCCCGACAGCACGGCCATGTACCGCCGGGTGATCCCGGGCGACACGTACGGGTCGATGTGGTGCATCGACGAAGGGCTCATCGACGGGGAACTGGTGGTAACGGCCGGGCAGCAGAAACTGCACAACGGCATGAAGGTCATCCCCGAAAAAAAGTGACGCCATGGAGAAATTTTTCGTTTCGCGCCCGATCTTCGCCCTGTCGCTGGCCATCGTCATCGTGCTCGTGGGGCTGATTTCGATCCTGAACCTGCCGATCGAACAGTACCCCGACATCACGCCGCCCGTGGTCGAGGTCTCGGCCACGTACGACGGCGCCGATGCCGAGACGGTCAACAACGCCGTGGCGACACCCGTGGCGCAGAGCGTCATGGGCGTAAGCGACATGCTCTACCTGCAAACCACCAGCGCCAACGACGGTTCGATGGTCATGCAGGTGACCTTCGACATAGGCTCCGACCCCGCCCTGGACGCCATCTTCACCCAGAACAACGTCTCGTCGGCCACCGCACAGCTCCCGCTGACGGTCACCAAGCAGGGCGTCACCACGCGCAAGACCATGACCGGCTTCCTGCTGGTCTTCTCGCTGCACAGCGACGGACGCTACGACGCCGAGTTCCTCTCCAACTACGCCTACATCAACCTCCAGAACGAGCTGCTCAAGATCAACGGCGTGGGCAAGGTGTCGATCATGGGCGCCGGCGAGTACGCCATGCGCATATGGCTCAAGCCCGACGTGCTGAAATACTACGGCATCCCGGTCTCGGCCGTCACCGCGGCCATCGAGAACCAGGGAGGCATCTACCCCGCCGGGCAGTTCGGGGCCGAACCCGCGCCCGACGGCACCACCTATACTTATACGGTGACCATGCCGCCGCAGATCACCACCCCCGCGCAGTTCGGCGACATCGTGGTCGTCACGACTTCGGAAGGCCAGCAGATCCGGCTGTGCGATGTGGCCGAGGTTTCGCTCGGCAGCCAGAGCTACGGCGTGAGCTCGCTCTTCGAGGGCAAGCCCACGGCCATGATCGTCGTCTACCAGCAGCCCGGCAGCAACGCCGTGGAGGTGGGCAAGAAGGTCAGGGCGGCGATGGCACGGCTCGAAAAACGCATGCCCGACGGCATTGCGGCCACCACGATCGTCGACACCACGACCAGCATCGACGCCGGTATCCGGGACATATTCCACACGCTGGTGATCGCCCTCCTGCTGGTGATCTTCATCATCTACCTCTTCATCCAGGACTGGCGGGCGACATCCCGCTCGTGGCGATCCCCGTCTCGCTCATCGGCGCCTTCGCGCTCTTCCCGCTGCTGGGGTTCTCGGTCAACATCATCTCGCTGCTGGGGCTGGTGCTGGCCATCGGCCTGGTGGTCGACGACGCCATCGTGGTCGTCGAGGCCGCGCAGGTCAACATCGCCGCCGGCATGCGGCCCCGCGCCGCGGCGCTCGAAGCCATGAAGAACGTCGCCTCGCCCATCGTCGCCACGACGGTCGTGCTGCTGGCCGTATTCGTCCCCGTGTCGTTCACGGGCGGCATCACAGGCCGGTTGTTCCAGCAGTTCTCCATCACGATCGCCGTCTCGGTGGTGATCTCGGCATTCAACGCCCTGACGCTCTCCCCGGCGCTGTGCGCCCTGCTGCTGCGCCGCCGCGAACCGCCGCAGAAAGGCTTTTTCGCCGCTTTCAATCGCTGGTTCTCCCGCAACATGGATCGCTATACGGCCTTTACGCCGACGCTTATCCGCCACGTGACGCGCACGGGCGTATTCATCGCCGTAGTACTCGCGGTCATCTTCGTCGTATGGCGCAAGCTGCCCGCCGGGTTCCTCCCCGAGGAAGACCAGGGCTACGTCATGGTGATGGTCTCCACGCCCGAAGCCTCGGCGCTGCCCGTCACGCAGGCCGCCATGGAGGAGGCCGACGCCGTGATCCGCACCCTGCCCGAAGTGGCTTCGACCTCGTTCGCCGCAGGTTTCAACATGATGGCGGGCATCGCCTCGACCGACAGCGGCATCATCTTCGTCTCGCTGGTCGACTTCGCCGACCGCAAACTCTCGGCCATGGAGATCGCACAGAAACTCACCGACGAGCTGTACGTCGCCGTGCCGGGAGCCGAGTGCTATGCCTTCATCCCGCCCTCGATCCCCGGGCTGGGCATCACCTCGGGCGTATCGGTCGAGGTGCAGGATCTCGAAGGGCGCGGCACGGCCTACCTGCTCGCCCAGGCCGGGCGGCTGATGGACTCGTTGCGCAAACAGCCTTCGATCGCCTCGGTGACCACGCAGTTCAACGCCGGGGTGCCCCAGCGCCGCCTGCGCATCGACAAGGAGCAGGCGCTGGCCGCAGGCGTCGACCTGGGCGTATTGTACGGCGAACTGACGACCCTGCTGGGCGGCGCCTACATCAACAACTTCTCGCGCTTCGGCAAGCTCTACCAGACCTATATCCAGGCGGCGCCCGAATACCGCCTCGACAAACGCTCGCTCGACAACTACTACGTCGCTTCGTCCTCGGGCGAGAGCGTGCCCGTATCGTCGTTCGTGGAGGTGGTCGACACGGTGGGCGTGGAATACGTCTCGCAGTTCAACCTCTACCGCTCGATCTCCCTCACGGTGACGCCCGCGGCACGCGCCTCGACCACGACCGTCATGCAGGAGATCACCCGTACGGCCGGCGAGGTGCTGCCCGACGACATCGGCACGGCGTGGAGCGGCACCTCCTACCAGGAAGCCAATGCCTCGAAGACGGGCGGGCTGGTCTACCTGCTGGCGCTGGTGTTCGTCTTCCTGGCCCTCGCGGCGCTCTACGAGTCGTGGGGACTGCCGCTGGCGATCCTGATGAGCGTCCCCGTCGCGGTGCTGGGCGCCGTGCTCTTCATCGGGGGATCGCACCTGCTGGACGCCTTCTTCGTCAACGACGTCTACATGCAGATTTCGCTGGTCATGCTCATCGGCCTGGCGGCCAAGAATGCCATCCTGGTTGTGGAATATGCCGACCGGCTGTTCAACGAAAAAGGCCTGTCGCTGATGGACGCCGCGATCGGCGCCGCCAAACTGCGCGTGCGGCCGATCATCATGACCGCCTTCGCGTTCATCCTCGGCGTCATGCCGCTGGTATTCGCCAGCGGGGTCTACGCCACGGCACGCAACATCATGGGCGTGGCACTGGTGGGCGGTATGCTGTTCGCCACGCTGCTGGGCATCTTCGTCTACCCGGCACTCTACTATTTCGTGGGGCGCATCGGGAATTTCGAACGCCGCCGCGAACGCAAAAAACAGGAGGAAAAACTATGAAAACCGGATACCTTACCCTAATCTTCGCACTCGCCTGCGCGGCCTGCACACCCCGTTTCTACCCGCCCAAGGTCGACGTGCCCGACGGCTACCTCTACGGCGAAGGCTTCCCGCGGGACACCGCGGCGCTCGCCTCCGACTGGTGGCGGCTGTTCGGGGACACGGTGCTCGACAACCTCGTGCAGCGGGCGCTGGAGAACAACCGCGACGTGGCCGTAGCGGCTTCGCGCGTGGAAGAGGCGCGGCAGAACCTCGGCGTCGTGCGGGCGCAGTTCCTGCCCCAGGTGGGCATAGGCGTCACGGCCGAGGGGGAATACACGCCGCAGACCAAGATCGTACAGACCTATGCCGTCGAACCGTCGCTCTCGTGGGAGATCGCCCTGTTCGGGCAGCTGCGTAACGCCAAACGGGCGGCCAGGGCGCAGATCGCCTCCTCGGAATGGGCGCTGCGGGGCGTGCGGCTGTCGCTGGCCGCGGAGGTCGCCACGACCTACTTCACGCTGCTCGAATACGAACGCGACCTGGCGATCGCCCGGCGCAGCTGCACCCTGCGGCGCGAATCGGCCGCACTGATCGACTCGATGTTCCGCTACGGCATGTCGGACGGCGTGGCGCTGGAGCAGGCACGCAGCCTGGTCTATACGGCCGAGGCGGACATCCCGCAATACGAGCGCGCCGTGAAGCAGACGCGGCTGTCGCTCGACATCCTGCTGGGCGAAACGCCGCAGGCGGCGGACAGCACGGGCTCGGGGCTGCGCCTGCTCGCAGACCGCCATCCCGCCGACATCCCCGTAGGGCTTCCGTCGGAACTGCTCAAGCGGCGCCCGGACATCATGGAGGCGCGTTACAATATGCTCCAGGCGGCCGCGAATGCCGGGGTCGCACGCGGGGCAAGATTCCCGTCCATCGCACTGACAGCCAAAGGAGGAATAGCCTCCAACTCGATCAAAGGTTTAACTGCGGCAAACCCTTGGGCGTGGGATGCGCTGGGCTCGCTCACGCAACCCCTGTTCGCCTTCGGCAAGCTGCGCCGCTCGGAGATGGCGGCCATGGAGCGTTATACGCAGGCGGCAAAGACTTACGAGCAAACCGTACTGACGGCATTCGCAGATGTCGAGAAGGCGCTGGTCGCCATCGCCACCTACCGCACCCAGACAGAGCGTTCCTGCGAACTGGTCGTTTCGAACGACCGCATTGCCACCATGACGCAGGCGCTCTACCGCAGCGGGCTGTCGGACTACCTCGACGTGATTGACGCCGAGCGGAGCCTCTACCAGTCGCAGATGGAGCTGGTGAACATCGCGGCACAGCAGTACATCAACTACGTGAACCTCTGCAAGGCACTGGGCGGCGGGTGGTAAGGCCGCCCGAATATACCCACAAATGGGGATTGCATATCCGGCCGCAAAGTCGTATCTTTGGCGCCAAAACTAAAGAGCGACAATGCGTTTATCCGAACTTAAAACCGGCGAGTCGGCCACGATCCTCAAGGTGACGGGCCACGGAGGCTTCCGCCGGCGCATCATGGAGATGGGATTCGTTCGCGGGCAGCGGGTCGAAGTACTGCTCAACGCACCCCTGAAAGACCCGATCGAATATAAAATCATGGGCTACGACATCTCGCTGCGCCGTACCGAGGCCGACATGGTCGTCGTACTCTCCGACAGCGAAGTGAACGAATACCTTGCCGGAGGACATCACCACCACCGCCATCATCCCGGGCACCGCCACGGGCAATGCGGCTGCGGAACGCCGGAACAAGCCCCCGAATACCCCGCCGCCGGGACGCCGGGCGCGGACGACGACTGCGCCACGGCCGACGAGGTCATCTCGCGCCACAGCCGCACGATCGGCGTGGCGCTCGTGGGCAACCCCAACAGCGGCAAGACCTCGCTTTTCAACGCCATATCGGGCGGCCATGAACACGTGGGCAATTACAGCGGCGTGACCGTCGGCGCCAAGAGCGGGCACCGCTACTACCGCGGCTACCGCTTCGAGGTGACCGACCTGCCGGGCACCTACGCCCTTTCGGCCTATACCCCCGAGGAGCGTTACGTCCGCAGCCATATCGCCGAAAAGACGCCCGACGTCATCATCAACTCGGTCGTGGCGTCGAACCTCGAACGCAACCTTTACCTGACGACCGAGCTGATCGATATAAACCCGCGCATGGTGGTGGCTCTCAATATGTACGACGAGCTCGACTCACGCGGTTCGGAGCTCGATTACGACAACCTGGGACGGATGCTCGGCGTACCGATGGTACCCGTCGAGGCACGCAACGGCAAAGGCATCGAAGCGCTGTTGGACACCGTGATCGCCGTGTACGAGAACCAGGACGAGCGCGTACGCCACATCCACATAAACATGGGCCCCGTCATCGAAGAGGGGCTCCGGCGGCTCAAGGACGATATGAGCGACTACCGCGGCGAACTGCCCAAGGCCTTCCCGCCGCGCTACTACGCCATGAAGATGCTCGAAGGCGACAGGCAGGTCGAGGAACAGCTGCGCGGCAGCAGCCGCTACCCCGAGTGGGCGGAGATCCGCGACCGCGAGGCCAAACGCATCGCCGAAGCCCTGGGCGAGGATGTCGAGACGGCTTTCGCCAACCAGAAATACGGGTTCATTCAGGGGGCGCTCAAGGAGACCTACACCCCGGGGAAACGCGAAGAGGCCTCGGCCACGAAGCTGATCGACACCTTCGTGACGCACAAGCTGTGGGGCTTCCCGATCTTCTTTTTCCTGATGGCAGCCTCCAGCATCGGTGTGGTAGGTATCCTGCTTGCCGGATGGAGTTCCAACAACAAGTACTCACTAATCGGTGCCATGCGAAGCGGTGCACAGATGATCAGTTATGAACTGTCTGTCGGACTGAGCATTCTCACCATTGTCGTATTGACCGATACCATGCAATTTTCAGAAATCGTAGAACGCCAGGCCGACGGCTGGTTCCTTTTCAAAGGCCATATCCCGGCAATGATTGCCTTTATCATCTATCTGATAGCCGGCAATGCAGAGGTAAACCGTGGTCCATTCGACTTGCCCGAAGCCGAAAGTGAGCTGACAGCCGGATATCACACCGAATATTCGGGTATGCACTTCGGTTTATTCTATGTGGCAGAGTTTGTCAACCTGTTCATTATTGCCGGAGTAGCCGCCACTATCTTCCTGGGCGGCTGGATGCCGTTGCATATTCCCGGCTTGGACGGCTTCAATACCGTCATGGACTATATTCCCGGATTTGTATGGTTCTTTGCAAAGTCATTCTTTATTGTCTGGCTGCTGATGTGGATAAAATGGACTTTCCCTCGTTTACGTATCGACCAGATTATCCGCCACTTCGGCATCAAGCTGGAAG
>OLOA01001320.1_pt1 | contig 25078 bp, 17 predicted proteins | sample 1672201 | NCBI WGS metagenome assembly OLOA01 (sample SAMEA3136658, study PRJEB25190) | human gut metagenome
CCTTTTGGCAACTTTTGTCTGCTATTGGTTATCTCGACCCATAGCAACAGCCAAACCGCCTGATAACGTAACTTCTCAATAACGTATCTACGGCATAACGTAACTGCGTGATCACGTAACTACGTGATGTCCGACAGCTTAATTTTTCTAACAAACGAAAAGCCCCTGCTCAGGTCAGGGGCTTTCCAACTAGCGACCAGTTTAATACCGCGTTGAACGCTCTCTCATCTCGAGTGATTTCGTAAGGCTTTTCGTGCCGGCGGTGCCGTGCCCCAAAAGGCCATCGAACCCAGATCTCAGCGCCGCTACATCTGCCGCCGAAGCCCCGTCATGCAGGATCCTCGAGTCGAGCAGCGATCTCATGAAGCGTTCCGGAGTCTTTTCCGAGATGATCGCCTCGACCTCCTTGGAGATTCGGTTCGGATCGCGGTCAATGGGAGCCGTCGGCATCTCCCTGGACGAGACGGGGTGCGCCCCGTTGTTCCTGAGCCAATACTTGAACTCGATATCGACATCCTCGGGAACCTCGACCCTGATCTCGTTAGTTTTCTCATCGACCACGAGGGCGCCGTAAAGCGAGTCGCGCTCGGCGTTCTCGACCAACCCCTCCAGCTCGAGGATGCCCATGAGGATGGGAAGTTCCATCAGGCTCTCGTGACCGGCACCATAACTCCCGATTCCCTTGGCTTCATCATAATAGCCGGGAAATTCGACGGTATATCCGTTGGTCGAAAGCTCTGGCCATCCGAGTGCAAGGGCGGTTTCCACCTCATGCGAGACATGGGCCAAGGGAGAGATGCCGCCATATGAGAAAGGCTGAACGAAGACGCCATCGCGGCCTTTCGAATCCCTTTTGAGCTTGAACGTGACGTCATGGGGCCGCCTTGGAAAGTCACTGTACCGGGGCGTGTACTGCACACTAAATAAAGCGACGTAAGGCTCTCCTTGGTCATCTACAAGATACATATCAGTTCCTCCTCACATTCGAGCGCTTGGTTGCTTCATTTGCGACTCTGTCGGTACCGAGACCATTCTTCTGGGCGCGCTCCACGTCAAAGGTCCTGACGAGCGCGGGCGCATACTCTTCCGCTAGCGATGCGGCCTGCTGCTTAAACATACGGGAGATGATCCTGGCATCCTGCTTCGCCTGCTTGCCGGCGAGCGCGATGGCGGCCTCGCAGATCTCATTGGTCGTCGGCTCCCTTCCGCCGAACTCCTCGAGCTCATTTTTCACGGTATCCAGCGAGCCGCCGTCATTTCTGGCGTATGCTGCGATATAGGCCTGCTTGAGCGCCTCGATCAGCATTTCGTCAGCCGCAATCCCGGTCTCTGTGCCACCGCCATCTCGATAGTAGGCCGTCGTGGCCCCCTCAATCGATTCGGCGAGACTTTTCCCTACGTCCATCCCGTCTCCGTTCTCATTCAACCTCAATGGGCTCCATAGCATCCAAACGGCTGTCGCCTTTGGAGGCCGACTGTGACTGTCGTTTAAAATCCATGGCCGCTCGTGTGGGGATGTGCGCTCCCATCGCGTCCCCCAACACTGGCGGGAGACTCCGCGATGGCAGGGCCGTCCTCGTCCCGGTCACCATCTACACCTGACTCGTCATGGCCTTTTTCCAGCTCCTTCTGCTCCAGCCCTGCAAGCTCGGCCTGCAGCTTCTCGAGATTCCCCTCACCGTCCCAGGGCTCGACAACGATTCTCCTGGCATCCTCAAGCTGCTTGTCGGAGCGCTCCATTAGGGCCCTTGCCTGGTCTAGACCGCCCGCCTCCTTCTCGATAATGCCGTCCATCTGCTGCAGCACGGTGTGTGAACCGGAAGTGGCCGACGGCAGCATATGGTTCGACCAGTGCACGTCGGCTGTACCCTTGACCCTCAGGCCGATGAAAGGGTCGTAACGGAAGGTGCCGTCTCGCTCGAGCAGCGTCTGCTCCTTCTTCACGACAATCTCGAGACCGCGAAACTCTCCGATTGCCCTGACGGGGCCGATGGGACAATCTCCGGCAGCCGCCTGGATCATGCCGATCGCGCTAGCTCGATCTAGCGCCGACACGCCTCCGACCGAGACCCTTACGATATCTGCGCCCTTGTCGAGCTCCCTTTGCCTGTTTGCACGCTCGAGGACATCGTGGTCGCGTTCGAGCAACTCGAATCGCCTGCGGTTTAACGCGGCCGAAGGCTCATAACGAGACTCGATCTGATGACGCATGTTTGCCACCATCTCGGCATGAGACTGCTTGAGCATGGACTGTGCCATGATCTCGCTTCTCAGCTCCTGGATCCTCTTGATATCGGGGTTACCGGACGCCACGGCGGCAAGGTCGGAGTAGGAGATTCTCGTCTCATCGATGTCATCCATGCTGCGCACGGACGGCTTATTCGAGAAGACCTGCCCGATGAAGCGCTGCTTGTGCTCGACGGTGGAGTAGAGGAAGGAGTCGAACGTTCCCTGGGCGACGTACTTGAAGTCCCTCACGCTCTCGAAAAGGTTTCCCTGGCGCCTGATTCGACCGAGGCGCTGCTCGAAATCGGAAGGCCTCCATGGGCAATCAAGGTTATGGATGGCCGCGAGTCTGGTCTGGACGTTTGTGCCCGTGCCCAGCTTCTCAGTCGAACCCATGAGGACGCGCACCTCGCCCGAACGAACCTTCTCGAAGAGCGTTTCCTTCTTCTCCGGATCGTTGCCGGCGTCGCTGACGCACGCAACCTGCTCGGAGGGGATTCCGGCCTCGATGAGGCGTCTCCTCATATCGTCTTGGATATTCCATTTCCCCGAGGCCGGGGTCGAACGGTCGCAAAAGACGAGCTGCGCGCCGCGCATGTCGGCCGTCTCCTCCCAGATTTTAAACACCTCGCGAGCGCATACCTCGCATTTGCCGCCCTCCATCGGCTCAAACTCGGGGTGAATCAGTTTCGGATCGAGTGCGACCTTCATGCCGTCGCCCGTGATCGCAAGCAGGTTATCGTTGCCCTCTGCATTTCCGGCACGGACGCGCTCGCCGCGGATTCCGAGCTTTTTGACTTCCTCGAGCTGCTCAGGTGTGGCGGGCACGGTGATATGGATCTCCTCGCAATCGGGGACCTTGAGGTTCACGGTCTCCTGCGTGACGATGTCCGCAAAGGTTCGGTAGGCGCTCATGAGCTCGGGGAGGTTATGGAACTTCGTGAAGCGCTGTTTCAGCTGGAAGCCGTTGCCCTCGGGCTTGATCTCCATCGAGTCCTCTATCGTGCCGAACGTGAACGCCCAGGACGGGAACGATGACAGGCCCTGCCGTTCGAGGAGCTCGGGGGCGAGATAGCGCTGCATGTTGTACAGCTCGCCCATCGTGTTGGTGACAGGCGTGCCCGTGGCGAACACGATGTTGCGTCCATGGCCGATCTCGCGAAGGTAGGTGCACTTTTCAAGCAGGCTCTCACTTCGGTTGGACTTCGAGGAAGTCATTCCCGCAATCGCGAGGCCGTACGTAGGGAGATTCTTATAGTTGTGCGCCTCGTCCACAAACAGATAGTCGAAGCCGATCTCCTCGAACGAAAGCCCTTCGGTCTTCGGAGAGGAATGGAGCATCGAGAGCTTATCGTTGATTTTCTTGACTTCCTCCTCGAGCTTTTTAACCGAGAAGGTTCCACCGTTTTCTTGCGCATCTTCCTTGGCCTGCAGGAATTCCGCCCTTCGGCGTTTGAGATAGACCTCCTTTCGCTCCTGCGAGAGGTCGAGCATGTCGAAGCGCGAACTCGACACGATCACGGCGTCCCAGTCCCCGTTTGCCGCGCGGCCGAAGAACTCCCTCGCCGCATCCGCGGAATCCGACTCCGTTTTGCCCATATAGAGCACCCTCGACCCTGGATAGAGGTAGGCGAAATCCGATGCCCACTGTTCGGTCAGGTGCTTCGGCACGACGACAAGCGGCTTGTTGGCCCGACCGAGACGCCTGGCCTCCATGCACATGGCGATACCCGTATAGGTTTTTCCGGCGCCGACGACATGGGCCACAAGCGTGCCCTCATCTGCCTGCCCGGCTCGCGCGACGGCGGCACGCTGATGCGGCCTCATCTCCACATCGGGGTTCATACCGGGAAAAGTGAGGTATGATCCGTCATACGTCCTGGGCGCCAATCGGTTGTACCTATCGTTGTAGATTCTGCACAGAACATCTGCCCGATCGGGGTCCGCCCACACCCATTTCTCGAAAGCCGACGAAATCAAGCGCCTCCTGTCCCATGCGGCCTTAGTCCCCTGGGGGTCGGGAACTTTCTTGCCCGTGGACGGGTCGGTCTTGTTCAGCTTCGTCTCGCTGCCGTTGAGGACGGCCGAGATGACCTTTAGCGGCGAATAGCTGCTGATGCCGTATCTGGCAAGCACCTCGAGCGAAAGCTCGGTCGCGTTTCCCGTCAGGCGCCATTTTCCGGTACGGGGCTCATGGGCAACCTCGAATTTCCTCTGCTTTGCCGCAGTCATCTCGCCATCAGTTAACCCGAGCTCCTCCTCGATGAAGCTCATGACGAAGGAGGGGGGAATCCAGGGGGAGCCCAGGGTCGCCGCGATCTCCCCGGGGCCGAGCTCACGCGGAAGGACGGCTTTCAGTTTCTCCTCGCAGGTGCGCAGCGCGGCGAGCCTCTCGACATCCGACTCGGTTAGGCCGAAGGCTGCCATATGCCGCTCGCGTCTGGCCCTGTACTCGGCAAGGTCGTCTGGGTTGACGAGCTCCTCGTGGGGAATGGGCTGATCGACGTCGCCCATCCAGTCGACACGGGTAGTCCTCGTCACGGCCTCCTCACCCGCCTGGCGATAGCCGAGAGAGATAAGGAATTCGGCCGGCACGGGGTCGGCCTTCATCGCAGCCGCCAGAACACTCGATAGGGGCTCCTGCTCCGACTTCCGGTCAACGGGGATCCCATACGCGCGCGCCAGGTTTTTGATCGGACCGGGAGTCTGATATGTGTTGTCGGCATCGGCATGCCCGAGCGCGGCGGCAAGGACATCGGGCCCCACGCGGGGATTGGTTGACAATCGCCAGAGAACCTCCTCCGTGTTCATCCCATCGGTCGCGAAATCCCGTCTACTCGCCAGATATCCGAGCGACCTCTCGACGAGCGCCGCGATGAGGGGGTTCGATATGGCCGCGTAGCCGTTCCTGCGCTCGGTGGAGATGCGGACCCCCTCATCGAGCTCTCCCAGGGCGGCGATTAACGCCTCCCCGGTCCACGTACTGAATGCCCTGTCGCGCCAGCTGTCGGGGAGGCTGCCGACATGCGCCGAGGCGATGACGGCACGGTCTGCCGTCAGGGGATGGACGCAGGTGTCCCATAGGCCGCTTTCCATGAGAACGGCAACGGCTCTCGCCACCTCCGCACTCGTCTCGGGAGTGCGGGCAGGGGGAATCGATACCGACTCGAGCCAGGAGCTTTCCCCGGCGTCGAACCGATCGCTCTCTATCTTCTTTTGCATCGAATGGATCGCATCGAGCTTCCCGCCGATATCGCCGGAAAGATATGCCTCGGAGCTCTCGATCCTCGACGTAATCGGATCGCGGACGATGAGGTCGCCGAGCCTTTGCTCGGCCTCGGCGACACTGCAGCCTAGCAGTCGCCCGATGAGCGCCAGATCGACGCCGCCCGTGCGGTCATATGAGACGGCCAGGGCATCGGCAGGGGTCTCAGAGCGGTCGGGGAGGGGTGCCTGGGGGCGCACGGTGCGCTTCGAGAGGATGTCGGCCTTGCGGACGAAGTTCTTCTTGGTGTCCAGCACCTCGAGACTGAAGAGGTTGATGCCGAGCGAGCAGTCGTGATAGCCCTTCATGGTGAGGACCCTGCGGTTCTTCGGATCATTCAGGCGACCGTAGCGCTCGGCGAAGCGGTCGTAGCGCTCGCTGAGGGCCTTGATTCCAGATTCGATTGCGGCGTCGGTCGATTTGGGGTCGCGCTCGAGCGAGATAAGCGCTCGGGCGGCATCCCTGAGCTCAAGCATTGCGCGTGCACGGTCCTCCGCCTCGCGCCCCGCGGTCCGGAAACGCTCGACCGTGTCGCCGTTGCCGTACCAGATCGACCCGCCGTCGCCCAGCGTGAACTCATAGAGCGCCGGGTCGGTGGGAACCAGCGCGACCTCGGGCGCGGCAGACCTGTCGGGCATCCCCTCAAATGTATGGGAAATCGCGCCGATGGCCTGATTTGCCAGGGACTTCCTAGCGCTATCGGCGATTCCCGCGGCGTCCAGGCCGCTTATCAGTGAATATCCGGGGCCGTATGCGGTCATCTCTGAGCGCTGCTCGCCGACGGCCATGGACGGGTTGGAGGCAAGCAGCGCGTTCACGCGGAAGCCGTCCGCGTTCGTCTCCGTGCGGACCCAGGCCGGCGCGTTGTCGTGCGTGATCTCCCGCGCCTCGGCGAGCTTCCTCAGGACGACGAGGTCGCACAGCGCGCTCGTTCCCGCCTGGCTCTCGAAAGTCTCCTTGGGGAGCCGTGCCATGCCGACAAGATCGCAATCGCGGGCAAGACTTTCACGCGTGGCCTCTCGGGCCTTGTCCATGGTATAGCGGCTCGTCAGCACGGCGACGATACCGCCGGGGCGTACGGCGGCCACGGCCCTCTTGATCATGTGGTCGTGAAGCGGCACCCCGTCGATTTTTATCGCGTCTGAGTAGGGGACGTTACCTATGGCGGCATCAAACGACCCCTCGGGGATCTCGCACTTGGCGATATCGGCGGCGACGATCGTATGGTCGGGACAAAGCACGCGTGCAAGCCCCGCGCTCACTGGGTCGATTTCGACGCCGGTCACATGGACGTCCATTCCCACGGGGACACAGCGCATGAAGTTGCCAGTTCCGCAGCCCGGCTCCAGGATCTCGGCCCTCCCCTCGTCACAGATACCGGCATCCCTCAACGTCTCCCAGATGAGTTCCACGACGGGACGGGGGGTGTAGAAGGCGGTGAGGACCGTCGCGCGCTGATCGGCGAACTCATCCTCACTCAAAAGCTCTTTCAGGTCCCGTGACACATCGGCCCAGCCACCGGTCGGGTTTTCGGCAAAGGCGTTCGCGGCACCGCCCCAACCGGAATAGGCTGAGATGGCGCGCGCCTCCTCGAGGGTGGCTTCTCGCCCCACGCCCATGGTCGCCTTGAGGGCGCGCAGCGCGGCGACATTCAGCCTGGCGCGCTCCAGTGGCGAATGTCCGGCCTGGATATCGGGGTTCAGGTATTCGGTGTTGTGGTGGGCGGCTAGAGTGTGAACACCGTCTCGTTGAGGGCGATCTCCTCGGCCATCTTCTGGGCGCTGTCGGCCTTGCGGATGTAGTCGTCGTACCGGCACTCGGCCATCGCGGTCTGCGCGAACTCCGGTGTCGCCCCGCAGCTCTCCAGGCAGCTGTCCTGCAGCTCCGCGAGCCTCGTCAGGTAGTTGCGCTCCACCGCCTTGAGATACTCCTCCGTCTCGCCGGCCGCCTCCATCCTGGCCAGGTCCTCCGGAGCGTTCTGCTCCATGAAGGAATACCGCAGACCTCTCACGCCCCTGTACGGGTTCTTCAGCACCGACATGCGCTTCCTCCTCGAAATCATCCTTGTGGGCGAACTCGTCGCCTCCCGCTTGGCTTACATAAGATTCCTCTTGCGCCCCGAAGTCAAGGGCCAACCTTTGCTGCGCCTCCACGTTATCGGTTTGTTCTTCGGCGGGCGCCTCGTAAATCGATGAATCATCCATCGCGAAAAGGGAGATTTGCCCCTCAGCCGCGACAAATCGCCTCGACGCTCTCCTGGCCATGGCGCTACGCCCCCTTTCGAGAGTTATTGGAGGTTCCGCGCGCACCGGCATCGAAGGAGGCGAGCATGCTCTTTAGTCGCCTGGTCGTCATGGTTGCCGATTGGCCGCGCTCGGCCCGGTCGCCCTGCGAGGATCGCGTTCTCGGTTTACGCTCGAATCCCGCCTTCCTGAGGGCGCGGTCGATTCTGCCCGTGGCGCCTCTCACCTGGGCACAGACGCGCTCGATACGTGCGAGAAGCAGCTCGGTATCCTCCATCGGGATACGGACCTCCAGGCCATCATCGATCCCGTAGCGGCGAAGCGTCACATGGGAGGCCATCGGGTCCATGCCCTCAAGGTCAACTTCTTCGGAGGCCTTCGAGACCGCATCGAGCGCGACCGCATCCCCCTCGACGACACTGATCGGTGCGGCGCCGGGGCACGAGGTGAGCCCCATATAAGCGGAGGCGGGGTAGACCGTCTCGGGAACGAGTTCGCAATCGAGAGTCAGCTCATCGTCCACTCGTCTTGCGAAGGGAACGAGAATCTCGAATCCGGCCGGGTGCTCCTTGATCTTTCCGCCCAGCATATCGGCGCGCTGCCTGCTGAGGACAGTCGATGTATCGGCCTCGGGATGGTCGAGCTTGAATGCCGCAAGGGCGAGAATTCCCCTCGGGCCCAGTTCGGAGTGCTCGGCCATGGCGTCGAGAATCGTGTCCCAGCCGCGCGGATGGCCCATAACCGCCGCGAGCATCTCGACAGGCGCTTCGATGTGGCTCTGTTGCATTAATTCCTCCCCGTCTCAGTCAACTACCCATCGATGATGGGGGAGTGCGCCCATGTCGCCCGGCGCGGGAACAAGTGTTCACCGCGGCAAGGCAGATGAGCCTTTAGCCTGACGCCCTATCGGTACCAGCATCCGTCGCCTTCGGAGCCGATGCTATCTCCGCGAGCCTTGTGAGTCCCGAGGCTATCTCGACCGCGTCTGCGCCCAGCAGCCAGTCGGTGGGTACGCCGAACGTCCTTGAGAGGGCTTTGAGCGAGACGGCCGAGGGCAACCTGACGCCAGCGAGCCACAGGCCGATCGAGCGCGAAGATTGCCCGATCATCCCCGCAAGCTCATCCTGTCCGATGCCCGTCACCCTCATGAGGGCGGCCAGGCGTCGGCGAAAGAGCAGCAGGGAAGGTTCGGTTGTGTACGGTCCGGGCGCGTTCTTCATCTCGATCAGTACGTCCCGACGTTGAAGCCCTCGCCCTTGGTGTAGTCGACGGTCACGGGAATCTCCGTCTCGTTGGGGAAGTAGACGCGGATGACCCAGTAGGGGACGTCGGAGCCCTCGGGGCCCATTCCCTGATTGACATCGCTTGACTCGATGAGCGTCTTCTCGGGAACGCCGTATTCGGGGGTCAGGGACGTGAGGTACCTTGCGACCACGTCCTGGAAGCCCGTCTGGGTCATTCCCTCGGGCAGGTTATCCGGGACGGCAACAATCGAGGGGTCGACCTGCGTCGATTCACCCTTATCGTCCGTGGCACCGCCTTCCGATTCATCATCCGTGCCGTAGCCATCGGCACCGACTTCGCCGTCGGGGGCAGCCGATGATTCCACCGCCGCGTTGTCATCTGTCCTGCCTGTGGGCGGAAAGAGTGCGAACGCGACGTTGATTGCGATGCAGACTATGATGATGCCTACGCAGGCGAGTATGATCCCTTTCGAATCCAGCTTCCTTCCCTTTTTGTACATTGCGAGCCTTCCTTTCCCTTGTTGGCTATTTGAGTTCGACTCCGCCTATCCATCCCCAGTAGACGCCTGAGCCCTTACCGTAGAAGGCAATGAACTCATCGAGCGTCTTGGTGGTGATTGCGCCCTCGTTGCTCATGACCTTGCCGTCACCTATGTAGATGCCGATGTGGCCATAGAGAAGTCCGGGGCTGCCGGTGCCGGGGTGGCTCGCGTCGCCGACGATCATGCCGACTTTGAGGTCGGCGGGGTTATTGCTATGGCACCATGCCTTGACCATGTCGCATGCGTTGCCGCCGAATGAGCCGACACCCGCCGCCTTGAATACGTTTGTCACCCACGCGGCGCACCAGTTCAGGCCGGGTGAGGGCGTTGACTTGCAGGCATTGACGACGGCGAGCTGGGTTCCCGTGGCGCCCGCCAGGCCCTGGCCCGAGCCGCCGAGGGTGCCGGACGTGATGGCGTTGTAGAAATACTGCGCGTTGGTGTATCGCTGCTCCCAGCCGGAGGGCTTGCCTCCCACCATCGCGCAACGTTCCCAGCCCATGGCGTAGATCTTCGTCGCGGCCTCGAGATCGGTCGCATCCATGAATGTTTGGTAGTTGTACTTGCCGTTGGCGCTGTGAAACGAGCCCCACTCATCGTGGTCCGACCAGAACTCGAGCTGGACATCGAGGTCGTACCAGTTCTTGCCATTCTCCTTGGCGAATTGAGCCAGGCGAAGGCGGCGCCCTCCGTCCCATTGGCCTATACCGGTCGCCTTGTTATATACAGAACCTCTCGAAATGATCTCGTCGTTTGTTTTCGGGCTCTTTCCGTCCAGCCAATAGGCATACGAACCCATTGCCTGGTCTGCCATCGGGTATATCGCGTGGTTTGCGGAACCCACTGACTCATGGCAGTAGTTGCCCATAATGGCCGCGGCATGAATATCATCGCAACCATGATCCTTGAGGTACAGGTAGATAGCGAGCTCGTCACCGCCCAGGCTCCCGCCGTTGCTTGCGCCACCGGCCTGATGTCCGAACTGCACGAGCCCGAACGCTGAGGCAAGGATCATCCCCATTAGCAGAAGGCCGCCGAGCGAGAGCGACGAGGCGAACAAAGCAATCCTGTTCTTCCACTTCCTGAACGAGAGAAGCTGTCGTCTTCCCTTACGGCCCTTGAATAGCTTTCGGGAGAGCTTGCCGCCGACGGCGCGCCCCGCCTTCTTGCTAAGGGGGGCCTGCCTGAGGGCAGCCTTTCTCTTCCTGCGCAGAACCGTCTTGCGATGGTCCTGTAGCTTTTTGACGACGGCCGGATCCTTTTTGATCGAGCCGGGACGGCGCTTCATGAGAATATCGAGCTCAACCGCATTGGCTCGTTTGAGAGCCTTTGAGGCGCTACCGGCAACAGGGGCGACCGGGACCGTCGCCACCTTCTTCGCGAGCGATGAGGATGCCAGAAGCTGGGCCGAGGGCGTTGCGCCCGATACAGAGGCCCCGCGTCGGGAAGACGGGGCCGTGCCGGAGGGGGAGAAACCCAATCCCTCCGATGCGTCTGTGTCGGGCGCATCGGCTTCGGATGCGCCTGTCATGGAAGATTTCGCGATGGACGCGAAGGTGCCGCCATAGGAGACGGCACCCACGGCGGCAGAAGAAGCGCGCAAGCGTGTTGATTTCTGGGCGCTGTGACGAGATAAGTCAGGAGAACCAGATCGCGACCTGTTCGGGCGCTGTGAGGTCCCGTCCCATGCGGAAGTGCCCCGCGACCCTGCCTCTAGAGCGGCGGGCACGGCGCCCGTACGCCGGCTGGCGGCGGTGCGTGCATCCGCATGGGCAAGGTTGGAAGCGTATCTCGTCGAGCGCATTTATTAACCTACGAAACCGGAGCCGTTTGCATATTCGCCGAGGCCCTCGGGGCTGATCTCATCGGGACTGGCAAACATGCCGCCGAGGTCTTCGCCGCTGTCGTTTTGGTAGCCCAGCAGGCCTTGCATTGCCCCCGCGACCGATGCGCTGGTAAAACGCTGGTCATCAGAGTGCTGAGGGGTAGCCGCCGCCTGCATTGCGGCCTGCTTGAGATGGCGCTGGGCTGCGCGCTGGTTAGGATACATACCGTTAGGCTGCGTGAAGCTTGCCGCAGGGGTCTGCTGAGAAGAAGCGGCATGAGCAGACTGTCGATAGGCCTGCGCCTGGGTGTCCGGACGGGCCGGCGATTCCGTCTGCTGCAGGCGGGCTCCATCGGAGCGGGATCCAGCCTGCACGTTGCTCTCGTCGACAGGCTGAGCCTGCTCGGGGGCAGTGGCGGTCTGGGCCTGCGGCGCGACATCAAGGCCGTTCGCGTGCTCCGACATGGCCACGAGTGCCGGCAATGTATAGCCGACCTCGGAACCGGAAAGGGCGACCGTGCCGTTCGAGAAGGCGATGTCGCCGGAGGGATCGGCGCCCAGCGTGATGCCGGCCGAGGAGAGCGCCAGGGCGAAATCATCGAAATGGGTGTCGCTCTCACGGGTGAAGACCTGATTGATTGCGTTCAGGACGAGATCCTTGAGCTCGGCTTCGGCCTGCGCGCGCAACTCCTCCTCAGTTGGGAGTCGACGGGTGTTGAAGCGCGAGAAGTCCGCGCCCTCCTGGAAGTCACGAATATCCATATCTTCCATCCTTTCTTTATTGGCGGCAACCGCGTTCCGGTTGTCGCCGCCGTTGAAACCTATTTGCATGCGTGCCGACTGGCTGTCGGGCAGTGGGCACGGCGAGGGGGCCATATGAGCGGGCGACGGCACGCAGCGACCGATTTCCTCGCGTCTCGGGCGCGAATTCGAGGATGGGTCGTCTTCTGGCTCGTCGAGCGAACCGGCATCGGGTCCTGCCGGTACCGGGCTCGCCGCCCGGCGCTTGATATCGGCGGGACGCGTCGTGCAGATGTCGTAGAGCGTCGGGCAGATCTTCGAGTCGATCTGGAAGTCGAAGTGGACGACGCGGTTCTTGAACACGTAGAGTCCCTCGCCGGGATGCGCGGTGGCCAAAACCTTCGTCTGGCTCTCGGAAAGGTTGAACAGCTCTTGAAAGTCGGGAAGGAGGTCACTTGTCTGCTGAAGAATCGTCACGAAGGGCGAGTTCTGGAACATATAGCGCGTCTCCTCGCTGTTAAGGACACGGGAGAGGTTCTGCGTGATGGCGTTGATGTAGAAGTCCCATTTACCGCCACGCGTGAAGAACCGGTCGATTTGGCTGCGGGCGTAGGGGCTGTCGAGCAGGAGCTGGAACTCGTCGATAATGAGCCAGGTTCGCCTGCCTGCGCGTCGGTTCGCGGAGACGCGGACCCAGATATGGTCGAGGATGATGAGCAGCGCCAGCGGCTTGAGCTCACTGGACAGCTCGTGCAGGTCGAAACAAACGAGGTTCGACTGAAGATTCACGTTTGTCGGATGGTTGAACAGCGATAGCGTGCCCGTGACGTAACGGCGAATCAGCTTCGCGAGGTCGCGCGCATCGCGCATGTCGGAGCCCTGCTCGGACATCAGGAAGTCGTAGATATCTTGAAGTGTCGGCAGGTTCTCCGGGCGCGGGTCGTCGAGATATCGGTTGTAGGCGTATGCGGCGGCGGCATCGAGCACATTGGCCTGTGCATCGTTGACGCTACTGGCCATCATGCGCACGAGAGACTGGATAAAGGATACCTTCGCCGGCACGGGGGAGGACTTCGTCTCCGGGTCGTCAGAGCCGTAAGCGAGAGAGATATCGAGGGGATTGATGAAATCGCCAGAGTTCTCGGCGATGCGGATGACCTGGCCGCCGAGATACTCGGTAGGCGTGACGTATTCGCCCTCGGGGTCAATCGTGATAACATCGTCGTCTGGATGCTTCAGGTGCACCGGGATAATGCGCGTAATCTTTGAGTTGAACGACTTTCCGGAGCGGGGTTGGGCCAGCGTGAAGCTGTTCGTGTGCTCATGGGACACCGGGTCGTAGACGATGAATGAGCGGGTCTCGGCGTTGAGGCCCATGATATTGCCGCCCGGGTCGTTCATCTCGGCGGCGACGAACATCAGCATGTGCGACAGGGGGTCCGTGGTCAACGTTCGCTCATACGGAATGTAGGGGGCGCCGATCGGCAGGGCGGTCGAGAAGGATTCCTCGCGAAGGGCCCGCCATGAATCGGGATAGGGTTTCCTATGAGTGGAGAAGACCTTCTCGACCTCGCGGCAGGCCTCCTCGAGCTCCGTCTCCGTGCGCCCCTGGACGGTCACGACGGTCGTGACGCCAAAGGCGTGCATCTCCGCGCTCTCGAGGTCGTCTCGGAACGCCTCGGCGTCCTCCTGGGCCTCGCGCATGGCGGGCGGCATGTTGTTCTGGTCGACGAAGTAGCCGACCTCGGGACGGCTCGTGTTGAACTGGTAGGTGTTGTTCTCCTCGGTGATCTCGTGCAGGTGGTTCTCTGCGGCTGAAATTGCCGCGGAGAACTCCCAGGGGCGGATATGCCATGCGACGGTGAGGTCGTAGGGCAGGCCCGTCAGGTCCGAGATAAAGGAGTCCTTCATGGTCTTGCCGTAGCCGTCGAGCGTGACGTCATAGGTTTTAACCCAGCGGCGGCCGATAATCATGCGGGGGTCGCCGCGATAGCCGTCGGCGGTGAGGACGGAGGAGGGCGCCACGAGCTCGCGGGTCGTGAGGCCGACGGTCCCGGAAAGGCGCTCGAAGTTCGCCGTGCCCGGGCCATCGTCTTGGCGCGTCATTGTCTGGATGATGTCGAGGCGCTGCTGTCCGTCGAGTACGTGCGCGTCCGAGCCGAGATCGCGGATGAACCGAAGGAAGGAATCAGCCTCCTGCGACAGCCGGGGCACCGCACGCTCCAGCGTGTCGGCCGACACTGCAATCGTGATGATGCGGTCGCGGCGCACCGAACGGGAGGACTTTGCCAGCATGGAGCGGGTCCATGCGTTGTACTCGCGGCGCAGGACGTTGCCGCGCTCGTCACCGGGGACCTCGCGGAACAGCAGGTCGGAGGCGAACTCCTCCGGGCTCACGCGCTTGTTCATGATGAAGATACCGAGTCGAACCGTATGGTCGAGCGAGTCGAGGTATCCCGCCCACGCCTCGCGCACGAGATATTGGTCCTCGGGTCGCGCTCCCTGATAGTTGACGTCATCGACGCGTAGGGCGATGGAGTAGGTCTCGCTGTCGATGCGCATGACTCCATCTACCGTGAGCAGCTCATAGGGGACGAGTTTCGTGGTCGACCACTTGGGCTGGACGAGCTTCACATCGGTCGAGAGCGCCGTGTTGACACCGAGATCCGCCTGCGCTTCATCGGTCGCCCAGGAGGAGCCGAGGGGAATGGAGGGGACCTCGGCGCCGCATTTCGCGACATACCTGTCGCGCTTCTTCCTCAGCTTCTTCAGGCGCTTGTCCATCTGACACACACCTTTCTGCCAGCCCGCCTCGAGGGCGCTCGCGCGGCGCTGCTCGGCCTCGGCAATCTCTCGGTCGAGGTCGTCAATCGTCAGTCTGCTCATCTCGGGTTTCTCCCATCATTTCTAACAGAGGCCTCAGCCATCGCCTGCGCGATTCCCGCCGGCACGGCCTCCTGCTCCAATTTCCTTGATTTCCTAGCCGTCTTTTCGCGACGCTTACCCTCGCGGACCTCGGCCTTCGTCTTCTTCGGTACAGACACCTCGAAGGTCGGAACCGTCAACGTGAGCTGTTCCGGTTCGGCACGGTCCTTCAACATGAGTGGCAGCCATTTCTCGGATTTGAGACCGTGATGCGAATGGAGGCCGATAACACCGATCGCAATGCAAACCGGTATAGCCATATATGTGACGACCTCGAGGCTCCAGCCCCATGCATAGACGCCGTATATGCCGACAGAAACGACAGCGGCGGCGGCAAGCGCGGCTATGGCTGAACGCCTGGAAAAGCGCCCGAAGATGTTTCTTGCGACGTAGTTGTTGATGTCATCGCGTACGAATGTCTCAGCCATTTCACTACCTTCCCTAGACAAGGCCAAACAGGCTGTTGGCAACGACTTTTGACTTGTTCACGATTTCCGTAATGCAAAGAACTGAGCACATCGAGGGGATGAGTGCGGCCGCGGCGCCCCCGAAACCATTTAGGGTGCTCGTATCGGACGTGATGGGGGCAATGAGTTCGGTTGCGACCGTATTGATGAGGGGAATCATGCCAATCGCGATGACAATCATCACTGCCTGGAAACAGACCGCAGCGAAACGCTTGAGATAGCCGACGCCCATGGGCCTTGATTTGTCGTCAGCAAAGAACGATAGGCAAAGGGGGCTTGCAGCGGCCCTTAAATAGATTTCGCCTACACGTACGAAGATGGTCGTCAGCACGGTGAATAGGCAGGCGACGCAGGCAACGAGTGAAACGATGGCGAGAATGAGAAGGATAAACGAAGTTCCGGCCTGTGCGTAAGTCAGGGCGTCGAATGATTTGATCACCTGTTCTTTTATGCCAATGGAGCTGGTCGTATCGATCCCCATTGATGCAAGCGTGCTATTCACGATACCTACAAGATGTTGGGCGAGAACGTATACGGCCGCACAGATGTCCATCGCGTGGATGATGAGGGTGTAGCTCACCGCGAACATCATGACGACGAAGGCGAGGCTTGCCATGATATCGACGCCGGCCATCTTGCGGCGGACATCCAGCTGGTGCATGAGGGCGACGCCGAAGGTCAGGCCGAGAAACGCCATGGCATAGGGCTGGAAAGCGCCTTTCGATAGCTTCGACGCCATAGTGTAGAACTGGCCGAAAGGACCATTGGTAAAATCGGACGTGAATGCAGTGTTCGCTGTAGAGGACACTAGCGAAATGCACCATTCTGCAAGGCTCGTTGCACTTTCCGCAAGCCCACGGCAGAAGGTCCACACCAGATTTTCAGCAGAATACTTGAAGAAGCTAAAATCTAGGGCAAACTTTGGCGGATTATCCTTGATTAGCTTATTCTCCATGTCGTCCGGGTCCTTTGCGGCCGAATCGTTGTCAGTATTCGGTTTTCCGCCTGTTCCAGTGGATTCCTGTCCGGTTGACGCATCTTTTGCTATCTCCCATCCATCAGGGGCCCAACTTGGCGCAAAGCTCTTGAGATATTTGCTGTCGTTCAAACTTCCATCGAGTTTTTTTGTTTTTGCGGCTTTTGAACTTACAGTTTTACCTTTCTTATCGACATAAACCGGACCGTAAAGATTTGCCCCTCCGTTTCCGATTTTCACCTCATATCTAATTTCATGAGCGGTGATTCCGTCATGTTTAAAGTCTATGAACTTGTCATTTTCAATATCCGTCCAACGAATAACAACGTAGCGCTTAGAGTCTGTTGTCTGAAAGCCTGAAATATCCAGCGAGTCTCTTACGGACCACTGGCCCTTTTGCGCGGCATATGCGATACCGGACATCGCGCAACCCAGCACCAACAGGACAACGCTGATAACCGCGAAGCGGAAGATGTCCTCAGACCACCTTATATGCCGCTTGTCATATTCAAATTCGTCATACGGATCTGTTGGCCCGGGCGACGTAGCACCACCGATGGGGGAGCCGGCCGCGAGGGCGAGCAGCCTCTCTCGGATCTCCATTATCCGAGGATGCCGCTGAACAGCTGGGAGATGATGTGGGAGACGCCACATCCGGCGATAAAGACACCGGCGAGAACCTGCCACCACTCGGTGCCGTGGCCGGGGCGGCCCTTGGTCTTCTCCTCGAGCAGGTTGTAGACGCCCCACAGGGCGAAGAGCGACCCGCCGGCAATCATGAGGTTCTCGAAGGATGTGACGAGTTGCGAAAGCTGTTCCATTAAAATGTCCTTCCCTAAGGATTTGCGATACCTATCACGCGCCTCAATAGGCGTCGATAACGAGGGTCTTGGGGTTTGCGCGGTCGACGAGCACGACATCCTCGGGCGTAGAGGTGCCGGGGCCCTCCACATGCCTTCTGGAGCGCGCCCACTCAAGCATGTCGGTCTTGCCCGCATCGAGATACTCTTTGCGCCTCGGATGTATCTCGGGGTCGGCCTTGAGGTCGCGAAACCACATTCCCTGCTTGTAGTGGGTAACGCACTCATCGGGGGACAGGCCGTCCTCCTCGTTGAAGCTGTAGAGCTCCTCGGGGCTCATGAGCGGGACCTTGACGTATCTCGTGCTCTCCTGGATGGATTTGCCGCTTGCGGAGTTCGATACCGAGTAATCGGTGAACTTCTTCGTGGTACTGCCCATCTCGCGGGATATCTGCTCGCAGTCGGAAAATAGGGATGAGCCCATGTACATGAAGATGGCAGAGTTTGCACGGATGGATTCCGACTGCTTGCCGTATCGAGCCTCGAGCTGCTTGCCGTCCTGCACAATGGCGCAGAGGTTGATCCAGAACTTACGGCTCTCGGCGAACAGCTTCTCCAAGTCGGGGATCTTACCTATCTGGGCGAGCTCGTCGAGATAGCAGTAGAGGGGGATCTCGAGATGGCCGATGCCGTTCGTGGAACCGATATCCTTGGAGATGTCGAACAGCTGGTTCAGGGCCATCGCTGCGACGAAGTCATAGGGACCGCCGCCGGACTTGATGCAGAAGAATATGGCACGCTTTCGCTTGTCGATAGACTGCAGGTCGAGTTCATCTCGACCCAGCATCTTCCTGATCGCGGGGTTATTGAGCCTTTGCAGACGCGCGGCACACGAGGAGACAACGGCCGCCATCTGCTCGGGGGCACCGGCGTTTGCCTTGAAGGTGCGATAGTTGGTGAGGACGGAGTTCTCGGGAAGCGACTCGTCGTCGAGCGCGTCCTCGCCGTAGGTGTCGATGATGTACTGCGCGAACCCATCGAAGCCGTCGCGCTCCCGCGTCCCTTCGAAGACGAGGTCGAGCTTGTTGATGCCCTCGGCGCCGTCGGCCTTGGCCATCGCCAGGTAGTCGATGATACCGGGAAGGGTGCAGTCCGCGGTATTGCCGTTGGCCTTGAACCAGAAGACGAACATGCCGCAAACGCAGGTGTAGAAGTTCTTCTCCATATCGATGAAGAACTGCTGGTCGCCGCGTGTGTCCTCGCCCTTGGTGTTCGAGATGAACATATTGACCAGGGAGTTGATGGACGTGACGTCACGGCAGTTGATGAGCGGGTTGTAAGGGGTCGAGGCTAGGATGTGCTCCTCGTCGCGCAAGTCAATTACCTGCACGTCATAGCCATTGTTCTCCAGAAACGCCGCCGATGCGCGGAATAGCTCGCCCGAGGGATCGGTGAAGACCATGTTGCCGTTCATCTGCATGATCTGGTTGGTCACGAATCGATATGACTTGCCTGCGCCCGATCCGGCCATAACGAACATGTTGCGGTTCGGCACCTGGCTCTCTCGCCTGATCGGGTCCTTCTTGTCGTTGACGATGGAGGTGCCGGCAACCTTGCTGTTGAGCGATAGGATGATATTGTCGTCTTCGACCGTCTCGCACCAGTCAGGGACGGGCCACTCGGCCGTCGCCTTGTTATGCGAGTACAGCAGACGCTCTTGGGCGGTGGAGAAACGCTGGGAGCCATATTGCTTGGCCGGCGATATATCCTCGCCGGGCGCCTCCTTCTTGAGGGAGACGACAAGTGCAATCACGATGGCCGCAGCAGCAGAAATCAGCAACGGGACCCCACCGAAGAAGACGCCCAGGGGTCGGCGTGACGCCGCCCACGCTATGAATGCCACGGCATCTTCGGGCGTATCGATGCCATTGTAGCCGAGCATGACCTTCTGGACCGTAAGGTTTACGATCCAGAAGGCGGCTGTACCCAGCACGACGGCACCGATTGCCTTCGTTATTTCCACCTTGGGCAACTTCATGAATTACCTCTTGACCCTCTTATTGAGGGTGCGGGAGTGTGTGGCCGGGCGGTTCTGCTTGCTGATCTGGTGGCGGTTTGCCTTTCGGTCGGCGGCGTCACGCATATTGACGGCGCGAATGACTTCGTGTGAGCCCATCTGCTTGGTGCGCCCCTGACGCTGCTGCAGCTTAACCGTACCCTCTAAGGCCTCACGGTCCTTCAGGGTTTCGATCTGGGCATGGCATCGAACGAGGGCGTCGGCGCGCCCCTCGCAAAACGCGCCCTTGACATCCCCCTCGCAGATCTGGTTTCCGATTTTTGCCGTTTGTCCATCTGAATCGGTAATCCTGAAGGCGCCGGCCGTGGTCACGGCCGCAGTGTAGACAGTACCGTCCCAACCGGTGAATTTACGTTTGTACATCCCATCGGACTGGTCGAATTTCCAAGACTCACCGAGATATTCGATGCTTTCCGGTGCAGGCGGCAGGCCGATCGGGGGGAGGCCCACGGCAGGAAGCCCGATTGCGGGAAGCTCGGGACACTCTTTATTTTGCTCAGACGAGTGGTCGTTATGTGCGATGGCAGGTGTTTGGACCGGCTCGTCATTCTCGACCGGCCCCCTCATGGCGCTGTCCACGTCGGCATTCGAGATCAGCTTTCTCTCGATAGCCGTCTCGATGCAGGCGGCAAGTGCCTCCTGGTCCTTCATCTTGTATTCGATTGCGAAATAGCCGGTCGCCGGGTCTTCGAAAACCGCAAACCCGATTCGGTGCCTGCGGCAGATGTCGGAAAGGAGCGACAGGTCGCCGCGGTCGAGTGCGCCTTCCTTACCGAGGTTGACGAGCTTGATGACGTCGTTGCGGTCGCGCCTCAACGTGTGCTCGGTCACAAGGCCGTAACGCCCAAGGCCATTTACGTGGCTGATCGCATGGTTCGCGCCGCGCTGGGCTGTCCTACCGGCAGTTCCGGCAACTTTGCCGGTGCCGCGTGCCAGCGCCCTCATTGTGAGTATGAGGACCTCTCGCGCCGGCGGCATGACAGCCTGCCCGAGCATGAGCAGGACACGCATGGCCTCTTCGTTCTCTCCGGGCATTGCTGATACCTCCTTCCGGCGATGTGTGTTTGGGGCCGCACAGTCAAGCGGCGCCAAATACAGTTTTCGCCATATAGGCCACCCGTGCGGACCGGTTTGGTGCCACAAGGTGACAATTTTTTAAATATGGCTGTGAGCTCCGGGGTGCTTGGCATGTGCTCCCGGATATCTATGGCCTTTGACAATTGACGCGGCATGTAGATACAGATGCCTGGTCGCCAAGGCGTCGGCGAGGGCGGTATGGGGCGCCCCCTCGAAGTTGCATCCAACGGCATCTGCCGCAGAGACCAGCCTCCATCGGGAATTGGTCTCCGAGAACGGGCCGTACACACGACCGAAGTCCTTCATGGCATCGATTATCTTTGTCGTCTGAGGGATGACGACGCCCTCTTTCTCAAGAAAGCCGAGGTCGAAATTGACATTCCATCCGACAACCTTATCCGTACGGTCGAATAGAGATTGAACGGCCTCAAGATAGATTTCAAAGGGCTTGCAGTTCGCAACGGAGGCAGGGGAGATGTGGTTCACGCGCTCGGCATCTGGCCACTCCGTCTTATGATGCGGCTTGACACGTAAATGGACCGTCGAGGGGGAGTCCAGGCCCTCTATATCGAGAACCATGGCAAGCGTCAGGATCTCATCTCCGCCGGCGGCATCGAGCCCCGTGGTCTCCGTGTCGATTGTCATGCACTCGATAGGGGAGTCGAACGGTATAAGGGTAATGCTCATCGCGTTGCGCCCCCTCAGGACTGCCCATAGTGATAATAGCCGGTGCGATTGGCAGCCGTGGTATGGAGAGCGCCCTCGGTACCGCCGCCCAGCTTCCTGCTGATCTGCGCGATGAGGCTTTTCGTGCCGGGCATCTCGTGGGCGCACTCGGTCTTGATATCGCTCTTTTGGACATAGCCCTCGTCGACAGACTCATCCCACTCGTCCTGGGTCGCCTCGGTGTAGAAGACCGGCGCCTCGGGGTCGTTTTCGATGGCCTGGGAGGCAAGCATATCGATGTGTTCGGTATCCCCCCTCACGGCGGCATGGACAACGTCGTCGGTGAGCGCACCGCCGTTCGCGATGTACTCATAGAGGCTCTGGTCGGCCGGGTCGGGAATCACGCGCCCGAACTGCTCGTCCGTGACATAGCCATCGTCGCCGATCCTGAATTGGCCATAGGGCCCCGCCGGCCACGGCACAGCGATACGCGAGAGCTCCGTGTCCGCCATGACATAGAATTTCATGACGGCGAGCTTGTCATCTCGCGAGATATAGTCTTGGACAGCGATGGGGGCCTTCGGGTTGATATGGGTTCGGTCTGACGGCGAGAGCGCAAGGCCTCTCTCGATCTCATATTCGGCTTGGGCAGTGGAGGCCGTGAAAAGGGCTCGCGCGAGCAGCCAGGACTTCTGACCCGCATACGTATCGGGGGCGATACCGTCAAGAGCGACCTCGGCCACCGCCGAGAGAAGGTTGGGCTCTGCCATAATCGCGCCGAGCGTGGCGACAGCCGGCCACTTAAGGTATCCCTCGCATTGCTGCGGGTCCATGATCATTTCGCGCACAGCATCGAAAACGCGGTCGAGGTTGAGCAGGCCGAGCCCCGCTGCCACCGCCGACCTATCCAGGTTGTCCATACGGCTCTCCCTTCGGTCATAGTTCCGTTGGTTGTATCGTCCGCCCTCGGGCTTGTCGATGAGAGCCGTTGAACAACTGTTCCTAGATTTTGGTTAGCTAATGTTTAAGCGGTTGAGCGTGGGGGAGGATCACGTCGCGCTCCATCGACACGACCCCATCGGGCGATGCCGTGCTTTTGGTCGCAAGTCGAAGCGAGTCAATGATCTTTTTCGTGCTGGGGCTGCAATCGACTCTGTGGGGGGCCACGCTCGGCTCTTCATACTGATCAAGGATTGCGTCCACCTTCCGCGACTCGTCGAAGGTCTGGCCGCGGTAAAGCGTATAGTCGTGTCCGCCGATGCTGACTAGGCCGTCGGGCGCAAGGGCAATGCCTTTAGCTTCAATCGCCGGCACGATGGCGAAATTTACGCCTGCGGCGACGGCGATATCCTTATATTCAGAAGGAATGACCATTTCGCGGAATTCGGAGAGATCCCTCATCGATAGAAACGCGTTCAGGTTAACTTCGACGGCCTCATAACCGCCCCGTCCGGCACCATCGATAATGGAGCCGAACACCTCTGAATCCATAAGAATGCCTGGCAGAGGGTCTGCACTAGACCTCTTCATATAGACAGTGCGGTCTCCTTGGGCGGGCCCGTCGAGGTTAACGGTCACGTCCGACCAAAGCGCGCCGAATGAGTCGGACCCGTCGGTCACATCGAAGGCTTGGATGCAGAGTGTATCGTTCTCCTCGTAGAATTGCTTCACGAGCTCAACGGTCTTCGGCTCGCCGTCAACCGCATAGTTAACCTTGATGCCGCCCTTAGTGGTTGCATCCACATATAGGCTGCTGTCCTCGATGCGCTTTCTGAGGTTCTCCCTATAGGCGACCAACGATCCTGGAAGCGCCTGGATCTGAGAAAGGCCTCTTTCCAGTTTATCAATATCAACAACGACCGGCTGTTCGATTTTAGGGAATGGGCCCATCTGAAACGCCTTCATCGCATAGTCGCTACGGTCCTCCCTAGCCGTCATAACGAGAGCGGTGTCGCTTGGAAACAATGTAGTACCGTCAACCCTAACGATCCTGACGGTGTCTCGCCTTGTCGCCGATGCCACAGACTGAAGGACATGGGACGATGCCTGGTCGATATTTCCGAGAACGATGGCGCCACCGCTTGCGGCAGAGATGACACCCGGCCTGATAGGGCGCCCGCCGCCGATAATACCTGCAATGCTTGCCGTCCCGATATCGGAGACAACGGCAACGTTACCCTTTGCACCGACACCGGAAAGGTCTCTCATGAGCGTCGCCTCATCGCTTTCGCCGACGCGGAAGAACGCGCGAAGCGCTTCTCCCGCACGCTCCGGGCTATCCGTCTCAATTAGGATGGGAATTCGCGTCGCAAGGGCCTCGGCCACAGCAGAGACTGCAGCAGGCGGGTAAACCGGACTCAATTGATTTGGTTCAGCCGGTATAGACCTTCCGATAAGATTCTCAGGATTACCCAATGAATCTGATGAAATCGAGTCCAAGGCCTGAAGGTTCGGATGGGCTGGCCTCAATCCGCGGGGAGTTGCCGCGGAGACGACCCCCTGGAGATTCATCTCATGGCAGAGATTCTCGATTGCAATGGTGCCCCGACACGACGTCACGTTACCGCCGAAGTCCAGCGATCCGAAGAACAGCTTATCCTTGAGATATTCGGGGTCCAGTTGCCCAGAGACGCCCAGAATACCAAGAGCAATAGGAAGAGCAAGAGAATCTGGGGTCCGGAATCGGCCCGAGAAGCTCCTGCTATAACCGGGAGTTGGCATCAGGTCGATAGAGATGCTGTCCCGGGGCACGGTATACCCTTGTGCCTTAAGGGCGCATCTGACGATACCTCGCAACTCCACGGCGGCATTATCCTGAACGCCCGTAATGGTTATGCCGGGCAATCCGGGCTGCATTTCAATTGCGATGTCGATAGGCGCCGCAGAGGCAGCCTCTACAACAGCCCCATGGACAACAGAACGCTTGGCCATATCTTGCTCCATTCCTCAATGGTCTTGAGGTAAGTTTGATATTGGCGACGATTGAGTGACCCCATTGAACAACTGTTCCTAGACATCAATTGCGTTGACGTTCAATTCAGCTGAAGCTCCTATTAATGCTCAAATCAATGGTGGATAGTGGTGGATAGCCAGAAGAAACCAGTGGATTCTAGAACGAATAGCCAATAGTAAAGCGGTCCCCCTGATTAACTAAATATCAGGGAAACCGCTGGTAAACGGTGGTGGGCCCTCCGGGATTCGAACCCAGAACCCAGGGATTATGAGCATGAACCGAAACCCATCAAGGAGCATTTAGACATCGATGTCAGCTCACGGGTCAATTGGCTCCTGCTGCCAGGCGTGCGCACGACATCCTCACCAGGATGTCGGAATTCAACGCTGATGCCGCGGCGCTCAAACTCATATGCCATCGCGTGAACGCCGGCTTAACCGAAAAAATTCTGTTTGCAGCCAACCTCGTCATACATAGCCCTGTCACGATGATGAGTGATTGGAGGGCATCCACAGGCTCGACTTTCGGCGCCTAGATCTGACGCGTAACCACAGTGCAAACATAGGAAGACCTGTTGACTTTGAATATCATCGGCTTTACTGGGCTACCAAAGAAGCAGTTTGTCAAAAAGTATCAATTTGCTATTTCGAGTAAAACGAAAGTACATTGGTTATTGTTATCCGCTGCTATCCACACTTAGATTTACGTTTCAGCACTTGAATTCGGTATTAATGTTGGACTCATAATCCCTGGGTTCTGGGTTCGAATCCCGGAGGGCCCACCAGGTTTTTCAACAGGTCAGGCAATATGTCTGGCCTGTTTTCTTTTTCATGGCAGTAGTTTCCACTTGCAAATAGCCTGCTTGCTCACTTCCGGGCGCCCTCGGTCGGCTGCCTGCGATGCCGCCGCCACGAAACCGGCCCATCTACTACGTTTAAGCCCGACCCCTCGACCATACCCCGTATTTAGCGAAAACCGCAGGCCGTCTACCTGCGGTTTTATTTTTGCCCGAGGCGCCATGGTCGGGGGATGCCGGCCAAACGTAGTAGAT